>ENA-ORXR01001065-ORXR01001065.1-marine-metagenome-genome-assembly--contig:-NODE-1065-length-31076-cov-27.743959_pt1 | contig 31076 bp, 28 predicted proteins | sample MGYA00237866_ERZ511479 | MGnify/ENA metagenome assembly ERZ511479
CCGGCTACTGTCCGTCGAACAGTCATCGAGCAACAAAATCTCGTCCGGCATCCGTGTCTGCGCCAGAATGCTGTCCAACCGCTCCCTTAGGTAGGCGGCATGGTTGTAGTTTGGGACGATGCAGGAGACGGCCATATCAAAGTATGTTTTCATTCCGAGCCACTTGGCTTCAAGAGGACGAAGGACGTGCATTTAGGGATTTTCCAGCATACGCCCAAGTCACTAGAAATGTCGCTGCTTGAGCCGCTTTCACCTGTTGACGGGGTGCGTGGTTTCCCGCACAAAGGTCTTGCAGGAATTTTTGTGATTGGTCGCGATCAATGAATGAGGGCCACGCCCGAGAGTAGTCACCAAGAGCGGACTTCACTGCCTCGAGAACTTCGGGACTCTGGATGAGGCGTTCGTAGTGCAGAACTCCTGAGGCCTTTTCTTTGGTCAAAGGTCGCGATCTTGGTGTAACCCTATCCTGTGTCTTTTTTCCGAAGTTAGGGAGACGGCGTTGAAGCCCGCCTTTGATTCTCATGGCGAAGCGGCGCGACGGTCCTGGTGGCGAAGGAAGCGAAGTGAAATTGCTTGGCAGAGGCTCTCCTAAGGGAGTCGTGGGAATGTCGGCGACGTGAGGATATTCTAGTCCTACGGCATGGGCGTAGAATTTTTTCCCAGGGATCCAAGTCAGCGGAACTTCACTCAGAATCTCGCCGAAGGAATAGCCGAGATGAGGGGAGCATTCCCTGCAATCTGTAGAGGTATGGACAGGGGTGGTGAGGTTGAACCTAGGTATCCTACTCTGGATCGTCCAGGCGAGAATCCCTTGGGCAGCTGTTTCACCAGGAAGTTGTTCCCACATCCGCCGATACCTCGATACCAGCTCGGCACGTAGTTGGGCTTCGTCTTTAGGAGAGGCTAGGAAGGCGAGGACGTCAGCACCCAACTGAGCGTTGCACCCAAAGAAGCCTTCCATAGCACATTCCCAGTACTGTGGATCGACGAAAATAGCCCGAGGCGTAATGAGACCGCCGACGATTCCAGCGGGTGCGCCACCTAAGTGAAGGCCTTCTGACTTCATCAAGTCCATGAAAGATTCGATCCTCCCTGTGACATCCAGCATTCCTGCCCCGCCCAAGAGTCTGGCGTGGCGCTTGAGAACGGGATCCATGTCTAGGGTCGAAGCGACTTCCACCCGGTGGTCGAGGTCCAGCGCTTTGGCCACTCCTCGTGCTCCTTCTAGTTCAAGCTGTTCCATACTCCCACCACTGGTCTCCCCGACGACCGTCAGGGCCCGAACGCCTTTGCCATACATACGGGCAGCGGCTGCTGCATTGAAGCGGCTGTCGATTCCTCCGCTTAGTGTAAGAAAGAAATTGTTGGGACTGCGGGAGACCCGTTTCTCAATTGCTGCTTGTAGCGATTCCCCCATGAGTCGCGCGATTTCAGCTGGCTTGCGTCTGGTTTTCGGATGTTCGCAGTTGAGCGGGAAGGTCCAGTAGGTTCTTAACTGCTCTTTCTCTCCGAAGGGGAGCGTGAGGCAGCTTGCGGGAGGCAGGCTTTGGATGCCAGCCCACATGGTCTTGTTACTGACGTTCTGAAAGAAGGCAGCTAGGTTCATAGCTTCGTCTTCGTCAATGCGCAGGATCTTGCCGTGAAGAATTTCCCGCAGGGCGAAGATGTCAGTACTCCCAGCGATGAGTGATCCTTCAGAACCCCAGTAGAAGGGGCGCGCACCGTAGCGATCATTGGTAATTCGGACCGTTCCTTCTTGCATGTTGCACTGAATGCCGACGAACTCTCCCTCAGCTCGCCGAAGATCGGCTACACAAAGATCGTTGCCTGCACCATCGAGAAATCCCTCTATGACGGCGCATCCGTTAGGGCTCTCCGCTACCAAATCAAAATCGCGCGGTCGTTGAGTAGAGTGATAAGAAAGCATGCCACCTTTCCCTTCCAAATAGAGGGAAATTTGATGCTCAGGATCCGTAGCCGCCATCACTCCAGTCTGCAGAGAGAGGAAGCGACAAAGCACATCTTCTGCCTGTCCTGCGGGGTCATGGGCAAAGGCTATCATTTTGAAGGCAATAGTTGATTCTACGCGTGGGATCGTAGCTTATTTCACGTCATGGAACTGAGGGTACAACTTGAGCTGCTGTAAAAAAAAATTCGGTTCACCTCGGCCAAATGAGACGGTTGGTTCATGAATTATTCAGAAAGAGTCTGCGTTGTTGAGTTTGGGATACCTAGTACCAAGTAGCCTATTGGAAGCTAATAAGGGTATGCAGGAATCCTCAGGAGATGGTGGACTCAAGCAGCTCCTTACACATCGCTAGAGTATTTTTCGGAAATGCGTAATTCGTTCGCCGGAGCGGACCAGGGGCTTCCAGTTCTGCAGAAAAAGGCGTCGATAGGCGGCCTTTGCGACAGCGTCGGAATATGACTTGCGCAGGATGTGTGCGATATCGTGGCACTGCTCGCCAACTCGTGAAAAATCGGCGTTCTCAAGGAAGGCGCATAGCATTTTCTCTTGAGTTCGCACTCGCTTGTCAAAATCCTGCTGTGACCAAGTTCCGCCTTCGTGAATCCGATACATGGACATGTGGTCTGGTAAGAAGCCGATATCGCCAAATTGGGAGAGGTGCAGGAAGATGCCCCAGTCGCCGGGGGAGTGCGGGAGCATCCAGTCGGGAAACGGGCGAATGTGGGAAGCTCGGGCGACGACGCTGCAGAGTTGAATCAGATTCTGGACGAGGAGATCGGACATGCCGATGGGGCGCAGGTTCTCTCCTCGAGGCCACGGCTCTTCGGTCTGGCCAGTGAGGCTGTTCACCCGGTCCGAGGGATGGAAGCAAGCGGGAGCTTCGGGATGGGATTCGAGGTAGGTGACCTGTTTCTGAATCTTGTGGAGGTCTGTCCAATAGTCGTCGCCCTCCAGCCAGGCGATGTACTTGCCGCGACAATTTTCCCGAATGTCGATTCCATTGAGACGAGCGCCGAGGTTCTTGGGACGTTCGAGCACTCGGATTCTGTCCGGGAACTCAGCAGCGACACGGCGAACGATTTTCGCTGTCTCGTCGGTCGAGCAGTCGTCGCCAACGACCACTTCATAGCCGAAATCGACCTCCTGCTCAGCAGCCGAACGGAGAGCTTGCTCGACGTAGCCCTCATGGTTGTAAGTCAGGAAGCAGACGCTGCAGAGAATGGAATCTTCAGGCATAAATCTCAGAAAAGCCGATCGTCTTCATGAAACCCGAATCAGGCCGGACCTGAAGTAGTGCCGGATCGGGGGCGCCATCGAGAGCGAGCCCGACGAGGAACTTTGGGACATTTGCGCCGGCAAGGTGGGAAAACGGGTAGTGACCGCCGAATCGGGGATTGAGCTCGATCAGGCTCGGGCCCTGTTCAGTGACTAGGACGTCGGTGTCGCACTGTCCCGGGTGGGCGAGCGCCGTAGCGACCCTGAGACCGAAGTCGCCAAGGTCGGCAGAAGGTTGCCGGGTGACGGCTGCGTCGGTTTCCCCGGCGCGCATGCCCAGCTTTTCTTTGAAGATCTGTCCGTGCGGCTTGCCGTCAAAGTCGTTGACGAGATCGACTCCAAACTCCTTGCCTGAGACAAATTCGCTGACAATGACTTCGCAGAGATCGTCAACGCCTGGGAGGGGGGGAGGGGACATGCGTTCTAAATGTTCTCGAACGAGTGCTTGGGCAGGCTCCAGTAATTCCGGGTTGGTTACCGTAAGAAGTCCCAGAGAGCCTTGTCCAAAGCGCGACTTCATGACCCATCCGTGGGGCGCGTCCCAGTTCCGAGCTTCGTCGAGATTCTGTGTCGTTCGCGGAGTTCGGATCCCATTACGGTTGGCCCAAGTCGCGGTTTCGAGTTTGTCGAGGCAGATCCGGCTGGTCTGCTCGTCGGGGACGCAGGCGATGGTTCCCGCCTCTAGTAGTTGGCTTCGCAACGGCGCGATCCATGGTGCCTCCCAATCGTGAAGCGAGACCAGAAGGCGGACCTCCTCTTCTCGACAGAGCCGAAGCAGAGCGTCTCCAAAGCTGGGGTCCGCTGCGGTTGGGAGGAGAAACGATGCGTCCGCGTCCGAAAGCCCAGGTGCGTGTGCACTCGAATTGGCAGCAAGAACACGGCCCCTGCCGGCAAGTGCTTCCCGGAAGTAGCCGACGAGATAGCCGCGACGGCCAGTGCTGGTGAGAAGGACGTTAGTCATCCAAGCTTGAAAAATATTTTACCATCTCTGGATGAGGATAAGCGTCTCTGACTACCGCTTCTGGATAGACAAATACCGTCAACTCAAACAGCGCGTAGTTGTGCTTGATCTCAAAAAATCGAGATGTCCGATCTCTGACGGCATGAAGTAGCTTCATCAGATCGCAGTAATAGACGTCAGGCTGGTAGAAATCGACGAAGGGTGAGATGAAGTTGAACGCAAGGCCCTTATTACACATCGAAAAGCTGTTTTCGATAATTGCGTAGGCGAACTCCTCCCAGTCACGACGCTTGGAACTTCTCATCTGGTGGAACACACCGCTTAGGAGAACGTAGTCATACTTCTCTTTGCCTGGGCTCTCTGCTAGATCACGCTGGTAGAACGTGAGATCAGGGTACGTTCGCTGACAGAATTCGACATACTCAGGAACCACATCTGTTCCGGAGTAGCTACATTCCAAGTCGGGGTGATGGGCTTGCAGATACTCCCAGTAGTGGGCCATCCCCATTCCGACGTCGTGCACTGAGAATGGTCCCTGTTCAGCTTCGTAGATCTTTGCGAGTTGGTCGAAGCGCACCTGTTTGTGCACGGCTGATTCTGAAGAGACAGCCATAGGCTCATCTGGATGCTCTCGAAAAAGCTTTGAGAAATGCTGAATCTGGTCATCGCGTGACGTATTTTTGTCCATCGATTGGGCAATTATATTTTGAGTCGGGCCTAGCTTTTAATTTTTAGGCCGGGACCAAGGCACTTAAACTAGTATGGAACCGTGGCTACGTTGGGGAGGTTTGATACTCGTCTCGCAATAGACCGAAGAGGATCTTGTCTACGAATCTTCCTTCCTGAAACTGGTGTTCACGCATGCATCCTTCTTTGACGAAGCCAACTTTTTGATAGAGAGCAATCGCAGCGGAAGAAGTATGTGAAGCTTGTAGGTAGACCTTATGCAGATTGAGGCGGTCGAAGGCGAAATCAAGAATAAGCCTCGTGGCTTCTTCCCCAAATCCTTTTCCCCGCTGGGATGACTCAGCGAGAAATAGAGAAAGCATTCCGTTCCGCGAAACGTGATCGACATTGCCGATAGCTATGTTCCCGATGTGTTCGTCACTCTTGGCGTCACATATTGCGAATATGTACTTGGTACGACTGTTAATGGTGGTTTTGAACCATTCTTCTTGGGCGTCAATTGGAAAGGGTAGGTAGCCCATAATAGATCCAAGTTCCGGCTTACTAAGCCAGTGATGAGATCTCGCGATGTCGCTTTTCGAGAATGGACGCAGGAAAATATGTTTACCAAGAATCATGCCGGTTAATTTTTCTAAAATTTTCGCTAAGCTGGTGAGTGATTAGTGGGCCGATTTCCAGCTTTTTAGAAAAAATAGTCGAGAAAGCCCTATAAATTGAAGGAGGCTAGCTTACTCGCTAGCTAGATCAGAGGGGGCGTGCGTAAAAAGGGACCGAGATTGGCTTGGCGACTGATGTAGAAAATTTTTCGCATCACGCATCGGTCGTGAGATTGGGGCGGAAGGCCGTTCCTGCTACCGCGATAGCGAGGACCAGAAAGTGTTCCAGAAACCCGAATACCCCAAAAAATGTGAGAAACACGTGCATGCCGAATAATCCCCCTAGAACGACTACGTGGGTTGCACGAGTCAGGAGAAGTAGAATCACACTCAGCTCAGTGGCCAAGGCGACTACAGCTAATATCGTGAATGGCCATGTCGTATATACGTAATTGAACAGTGGCCTTCCTAACAACCAAGAGGAGGGGGAATCGAGGAATCGGGTGTAGAGGATGTACCTGATGATTCCACCATCCCCCCATTGCAGTCCCTCCCGGATTGGAATGAACTTTGCGACGGCGGCCCAGAGATAGATGATTACGAACCAACAGGTGGTGGCTTCGAGCGGCCAACGGTAGATTCTGGGATCAGGAGAGCCACTAGCTCTCCGTTTTCGAGATCGATAGAGAGCATCAACAGACCAGACATCGGCGGTTCTGGCCCAATAGAGAAAGATGAGCGGGGCTAACTCATAGAGCCAGGGAACAGGGGCATCGAACCGCAAGTAGATCGGGGTATAAGTAAGGATGTAGAGACCGAGAAGGAGTGGCGTAACCAATCGAGTGGCGAGCCCTAAGGCAAAGAAGATAGCGACAATCGAGGTCGCTCCCCGAAGAACGGGTAACAGAGACCACAAGAGTTCTTCAAGAGCCTCAGGGAAGTAAGATTTCGTCGATAGGGTTCGATCGGTCTCTAGCAGAAACGGGACTAGGCGGCGCTGGAGTGCCCAGAAAATTTCAATTCCGAGTGCGATCCGCAACGCCGCAAGCCATCGAGGAGAGGCCGGCCATTGCAGGCGAGCTATGGTGTGGCTCGGGCTCATCTACTGGGATACAAGGGGTCAAAGATCGTTTTTCGTGCGACTCGCCCGTAAGCATCGGGTTGAAGAGGTCGGGTTGGAGCGATTTCGAAGCTATGCTCATGGGTTTTGAAATCGTAACTTTCTAGCCCCAATCTCAGTGGGGATAAGTAGCCGCGGCTACGTAGTTCCTCCTTGAGGAATCGATATGTCTGTGGGAGATCCCGGTTGTGGAAGCAGGCCGAAAAACTGATTTCGTTGCTCCATGGAAGCAGATCCGAGAATAGAAAGTGCCCTTGTCTACGGATATCGACAACCCGGGGACCCGTCGGTTCATCGAGATAGTATTTGTAGCGGGTGACCTTAGATGGATAGTCGGGAAGTCCGGGGCTGTGCTCGAACATCCCGATGTGTAAGATTGGGTAGCGGGAATGCTGGAATAGGAGAGCGCCTACCTGACAGAGGAAGATTGCTAGCAGAGCGATGCGGGCGCCTTTCGGGATCGGAAGAGAGCGGAGCGCTGGAAGATGAGGGCGGACCCACCTCCACAGCAGGAAAGGAATACCGATGATCGCCGCCCATTGAAGCAGAAACGGGACTCCGAAGACGACGGCCTTGAACAGAACCGAAATTGGCTTGTTCAGTAGCCGTTCCAGAAAATAGCCAGTGCCCCCAGTGGAGGTGATGTCGCCGGCCATGACGAGCCAGAGGATGATGAGAAGTGCTACTTTCACGAGATGACTAATTCCACAATCCGTCGTGCTATGCCCTCGTCAAGGTCATAGGCGAGGGGGAGGCAGAGGACTCGCCGGGCAGTATCGTCTGCCACTGGCGGGGGCTTTCCGTGGACATAGGGGAGCTCAGCGAGGCTGGGGTAGAAGTAGCGTCGCGCAAAGATACCCGCGTCCGTGAGGTTGGTCCGAGTGTCGAAGAGTGCTTCTTCGCTATCAAAGAGAAACGGGTAGTAGGCGCCGTTGGCTGTGCCTCCGTTTCTCCAGCGGAAGGGGCTGTGCGTGTCGAGCAAAGAGCGGTAGGTTTGGAAGGCTTGCTGGCGCTTCTCCACCATGGTCTGTAGGTGCGGAAGGTTCGCGAGCCCCATCGCGGCATGAAGCTCGCTCATCTTGCCATTTACTCCGATTCCAAAGAAGGCTTCCTGACCGTCGTGACCGAAGTTACGCATGTAGCGCATTCGGTCCGCAAGGTCGTCGTCGTCGGTAGCGATAGCGCCTCCCTCGCAGGAGTGGAACAGCTTGGTTGCGTGGAAGCTGATGATCGACGCATTGCCGTAGGTCATGATTGGCTTCCTTAGGTAGTCGACACCGAAGGCGTGGGCGGCGTCGTAAAGCAAAGGGATGCTGTGGCGATCGGCTACTTCGGCGAGGGCTCCGCAGTCGCAGGGGTTGCCATACACATGGGTGGGGAGGATGGCGCTTGTCTGCGGAGTGATCGCATTTTCCACTTCGATTGGGTCAAGCGTGAGGGTGTCGGGCTCGATGTCGGCGAAGACTGGAGTGCAGCCTTCCCAGACGAGGGCCGAAGTGGTGGCGACGTAAGAGAACGGCGTGGTGATTACCTCGCCTTTGAGCCCCATCGCCTTGATTGCGATCTGTAGGGCGAGAGTGCCATTGGCCGTGAGAACCAGATGTTTGACGCCTAGGTGCTGGCGAAGACGTTCCTCGAGTTCTTTGACTAGTGGTCCATTGTTGGTGAGTTGGCCACGCTCCCAGATGCCCTCAAGGAGAGCTGTGTATTCCTCCAGCGGGGGAAGGAAGGTTTTGGTGACGTGGATGGGCTCAGGGTCCATTCTTTGGAAGGCTCTATGCCTTGGGCGCTGGGCCCGTGCAAACTTGGGCGATCCGCTGGCCAAGTGGGCTGGCTTCGCGCACGAGTGCGATCTCCACGAGCCAGAGAAGGCCGTGGGGGAAGGGCCGGTTGAGGTCGGTCAGGTCGAGCGGGCGGTAGCCGAGTTCGGAAGCGGTCGTGAGGACTGTTCCGAGGTCATTGGGGAAGCGAGGGTTGGCAACTGCCGCCTCGACTAGCAGGATTTCAGCGGAAGCGAGGGTTTTTGGCGCGCCCTTCAACACCTCGAGATCTAGGCCTTCGGCGTCGATCTTGATCAGGGTCGGAGCAGGGAGCGCCGAGTCCTGGAGAATCGAATCAAGAGTGCGGATCGGCACGTCGATCCGCTGGTGCCCACGCTCCTTAGCAAGGTCTTCGGTCGGTAAAAAGGAGCAGCTGTCGTCGCGGTCGGAGAGGGTGAAGGGAAGAGAGCCGTCAGCCGAGCCTGCGCCGACAGGATGAAAGTGAATGTTCGAGTTCTGATCGACCATCGGTTGGAGGAACTCGGCCATGGCAGGTTGGGGTTCGACCATGGAGAAGTGGGCATCGGGGAAGTGCTCCAGAGCGCTTCTCGTCCATCGGCCCTTGTTTGCGCCGATGTCGATGGCGTGTTCCGGATTGAAATCGAACCCCTTGAGACGAGTGAAGAGATCGTCGAGGAGCCTCTCAGCAGACGGGAGCGGCGCTTTTTGGACCGGCACGCTACCGCTTGCCTGAGGGGCAGTGGTGGTGGGTCCGAGGCGGTTGAGGATTTTTTGGAGCATGGGCTTGATCTGAGCAGTGGCTACGCTTCGTGGTTGGCTATTTCGGCAGGTTGCCTAGATCCCCAAGTTAGTCCTAGAGAGTCCATGTGCACCAGATCGCCATTGGCTGCGTGGCTGTTGTCTGCTGGGCTTCCCGATGCGTGGACTTGGAATTTTGCGGGAGGATCGTCGTAGCCGATGGTGACGATGGGGTTCCCTTGGCCCTTGGCCCAAAGCCCACCCGCGAGCAAGTAGGTGCCAGGGCAAAGCGGTAGATGTTCGATGTGGGCGTGGAAGCGGCTGGTGCCCTCGTGCAAGGTGGTTTCGTCGGTCCGGGTTCCAGCCGCGCAAGAGGTGATGTAGGAGCCGTCGGTCTGCTGGATGATGAAGACAAAATAGACGTTGTCCCGAACCTCGCGGGACTCAACTTCGAGGGTGAGATTGATGGCCTGGTTGGGGAAGATTTTGTCTCCTTCGCAAGGGGCCGCTGTAAACGAGGTGATGTTGTAGTCCCCCGCAGTGCCGAGCGTTCCTTCCTCGGACGCCTTCTCCGGGGACGCGAGCTGAAGGTTGTTGTAGACCGCAATGGACTCCGAAGTTTCACCACAGGCGACGATTTTTCCCTGATCAAGAAGCACCGTCTGCTCACAGTTCGACTGGATCGAGTGCATGGAATGGCTGACTAGAATGAGTGAGCCCCCGGAGTTACGGAAGGCCTGCATCCGCTGGCTACACTTGTTCTTGAACGAAAGGTCGCCGACTGCCAAGACCTCATCGACGAGCAGAATGTCGGGGTCCATGAACGAGGCCACCGCGAACCCCAAGCGCACCTGCATCCCCGAACTGTAAGTCCTGACTGGAGCATCGATGGCTTCTTCGATCTCGGCGAAGTCGATGATTTCGTCGAGCTTGGCGTCGATCTCTTTTTTGGAGAGCCCAAGGATGGAGCCGTTGACGTAGATGTTTTCGCGGCCGGTGAGGATGGGATTGAAGCCGGCGCCGAGGGCGATGAGGGCGCCGATGCGGCCTTTCATGGTGATGGTGCCGGTGTCGGGCTTGATCAGGCCGTTGAGCATCTTCAGCAGCGTGGTCTTGCCGGCGCCGTTGTGGCCGATCAGGCCGAGGCACTCTCCCCTTCGCACAGAGAAGGAGATGTTCTGGTTTGCCCAGAACTCTCCTTCTCTGAGCGAAGGGGGAAATGAGGAATTTTGGAATGAGGAATGAGGAAGGTTTGGGGTGTTGGTGGTGTCTGCTTCTGGGCTAGCTTGGCCCTTGTTGCGGCGGAAGAGGTCGGAGGCGGTGTCTTGGACGCCGTACCAGAGGGATTTTTTGAAGTCGCGGCAGAACTTCTTGGAGACGTTCTGGACGTCGATGAGGATGTCGTCGGAGTTTACCACAAAAAAAAGGGAGAGGAGTTACGAACGAGCTGATAGGCAACGTGGGATTGACCACGAAAAGGCGCGAAAGAGGCGAAACTTAAATTGCGGCTGAGAGGCAGAGGGGGGAGGAAGAAGAGTGAAAATTGAAGAGGGAAATTGGAAGGAAGCTTTGGGGGCGAGATCTTTGGAACCACTAATGGACGCTAATATTCACTAATAGCTGAGAGGCGGGGCGGGAAATATTTCACTCTTCGCCATTCAATTTTCACTCTTCATTGGGAACCGCGAATTAGGCGAATGTTACGAATGGGGGATTTGGAAGGCGAGACTCACCGCAACTGATTCAGTTTTTCGAGAATCTCGGGGCTGTCTTTGATCTCGGTTAGAGGGGTTAGATCATCGAGAATTTGTTCCCAGTTGAGGGTGTCTTGTTGGCGGTTGATGATGGTGCGAACGTCGGCCCAATCTCGGTCACGGTTGGCAAAGGCTTTGTGGACGATGAGATCTTCGGCGGAGCATGTGGTGATGGCGGCATTGTCGCCTAGGCTCCAGAGTGAGGCTCGGTCGATGGAGCGCTCTTCAAAGTGGAGAGCTCCGAGGGCGATGTCGATGTCGATTCCCGAGGAGGTCCGAAGAAGGAGCACTCGGTTTGCGAGTGCGAAGTCGCGGCTGTCTTCGATGCGTCCGGTAAAAGCGTCGAGCAGAGGGTCGATGACCTGCTCTTCTGCACCAAAGGTAGCAAGAACGGTCAGGTCAAGGTCAAGGGTATTACGAGGTTCGCCCCAGCGCTGAACGGCGATTCCTCCAATGAAGCAGAAACGAAGGTTCATCTCCTGAAGTGAGGTTTCGACTTCTGCTGCTGCATCGAGGAGAGGTGCGTTCATTCTCGGAAGAAGGGTTCAGGGGTTACGAGCCGTGAAGGCGTGAGAACCAAGCTTGCTGGGTAATGAGGCCAGTGATCGGGCGGGACGAATTACTTGGAGGAACTTGTGCGGCAATTTGGTTGAAGGCATCCACCGCGGCTTGGTCGGTAAGCTTGCCAATCGAGTCCTTCCTAAGGCTAGCGATCCGGGCAAAGCCTTTGTCCTTTGCCGCAAGGTAGGCCTGCGCTTGTTTTTTCTCTTCGTCTGTCATGTGTGGGATAGAAGAGGGAGATTGTGACCGCGAAAGAGACGCGAAAGAGACGCGAAATTACTGAGAGGCAGAGGGGAGGAAGAGTGAAGAGGGAAATTGAAGAGTGAAATGGGAAGGAGCTTGGGTGGCGAGGGGGAACCGCTAATTGACGCTAATGTTCGCTAATGATCTGAGAGGCAACGAGGGATTGACCACGAAAATTACGAAGGAGGCGAAACTTAGAATTGCGGCTGAGAGGCAGAGGGGGATGACCACAATCGGAGAGAAGCGGAGATAGCCGGAGGCAAAAGGGACGGAAACGAACGGGAGGCTGAGAGGCAGAGGGGATTTCACTTTTCACCATTCAATTTTCACTCTTCAACCGCTCTTCACCATTCAGTTTTCACTCTTCACCAAGAAGGTTAGGCGGTCTTTGGCTAAGGGAAGCCTCGGATCTTCGGGGACGTCGCTGAGTCGGGATTCGATGATATCAGCTTGGACGAGTTCTGCGCTGAGGAGAGTCTTGATGAAGTCGAGGTCTTTTGGTCGACCGGCGATTAGCTTGGCGACTGCGAGGTCATGCGGTTCGAGGCACAGGCCAGTGCCACTACCTGTATTGACGTTTTGAAGTGGGACGAGGCGGTCTTGCCAACCAGTTGGGAGGACTGAGGTTTCGGGGCCGACGCCGTGGGCGTAGTAGCCGAAGGTCTGATCGAAGGGGGAGAGTTCTCCGATGCATCCGTCGATGAGGTCGGCGGCCTCGGGCGCGGCTAGTGGGAAGACGTCGGCTTCTCTGGATGCTAGGAGGGCTTCGGGGGCGTCGGCATACGAGCCAAGGATTGACTGGCTCCCTACGATAGCGATATCCGGCTCTCCGGTGATGGCGGAGGCGGCGCGGATAATGTGCTCAAGCTGCGTTCTGGTCATCGCGATAGCGGGCTTTTATCTGCCACACTTCCTTTGGGCTAAGAATACCGGCGAATGGGGAATTCTGCCTGAGGAGTGCTCCTTCTTCTGATCGGGCGGTGAGTTTGTCGATTAGCGTGTGTAGTGGTTGTTCAAGAAGCGTATCGAGCTCTGCGACCATAGGTGCGGAGAGGGAGCCGGATTGTTTCCAGTGGGCGACATTGGTAAGGGCTACTTGGAGGAGGTCAGGTTGTGCGAGAATGCGTCGACCTATTTCCTCGTGCATGGCGAGGGAGCAACGGTCGATATTTGAGTGGTTGGGCAAGGGGAGGACGAGGGAAGGAGGAATAGTGAAGAGGGAAATTGCTGAGGGTCAGAGGAAGAGTGACCACAATCGGAGCGAAGCGGAGATAGCCGGAGGCGAAAGGGCGCGAAAATGACGGAAACTGAGAGGCAGAGAGATTGACCACGAAAGGCGCGAAAACGGGCGAAAATTTCTGAGAGGCAGAGTGAGAAAGAAGGAGAAGGGACCGCGAAAGTGCGCGGAAAAGACGCGAAAACTTGGGTGGCGCGCTGAGAGGCAGAGGGGGGGGAGACCACGGAAGTTAACGGAAGAGACGGAACTGAGGGGCAGGTTGAGGAAGTTCGGAACCGCGAATTTGGCGAATGGGACGAATGGATCTGAGAGGCAGTGAGGGAGGCTACGAGAGAATCAGAAGGGACGAGAAGTGCGGAACTCAGAGTTTACTTACTGGCTATCGAGGGTTTGCTGAGCAAAGGGATCGCCGGCTTGGGCGAGTTCTTTGAGGTGCTTAATACCTAGGGCTTGGCAGTCTGGGTGCGGGTTTTCGAGGGCTGCTTCGGCAATGCGAAGAGTCAGGAACTGGTCGAAGATGGATTGGAGGGCTTCTGAGGATGAGGTTTGAACTTGAGTGATGAGGCGGTCTTCGGCTTTTCTTTGGAGAAAGTCGATGTCGAGGAGGTCGTGGGGGCGACCGGTGTCTTCTTTGGTCAGAAGGAGGTGGATGTCGGAGGGGAGGCGGATTCCATCTTTGATTTCAGTGGCATGATCCCAGACTTCGTCGAAGTCTTCGATGGGAATCATGTGGGGTTCTCGGAAGAGGTCGAGGGGACGATCTGCGCCAACAATTCGAATGACTCGGTCGTCGGCGATTCGTGTGGCCAGGTCAGTTGAGGGGAAGGGGCTCCAAGTTCCGATCTGTTGGAGGGTGAGTTGAGGGTGCTTTTCGAGTAAAGCGCTGACTACTGCTGACCATTCTTCGGGTGTGCGCAAGGGATCGAGCCAAGCAGCGGCATCCTTGGTGCTTCTCGACAGGCCGTGGGCAATCACCGCGAGTCCGCCGATAAGGACGACTCGGTGCGTTTCTGATAGCTCCGCGAGGAGTCGGGAAACCTTTAATGGTTGTCTGATTGCCATTCCGCAGCGAGGGCGGTGATTTGGTCAGCGATAGCGATTGCTTCGGCAACGCTGCGAACTAGGGGTTCTTGCCATGGGGTTGAGTTGGGCCATATGGGATTCAGGGAAGAGCTTTCCTGTGATGCATTATCGGCGCGACCGATTCGGTGGTACGATGAACGTGGGGTGCGTTGAGTGTAGCGAGGCATCAGGCTAAGTTACACTGTTTTGGCGGCGGGGGAGAGGGCATTTTTAACCACGGAAAGGCACAGGAATTTCGGAGGAACTGCGAAAGGGGGCGAAAAGGACGCGAAACTTGGGTGGAGAGGATTAGGAACCGCGAATGGGACGAATGGATTCTGAGAGACAACGAGGGAGACCACGAAAATTACGAACGGCACGAAAAATTTCGGAGAGGCAGAGAGCGAGCAAGGATGGACCGCGAAAGGTGCGAAAAGGACGCGAAAACTTGGTTGGCGCGCTGAGAGGCAGAGGGGGATTTTAGACCACGGAAGTTAACGGAAGAAACGGAACTGAGGGGCAGGTTGAGGAAGTTGGGATCCGCGAATTTGGCGAATGGGACGAATGGATTCTGAGAGGCAGATTGAGGGGAGACCACGGGAAACGCGGAAACGAAAGGAAAGTTCGGAGAGGCAGGGAGGATTTGGAACGGCCTATTCGTTATCTTTTAGCCAAATTTGGTTGGCTTCGAATGCTTCTAGGATTTCGGGGATCTGGGGGCTGAGGGCGGTGGAAAAGCTTGCTGTCATAGCCTGACGTTCGGCGGTAGTCATGGTCGATGTGAGGAATAGGAGGTCTTCTCGGTCTTGGGGGTCGATACGCATCATCTTGGTCAGGGCTAGGTCGATGGTGTGCGGGCGGGCTAATTGCAAGAGAGCCAGTGGTGGGGAAAGATGAATCGGCTCGATGTGGCTGAGCCATTGGGGGCGGAGGATGACTTGGTCGTCTTGGAAGAGGTGGGTGATGTAGAGTCCGGAGGTGGAGAGGTCTTCGTTGGTGCGTTCGATCGCATTCCAGAACTGGTCATCCTGATCGATGGTTTCGATCTTTTCCGATGGCAGGATGGCGTCGACGTCGAGGGTTGAGGAGAAGTCTGGATTTCGGTCGGAGTCGGATGCCGGGTAGCCGAGGTCGAGGGCGGCGCGGCCGTAAATGATCAGCTCGGTTGGATCGGTGAGGTAGCCATCGAGGGTGCGGAGAATGGTCTCAGGGTTTCCGCTCATTCTTGGGGCAGGATCGGGGCGAGCCAATCTGGTTTCTGGGGCGCCGCTGTTCTGTTGCCTCCGCGGACGTAGCCGGTTTGGGCGACGAACCTGCTGGGATGTGGGAGGACGCCTGAGGCGGTGTCGTAGCTTGGAGAGCTATGCTTGGATGCGGAGTTGAGCTCGGCGGCGAGTTGGGTCCAGAATTTGGTCTGCTCTGGGGCCTGCTGAACATTGCGAGCTGACTGGGTAATATAGGAGATCGTCGTGAGGCAACGTTCCTGAACGGCTAGCGTGGCGAGTCGCTTTGGGCTCAGTCCTGGGGTGGCTAGTAACTGGGCGGCGAGTCGGATCAGTTGAGGGCGATGCGGGTGCTGTCCTAGGAGTAGTCCGGTAATCAGTTCTTCGGTCGAGAGATTCTCTTCTGATGTGTCGGGGACGCTGTAGGAGGCTGATTTCCCAACAGGGTAGTGGTAGGCGCCTCGCTTGACTGCTAGTGCCTCAAGTAGCTGCGTGTAACCGAGACCCAGTCGGTCGAGCTTGCGAGACAAGACGGAGTAGTGCTGTGTTTGCCCTAGTTGCTGGTTGAGGGTGATGGCCATATTTCTAGGGACTGACGTTACAGCGAAAACGGATGGATCACTAGACCGAAGGAGAAGAGAAAAGAGGGAACCGCGAATGGCGCGAATGTTACGAATGGGGAGTTGAGAGGCAACGATGGATGACCACGGAAAAGCACGGAAAGCTGAGAGGCACAGCGGGGATGACCACGAAAGGCGCGAAAACGGGCGAAAATTTCCTGAGAGGCAGAGGGGGAGGAAGAGTAGAAATGGAAGAGGTTGGTGGTTTTTTTGGAACCGCTAATGGACGCTGATAATCGCTAATTTTGGTTGGCCGAATCCCGAATCCCGAATCCCATTTTACCCTTCACCATTCAATTTTCACTCTTCACCAAGAGGGTTAGGCGGTCTTTGGCTAAGGGGAGTCTTGGATCTTTGGGGATGTCGTTAAGTCGGGATTCGATGACATCAGCTTGGACGAGTTCTGCGCTGAGGAGAGTCTCAATGAAGTCGAGGTCTTTTGGGCGACCGGCGATGAGCTTGGCGACTGCGAGGTCATGCGGTTCGAGGCACAGGCCGGTGCCACTACCTGTATTGACGTTTTGAAGCGGGACGAGGCGGTCTTGCCAGCCAGTTGGGAGGACTGATGTTTCGGGGCCGACACCGTGGGCGTAGTAGCCGAAGGTCTGATCGAAGGGGGAGAGTTCTCCGATGCATCCGTCGATGAGATCGGCGGCCTCGGGCGCGGCTAGTGGGAAGACGTCGGCTTCTCTGGATGCTAGGAGGGCTTCGGGGGCGTCGGCAAACGAGCCGAGGATAGACTGGCTCCCTACGATAACGATATCTGCCTCTCCAGTGATGGCGGAGGCGGCGCGGATAATGTGCTCAAGCTGCGTTCTGGTCATCGCGATAGCGGGCTTTGATTTGCCACACTTCCTTTGGGCTAAGAATACCGGCGAATGGGGAATTCTGCCTGAGGAGTGCTCCTTCTTCTGATCGGGCGGTGAGTTTGTCGATTAGCGTGTGTAGTGGTTGTTCAAGAAGCGTATCGAGCTCTGCGACCATAGGTGCGGAGAGGGAGCCGGATTGTTTCCAGTGGGCGACATTGGTAAGGGCTACTTGGAGGAGGTCAGGTTGTGCGAGAATGCGTCGACCTATTTCCTCGTGCATGGCGAGGGAGCAACGGTCGATATTTGAGTGGTTGGGCAAGGGGAGGACGAGGGAAGGAGGAATAGTGAAGAGGGAAATTGCTGAGGGTCAGAGGAAGAGTGACCACAATCGGAGCGAAGCGGAGATAGCCGGAGGCGAAAGGGCGCGAAAATGACGGAAACTGAGAGGCAGAGAGATTGACCACGAAAGGCGCGAAAACGGGCGAAAATTTCTGAGAGGCAGAGTGAGAAAGAAGGAGAAGGGACCGCGAAAGTGCGCGGAAAAGACGCGAAAACTTGGGTGGCGCGCTGAGAGGCAGAGGGGGGGGAGACCACGGAAGTTAACGGAAGAGACGGAACTGAGGGGCAGGTTGAGGAAGTTCGGAACCGCGAATTTGGCGAATGGGACGAATGGATCTGAGAGGCAGTGAGGGAGGCTACGAGAGAATCAGAAGGGACGAGAAGTGCGGAACTCAGAGTTTACTTACTGGCTATCGAGGGTTTGCTGAGCAAAGGGATCGCCGGCTTGGGCGAGTTCTTTGAGGTGCTTAATACCTAGGGCTTGGCAGTCTGGGTGCGGGTTTTCGAGGGCTGCTTCGGCAATGCGAAGAGTCAGGAACTGGTCGAAGATGGATTGGAGGGCTTCTGAGGATGAGGTTTGAACTTGAGTGATGAGGCGGTCTTCGGCTTTTCTTTGGAGAAAGTCGATGTCGAGGAGGTCGTGGGGGCGACCGGTGTCTTCTTTGGTCAGAAGGAGGTGGATGTCGGAGGGGAGGCGGATTCCATCTTTGATTTCAGTGGCATGATCCCAGACTTCGTCGAAGTCTTCGATGGGAATCATGTGGGGTTCTCGGAAGAGGTCGAGGGGACGATCTGCGCCAACAATTCGAATGACTCGGTCGTCGGCGATTCGTGTGGCCAGGTCAGTTGAGGGGAAGGGGCTCCAAGTTCCGATCTGTTGGAGGGTGAGTTGAGGGTGCTTTTCGAGTAAAGCGCTGACTACTGCTGACCATTCTTCGGGTGTGCGCAAGGGATCGAGCCAAGCAGCGGCATCCTTGGTGCTTCTCGACAGGCCGTGGGCAATCACCGCGAGTCCGCCGATAAGGACGACTCGGTGCGTTTCTGATAGCTCCGCGAGGAGTCGGGAAACCTTTAATGGTTGTCTGATTGCCATTCCGCAGCGAGGGCGGTGATTTGGTCAGCGATAGCGATTGCTTCGGCAACGCTGCGAACTAGGGGTTCTTGCCATGGGGTTGAGTTGGGCCATATGGGATTCAGGGAAGAGCTTTCCTGTGATGCATTATCGGCGCGACCGATTCGGTGGTACGATGAACGTGGGGTGCGTTGAGTGTAGCGAGGCATCAGGCTAAGTTACACTGTTTTGGCGGCGGGGGAGAGGGCATTTTTAACCACGGAAAGGCACAGGAATTTCGGAGGAACTGCGAAAGGGGGCGAAAAGGACGCGAAACTTGGGTGGAGAGGATTAGGAACCGCGAATGGGACGAATGGATTCTGAGAGACAACGAGGGAGACCACGAAAATTACGAACGGCACGAAAAATTTCGGAGAGGCAGAGAGCGAGCAAGGATGGACCGCGAAAGGTGCGAAAAGGACGCGAAAACTTGGTTGGCGCGCTGAGAGGCAGAGGGGGATTTTAGACCACGGAAGTTAACGGAAGAAACGGAACTGAGGGGCAGGTTGAGGAAGTTGGGATCCGCGAATTTGGCGAATGGGACGAATGGATTCTGAGAGGCAGATTGAGGGGAGACCACGGGAAACGCGGAAACGAAAGGAAAGTTCGGAGAGGCAGGGAGGATTTGGAACGGCCTATTCGTTATCTTTTAGCCAAATTTGGTTGGCTTCGAATGCTTCTAGGATTTCGGGGATCTGGGGGCTGAGGGCGGTGGAAAAGCTTGCTGTCATAGCCTGACGTTCGGCGGTAGTCATGGTCGATGTGAGGAATAGGAGGTCTTCTCGGTCTTGGGGGTCGATACGCATCATCTTGGTCAGGGCTAGGTCGATGGTGTGCGGGCGGGCTAATTGCAAGAGAGCCAGTGGTGGGGAAAGATGAATCGGCTCGATGTGGCTGAGCCATTGGGGGCGGAGGATGACTTGGTCGTCTTGGAAGAGGTGGGTGATGTAGAGTCCGGAGGTGGAGAGGTCTTCGTTGGTGCGTTCGATCGCATTCCAGAACTGGTCATCCTGATCGATGGTTTCGATCTTTTCCGATGGCAGGATGGCGTCGACGTCGAGGGTTGAGGAGAAGTCTGGATTTCGGTCGGAGTCGGATGCCGGGTAGCCGAGGTCGAGGGCGGCGCGGCCGTAAATGATCAGCTCGGTTGGATCGGTGAGGTAGCCATCGAGGGTGCGGAGAATGGTCTCAGGGTTTCCGCTCATTCTTGGGGCAGGATCGGGGCGAGCCAATCTGGTTTCTGGGGCGCCGCTGTTCTGTTGCCTCCGCGGACGTAGCCGGTTTGGGCGACGAACCTGCTGGGATGTGGGAGGACGCCTGAGGCGGTGTCGTAGCTTGGAGAGCTATGCTTGGATGCGGAGTTGAGCTCGGCGGCGAGTTGGGTCCAGAATTTGGTCTGCTCTGGGGCCTGCTGAACATTGCGAGCTGACTGGGTAATATAGGAGATCGTCGTGAGGCAACGTTCCTGAACGGCTAGCGTGGCGAGTCGCTTTGGGCTCAGTCCTGGGGTGGCTAGTAACTGGGCGGCGAGTCGGATCAGTTGAGGGCGATGCGGGTGCTGTCCTAGGAGTAGTCCGGTAATCAGTTCTTCGGTCGAGAGATTCTCTTCTGATGTGTCGGGGACGCTGTAGGAGGCTGATTTCCCAACAGGGTAGTGGTAGGCGCCTCGCTTGACTGCTAGTGCCTCAAGTAGCTGCGTGTAACCGAGACCCAGTCGGTCGAGCTTGCGAGACAAGACGGAGTAGTGCTGTGTTTGCCCTAGTTGCTGGTTGAGGGTGATGGCCATATTTCTAAGGATTTACGTTACAGCGAAAACGGATGGATCGTTAGACCGTGAACAACCACGAAAGGGAGGAACCGCGAATGGCGCGAATACTACGAATGGGCTGAGAGGCAGAGGAAGGTGACCGCGAAAGAAGCGAAAAGAACGCGAAAATTCTGAGGGGCAGGGGGGAGTTTGGGAACCGCTAATTGACGCTAATGTTCGCTAATGATCTGAGAGGCAACGAGGGAGATTGACCACGAAAATTACGAAAGAGGCGAAACTTAGAATTGCGGCTGAGAGGCAAAAAGGCGCGAAAACGGGCGAAAATTACTGAGAGGCAGAGGGAGTTTTTGGAACCGCTAATGGACGCTAATATTCACTAATAGCTGAGGGGCAGGGAAGATTGACCACAATCGGAGCGAAGCGGAGATGGCCGGAGGCAAAAGGGGTGGAAACGAACGGAAGCCTTGGGTGGCGAGGGGTAACCACTGATGGACGCTAATATTCACTAATAGCTGAGAGGTAGGAAGGAAGAGTGAAGGGAGAAAATTGAGGAGTGAAATTGCTGAGATGCAGAATGGAGTAGACCGCAGAAGGCACGAAAGAAGCGAAAAATACTGAGGGGAAACAAGTGCTTAATCACCGAGAACGCCACCCGGGAGACTCAATCTAGGAAACGAATGGATGAGCTGAGAGGCAGAGGAGATTTCACTCTTCACCATTCAATTTTCACTCTTCATTAGGAACGAATGCTTGGGGTGGCGGTGCCGAATTCCGACCTTCTATGGGGACAAGTCTTTGGGGATGGTGAGGCGACAACCGGGGTGTGGCTCGATTGTCCAGTCGTCGCAATCTTGGTAGGTGCCTTCTTGGTCGAGGACGAGAAGCTGGTTCTGGGAGGGATCCTCGGGGTCGAGGATGAGGTAGTAGGGGACGCCTTCTCTTTCGTAGATAGATCGTTTTACTACGCGGTCGTTGTGCGGCCGACTTGGGGAGATGATCTCGACGGTGAGACTTGGTGTCTTGCGAATGAATTTGAAGTCTTCATCGGCATCGTCTTCTTCGCAGACGATGATGAGGTCTGGACGCAAAACGGTGTTGCTGCTTACATGCCAGTCGAGATCGAAGAAGACTGTGCAATCTTCACATTTTGACTGATCGATTTGCCCTCGGAGCAGGAAGTGCAATTCGCTGGCAATTTGTTGATGCCATCGACTTGGCGAAGGGGACGTTGAGATCGGATGCCCGTCCCACAGCTCCCAATCCCCCTTCCAATGGAGGTAATCTTCTACCGTATAGGTAGGAATTGGAAGTGTAGAAGGCATTTGGAAGATCTTTGATATTCTAACTACTGCAATGCCTTCAGCGGCGGAAAAATTTGGAAACCGCGAATCTAGCGAAGGCTACGAATAGCTGAGAGGCGACGAAGGATTGACCACGAAAATTGCGAAAGGAGCGAAACTTAAATTGCGGCGGAGGGGCGCGGGAATGACGGAAACTGAGAGGCAACGTGGGATGGACCACGAAAGGCGCGAAAACGGGCGAAAATTTCTCAGAGGTAGAAGGGGGGAGAAGATTGAAAATTGACGAGGGAAATAGGGAGAGGCTTGGGTGGCGAGATCTTTGGGAACCACTAATGGACGCTAATATTCACTAATAGCTGAGAGGCAGAACGGGGAATGTTCACTCTTCGACATGGTTTTTAGTCTTTAAATGAACTCGCTGCTTCTCGGCAATTTTCGGGTTCTTTCGCGCTCTTTCGTGGTCATAAATCTCCGCGTTTTTCCGCGTCTTCTGCGGTCCTAATCTTCCACCGTCTTGCCTTCGGCTTCGGTGAGGTATTTGACGAACTTGTTGTCGTCGTCGACGAGGATGGATTTGGCTTCGATGGGTCCGTCGCTGAGGGCGAAGCCCATGATGATGACGATCTCGCCTTTGGGGATGAGTCTGGCGGTGGGGCCGTTCATGCAGATGACGCCGGAGCCGGGTTCGCCGCGGATGATGTAGGTCTCTAGGCGGGCGCCGTTCATGGCGACGACGAGGACTTTCTCGCCTGGTTCGAGGCCGGTTTTTTCCAACAGGTCGGCGTCGATCGTGCAGGAGCCGATGTAGTCGGGCTCGGCCTCGGTGACGGTGGCGCGGTGGATTTTGGCGTGGAAGAACCAACGGGTCATGGAGAGGAAGAGTGAATAGGAATTGGGAACTAGGAAATTGGAATTGGGGGTTGCGAGGGGGTGACCGCGAAAGGAACGAAAAGAACGAAAACGGCCGGAGAGGCAGAGAGCGCAGAGAGCAGAGACCGCGGAAAATTGGGAACGGACGGAAGGCTGGGAGGCAGGGGGATTGAGAACCGCGAATTTGCCGAATGGGACGAATGTTCTGAGAGGCACCGTGGGGATGACTGCGGAAGGGGCGGAAAAGAAGGGAACCGAGAGGCAGGGGGACTCTAGAATTGCTTAGAGGCAGAGTGCCTTTTTTTGTTTTGCCCGACACCCGACACCCGACACCCGACACCCGACACCCGACACCCAAAGCTCAAAATCACATTCCCATTCGAACGACGAGGTGGGGCATGGCGACGCGGAGGAGGACCATGCCTACGAGGAGGACCGGGAGGGAGAGGATGAGGAGCAAGAACAGTTCGGGAGCATGATAGGAGGCGCCGGTGGTGAGCCAGTCGCGGGGGGCCATGATGAGGTGGGTGATGGGATTGAATTCCATAAACTGGCGAAAGAACGGCATGGTCGGGACGAAGACGATGGGGGCGGTATACATCAGGAAGGGCATCGCCATTCCGATGGCGCGGCTGATGTCGGAGTAGAGTCCGCCGATGGGGATGAGTAGGTAGCCGAGGGAGGTGCCAAAGAGGAGGATTGCGAAGATGCCTACCGGGACGAGTAGCAAATGCCAGCCGGCCCAGAGCTTAAAGATGATCAGGCAGGGGATGATGAGAACGACGAATTGGATGGCGGCATTGAACAAGATGGACGACAGGCCGGAGGCGATGAAGGCTTCGGGCGTGACCTTGAGTTTCATGAATACGCCGGAGCCTCCGTGGAACGCGCTGAGGGGGGCGTTGAAGGCGGCGATAAACATGGTCCAGAGAGTCGTGCCAATGATGGCGAAGGCTGGGCCGGGAATGCCGGTGTTGCCCATATCGACGACGTTGGTCTTGTCGAGGAAGATCCAGAGGGCTGCCGTCATCAGGGGCTGAGCAAGAATCCACACGTAGCCGAGATAGGACTGGCGGTAGGCGGCCTTGAGGTCGCGTTGGAATAGGATGCCGATAAGTTCACGGGCTGCCCAAAGCTCGTGGAAGATGGTGCGCACCAGTTGGAGCGGATTGCGAAGCGGGGACTCCGGGGAGTAGACGGTGACTTGGGAAGACAAGAAGGAGGGAGTGGTGAAAATTGAAGAGGGAAATTAGGACCGCGAAAAAACGCGAAAAAGACGCTAAATTACTGAGAGGCAGGGGGGATTTAGGAACCGCGACTTAGGCGAATATTACGAATGGGGAACTGAAAGGCAAGGGGAGGTGGACCACGAAAGAAGCGAAAGGAACGAAAATTTCTGAGAGGCAGAGTGGGGATGACCGCTGAAAAGCGCGGAAACGAACGGAAGACTATTTCACTCTTCACCATTCAATTTTCACTCTTCATTGGTGACCACGAAAATTACGAAAGAGTCGAAAATTCTGAGGGGCAGGGGAGGAAGAGTGAAAATTGAAGAGGGAAATTGGAAAGGGGCTTGGGTGGCGAATTTTTTGGAACCGCTAATGGACGCGAATCTTGGGTGGCGAGGGGTAACCACTAATGGGCGCTAATATTCACTAATAGCTGAGAGGCAGGGACAGAAGAGTGAAAATTGAAGAGAGAAATTGGAAGGAGCTAGGGTGGCGAGATCTTTGGGAACCGCGAATTTGGCGAATGGATGAGTAGAGAGGCAGAGGTGATTTTACTCTTCAACTGCTCTTCACTATTCAATTTTCACTCTTCTTTTTTCTACGCTACCGCCATTGGTCGCGCTCCTCGATTTCGAGGGGCATGACCGGGGCGTATGTTGGGTGGATGTGGGTGGTTCCCAAGACTGAGTTAGTCGGAGGAGGTGGTCGGGTCACCGTCGCTGGGGGCGGCGAATTTGAGGACCCAGGGGAGCAGGCTGCTGGCCTTCTGGTTCCAATTGCGGAGGCTGTGAATGCGCTCTTGGAGAGTCGGGCCGAGGGGGGCGTCGGTCTGAGCGGCGAGGGTCTGGATGCGGCCGATGTGGTCGGCGCCGTTGGCCAAGTGGGGCTCGACGGTCTCGCGTAGGAAGCCGCCGAGGAGGTGGCGCATACGCAGTTCGGGCTCGTAGAAGGTGCGGCGGTCGCGGGCGACGTAGACCGGGCGGACAGCGTTGATCTTCTGCAGCAGCTTCAGGCCTTGGCTGGCACTGCCTTTGCTGATGCCGGTGCGGGTGATGACGTCGTCGAAGCAGATGGGTTCTGGTGCGCAGAACAGGATGCCGAAGATTTCGCCGTGGGACTTGGGAAGGCCGAGGGCTTGGGCGAGATTGACGAACAAGTGAATGATCTCGGATTCGACATCGGAGATGATGTGCGAACCGGGATCTTGCTCGGCCTCGTCAACGCTGGGGGCGGGTGCGTTGGGGGCCGATTCGTCTGTGGTCGATGGGTCGATCAGGGACTGGTTGGTTTGGGGAGTTCATTTATTCTTGAACAGAAAGAACCGGGAATCAAGTTTATTCCCATCGTTGTGGAATTGAGTCGCGTGGATGGGAACTGAGGGTCAGGGGGAATTGACCACGAAAATCACGAAAGGAGCGAAACTTGAATTGCGGCGGAGAGGCAGAGGGAGGTTGACCACAATCGGAGAGAAGCGGAGATAGCCGGAGGCAAAAAGTAAGGAAACGAACGGAAGGCTGATAGGTAACGTGAGATTGACCAGGAAAGGCACGAAAGAGGGCGAATTGCTGAAAGGTAGAGAGTTTGGAACCGCGAATTTGGAGAATACTACGAATGGGCTGAGGGCCAGGGCGGGGTGGACCACGAAAGAAAGCGAGAGAAGCCAAAATGCTGAGAGGCAGGGTGGGGTTGACCACAATCGAAGCGAAGGGAGATAGCCGAAGGCAAAAAAGCAAATGGACGGAAGAGCTAAGAGGCTGGGGGGAAGAGTGAAATGGTGAAAATTGAGGAAGTGGCTTGGCTGGCGAGTCTTTTTTGGAACCGCTAATGGACGCTAATATCCACTAATAGCTGAGGGGCAAAGTGGAGTGACCACGGAAATGGACGGAAGGCTGAGAGGCAGAGCGGGGTAATTGAAGAGGGCTTGGGTGGCGAGTTTTTGGAACCGCTAATGGGCGCTGATGATCGCCAATTTTTCAGACATCCGAGATCCGAGATCCAAATCCCAAATTCCCACTTCCGACTCCGCCTTTGAGAAGTCCGTGCAGGTGCGGGGGATGTGGGTATAGTAGGTCATTATTCTATGCATACTTTATCCATTTATTGGCGTCGTGTTCTTGGTCTTGGCGGCTTGCTGCTGTCGTGGTTGGCCATTTGTCCGGCAGTTGAGGCGCGGCCAGATTACTATTTTGGGCGGGTAGCGGAGCGGGGGGCGATGGACGAGCCTGTGGTCGATGGGGCGCTGGAGGTTGTGTCGGCCCAAGTGGTTGGGGTGCGGTATTCCCATGCGGCGATTCGGGACACGAAGGGGAGGTTTCCGGTCGAGAGCGCGAAGGCGTATGCGGTAACGAAGGCTGGGGAGAAGGTCGAGGGGGTGCGGGTTCTCGGTAGCTTGAGTCTTCTGGCGAATCTTGACCATGCGCCGGTCCCGTGGTCGAATCCGAGCTACGAGACGGTTACTTATTTGGAGTTACCGGCGCCGATGGAGGTGGGCGTGGAGTATGGGTTTAGGCTGAAGTTGCCGGAAGGCGGGGCGTCCAGCGAGGTGGGTGCGGCGATTGTTTGGAATTCTCGGAAAATCATCTCCAACTATTTCAAGGTGAACCAGGTTGGTTATTTCTCTGGTGCTACGAAGAGGCTTGCGTATTTGGGGAAGTGGCTGGGAACAGCGGGGTTGGCTCCGATTAAGCCGAAAGCGTGTGAGGTCATCGATTGTCGGACTGGGGAAGTGGTGACGACGGTCGAGCCGCGACTTCGGCACCGGGCCGGGCAGGCGAACGAGGGGCCGTATAAGTTGGATTTTTCCGGTGAAGATGTCTACGGGCTGGACCTGTCGGGCTTGGCAGAAGGCGACTACTTTCTGCATCTGGAGGGAGTGGGGCGTTCTTACTCATTCCACATAGGGACAGGTTCGATGTCCGAGCCGATTTTTACGACCCACCGGATGTTGTTTCATAACCGTTGCCGGACCGCATTAGATGGTGCGCATACGCATTGGCCGCGTGGCAACTGCAAGTGCCACGGGCGGTTAGCTGTGATGCCGGAGTATCGGGCGGCGGGGGCGCCTCAGGTGGACCGTTGGACCGAGGTCCGGCAGTTCTTTGAGAAGGCCGATACTTCTGGGGCCGAGATCGAATGGCGTGATGCCGAAGGGGGGCACCACGATGCTGCTGACTACGATCAGAACGTCGATCATCTGAGAATTCCGGAATTCTTATGTATGGCCTACAGCATGAACGAGTCGGCCTTTATCGATAGCCAGTTCGGTATTCCTGAGTCGGGTAATGGCATTCCTGATATTCTCGACGAGGCGGTGTGGAGCATTCGCTTTTCTTTGGGACAGCAATGGGAGGATGGCGGGATTCCTTCGGGAGCGGAAGCAAAGGAGCACCCGACGAACGAGATTCATCTGAAGGAAGGTGGCGACGCGAACCCGCTGCGGACGACGGTGCTGAACGAGACGCTGCGCTACGCGCTTCTGCCGGTGACCGACGAGTCGTGTTACAGCTACGCGGCGTCGGCGGCTCACTTGTCGATCCATCTGGCGAAGTTTCCGCAGGGGAAGGCGCTGGCTGATGAGTTGCTGGTATCGGCAACTCGGGCATTTCTGTGTGCCTGGCAACGGGGGGAGCCCAGCGATCCAAAAATTCGGATGGTGGCGGCAACGGCTGCCTGCCGGTTGTTGGCAGCGGCGAGAGAGCCCAAGTTCGCGCTGTTCTTGGACAAATTGCCTGGAGTTGGCAAAGAAACGGATTGGATGACTATGGAAGGTGCTTGCCTGGCGGATGCGGTGTCGTCGGTGCCGGACGGCTTGGGAGGCGAAGGGTTCGGACGGACTCGGGATAGGGTGAGCAGGGTATTTGTGGAGACGGTGCGTGGAGCTGCCAAGACGTTCATCTTGAACCAAGGCTACGTGCATTTCCGTAATCCGTATGCGCCGACTGGCTGGGGGGTGGCGACGATTACCCAGGCATGGATTCCTTCGGTGGCTTGGAAGGTGAGTGGTCGGGAGCCATTCTTCCTCGATCTGGTTTCGATGACAGCGGACTCAGCTTTAGGGGCGAATCCCTTGGGTCGGGTGCAGTGTTCCGGCTTGGGTCAACGGCACATTCATCAGCCGATGCACCTGCACTCGATGAACGATGGCATCGCTGAGCCGGTTCCAGGGATCTGGGTCTATGGTCCGGTGGCGAATCAGAAGCACTGGTTGATCGATCTGCATGCACCGGTTCCTAAGTGGCAAGACATTCCGGAGCTTTACCGGCACTTTGATATCGATATGAGCCCGACCAACGCCGAGTTCACGGTGCATCAGTCGATTGCGCCGGCGTTGATTTTGTTCGCTCCGTTGGCAGATCCGGCGCCGCAGGAATTCACTGGTCCGTTGCCGGTGCCGCGGTAGCCCGAAAGTCGCTAGCATTCGATTGCGCCCTCGAAGTCGTCGATTGGAAGATCGACGGGGGGCTTGCGTGGCGGGTGGGTGAACGGTAAGCTGAGGCTTGTCCGATCCTGTCGCCAAGGCCCCTGCCGTTGCTCCGATCGCTACCCCTGAGGAATCTGGTGGTCGGCGTGTGGATGCGGGCTTTGCCACGGCGGCGGACAAGGCGGTGGGGAGACTAGTTTCGGTTCGCTTTTGCCAGCTGCTGCGGTCATCGGTCGTCGGTTTTTTGTTGCTGGGGTTGTTGCCGTTGTTGGTGGCTCGCTTTCTGGGAGTGGATTGGGCGTGCGGGTGGGTTGCTCTGGGGGCGTGCCTGCTGTGGGGGGGCGTCTGTTGGGGCATTGCTTGGATTGGAAGGCCCGATCGGTTTGGTGGCTTGGCTCGATGGGATCGTGCGGCGGGGCGCCAAGGGACGTTTTCGAGCGCACTGGCGTTTGAGGGGATGGTTGATCCGGGATTAGGGGAGTCAATTCACCTACAACGTGCCGGGGCAGAGTTGGACAAGGCCTTGCCGAATCTGGCGTCGGATCTACCTCTCGGTATGCGGCATTGGACTTGGGTGGTTCCGGTTTTCGGGGTGCTGTTGTTCTTGGTTCCGTGGACCCGCCCTGCGTTGGAAGCTGGTGAAGAGACCTTGACCCAGGACATGTTGGCCGATGCTGCCGCTGAAGCCGATCTGCTGCAGCGGAGTGCCGATGACTTGTCGGCCGTGGAGGGGCTGAGCGCAGAGGAGGAGGCCAAGATGGAGCAGCTAAAGAAGTCGGTCGCGGCGACGGCGGCGGAGGTCGGCGATGCTTCGGGCAAGACGACGCGTGAGGTGCTCGATGCTCTCGAGGAGCGGGCGAGGGAGGCGGAGAAGCTGGCTCGCGAGCTCGGTTTGGGTGGGGAGCCGTGGGCATCGGAGGCGATGGTCGAAGCCCTTCGCGAAGGGCCGGACACGGCGGACTTCGGCGATGCGATTGGTAATGAAGACACAGGTAGCGCGGCGTCTGAGGCCACCCGGTTGGCGGAGCAACTCGAGGCTGAGGATCTCAGTGATGAAGTGGCGAGTCGGATGGAACAGGCCTTGAACCATGCCGTCGATGCAGGGGACGAGGCGGACTCCAGTCGGCTCGCTGGCAAGGCGGTAACTCAGGGCGCGAAGGAGCTGGAACAAGGCAGTGAGCAGGGGGCTGCCGAGTCGTTTCGTCAGCTGGCGCGGTCGTTGAAGCAGGTCGAGGAGCGGGAGAGGACCCAGGAAGAGTTGGAGAAGCTCGCCCAGCAACTCCGCCAGGCGGGTAGCAATATTTCCGGCACCGGGGCCGATGGCATGGAGCAACTCGCCGGCAATGACGGTCAGTCGTCAGAAGGCCAGGACCAGAGCAACGGCATGTCCCAGCTCGGCTCGAACGATGCGCTTTCTGAAACGATGCCGATGCCCGGTCAGCAGGGCCAGAATCAGCAGCAACAGCCGCAATCCCAGCAGGGGGGCATGGGCCAGAGTCAGCAGATGCAGATGGGTCAGATGCAGGCCCCGCAGCCGGGGCAACAACAGCCGCAGCAGGGGCAGGGTCAAAAAGGTGGTCGATCGATGGCGCTTCAGCAGGCTCCGAATCCTGGACAGGGCAAGGATCAGGGACAAGGCCAACCGATGATGATGGCCCCGATCCCAGGTCTTGATCCGAGCGAGCAACCGTCAGCTCTGATGTTCGGTGGAGATCCCAGTGATGGCCAACCGGCTGGCACGATCATGATGAGCGGAGGGCCGTCCAACAAGACTGGGCAAGGCGGGCTGCAGGCAGGGTTCGGGACGACCGAGCTGGGCGCTAATGAGACCGATGCCTTGGATGCCAGTAGGTCCAGTATGGTTGGTGCTCAGGCCGGTCGCGATGGAGCCTCCTACACACGAGCGGTCGAAGGCGGAGTTCGCGAAGAGGCGACGTCCCGATCCGCGCGTGGGGAGGCTGCGGAATTTCTGCGTGTGCAGGAGGAAGCACTAGACGGCCAGGCATTGCCGATGTCCCGACGCGAGCACGTGCTCCGCTACTTCAAGGCGGTGCGTCAGCAGTTTGAGGGCGAGGAGTAGGTAATTAACTAGCCGCTCCCGCGAGTTGCCGTTCCGGCGCGATCCAAACCGGAAGTACTGACGATCGGGGACCGCTGTATTCCCGGGAGCTGTAAAATTGGCTCTACCTACCTGGAGCCATGGCGAGACTCGAAACTTGCGCTTTGATGGTCGCAGGTGCTGGATCAGATTCCGCGACGATGCTTGGCCCGGACGAGTCGGGCTTCCAGAAGGCAATCACGAGAACGGAAAAGAACAGGACCGTTTTCGAGACAACGCATTCACTGAGGAATTGTGGCATCATGGAAAGCATAGCAATCTAAACATTTAAGCGACAAGAACAAAAATTGGCCCTCATCAAGATACCCAATTATAAAAAATATGGGTAAAATGTAAAGAATTAATTAGAAATTTCATAATTTACACAATTCCAGCTCCTTGGACTGTTTCAAAGGGCTAGGGGGTTGGAGAATCCTGCAAATGCAGTAGGATTACCGCATGAGTAGCGACATTGATCTCTTTTCGATCACCCCAGGAGTTGGTGTTTCGGGACTTCAGCTCGGGACCCCTCCAGAGGTGGTCGAGCAGCGTATTGGCGAGCCGCCAGCAAAGTTCCAAGAAGAGGTTCCCGAAGGAGGGGACGTTGAGCTCTGGGAGTATCCTGATCTGGGGCTCTATCTGTCGTTTGGCTCCGACTTTGGCGGTCTGATGGACAGCATTCGCCTCCAGCGGCCCGATACTACGTTATTCGGTGAACCGGTCGCAGGCTTGAAGCGCGACCAACTCATCCGCCTGATGGCTGCCCATGGCTACGCACCTAGTATGGAAGAAAGCCACACCATTGATGGTGACCGCTTGCTTTCTATCGAATATGACGACCTGAGCCTGTTGTTCTGGCTGGATAGCAAGAGCCGGGTAGGGGCCGTCCAAGTCGGGCTGTTCTGGACTGATGACGAAGTCCCACTCTTTCCCGACCCCGATTGGCTGGATTCCTGAAAAACTGTCTGAGTCGCTCCGCTCATGTGCGATCTGGCAAGCCGCAGTAGAAAGTAGAAAGGGCCCCTGGCGAATGAGTCGAGCTCGCTTGTTGAACGTGCGATGAGCAACGAATGGCTCGAAGGCTAGGGTGTGCCAAGTCTAACGGAACAATGGGTGTCTATTCGCTATGCTAACGGCCCGAAAGGGAAGTCGGGCTGTCGGGCTAGCCTGTGACGTGTTGGAACCGCCGTGCTACCGAGACGCGCCCCGTATTGCGAAGCCTTCCCCGTCCTAGCCCGGAAATCTCACAAATAGAGAGCTTGAGCGGCTCCAGAATTCGGTAAAGCTATGTTTATCAACGACAT
>ENA-ORXR01001066-ORXR01001066.1-marine-metagenome-genome-assembly--contig:-NODE-1066-length-31061-cov-4.970565_pt1 | contig 31061 bp, 35 predicted proteins | sample MGYA00237866_ERZ511479 | MGnify/ENA metagenome assembly ERZ511479
AACCCATCCGACCGCTATCGGCTCGGGCAGCAAACTGCATCTTCTTCGAACTGGGCTCGTCGGATGTCATCTCTTTCGCATGAGAGCCGAAGACAGATCAGAGACCGGCCTTCACACTGGGAGTGGACTCAAGGGCATCTCGCCTGTTGAGTAGGTGTCATGCGCTGATTGGCCCACATCCACTTCCGCAGGAAAAACTGAGGACGTGGAGGCAGTAAGTGCGTTGTTTTCCAACCCCACTGCCGGCCACCGCAACCGCCAATAGAAAGCCAAAATTGTTGGACCAATCCAATCAGGTGGCTTCCTGGGCCCTGAAATCCAAAAGAGCCACTGGAGGCGGTCTTAACTAGGCGTGCCTCCAGCGTCGCCACCCCCGTCGGCGCCGCCAAGTAGCCCGCCGCCATGGCCGCACATCGGCGCGCCGACACCTTCCACGCCTCTACGTGCGACCGCGCCGCGTCGCCAATCAGCGCGTGCAGGTCCGCCGGCGTTGGGTGGCGCAAAAACGCTTCCGCCGCCACCACGCCGGCCGCCAAGCCGCGCGTCACGGCCGCCCAGTCGGCCGCCGACAGGTGGGCGGTGAGGTTGATGCGCCAGTCTTGGGCGTCGCAGACGTGCGCGGGAAGGTTGGGGGAGATGGCCGCCGCGGAGGGCACCGAGTAGTCGGCGGACGCGTCGCCGTCGGAGGGGTGTGGGGCGATGGCGGTGGCGGCCGCGGCCGCAGCCGCGCCAGCATCGGCGGCGACGGCACCGCCGGGAGCACCCGCGGCGGCGCCGCCGTCCGCGTCGCGCCGACCCGCTGCCCCGTCGGCCAGACCAAGGGGGGCATCGGGCGGCGCCCCCCCAATGGCCAACGCGGGGAAGGGCACGCCCTCCCCTCCCCCCCCCGCGGTGGTGTCGCCCCCAAGCGCCCGTTCCGTCAGCGCAAACAGTTTGGCCGCCCCATCGCGACCTTCCAGGCGCTGGCGCACCGTATGGCGGATCTGCTGATCGAGATGGAGCAGGCGCGATCTGCCGTGATCCTTGCGGCCGGGCACCTCGAGGCGGAGCGCGGCCTGCGTGAGCGCAACATTTCCGCGACGAAAAACCTGATTGGCCGTGTGGGCCGTCTGGTGGGCGAGGAATCGATCCAGCTGCATGGCGGTATCGCGATGACGCAGGAATACGAGCTGGCCCATATCGCCAAACGGATCGTCATGGCGGATCACCGGTTTGGCGACGTCGATCATCATCTGGAGCGGTTTATTGCCCTCGCCGCAGCCTGAGCATCATGCCGGTTTCATTCACGACGAGACCGGCACACAACGCCTGATCGGCTATGTTGTCGATGTGCGCGATCCGGCTCACGGGCGCTGCTATCTGGATGTGACGGACGACCACACCAACCGCCACGGCGTACTGCATGGCGGGGTCGCGGTGACGTTGCTGGACAATGCCAGCGGCACAACGGGGTCGCTGACGGTTGATGCGACGGGCAAGGCGCCCTTCCTGACCGTGTCGATGAACACACAGTTCGTGGGGTCGGGGCGCGTGGGCCGGATGACGGCCACGGGCACTGTCACAGGCGGCGGGCGCAGCCTGCTGTTCATCGCCGCCGAGCTGCGCCACGAGGACGGCACGTTGGTCGCGGCGTCAACGGGCGTGTTCAAACGCGTGCCGCAGGACAAACTGACATGAAAGGGACAAGAACATGAGCGCACGGCTGGAAGACGCGGGCGACCGCCTGATCATCTGGAACGGTAACACGGACAAGCGCGGCGCGCTGTCGCCCGAGCTATACGCGTGCATCGTGCAAGCCTGTGAGACGGCCACGGCGGAGCGGCGCGTGCGCAGCATCATTCTCACGGCGGAGGGGCCGTTTTTCTGCGCGGGGGGCGATTTGAACCAGCTGATCAAAAGTCAGGGCATGCCCGCCGACCAGCGCACCGCGCGCATTGACGGGTTGCATGACGTCATCCGCGCCATGCGGGCCTGTCCCGTGCCTTTCATCGCCGCCGTCGAGGGCGGCGCTGCGGGCGCGGGCCTTAGCTTTGCACTGGCATGCGATGTGATCGTTGCGGCCAAGGGGGCCAAATTCGTTGCCGCCTACGTCAAGGCGGGGCTGGTCCCCGACGGTGGGCTGACCGCCCATCTGGCCCGTGCCCTGCCGCGCCAGCTGAGCATGGAAATGTGTCTGCTGGCCCAGCCGGTTCTGGCAGAGCGGATGAATGCGCTGGGGGTGGTCAACGCGCTGACCGAGGTGGGCGATACCATGATGCTTGCGCGCAGTTTTGCCGACCGGTTTGCCGCAGGGCCACGCGATGCGCAGTCAGCCATTCGCACGATGGTTGCGGCCGCCTATGACGCCACAGAGGCCGATCAGCTGGACCATGAGCGCGACGCGATGGGCCACGCCACGGGCGCGCCCGAGGCCGCCGAAGGCATTGCCGCATTTTTGGAAAAGCGCAGCCCCAACTACGGCTGAGACATTTCACCACGACAGGAGGATGCCGCATGGCACGGGTTGAGGAATTTTTGAGCGACCGCGTGACTGCGGCACCCGATAGCATGGCACTGAGTGACAGCAGCGGCGTGCGCTGGACCTACGCCGATCTGGACCGCGCCAGCGACGATCTGGCTGGGGTGCTGCGCGCCGCGGGTGTGCAGCCCACCGACCGCGTTCTGATGCTGGTCGAGAATTGCGCAGCTGCGGTCGCAGCCCTGCATGCAGCGTGGAAAACCGGTGCGGTCATCATCCCGTTCAACGCCCGCCAGACCGAAGGCGAGGTGGACAAGATTATCAAACATGCCACCCCCGCCGCGATCCTGTTTACCTCGCATGTCTCGGATGTGGCGCAGGCGCATGCGCTGCGCATGGGCGCGCACGAAGTGACCGGCGCGTTTGGCGCGATGATGCTGCTGGCGCGCCCGTCTGATCCTGATGTCGATCTGGATGACGTGGCTGTGCTGCTTTATACCACAGGGACCACAGGCGATCCAAAAGGGGTCATGCTGACCCATGACAATATCCGGTTTGGCGGGCAGGCTTCCAGCAATTTGCGGCGGATGACGCCGCAGGATATCGTGTATGGTGTCCTCCCGATGAGCCATGTTTTCGGTCTTGTCTCGGTGCTGACGGGGGCGTGCTATACCGGCGCGCATGTCCAGATTGAGGCGCGGTTCAGCGCAGCCAAACTGCACGAGGCCGCGATGGGCGGCATCACGATCATCCCCGCCGTGCCCCAGATGCACGCGCTGGTCATGCAATACACAAAAGAACAGGGGATGGAGCGGCTGGGCGCGCCTGCGCTGCGCTATGTCTCGTCGGGCGGTGCGCCGCTGGACCCCGCATGGAAGCGCAAGGCCGAGACGTTCTATGAGCTGCCATTGCAAAACGGTTTTGGGATGACCGAGACGTCATCGGGCGCATCGGCTACGAACAACGCCATCGGGTCGCCTGACATTTCTGTGGGGCCGGTGACGCCGGGCACACGCGCGCGCATCGACGCGAATGCGCCGGGTGGCAATGGCACGGATGAGGGCGAAGTGCTGGTGGCCGGCCCGCATGTGATGAAAGGCTACTACCGCAACGCGCCTGCCACGGCAGCGGCGATGGACGGGGAGTGGATGCGCACCGGTGATCTGGGCAAGATCGACGCGGACAACAACCTGCACATCCTTGGCCGCAGTAAAGAGCTGATTATCCACGGCGGCTTTAACGTCTATCCGCCCGAGGTGGAGGCGGCGCTGAACGACCACCCGCAGGTCATCCAGTCTGCCGTGGTGGGCCGGACAAAAGACGGCGACGAAGAAGTGCTGGCCTTTGTGCAAGTGGCCGAGGGCGACCGCCCCGAGCTGGACGACCTGCGCGCATTTGTGAAAGAGCGGCTGGCGGGCTACAAACGCCCCAAGCACATTGTGCTGGCGACCGCCTTGCCTGCCGCGCCCACGGGCAAACTGCTCAAGCACAAGATGATCGAGACGTTCAAGGACCAGCTGCCCTAGGCGCCGCGCGGTATTTCAGACGTAGGTGCCTGCCGCGGCCTCGCGAATGGCACGGATATTTGTGCCGTAGGGGGCGGGGTCACTGACGCTGCCGCCCTTGAACACCGCCGATCCCGCCACCAGCACATCCGCGCCCGCCCCCGCCACAATGGGGGCTGTTCTGGGGTCGACGCCGCCGTCGATTTCGATGTGCACGGGGCGGTCGCCGATCAGGCTGCGCAGGGTCTTGATCTTGTCGCTCATGTCGATGAATTTCTGGCCGCCGAAACCGGGGTTCACCGTCATCACGCAGACCAGATCGGTAAGGTCCAGCAGCTCTGCCACCGCCTGCGCGGGGGTGCCGGGGTTCAGTGCCACGCCCGCTTTGGCACCGGTTGCGCGGATCGCCTGCAAGGTGCGGTGGATGTGGGGCGTTGCCTCGACGTGGGCGGTGATGAAATCCGCCCCCGCATCCGCGAAATCCTGAATATAGCTGTCCACCGGCGAGATCATCAGATGCACGTCCATCACGCCTTTGATGTGCGGGCGGATGGCGGCGCAGGTTGCCGCGCCAAAGGTGATGTTGGGCACGAAATGTCCGTCCATCACATCGACGTGGATCCAGTCGGCGCCCTGCGCCTCCACGGCGGCACATTCCGCGCCGAAATTGGCAAAGTCGGCAGCGAGGATGGAGGGGGCGATCTTGATCGAGCGGTCGAAGGACATAGTGCGGGCCTTTGGCTGGGGAAGGTGTCGCGGTCATAACGCGCGGCGGCGGGCAGGGCAATCGGTTGACAGCCGCCAGTGTCACTGGGCACAGTCACAACAGATATATTCGGGAGGAACGATTATGACAATTCTGACACGTCGCCAGACGCTTGGCGCTTTGGGTGCGGGGGCTGCGGCGGTGGCACTGGCCGCGCCCGCGGTTGCGCAAGGGCGCAAGATCACGCTGGGCGCGCTGCGTTTTACCAGCCATTCGGGCACGTTCATCGCAGTCGAGCGGGCGTATTTCAAACAGGCGGGTCTGGACGTCGAGGTCAAGTATTTCCAGGCGGCACAGCCGATGGCCGTGGCCATTGCCAGCGGGGATGTCGACTATGCCGTGACCGCGATTTCAGGGGGCCTCGTATCTTTGGCCGACAAGGGCGCGATCAAGGTGATCGGCGGCGCGCTGCAAGAAGAGGCAGGCATCGACGGTCAGAAATTCCTTGTGTCGGACGCGGCCTTCAAAGCGGGCATCACAGCGCCCGCGATGCTGGACGGCAAATCCTACGGGATGAGCACGGCAGGATCGTCCTTTCACTACATGGGGTCAAAAATGGCCGCGGCAGAGGGGATCAGCCTCAAGTTCAAGCCGCTGCAAAAGGTGGGCGCAATCATCGGCGCGCTTAAATCGGGCCAGATCGACGCGTGGTCCATCGTGCCCCATATCGCCAAGCCGCTGGCGGGATCGGGCGCTGTGCATATCGTGGGTGATGTGCAGACTTACCTGCCCGACTATCAGGTCACGACCGTCTTTACCTCGGCCAAGAACGCCAGCGACGAGGCGCAGATGACGCGCGACTATCTGGCGGCCTATGCCAAGGGGGTGGCTGATTACAACGCCGCGATGATCGCGAAGGATGGCGGCGAGGACGGTGTGAACCAGATGGTCGATCTGATCCATAAATACGTCTACACCGACCGTCCGCGCGAAAAGGCAGCGCCGTCGATCATCAACGGCACGATGCGTCTGAATGAGGGCGCGCGCATGAACGTCGCCTCCGTGCGCGACCAGCTGGAGTGGTTCCAGTCCGAAGATCTGGTGGGCAAGGATATTCCGCTCGATGCCCTGATCGACACATCCTACGTCGAGACCGTGGGCGCCTAGGCGCGAACAGGAAACGTAACGGGGGCGGGCACTGGTCCGGCCCCGAATACGGGAAGGGACGTGATGTTTTTTATCAGATGTGGCGCGGCGATTGCCTGGGGCCTTGTGCTGTGGGGCGTTCTGCGGGTGGTGACGGGCATATACCTTGCGGCGACGGATGCGCCATTGGTGCAGCCGGATCTGTTGCAGCGCTATCTGGATGCAACCACACAGGCGGATGCCCTGAACGAAGGCATCATGTGTTTCGGTGCGGGCATCGTGCTGGGCCTGCTGGTGCAAATCGCGCGGGGCGTAAAGTTTGATTAGGGGTCGGCGTAGATGGAGCTGAAGCTGGACGCGGTCACGCACCGCTATGCGCAGACGGTTGTGCTGCGCGATGTCACCCTCGCGATCCCCTCGCAGAAAATTACCTGCATCGTCGGCCCGTCGGGGTGTGGAAAGTCCACATTGCTGCGTCTTCTGGGCGGGCTTGAGCAGCCGGGCACGGGGGCGGTGCGGCAGCTGGGGCAGGTGCCCGAGGGATGCCTGAACGCGCTGACGTATATCTTTCAGGATTTCGCGCTGCTGCCGTGGCGCACGGTCGCGGGCAATGTGGCGCTGGTGCTGGAGGATCACAAACTCCCCGACCGCGATGGCATCATTGCGGATGTGCTGGCGCGCACGCGGCTGACGGATTTTGCGGATGCGCTGCCCAAACAACTGTCGGGCGGTATGAAGCAACGTGTGGCGATCGCACGCGCGCTGGCGGTGAACCCTGCGGTCATGTTGATGGACGAGCCGCTGAGCGCGCTGGACAGCCAGACGCGCGAATTGCTGATGGATGATCTGGTGGGCCTGTGGACCAAATCACCCTTTACCGCCGTTTACGTCACGCACAATCTGGCCGAGGCCGTGCGGCTGGGCCACCGGATTGTCGTGCTGTCGCGCCGCCCCGGCGAGGTGCGCGAGATCGTCGAGATCGACACCCCGCTGGAGGCGCGCACGCACGGCGATCCGGCCCTTGATGCACAACAACGCCACCTGTGGGACCTCATGCGCGACGAGGCGGCAGCGGCAGATGCAGAGCTGATGGATGTCTGACCGCGTCCCCTTTCGCGGCGGGGGGTTTGCGCCTGTGCATGTGCGCGGCCTTGGCATCGCGGTGTTCATCGCCCTTATCGCGCTGGCCGAATGGGGCACGCGCAGCGGCTGGATTTCTGCGCTGACCCTGCCGCGCCCCTCGGACGTCCTGGGCACGTTCATCGAGCTGTGGGAAAGCGGGCTGTTGTTCAAGCATCTTGTCCCGTCGCTCAGCCGTTTGGCGGTGGGGGCCACGGCGGGGGCGCTGGCGGGCATTGCCGTGGGCGTGCTGATCGGGCTGTTTGCCTACGCGCGCGCGGGGCTTGTTCCGTTGGTGGCCGCGATCTTTCCGATCCCGAAGATCGCGTTGCTGCCGCTGTTCGTGATCTGGTTCGGGATTGACGAGGGCAGCAAATACGCGCTGATCGCTTTTGGCACATTCACCCCCACGGTGGTCGCGACCTATGCCGCAGTAGACAACGTGGACCGCACGCTGATCCGCATGGGCCAGTCGTTTGGCCTGTCGTGGTGGTCGATCGTGCGCAAGATCGTGTTGCCGGGGGCGATGCCGGGCATCCTGTCGGGGCTGCGCATCTCGCTCACGATTGCGATCATCCTGCTGGTCGCCGCCGAGATGCTGGGCGCGGAATACGGCGTGGGCGCCTATATCCTTGAGGCCGGCAGCCTGTATGATCTTGAGCGTCTGTTCGCGGGGGTCGTGATCCTGTCGGTGATGGGGGTGGCTGTCTCGGGCGCGGTCGGTCTGCTGGAGCGGCGCGTGCTGCGCTGGCGTGTCTAGTCGGGAACCTTGCAGGGCGCGTGGCCGTTATTCCCTGAATCACAGACAGGAGAACGACATGGCCGATTATTCCGAAGGCGACAAGGTTGAGTGGGACTGGGGCAATGGCACCGCATCCGGCACAGTCCAAAGCACCTTTGCGCAAAAGACGACGCGCACGATCAAAGGCTCCGAGGTGACGCGCAACGGGTCAAAAGACGATCCCGCGCTCTACATTGAACAATCCGACGGCGACACCGTGCTCAAGCTGGCCTCTGAGGTGCGCAAAGCATGAACGCGGGCCTCGTCTATGTCAGTGATGACCAGCCGGGTATCCGGCGGCAGCGGCGCGGGCGGGGCTTTTCCTACATCGACGTGGACGGCACGACCATTGCGCGCGGGCATGAGCGCGCGCGACTAGAGGCACTGGCCGTGCCGCCGGCCTATGAGGATGTGTGGATGTGCCCGCTGCCCAACGGACATTTGCAGGCAACAGGACGCGATGCACGCAAGCGCAAGCAGTACCGCTATCACCCCGACTGGTCGCAGGCGCAGGCACAGACGAAATTCGACGGGCTGGTTGATTTTGCCCACCGCCTGCCGCGCCTGCGCGCCCGTGTGTCGCGGGATCTGGAGCAGGAGGCAGGGGACCGTACCTTTGCCCTCGCCTGTGCCGTGACCCTGATCGACCGCGTCTCGCTGCGGGTGGGCAACCCCGACTATACCGCGCAAAACGGCAGCTACGGCGCACTGACATTGCAGCACAGGCATCTGTCGCTGGATTCGGACGGCATTCGCCTGCGCTATACCGCCAAGGGCGGGAAAAAGGTGCGGCGGCTGGTGCGTGACCGTACGCTGGCGCGGGTGCTCAACAAGATCGACGATCTGCCGGGGGCCGAGGTGCTGACATGGACCGATGATGCAGGCGCGCCGCACGCGCTGACCTCGACCGCGCTGAACGACTACATCGCGCAGGCGGCGGGGCAGGACGGGATCACTGCAAAGACGTTTCGCACATGGGCCGGCAGTGTCGCCGCCTTCGAGACGGCAGAGCAGGGCGGTGCCACGATCAAGGCCATGTCGCAGGCGGCTGCCGACCGGCTGGCCAATACCCCTACCGTGGCGCGCAACAGCTATATCCACCCTCAGGTGATTGATCTGGCGGGCAGCGATCCCCTGTCGGGGTTTGACGCGGGCCGTGCAGGGCTGCGCGCCGCCGAGAACCGCCTGCTTGCCTATCTCGCGCGGTAGGTCCGGTCCGGCCATTTAGGACATAAGTATTGACCTAATTTGCGAATCCATGCTTTGTCGTTCCACGCAGATGTTCGGGGAGGGACAGATGACGCAAGCAGACATGGATTGGCAGCGTATTTTCGCCACGCGTAACGCGCGGATGAAAGCCAGCGAAATTCGCGAATTGCTCAAGCTGCTGGACCAGCCTGACATTATTTCATTCGCAGGCGGCATTCCTGATCCTGATCTGTTTCCCGCGCAGGCGTTCTCGGATGCGTTCGCCGCCGCCCTCACGCCGCAGATGCAGGCGACCGCGCTGCAATACTCCGTCTCCGAAGGTTACCCGCCCCTGCGCGACTGGATCGTGGGGGAAATGGCGCGGCTGGGTGTTCCGTGTGCGCGTGACAATATTCTCATCACCTCCGGTTCACAGCAGGCGCTGGACTATCTGGGCAAGCTGATGCTGAGCCCCGGCGACACGGCACTGGTCGGCTGGCCTACCTATCTGGGCGCGCTGGGGGCCTTCAACGCCTATGAGCCGCGCTATGACAGACTTGACCCCGATACCAACCGCAGCGCGCAGGACTATGCCGATGCCGCGGGCGAGGGGCGTGTGAAATTTGCCTATATGTCCGTGGACTTTGCCAACCCCACGGGCCGCACGCTGGATGCGGACATGCGCGAGCGGGTGATTGATCTGGCTGATGCGCTGGACATCGCCGTGATCGAGGACGCCGCCTATCAATCGCTGCGCTATGAGGGGGAGGCGCTGGCCCCCGTGCTGGCCCGCGAGATCGCGCGCAAGGGGGACATTAACGCCTGTCGCACACTCTATTGTGGCAGCTTTTCCAAGACGCTGGCGCCCGGGTTGCGGGTGGGCTGGGTGTGCGGCGCGCAACCTGTGATCGAACAGCTGGTGTTGCTCAAGCAAGCGGCAGATTTGCACAGCTCGACCATCAACCAGATGGCGATTGCCACAGTGGCACAGGCACAGTTCGACGATCATGTCGCCACGATCAAATCCGCCTACCGTGCGCGCCGTGACCGGATGTTGGCCGCGCTGGCCGGTCATATGCCCGATGGTGTGACATGGACCACGCCCGAGGGCGGCATGTTCATCTGGCTGGAGCTTCCCGCCCGGCTGGACGCGGCAGCGCTGCTGGCCACATCGCTCAGATCCGAACGGGTCGCCTTTGTGCCCGGACATGCGTTTTTTGCAGACGGCACAGGGCGCAACACGATGCGACTGAGCTTCAGCAGAACGAATGCTGCGGGCATCGACGAAGGGGTCGCACGCCTGGGTCGGCTGATCGCCGCTGCTCTCGGGTCGATCAGCGATTGAACAGGCGGGGCTGCGTGCCTAAACTATGGTTATGAAAATGCCACTCGCCCTTTGTTTGTCCCTGCTTGCCGCCCCGCTGGGCGCGCATCCGCATATTTTCGTGAACACAGGGCTGGTTTTTGTGGTTGATGCGCAAAAACGGGTGACCCACGTTCAGGTCACATGGGAATACGATGAGCTGTATTCCCTGCTGGTGACCGAGGATATGGGCGTCGACAGCGACTACGACGGTGTGCTGACACAGGCCGATCTGGACACGCTGACCGGCTTTGACATGAATTGGATTCAGGGGTTCAACGGCGATTTGGTCGCATCTGCGCGGGGCACGGAACTGGGCCTGTCCGGTCCGCGCGCCCCGACTGCCGACCTGCGCGATGGCAGAATTACTACGACCCATCTGCGCGCCCTCACAACCCCCTCTTCGGCGACAGAAGGGATCGTGTTCCAACCCTTTGACAGGTCGTATTACACCGCCTACGAGGTCGGTCTGGATGTGCGCGTGCAGGGGCCCGACAGCTGCCGCGCTGTGATCGACGCCCCCGATATCGCCGGGGCGCTTGCCATGACGCAGGCTGAAATCGCGGCCCTGCCCGAAGACTATGACATGGAGGCGGCAGGCTTTGGTGACATCGGTGAACGCTTTGCTACAAAGGTGACAGTGTCATGCGCCGCGCCATAATTCTTGCCACGACCCTCGCTGTTGCACTGCTGCTTTGGCTCTGGCTCAGCGGTGGGTTTTCCGCGCTGGCAGGCTGGGCCGCAGGCGAGCAACGTGAATTCCAGAACGGGATCGCCCGCACCCTGCGCGCCCTGCGCGGGGGGGAGGCGGGCGCCTATGCCCTGCTGATGGGCAGCTGCTTTGCTTACGGGTTTTTCCATGCCATCGGTCCGGGTCACGGCAAGCTGCTGGTCGGCGGCTACGGCATGGCGCGCAGCGTGCCGGTTCTGCGGTTGTCGATCATCGCGCTGTTGTCCAGTCTGGGGCAGGCGGTCACGGCGATCGTGCTGGCCTACGGCGGGCTGTGGTTGCTGGGCCTCACGCGTGCCGCGATGGTCGACACCGCCGAGGACTGGCTGGCCCCCTTCAGCTATGCAATGATCGCCGCGATTGGCCTGTGGCTGGTCTGGCGCGGGCTGCGACGGCTGACGACCGCACAGGCCACACAGGGTCACAACCACCACGGCGCACCTGATGAAGCCTGTAGCAGCTGCGGCCACCGCCACGGCCCCTCGATCGAAGAAACGCAAAGCGCCACCAGCCTGCGTGATGCAGTCCTGCTGATCGCAGGGATCGCCGTGCGACCCTGCACCGGCGCGCTCTTTGTGCTGATTATCACATGGCAAATGGGCATCGCGACGGCGGGTATTGCGGGGGCTTTTGCAATGGCGCTCGGCACTGCGTCCGTTACCGTCAGCGTGGGTATTGCTGCGACAGGACTGCGCGGCGGCATGTTGCGCAGCCTCGCGGGTGCAGGCGCGCTGCACTGGGTCATGCCCGCGCTGGAGCTTGCAGCAGGCCTCGTTGTCGTTGTACTTTCAGGCACGCTTTTGCTGCGCGCGCTCTAGCCCTATTTTCTCTGACCAAAAATACTCCGGGGAATCGCGGCACCTGCAAGGGGCCGGGATGGGGCAGCGCCCCTGCCAGCCTGTCAGGCAGCCAGATCGCTACAGGCTTCCACCAGCGTATCCACACACCAGATAATCTCGCCGGGGCAAATCGCCAGATCGGCGTAGGGGCCATCGAGATGCACAAGGATTTGCATTTCGCATTGTTCGGCCAGCGCGCAAAGCCCGCCATAGCCACCGGCTCGGGCTGTTTGCGCCAGTTCTTGCAGCAGCTTTTTCGCGGCCTTCAGGTTGCCGTTCACGGCGTCCAGCGTTTCACCGTCCCAGGCTGCCAGCGCGTGCTGCGCGATGCGGGTCTGTTGATCGGTGAGAATTGCGAAAAGATGCGCAGGCGGGCGAACGGGCGCCGCCGCGGAAAATGCCAGAGCTGTCATGCGGACCTCCGGATGTGAAAGAAATCGGTCTTGAGCCGTTCGTATTCCTGCGCGGCATGCTCGGCTGTGACCTGTGCTTTGGTCAGGGCGTTGACGATCTGGTTGCCGGATTTCCAGACCAGCCGGATCGCGGCGCCGGCACTCAGGCGCGGGTGTAGGGGGGCGCCGGTGTTGGATATGATCCGGGACTGGCTCAGCGTGACATTCACACGGTCGCACAGCTGGGCCATGTCGGGCCTCCAGCCGCTTTCTACAATGCAGACAAAGGTGCCATTACCGGCGTATGTCAACAGGATGGGATGCTCTTGCAGCGTTTCCGACAGGCTTTTTGCAACATCCTCAATCATGAATTTGAAATCAGCGCCGGTCAGCGTGTCGCAATAGACCTCCGCCTTACGCAGGCTAAAGCCAAAGACGGTCGCCCCGAACAAGGCGCTGCGCGACAGATGTGCCACATAGTTCTGCATTGCTGTATGGGCGATGACGTTTGGCAGATTATGCAGGGCAAAGGCATCTCCCAGCTCTACAGGCTCGCGCGGTTGTGCGCCGTTCAGCAATACGCCATCCGCCAGAATGATCTGGTCCGCAGCCTGCCGACCGGTCACCAGCTTTTCCACCATCGCGATGCGCGAGGCCAATGCGCCCAACTCGAACGGTTTGGTGATATAATCAGTGGCGCCAGCCCCGAATGCCTGATCCACAAAGGTTTTTTCCGTCATCACGGTGAGCATGATCACCGGCGCAAGCCGGTAGGCATCGGTCTGGCGGATGTGGCGGGTCAGCGCGATGCCGTCCATGCCGGGCATCACCATGTCGATCAAAAAGCAATCGAAATCGGACGCGTCATCCGCGGCCAACAGCGCAATGGCCTCAGCGGCGGAGCCGGCTGTGCTGATCTCATGCTTTCCGACGCCTGTCAGGAACTGGGTTAGCAATTCCAATATGACGGGGTCGTCATCTGTCACCAGAATCTTCATCAACCGATACTCCGCAAACTAAGGCAACTCACTACTTACGAGTGTAGTTTTGGGCGGGAAAAGTGGCCAAATTTGGACGATACGAAAGCGATGACATGGTTCTTGCACGGTCGGCAGGGGGCAGCGGTGCAGATGCTCCATAAAACTCCGCAGGCCGACGGGGGGCGGGCAAGTTTCGCAAATATGGAATTTCTAGGCCGGCGTCTGTGCGCTCAGGTTGTATTTGGCAAGATAGTCGTGCATCGGGCGTTCGATATGGGTGCGGGTGAGGGCGATCAGCGCGTCCAGCGCGCCTTGCTCTAATGCGTGGATCATCTGCTCGTGCTCGCGTTGCACCTGCGCGAGGTAGCCCTGCTGCGCAAAGGGGTGCGTGCGGATCGGATAGGTCGCCACCGCACGAAAGTCGATGGCTTCAGCCAGCACGGCGTTATTGCAGCAGCCAAACAGCGCGTTGTGAAAACGGTTGTTAAACAAAAAAACAGCCTCCAGATCGCCCGCCTGACTGGCGGCGATATGCCCGTGGTGAAGGCGTCGCAGCGTGGCGATGTTCTCTGCACTTACGGGGAGGGGGATTTGGCGCAGTGCTGCCTCATGCAGGATATGGCGAAGGTCGTACATCTGGCGGATCTGCGTGCCGGTATAGCGGCACACATGCGCGCCACAGTTCTTTTCGCGCCGTGCAAGGCCACGCGCGGTCAGCGTATCAATGGCACATCGCATGCGGTGGCGGGACTGGGAAAACCGCGCCATCAACTCATCCTCGATCAGGCGCTGACCGGGGGCGAGCCTGCCAAAAATGATATCCATGCTCAAAACATCCGCTGCGGCGTCCTTGTTATGGGTCGCGGGGCGGGGGGGGGCTTTCAGGGTCACTGAAGGTATTTCTCGGCTTGCCAAATAATGCGCCGCGACACTGGGCGCTCTTGTGATCTTTGTAAAGACGCGGCAGGCAGGGTTTGCGGTCGCGAACGCCAGAGGCTTTGATTGTTATGATGAAAAAAAATCTTGTTCTTGTCGGGGGCGGGCATACACATGCGCTGGTTCTGGCGGCATGGCGTGCAAAGGGGCTACCGGACACGCGGGTGGTGCTGGTCAATCCCGGCCCGACCGCGCCTTATTCGGGGATGTTGCCCGGTTTCGTTGCAGGGCATTACAGCCAGACGCAGTTGCAGATTGATCTGGCGGCGCTGTGCACGTCGACAGGCGCGACACTGGTGCAAGACAGCGCTGTGGCGCTCGATCCGCAGGCGCGTCTGCTGCACCTTCAAAACGGTGCGCCTGTGCCGTTTGATGTGCTCAGCATGGATGTGGGCATCACGACGGCGATGCCGGCGCTCGACGGTTTCGCGCAGCACGCCACCGCGGCAAAACCGCTGGGGGCTTTCGCCGCGCGCTGGGCGCAGGCGCGCGACAGTGACGGTGCCATCGCGGTGATCGGCGGCGGGGTCGCAGGGGCCGAGTTGGCGATGGCGATGGCGCAGGGTCGCAGGGCTGTGCAGGGGCGAGGAAGGGCGGTGCAGGGCCCTATGCACCTGATCGACCGCTCGGAGGTGCTGGCAGAAGTGCCGCAGGTCGCGCGCGCGCGGCTGCTGCGCGCGCTGTCGCGCAATGGCGTGCAGGTCCATGTCCAGCGTGACGTCACTCGTCTGACAGCCACGCATGTGCATCTGGCCAACCATCCGCCTATCGCCGCGGCGTTCAAGGTGGGCGTGGCAGGCGCCCACCCGCATGACTGGATGCAGGCCACGGGGCTGGCGCTGAAGGACGGGTTCATCCGCGTGGATGCACAGCTGCAAACCAGCGTGCAGGGCGTGTTTGCCGTAGGCGATTGCGCGCATATGGATCACGCGCCGCGGCCCAAGGCAGGCGTGTTTGCCGTGCGTCAGGCGCCGGTGCTGGCCGCGAACCTGTCCGCCGCGCTCAACGGTGGGACAATGCAGGCCTACGCGCCGCAGGCCGATTATCTCAAGCTGATCTCGCTGGGGCGCAAATCGGCGCTGGGGGTCTACCGGGGGCGCGCGTTTTCCGGCCCGCTGGTCTGGCGGCTCAAGGACTGGATCGACCGGCGTTTCATGGCGCAGTTCTAGGGCCTTGCGCCGCGCGCCTCAGCGGATGTGCTGGATGGCGTTGAACCCCTCGAACACCGGCGTCCCCTCATACAGCTTGGCCGTGTCTTTCGCCCCTTTGTGCGACGCGCGGAACGCATCACTTTTTGTCCAGCCGCGAAATGCCGCCTCCGAGGCCCAGACGGTGTGGGAGGCATAGACGATCAGCCCGTCCACTTCTGCGCCTTTGAGCATGTGAAACTCTACGAACCCCTCCATCGCCTTGAGGTTGCTTTCGCGGTTCAGCCACAGGTTCTCGAAGGCGGGCGCGTTCTGCACGGTGACGGTAAAGCGGTTCATGGCCAGATACATCGTGTTCTCCTTGTTGGCGTTCCGGGCGGCATACCATCAATTGTACCCGAGGGGGATGGGCAACCCGTGCCCTTGCATCCGGCCTGTGGCCCGCTACCGTATCAAGGGCACAACAGGAGCGCGCGCATGTCCGTCAACACCTCCCCCGTTTCCGCCGGCGGCGCGCTGGCCGCGTTGCGCGCGGGCTTTGACGCGCAGGCCGGCGGTGCGATGACCGCTGCGTGGATGCTGCACGGCAGGCCCGGCATCGGCAAGACGCAGATCGTGCAACAACTGGCGGCCGAGACGGGCAGCCGTCTGTTTGATCTGCGCCTCACCACGATCGAGCCGCAGGACCTGCGCGGCCTGCCGTTCTATGACCACGAGGCAAAGCGCACGGTCTGGTACCCGCCCGAAGATCTGCCCAGCGATCCCGACCAGCCCGCGATCCTGTTTCTGGATGAGCTAACGGCGGCGGCCCCCACGCTTCAGCCCACGGTTTACGGTCTGCTGCAAGAGCGCCGCGTGGGGCAATACGCGCTGCCCGACACCACCTTTGTCGTAGCGGCTGGTAACACGGTCGAGGATGGCGCGGTCGCCTATGAAATGGGCACGGCCCTGTCGGACCGCCTGATCCACCTCTACCTGCGGGCCGAAGCGGGCGACTGGCTGGCCTCTTACGCCGTGCCGCACGGGCTGCACCCTGCGGTGACCGCGTTCATCCGCACCCGTCCCGATCTGCTCGATACCTCCGAGGAAGCCTTGCGGCGCGGCCAGATGATCGCCTGCACGCCACGCTCGTGGGCGCGGGTCAGTGCGATTTTGCACGCGACGCCCAACAGACAATTGCGCGACGTTTTGCTGGCGGGCACCCTTGGCGATGCGGCTGCGGCAGAGTTTATTCTGATCGTGGACGACATCGCCGCCACCGTACAGGCACAAGCCATGCTGGAGGAACGCGGCGCTGCGCGGTTGGCGTTGTATCCGGCCAGCCTGCACGGGCTGACCGCGCTGGTCTATGCGCTGGTCACGCTGGCGCAGGAGGAGACGCTGCCCGATGTGATCGACGTGATGGCGCAGATTGCGGAGCTTGCACAGGCGCGCCCTGCGCCCGAATTCGCGCGCCTGCCGTTGGGCGAACTGACGACCTACGGGTTCGAGCTGCTGATCGACAAGGCACTGGCAAACGGCTGGCAGGAGGTGTTCCGCACCTCGGCCAGCTATGATGCCTACATGGCTGCGCGTGACGGCTGAGGGCGGGCACAGCGCGCGCGCCGGTCCCGCCCTGCGTGCGCTGGTCGAAGCCGATCCCGCCATCGCAGCACTGTCGCTGTGGTGCACGCACAGGGACGGCGCCCGAACCGCCACGACGGGTGAGACGATTACCTATGGCCCTGCGTTTGGCGCGATGCCGCTGCACGAGCAGATGGGCCTTGCCGCGCATCATATTCTGCATGTGGCCCTGCGCCACAGCGCCCGTGCAACTGCGCTGGAAATCCGTCTGGGGGCCGGATTTGATGCTGCGCTGTTCAATCTGGCCGCCGATGCGCTGATCAACGAGGCGGTGCTGGCAGGCGACCACGCCCTGCCGCGCCCTGCGGTGCTGGCCAGCGATCTGATCCACCGCGCGCTGGGCACGCAGACAACCGCGCAAGAGGCGCTGGGCGATTGGGACGCGGAGCGTTTGTATTTTGCCCTGCACGGGCAGGCCGGTGAGGGGGCCACGCGCGAGGGGGGTGCGCAGGCCTACGCACAGGCGCAGGGGTTCGAGGGCGATCTGGAGCGCGAGGCCGGATCGCCGGAGGAGGGGCGCGAGGCGCAGGATGCCGCGCGCTGGCGCCAGCACATGACCCGCGCGATGGATGCGGGACGGGCTGCGGGGCGCGGCATCGGGCGGCTGGGTCACCGGCTGGCCGACCTCACCCAGCCCCGTATCCCGTGGGAGCAGGTCTTGCGCCGTTTGTTGACGCAGGCGGTGATGCAGGCGCCCCACCCCAGCCCGCGCCGCCCTGCGCGCCGCTGGATCGCCGCCACAGCACAGGCACAGCGCGCGGGCACGCCACAGCCGGGTTTCGAGGCGGGGTGGCGCGCGCAAACGGATGTGGCGCGGATCGCGGTGGCGGTGGACGCCTCCTCCAGCATCGGTGACGCGCAGCTGGCGCTGTTCTGGGGGGAGGTCACGGGGCTGGCGCGGCGCATGCGCGCGCACCTACAGCTGACAGTGTTCGACGATGACATCCGGTACACAGAAATACTGGATCCCGCCCGCAGCCATGTCACCCTGCCGCCCTTGCCGCGGGGCGGCGGCACTGCGTTTATTCCGGTGATCGCGCAGGCGCAGCGCTGGGGGGCGGCAGCGCTTGTGATCCTCACCGACCTTGAGGGCGATGCAGGCCCGCCGCCGCGCGGTCTGCGTGTGGTGTGGGCGGTGCCGGAGGCGGGCGTGATCGTGCCCCCCTTTGGCCGGATGATCGACCTATCGCGCTAGGGCCGCCGCGAGACGCGCATGGGCCGAGACACCGCGCGCATCAAAGGTGATGTCGCGCAGAAAAATGCTTTGGGACTGGTTGATGCGTTGCAACAGCTTCTCGCTCAGCGGGGGTTGAAACAGGGTGTCGCGCAGGATCGCACGCTCCTGCTCTGACAAGCGCAGCACTTTCGGGCCGTCCTCTGACTGGACGCTGACATAGGTGAGGGGGGACAGGCGCCACAGCTCGGATTGCTCGATCACCAGATGCAGCTCACCGCGCTGCATGTCGCGCAGGGCGGCGATCCGGCTCAGGGCGTCGCGGGCCTGCACGCGCAACAGGTCCAGGCCCCGTTCCGCCTGTGCCCCCTCGATCAGGCGGGGGCGGCGGGATTTGGGCACCCGCAGAAACCGCATCTCGACCCACCAGATCATCGCAATCATCAGGATCGGCGCCTGCGCCATCGGCAGGGCCATCGCGTTCCAGCTAAGCCCGATGAGGATCAGCGGTGAAAGGGACAGAATGTAGCGCAGGGCCTGAAATTCGAATACCAGCCGCAGCGTGCCAAGCGCGCCCAACTGCCCGCGCGGCCAGACTGCGACACGGCCAAAGAATTTGCGCGGCAGCTGGCGGACCTTGAGGATCGCGGGGTTGTGCAAAGTGGCATGGGTCAGGATCAGCATCGAGCCAGTGTTCGGCGCGCGCTGCGAAAGGTCAAGTTGCGAAAAGACGCAAGGTTGCGGTGGCAATGACACCGCACGCGCTATGTTACAAACTCTACCAGCAACGACGACGCGGCCCCGCCCCATGATCCAAACCCCAGAGCCGATTGACGCTGTAATCACATGGGTCGATGGCGACGCTCCTGCGCATATCGCGCAGCGCGCGCGCTATCTGGCGCAGATGCCCGTGCAACCCGGCGAAAACGCACGCAATCCGCACCGCTGGCGTTCGAGTGATGAAATCCTGTTTTGCCTGTGGTCGATCCATACCCATGCGCCCTGGGTCCGCACGATCTGGATCGTGACGGCGCAGGGCGGGCCGGATCTGGGCGGTTTGCCAGAGGCGCTGCGCGCGAAAATCCGGTTGGTACCGCACAGCGAGATCTTCGAGGGTCACGGTGCAGTTTTGCCCACGTTCAATTCGCTCGCGATCGAAAGCATGCTGTGGCGGATTGCGGGGCTAAGCGCGCGGTTTTTGTATTTCAACGATGATGTATTTCTGACCGCTCGGTTGCAGGCGCACGATATGTTTCAGGGGGAAGTGGCCGTTCTGCGTGGGGAATGGCGCGACTATAGCGGGCTGGAGAATGACCCCGCAGCGCGGGAGGATCCGGCATTGTTCAACCACTTTATGCAGGTGAACGCAGCGGCGCTGTGCGGTGTCCCTGCTGCGCGGGTGTTCGCTGCGGCCCATGTGGTGCACCCGATACACCGCGACGTCATGGCGGGGTTGTTAGCGGATAAGCGCGCGGCGTTCGAGGCCAACATCACCCACAGGTTCCGCGATCTGAGCCAGTTTTTGCCCCAAGGCCTGCACAATCACCACAGCCTTGCGACAGGTCGGGCGGTGGTGCACAGGCGCACCGCGCATCTGCACATCAAAAGCGGTCAGGGCGCGGGGCAGCCACCCGCGCAGACGCGCGCCCTGCTGGAGGCCGAAGGGCTGGCGGCTGTGAGGTTTTTATGCGTGAACGACCTGCCGCAGCTTGAGGCGGTTGTGCCTGATGCGCGTGCCCTGATCGCGCGCGCGGTGGGGATGCCGCCGGTCTAACCGCGCAGCGGCAGGGGGGCTAAGGCATGAAACATCCCCTGCGCGTCCTCGCCTGCGAGGGTCAGATGCGCCAGCGTCACGGGCTGCGACAGGGCCGGGGCGAAATGACGCTGTGCTGCGTGCAGCGCCGCCCCCGCCTGCGCGTCGTTCAGCGGGCCTGTCAGCGTGATGTGAAAGCGGAACGCATCCATCACATGCGGGTAGCCCCAGCGCCGCAGGTTGTGTGCCTGTGTCGGGGTCAGCGCGGGTTTTTGTCTGCGGGCGAACGCGTCTGGCGAAAGGGGCGCGCGCAACGGATCAAGGGTTTCAACGACCCGTGCGGCAAGTGTGTCCAGCGCGCGCGTGTCCCCTGTTGGCGTCAGCGCCAGAAAACGACCCATGCGCGTGATCGCCAATCCCGGCAGCACCACAGGGGGCAGGGGGCGCATACAGTCAGTGGCAGCGGCCAGCAGCGCTGCGGGATCAACGCCCTGCGCCAGTGCCATCGGCGGTTTGATCGTCGCATGAAAGCCGTAGCGGCGCGGGCGGCGGGTGGCCTGCGCCAGATCGAGGCCGTCAAATTCGGGCTGCGCGGTGGCCGCCCCTTGTGCGATGTCCCAGCCCAGCCATGTGGCGCCTGCCGCCCCCAGCGCCCCGTCCGGCGTGGCGTAGACCGCGTAGCGCACAAACATCAGGGTGCGGTAAATTCGTCAAAAGCTTCTAGCGCCTTTGCGCCAAATGCGATGGACGGTCCGCCGCCCATGTAGCCGATCATTTCCAGCGCCTCGCACAGCTCGTCGCGGGTGGTGCCGAGGCGAACCAGTGATTTGACGTGGAACCCGATGCAGCTGTCGCAGCGGGTGGAGATGGCGATGCCGAGGGCGATCAGCTCTTTTGTTTTTTCATCCAGCGCGCCGTTGCGTTTGGCCGCTTTGCCCATCGTGTTGAAGCCCGCGAACATATCGGGGGCCTGCTTTTGCAGCGCGCCCATCCGCTTCATCGTGTCGTCCAGAAATGTGGTCCAGCTCATGTCGTTTCTCCTTTAGCGGCTCTCGTCTGCGCCCATCTTACGCTCCAGCCAGCGCACGAAAAAGCTGATGATCAGGACCAGCACGAGGTATTCGAGGATCAGCAGGGAATAGATTTCGAGCGGGCGGTATTCGGTCACGACCAGCTCGTTCGCGCGGCGTGTCAGTTCCTGCATCCCGATGACCGAGGCAAAGGCGCTCATCTTGACGATATAGATGAACTGGTTGGCCAAGGGCGGCAGGATGCGGCGGATCGCCTGCGGGAGGATCACATAGCGCATGGTCTGCGTGTAGGTCAGTCCGATGGTTTTGGCCGCCTCCGTCTGGCCGCGCGCGATGCTCTGGATGCCGGAGCGGTAGATTTCAGCGGTAAAGGCGCTGTCGCTGATCGCCAGCGTGATGATGGCGCCCCAGAAGGCGTCGATGCTGACCGAAATGCCCACGGATTTCAGCACCACGGGCAGGCCGTAAAAGACCCAGAACAGCATCGGCAGCAGGGGGATGGCGCGGACGAATTCGATGTAGATGCGGCTGGGTAGTCTGATCCAGCGGTTTGCCGACATGCCGGGGAGGGCGACCATCATGCCGATAACCATCGACATCACGGCCGCGATCACGGACAGCAGGATCGTGGCGCCGAACCCGTTGAGCAGGAAGGTGATGTTGTTCCAGCCCTGTTTCGTGGAGGGGTCGATGACGTACCATCCCCAGTTGCCGCCACTGCCACAACCGGCCAGCACCAGAAGTGCCGTCAGGGCGATAAGGTTCTTCATGCGCGCGCTCAATGTTTCAAAATCTGGTTGAGGAAGGTCCGGCAGCGATCGGTCTTGGGGTTCTCGAAAAACGCCTCGGGTGTGCCCGTCTCGACAATGGCGCCGTGATCCATGAACACCATCCGGTCGGCGGCGCGGCGGGCAAAGCCCATCTCGTGTGTGACGACAATCATGGTCATGCCGCTGTCGGCCAGATCGACGATCACGTCCAGCACCTCCGAGATCATCTCGGGGTCGAGGGCCGAGGTCGGCTCGTCAAAGAGCATGATCTTTGGCTCCATGCACAGGCTGCGCGCAATGGCGACGCGCTGCTGTTGGCCGCCCGACAAAGCGCCCGGTTTCTTATCGGCCTGTTCGGGGATCTGCACGCGTTCGAGGTATTTCATCGCGCGGGCTTCGGCCTCGGCGCGGCTGAGGCCGCGGGCCTTCATCGGGCCAAGCGTCAGGTTTTGCAGGATCGTGAGGTGGGGAAACAGGTTGAATTGCTGGAACACCATCCCGACCTCGGCGCGGATCGCCTCGATCGAGGCGGCGTTGCCCATGCGCGTGCCGTCCACGCAGATCGTCCCGCTGTCATGCGCCTCAAGCGAATTGACGCATCTGATCAGCGTCGACTTGCCCGATCCGGACGGGCCGCAGACCACGATCCGCTCGCCGTGGGCGACGGTCAGATCCACATCCTTGAGCGCATGGTAGCTGTCGTACCATTTGTTCAGGCCTGAAATCTCGATCGCATTTTTCTGATCGGCTGGGCTGTGTTCGGTCATGGACCTCTCCGTATGCAAGTGTATACTTAAGTTGACAGTTGCCCAAAGCGCAACCTGCATTAAGTTGACAGTTATCACAAAAGGGCGCGCCACGACCGGCGGACCCGTCCACAGGGGATTGAACATGAAACTACTCAAAACACTTGGCCTTGCCGCAGGATTTGCCGCGACATTGATGGCAGGTGCTGCCAGCGCGCAATCGGCGCTGAACGAAATTCTGAGCGAGGGCGTGCTGAAGGTCGGCACGACAGGCGACTGGAACCCGATGTCGGTACGCGACCCCGCGACCAACAGCTACAAAGGGTATGACATCGACATCATGACGCAGCTGGCCGCCGATATGGGTGTCGAGCTGGAGATGGTGCCGACCGACTGGAAAACACTGGTGAACGGCGTTGTCGCGGGCAACTACCACATGACCGGCTCTGCCTCGATCAGCCCTGCGCGGCTCAAGGCGGCGGGATATTCCAACAGCTATATCGCGGTGGAAATGTACCCCTTCACGACCGAGGACAAGGCCGCGAATTTCGACGGTTGGGACAGCATCAACAAGGCAGACGTAAAAGTGGCCACGACGCTGGGCACCTCGTTCGAGAAGATGGTCAAGGAGTGGTTCCCCGATGCGCAGATCGTCGTCGTCGAGGCGCCTGCGCGCGGATTTCAGGAAGTGCTGTCGGGCCGTGCGGATGTTTTTGTGACCTCCAACATCGAAGGGTCTACCCTGCTGGAGAAATTCCCGAACGTGCGTCAGGTCGCTGTGGACGGTGCCCGCGCGCCCACACCCATCGCGATGCTGCTGCCGCAGACCGATCAGGTCTGGATCAACTACATCAACAGCTGGATCGAGCTGAAAAAGACCCAAGGGTTTTTCGAGCAGACAGCCGCGAAATGGGGCCTGTGAGCCGCAGCACATAAACCACTCGAAGGGCGCCATGAGACGGGCGCCCTTTTTCTTTGCCGCGCGTACCGGACCAAAGGCATTCCCATGATTGACTACGACCTTACCCAAGGACCGCTGGGCGGCCATTTCCGCCGCCTTGCCGTGCCGGCCGCCATCGGCATGCTGTTCAGCACGCTCTATAATGTGGTCGATACGTTTTACGCAGGGTTCTTCGGGACGCAGGCACAGGCGGGGCTGGCGGTCGGGTTTCAGGCGTTCTTTATTCTGGTGGCGATCGGGTTCGGCCTCAGCTCCGCGATGAGCGCACTGGTTGGCAACGCCAAGGGCCGAAAGGACGATGCCGAGGCGCGGCATCTGGCGGCGCAGGGCATCGGGCTGGCGGTTGTGGCCACGGTCGCGATGATCGTGATCGCCGTGCTTGCAGGGCCGTCGCTGATTGCCGTGGTGTCAGAACCGGGCGCTTACCGTGACGCGGGGCTTGGTTATTTCTACTGGCTGATCTGGGCGCTGCCGGGGTTCATTATCGGCCCGTCGGCCAACGGGATTTTGCAGGCGCGCGGCGATACGCGGACCATGCAGCGCGCGCTGATGGTCGCGTTTTTTGTGAACGTGGGGCTGAACCCGCTTTTGATGTTCGGCATTCCGGGTGTGATCGGGGGGCTTGGCTTTAACGGTATCGCACTGGCCACGATCCTGAGCCAGACAGGCGTCGCAGCTTTCATCCTGTGGCGGGTGTTCGGGCGCGCGATGATGCAGGATTTGCGCTGGTCCGAGTTCATCCCCGTTCTGCCCAAATATTACGAGATCATCGCGCAGGCCTTTCCCGCGGGATTTGCGCTGCTTGTGACGTTTTCGAGCGGGTTCATCGTGCAATACGCGCTCAAGGATTATGGCGAGGCGGCGCTGGCGTCTTACGGGATCACCATGCGGATCGAGCAGTTGTTTTTGCTGCCGGCCCTTGGCATCACGATCTCGCTGGTGCCGATCGCGGCGCAAAATTACGGCGCAGAGCAGCCCGCGCGCGTGCGCGAGGCCTTCCACCGCTGCTGGTTGCTGGGGGTGATCGGCACGACGCTGGCGTTTCCGTTTTTGTGGTTCGGTGGCGGGCTGGCTGCCAGTGTGTTTTCGGATGACCCCGAGGTTATCCGCATCTCGGCGCTGTTTTTGAAGGTAGAGGCGGTGATCCTGCCGATCTACGTTGTGCTGTTCTCGATCAACTCGTTGTTGCAGGCGCTCAAGAAAGCGGCGTGGACGATGTGGATCGGGATCTACCGGCAGTGGATCGGGATTGCGCTGTTCATCTGGCTGTTTGCCTATGTGATCGACGGCGGGCTGACGGGGGTGCGTCTGGGCATCGCCTTTGGGGTCGGGACCGGTTTGTTGTTGTCACTGTGGGTCGGCATCCGCGTCGCGCGCGCGCGGATCGGCGGGCTGGGGTGGCCTGTATTTCTGGTGCGCGCGTAACCGCAGCGCGGTGTGCGCGGTGCCAGTGTTGCAATGAGTTTAAGGGAAAAGTGAAGGGGGGGCAGCGGGTGCGCGCGCGCCCCCCCGCGCATCAGTTCACCATGTTGGGCAGGAAGAGCACCAGATTGGGGTAGGCGATCATCACGGCAATAATGACGAGGTCGATGACGACGAACCAGAACACGCCGCGAAAGACCTGACTGAGAGTGGCGAGTTTACCCACCACGCCTTTGATTACAAAGACGTTCATGCCCATCGGCGGGGTAATCATGCCGATCTCGAGCAATTTGACGAGGACAACGCCGAACCACAGCAGGCTGTAGCCTGTCTCGTCCACGATCGGCAGGACGATGGGCAGGGTCAGCAACATGGCGCCCACCGGTTCGAGCATCATGCCGAGCAGCAGATAGATGACGACGATGCCGATCATGATCATCAAAGGTGAGACGCCAAAGCCCAGAATCGCATCCGAAAGCGCGTCGCCGATGCCCGAGAGGGCAAGGAACCGGGTGAGCAGGCTCGCGCCTACCGCGATGATCAGCAGTGCTGCGGTGGTGGTGAGGGTTTCGGTGATCGCCATGCGCAGCGCCTTGAACGTCAGCGTGCGGTATAGGAGTGCCACCAGCATCGAGAGCATGGCGCCGATTGCGCCTGCTTCTGTCGGAGTGAAGGCGCCGCCGAACAGGCCGGCAAAAACACCGATGACGATCAACAGGACGGGCCATGTCTGACCGAGGGCTTTTATTTTCTGGGCGCGGGTCGCCTCGACCTTGACCGGTGGCGCGAGATCGGGGTTGAGTTTGACGCGCACGAGGATGACCAGAATATAGGCGACCAGCGTGATCAGGCCGATGACCAGACCGCCGAGGAAAAGCGAGCTGACCGACTGGCGCGAGATGATGCCGTAGAGGATCATCAGGATCGAGGGCGGGATCAGTGCACCGATGGTCCCCGCCGCGGCGACGGTGCCGGTGGCCAGTTCCGCGCTGTAGCGGTTGCGCATCATTTCGGGCACGGCGATTTTGCCCATCGCGGCAGAGCAGGCCACAGACGAGCCCGTGACAGCGGCAAAGCCCGCGCAGCCGAACACAGATGCAATCGCAAGGCCGCCCGGCAGGTTCGACAGCCAGACCTGCGCGGCATTGAACAGCCCCTGGGTCAGGCGGGTGTGATAACAGATGAACCCCATAAACAGGAACGCCGGGATCGAGCTGAGCACCCATGAGTTCGCAAAGTTATACGGTACGATCCCCAGTGAGCCCCATGCGATGTTCCAGTTGAACATCGACCACAGCCCGCCAAAGGACACGGCGATCAGCGAGATGCCGATGGGGATGCGGATGAGGATCATCACCAGCAACACAAGGATAAAGACGCCTGCCGTCTGGAGTTCGGTCATTGTGCGTCTCCCTGCGACAGATAGGGGTCTTCGACCTGCAAGGCGTCCAGCCCCGGATCACGCCCTGTCAGCAGGCAGATGAATTTCCATGCGGCCACGATGGACATGAGGCCGAACCCGACGGGCAGCGCCAGATAGGTGGGCCATGTGATGACCTTGCCGCCTGCCTCGATCGAGAAGGAGCCGCCGAGGTATTTCGCCAGCGCCTCGTCGCCCGTGCGGATGGCGACGGTGGCGGTCACGACACAGGTGAGCAGGGTGGCAAAGCCGTGGATCACGCTTTGGACGCGGGTCGGGAATTTCTCGGCCAGCAGTTCGACGGCGATGTGACTGTCGCGTTGCTCAACCGCGGCAAGGGGGAGAAAGGCGATGGACACCATGTAGAAGGCAGAGACGTAGAGAATGGTGGAGTTCAGCGGCGTCTCGAACACAAACCGCATCAGCACGTCGAGGGTCACATGCCCGACCAGCAGCAGGACCATAATGCCTGCAATGGTCGAGGTGCCCGCGATCAGCCACGAGAGAAGGGACGCGATAGATTTCATGGGTCCATCCATTCTGGAAACTATTTGGGGGAAGGGGGGCGCAGCCCGTAAGGAATGCACCCCCCAAGGGGCCGTTTGCCGGTCGGGTTATTGGCCGTAAGTGGCCGGATCAACCTTCGAGACGACTTCGTTCCAGAGCAGTTGTTGCAGGTCGTCGCTGCTTTCTACATCCGTGACGAGGCCGTTCCATTTGTCCAGCAGCGGGGCGAAATCGGCGGCGATCTCGCTGGAGCGTGCGACATTGTAGGTGTCTTTGAACAGGGTCGCGACAGTTTCAAGATCGGTGCGGGCAAAGTCTTTTACTGCGGCGGCCAGTTCTGCGTCGGCCGCATGGATCTTGATGCCTTTGTTGCGGGCATGCTCGATCGCGGCGCTGTCATCGGTGTAGAAGTTCCATGTGATGTCAGCCGTCATGTGGCTGCCGCCCCACAGCAGGGCCTCGCGCGATTTGTCGTCCATCGCCTTCCAGCGATCTGCGTTCACGTTCGCCGAGGAAACGCCCGCAAACGCGCCGCCGGGTACGGCCAGCGTGATGTCGGTGACAACTTCGTGCAGGTTATAGTTCGTCAGTTCGGGCGCGGAGAGCATGGCGCAATCGATGATGCCCTGATCGAGCGCCTCATAAGCCTCGGACACGGGCAGGCGAACGCCTTGCGCGCCGAAATTTTCGGCAAAGCGGACGAAACCGGCCCCGCCCGCACGCAGGCGCAGCCCTTTGAGATCGGCGATGGAGGTGACCTTAACGTCCTTGCACAGCAGGTTGTACAGCGGGGTGACGCCGCCGCCGGTATAGACCTGATTTTGGGCGACGTTTTCCGCCATACATTCGGGGCAGTTGTTGAACGTGTATTCCAGCATCGCGCCGGTAAATGCCAACGGCTCCTTGCCGGTGGGGTTCTCGACCAGATTGATCAGCAGATTCATCTCGTGCAGGAAAAGGTTTGTGGAATATTCAGCCGGATAGTAGGGCGGCAGCACAAAGCCTACGTCGGCCAGCCCGTCGCGCACACCCGGCGATGTTTCAGGCAAGCTGAGCAGCGACATGGCAAAGCCGGTGACGTCGATTTCCCCGTCCGAGCGTTCAGCGACGGCAGCGGCGTAGTCATCCACCGCTTTGCCGATGGCAGAGGTGTTGGGATAGCCGTAGGCAAAATTCAGGCGTTCTTTTGCAATGGCGGGGGCTGCGACGGCGACTGCGGCCAGTGTGGCGGCAATTGTGGCGGTGTATTTGATGGTCATGTATGTCCTCCCAAACATATGTGTATGTCCCGCAGGGTGTTGTGCCGTGCGGATCGACTGTTTTCCCCGGAGGCCGCGCCGCATGGATGCGGATGGCAGTGTTGACCCTTGGCGCGGATCAACATTCCGAGTAGTATGTTATTGTCATATTGAGGCGAGCGTGAGTCAAGTGCTAACGCTTTGGTTGTGCTTGCTCGCGAATTTTTACAGCCTGCTTTTGCGGATCTTGCCCGAGTGTGACAAACTAGCGCGCGCGCACCCGATTGCCAGCGCGGTGCAAAACAGGGATGTCACAACCGGGCTGTGGCAGGATGAGTAGAATGGTCGAGACGATGCAGACACACCCCGCCAATGCGCCTGCGCGCAAGGCCGACAGCCGCCAGCAAATCATCGAAGCTGCCGCGCAGTGTTTCATGCGTAAGGGGCTCGAAAAGGCGACGATTGACGACATTGCAGACGCATTGGGTGCGACCAAGGGGCGGGTGTACCACCACTTTCGGTCCAAGAACGCGATTTATTTTGCGGTCCACCGGCAGGCCATGCAGTTTTGTTTCGATGCAGTAGAGCCGGTGATGGCGCAGAACATTCCCGCCGACCGGATGCTGGAGGAGATGGCCACCGCGCATGCCTGCGTGATGATGCAAACGCTGCCCTACCAGCGCAGCATCCGGTTGGGCGTCGAGATCTATCTGCGCGGCTCTACCACAGAGGCAGAGCGCGCTGTCCTGACGGAACTGATCGCGCAGCGCAACGATTACGAAGGCCTTTACCGCGATGTGATGCGCACGGGCATTGCGCAGGGGACGCTGGATGTGCCTTCGGTCGAGATTGCGGGCCGGGTGATGATGGGCGCGCTGAACGGTCTGGTTGACTGGTACCGCGTGCGGGCCGAGCAGACGCAGGCCGACCGCGATCAGATTGCGCGCACGCTGGCGCACACGGTGCTGAACGGGATGCGCGGCTAGCCGTCCGGGGAATCGGAGACAGGCTGCGCGCGCAGGGCGGTTTTCACGATCTTGCCATTGGCGTTGCGCGGCAGCGGCGTGTCGGTCAGGGTGACGAAATCAGGGGTTTTGTAATCTGCCAGACGGGCGCTGACAAAGCGCCTGATCGTGTCCGCATCCAGCGCCGGATCAAGGCTGTGGGCAAAGACATGCAGCTTTTCGCCCAGCACCGGATCGGGACGCCCGATGGCCGCGCATTCGATCACGGCAGGGTGGGCCGTCAGCGTGTTTTCGATTTCGGCGGAATAGATGTTATAGCCACCTCGAATGATCATGTCCTTGCGGCGGTCGTGCAGCCGGATGAACCCGTCCGCGTCGCGCGATCCGATGTCGCCGCTTTTCCAGTAGCCATCGGTGAATTCGGCAGCCGTCTTTTCCGGATTATTCCAGTAGCCGGGTACGACGTGGGGGCCTTTGATCCACAGCTCCCCGTGTTCGCCCGCGGCCACGTCACGGCCTTTTTCGTCCACAATGCGGATCTCGCCGCAGGGCACGCAGATGCCGATGCTGTCGGCGCGGGTGGTGCCGAACCCCTGCGGCATGATCGTCGCGGGCGAGGTCAGCTCGGTCGCGCCGTAAGCATTGGTGAGGATCAGATCAGGCAGCTTTTCTGCCAGCGCCTCGATCGTGCTTTGCGGCATAGGCGCGCCGCCATAACCGCCGATGCGCCACGCGGCCAGATCATAGTCCTCGACGGTGCAGCGCAGCAAAAACAGGTTGTACATCGCGGGCACCATGAGGGTTTGCGTCACCTTCTCGGCGGCGGCAAGCGCGAGGAAATCATCCGCGCGAAATGTCTCCATCATCACGGTGCAGCCGGCAGTGTGCAGCATGGTGAAAAGTGTCGCGACCAGTCCGGTCACATGGCTGGCGGGCACGGCCAGCAAGGATCGTTCCTGCGTGCCAAGGGCCATGCACCGCTCGAAATGCATCGCGGAATGGATGATGTTGAGATGGGTCAGCATCGCCCCTTTGGGTCGCCCCGTTGTGCCGGAGGTATAGAGAATGACCGCTGTGTCTTCCTCAAACAGGGCCACGGGATCGACGGGGGGTGTCTGGGCCAGCGCGGCATAGGCGTCGGTGTCCACGTCGACGACCGTTTCAAGGGCGGGCAGATCGGCGCGGGGGGGCAGGCGGTCCGCGACCTGTGGCCCGTGGATCAGAACCTTTGCCCCGCAGTGCGACAGGATAAACGCCAGTTCTGGCGTGCCTTCGCGGATGTTGACGGGAACGGCGATGGCGCCAATGCGTTGGCACGCCAAAAGTGTCACCAGAAATTCCGTACGATTGCTCAGCAGTATGGCCACGCGGCAGCCCTGTGCGACGCCAACACTGCGCAAGCCCCCTGCCAGATGGGCGATCTGGCGGGCCAGCGCGCTGTAGGTCAGGCGGGTTTGTCCGCTCACGACCGCCTCGCGGCGCGGGGCCGTTTGCAGCGCGCGGGCCAGCATATCGTTCAGGTCTGCCGGACGGTCGCCAAAGCACAGGATGTCGCGCCCGTCGAAATGCGTCTCGCGGGTGCGTGCGTGCAAAATCTGGTCGGACCAGTGGGTCATCGAAAAATCCTCTGCTGGCATCTTGGTATCTATTTCGGGATTAAATGCAAGGGGATAGCGGAAACTCCTTTGTGGCGTCAGCCCAGCATATCGTCCATCAGCCTGCGCGCTTCTGGTGCGACGTTCAGCCGGTCGATCCAGTTCTGGGGGATGCCCGTATCCCCGCCGATGCCGTAGACCGCGCCCATCACAGCGCCTACCAGAATGGCGCGCCCGCAGCTGTCGCCGCCTGCATAGATATTACGCTCTACCGCCTTTTGAAACGAGGGCGCAGTGGCGATGTTATGCGCCGCCGAGGGCACACCAAAGGGCAGATCACAGGCCATGCCGAAATGTGCGGTCACGTCCGTGTTGTCCTGATCCTGCATGTCGCGTGCGCGGTTTAGCAGGGCGGCGGCATGGGCGGGGGCCACGGCCCGCGCGGGCGCGCGCCCGCCGCCGCCACCGCCGTGCGCGGGTGGCGACCCCCCCCCCCGCCACGGCCGCGGCCGCCCCCCCCGCGCCCCCCCCCGCCCCCCCCCCCCCCCCCCCCCCCCCCCCCCCC
>ENA-ORXR01001069-ORXR01001069.1-marine-metagenome-genome-assembly--contig:-NODE-1069-length-31008-cov-3.556335_pt1 | contig 31008 bp, 34 predicted proteins | sample MGYA00237866_ERZ511479 | MGnify/ENA metagenome assembly ERZ511479
ATAACTTCACAATTCCTTCAACGATCCAGCTTGTGCATTTCAATTCAAATCATGCGACCATTAGTAGCACTGACTTTGGCCTTGTAGAGATTACAGAAAAAGTTCAAGCCGATAAGGAGGCACTCACTAAGATCGCCTTTCTAAATTCACATCCACCGATTTATTTAGAGTCACCGATTTATTGGAAGCTAAGTGATGCACTAGACGACTCTAAAAAAGCATTAGATGCAACTGCTAAAAAACGTAGTTTAAAGAGGAATCAGCTTGTAAGCAAAGTCCCGAAATATTTTTTCGACGTAGTTGAACTTTTGGATGATCAAGTAAAAACAGAAGAATTTAATGACATAGCCCAAACCATTGAAGACGCAATCAAAGGCAGCTTATCAATAAGCGATGGCGGCATTCAGTTTGTCGATAAAGCTTCTAACAAAGTAGTAAGCCTCAGCGTAACCGCTTTAGGCATAACAAACCTTGGCATGATTGCATTACTACTTAGGCGTGGCGCAATTCTTCCGGGCACCTTCTTATTCATCGATGAACCAGAAGTACACCTGCACCCCATGTGGCAAGTCGTACTCGTACAAGTGCTGCATGAGCTTTCAAAACGCGGCGTAAATGTCGTTATCGCCAGCCACAGCATCGACATAATGAAGGCGATTGAAAATCTTATGAACAATGATGAGGATATTGATCAGCAAACGCATTTTGGACTCAACCAATTAACCGAAGATGGGTATTCAGTCGACGTTACTGATAACAATTTTAAGCGTATTGCGGCCATCAAAGAGGATTTAGGAAAGCCATTTTACGACATGTTCATGGGAGCATAGTCGATGTGGTCAATTAATGAGTTTTGTGAGCCTTTGGATCACGAATTTCCTGACGCCCCGCCTCTCGCTGGATTCAATGGTGTGCGGCTTGATGAGGACTGGGGTGTAAAGCAGTTCTGTGGGATGCAAGCGTTAAAATCAACTGACTTTTTGGTACTCCTAAAGGGTAAACATGCTTTTCTAGAATTTAGTGATATTGGCCTTCAGATAGACAGCACCCTTCAGAAGGTTAAAGCACTAAAAGAGTCCAATGTATCTGACCAACTTACGAAGGAGTTAGGAAAGAAACTAAGAAAAGCGGTTAGTCAGGAAGCTAGGGATAAGTACAAAGACACCTGCACGCTCTTCTCTCGAATTACTGATTATCAAAATGAAAAGCTGAGCGACAGCCCACTACTAGCTAAAGGTTGCAAGTTCATTATTGTTTATGCCCCATTTCGAAAGGAGCTTCAGAATAGCCCTGCTGACTTGGTTAGGTTTATTGATCACATGCAAAACAATCTTGCAACGTCGATTCCTGACGAGATGTTTCATCAGGTTGAGATCATTACGCTAGATGCATTTCGAAATCGCTATGAGTAAATACCTTATAAAACAGCTAACTACGAAACTCTATCTCTTCCAAATTCAGATTTAAAGCCGTCAACGCCGCTCCATTGAGCGTCGCCTCATTCCCCATCACAGGTGTCGATATCACTGGCTTACGCCGTGAACCTTGCAGCAACACCTCCAACCGAGGCCGCAGCCGCTCAAACAATTTCACCGAGCGAAAATCAATCAACACCTCATCCAGATCCAATATGCTATTTAACATATTAATCGCATCACAAAGATCTTCACAGTAAGTATCAATCACCGCTAAAACGCTTGGCTCACGCTGGTCAATGTACTCAGCCAATTCATCCAGTGCCTGAGGCGGATGCCCAAGGCTTATCAATAACTGCGCAAGGCTGCCATCCGTACTGAGCATTTGCTCAAATGAACGCGTATTAGGATCACGTCGATTGATATGCAGTGGGCCGATTTCCCCTGCCCAGCCTCCGCTACCACTTAATATTTTCCCCTGAAATGAAAACCCAGAGCCCACACCCGCATACAGGTACAAATAGGCAAATGATAATTCACGTAATCGAGGCTGTTGATAAAGCTCTGAGGTTGCAGCTAAGTTAACGTCGTTCTGAAAACTTACCGGATAAGGAATCGCTTGCTTGATGCCTTCAACAAATGCACTACCTTCAATACAGCGCAGCTTTGGTGACATAGGTATGTTGTCATTTTCAACCACACCCGGTACCGCGATAGTCAAACCTACAATGCGCGAGGCGTCTGGAACCGCTTTTTCCAGTGACCGGACGCCCTCGGCAATTGTTTTGATCAGATCATCAACGTTGCGGTGGGTAGTCACTTCGATATCGGCCAATGAAGTAGCATGACCTGTGTAATCGACCCAAGCCATTGCTAACTCAGTCCGTGTTTCACTCGGCCTTAATACAATACCCAGAGCGTACGCCGCATCAGGGTTTAACTCTAGCAGCGAGATTGGGCGACCTTGCCGACCATCGCGCACCGTACCCTTTGACTCGCGCAACAAATCTTCTTCTAGCAACTCAGTGACTACTGAGGAAACCGCTGCGCCGGATAAGGAAAGTGCAGGGCCAAGCGCGGAGCGGGAATTGGGGCCTTCGTAACGTATGTAAGACAGCACGGCCTGACGGTTAAGCTGGCGAATTCTTGTTGGGCCGGTCGATGAGAGCCCATTATTTTTTGTCATACTTTGATTGCCCTCCCGATCCTTTTTGAAGCGCGGATAATATCCTAAAAAGCTAGTTAATACTTTAGATCACTTTATATTATTTACTTTCCAAAGTTAAATAATATATTTACTTCGTAAAGTAAATTATATATGGTATTGATCAATCTGATCAGCAACCGTGCTTCAGATCAATTTTTTGACACGAGGAAATCATATGAAAATTTCAAAAATCGGCTTAAGTGTCGCTATGGCATTAGGCCTTTCAATGGGTGCACAGGCAGCAGACGTAGAGGTACTTCACTACTGGACTTCAGGTGGTGAAGCAAAATCAGTGGCTGAACTAAAGAAGATGCTAGAAGCGAAAGGCCACGTCTGGAAAGACTTCGCTGTTGCCGGTGGTGGTGGTGAGAGTGCAATGACCGTACTTAAGTCACGCGTTGTTTCTGGTAACCCACCAGCAGCCGCACAAATCAAAGGCCCTAGCATCCAGGAATGGGGTAGTGAAGGCGTATTGGCTGATCTAGACGGCGTTGCTAAAGCAGAAAAATGGGATGAGTTACTACCAAGCGTTGTTTCTGACGCAATGAAAGTTGACGGTAAGTACGCAGCGGTTCCGGTAAACGTTCACCGTGTTAACTGGATGTGGGCAAACCCTGAAGTCTTCAAAAAAGCAGGCGCTGAAGTACCTACAACTTGGGAGCAATTCTTCGTTGCTGCTGACAAAATCAAAGCCGCTGGCATGACAGCGGTTGCTCATGGTGGTCAGCCTTGGCAGGACTTAACGACTTTTGAATCAGTCGTTCTTGGTGAAGCGGGTGCATACTTCTTCAACAAAGCATTTGTTGAGTTAGACCCTAAAGCACTTAACAGCTCAACTATGATCAAAGCATTAAAAACCTTCAAAAAGATCAAAGACTACACAGATGAAGGCGCACCGGGTCGTGACTGGAACCTAGCAACAGCAATGGTTATCAAAGGCGAAGCGGGCATGCAGTTCATGGGCGACTGGGCTAAAGGTGAGTTCACTGCCGCTGGCAAAGTACCGGGTAAAGACTACATCTGCGCAGCTGCACCAGGTACAGCGGGCGACTTCACATTTAACATCGATAGTTTTGCGATGTTTGACTTAGATGATAGCGATCTAGAAAAAGGCCAAAATGACCTAGCAAGTACCGTATTGAGTGAAGGCTTTCAGGAAGTATTCAACCTAAACAAAGGTTCTATTCCTGCCCGTCTAAACATGTCTATGGATAAGTTTGATGACTGCGCAAAGCTATCTTCAACTGATTTTGTTAGCACAGCAAAAGCTGGAACCTTAGTTCCTAGTATGGCTCACGGAATGGCGACATTCTCTGCAACTCAGGGCGCAATGTCAGACACAGTAACTGAGTTCTATAACTCTGACTCTATGTCTGCTGAAGACGCTGCTGCAAAGCTAGTAAAGTCAGTCGCTGCTGCAGCGGCTGAAAAATAAGGTCTGACTTTTTAGGGATTCGTTAGGTTACTCCTCCTAGGGTCTTAACGAATCCCACAGATCTTCTGGATCTCAGAACCTCCTCCCTGAGATCCAGTTTCCCATTTTCGCTATCCAGAAGGATTCATCTCGCTATGAATGCATCTAGCGCACCCCGCCAATCGCTCGGGGACTATTTACCAAAACTCGTGGTGGCACCGACATTTGTTGCTGCACTGGTTTTTATTTACGGCTTTATGCTGTGGAATGCTTGGTTGTCGTTTAGTACCTCTCGCATGCTGCCGAAATACGACTGGGCAGGCACCATCCAGTACGAGAAGCTGTTTGCCAATGATCGCTGGTGGGTCGCTGCCGAGAATCTGCTGGTCTTTGGTGGTTTGTTCATCGTGATTTGCTTGGCGATAGGCTTAATGCTAGCCATCTTTCTGGATCAAAAAATTCGCGCCGAAGGGGCCATACGAACTATCTATTTATACCCCATGGCACTCTCGTTCATCGTTACCGGTACTGCCTGGAAGTGGATATTAAACCCTGAGCTCGGCATCCAACGCATGGTACGTGAGATGGGCTTTGAGTCCTTCTCCTTTGACTGGTTGGTTAATACTGAGATGGCGATTTATACCGTGGTGATCGCGGGTGTTTGGCAGTCCTCTGGATTTGTGATGGCGCTGTGCCTCGCAGGCTTACGCGGAGTGGATGACAATATCATCAAAGCCGCACAAGTTGACGGCGCATCAATGCCGCTGATTTACCGCAAAATTATTATTCCGGGCTTACGTCCCGTGTTTTTTAGTGCGCTCATTGTGTTAACTCATATCGCTATCAAGAGTTTCGACCTGATCGTGGCACTTACCGGTGGCGGTCCCGGATTCGCCACCGATGTACCTGCGACCTTCATGTATACCTACTCCTTCACCCGTGGGCAAATCGGATTGGGTTCCGCTGCATCCATGATGATGTTAATGGTAGTAATAGCCATCATCGTGCCTTATCTATACTCAGAGCTAAGGGAGAAGAATAATGAGTATTAGTCGCGTATTGATTTACAGCTTACTGGCCTTCGCCGCGCTGTTTTACCTATTGCCTCTAGCGGTGATGCTAATGACCTCGCTCAAAGATTTGGATGAGATTCGCTCTGGCACTTTGTTATCGCTACCGCAATCACTGAACTTCGAAGCTTGGGGAAAAGCCTGGGGCACCGCCTGTACTGGTGTGAGCTGTGAAGGTCTAAAAGGCTACTTCTGGAATTCTGTATTGATCGTGGTGCCTGCGGTGATTATCTCGACCGTATTGGGCGCATTGAACGGTTATGTACTGACCAAGTGGAAATTCCGCGGCAGTAACCTATTCTTCGGCATGTTATTGATCGGCACCATGATTCCGTTTCAAGTCATCTTACTACCGATGGCGCGTACCCTAGGATTGTTGGGATTAGCCGGTACCACCTCCGGATTGATCTTAGTTCACGTGGTTTATGGATTGGCGTTTACCACCCTATTTTTCCGCAACTATTACGTCAGCATCCCCAATGAATTAGTTAATGCCGCGCGTATCGATGGTGCAGGTTTCTGGCTGATCTTCCGCCGGATTATCCTGCCGGTATCCATCCCGATTATTGTTGTGTCAGTTATCTGGCAATTTACCCAAATTTGGAATGACTTCTTATTTGGCGTCGTTTACTCCTCCGGGGGCGACCAGCCCATTACGGTGGCGCTAAATAACTTGGTTAACACCAGCACTGGCGTCAAAGAATACAACGTCGATATGGCTGCTGCGATTATTGCCGCGCTACCTACCCTGCTGGTTTACGTGGTGGCCGGTAAGTATTTTGTTAGAGGACTCACAGCAGGCGCTGTCAAAGGTTAAGGAATAGATATGCAAGCTTTAAAAATACAAAACGTAGAAAAGACCTTTGGCAAAGTAAAAGTGCTGAAGGGAATCGATCTTGAAATCGAACCGGGTCAGTTCTTGATTTTGGTTGGACCATCGGGCTGCGGTAAGTCGACGCTGCTGAATATGATTGCCGGTCTGGAATCGGTCAGCAATGGCAGTATCTCGATTGGTGAACGTGATGTGACGCATCTTGATCCTAAAGATCGTGACATTGCGATGGTGTTTCAGTCTTACGCGCTGTATCCAAACATGACGGTTCGGGAGAACATTTCATTCGGTCTGGAGATTCGCAAAACCGCCAAGGCTGAGCAGAAAGCGATAGTCGATAAGGTCTCGAAGATGCTGCAAATCGAGCCGTTGCTGGATCGTAAACCCAAGCAATTATCGGGTGGACAGCGTCAGCGTGTTGCGATGGGGCGTGCATTAGCGCGTGATCCTTCAATTTTCTTATTTGATGAGCCACTATCCAATCTCGACGCTAAACTTCGTGTTGAGATGCGCAGTGAAATCAAAGAGCTGCATCAACGTGTTGGCACCACCATCGTTTATGTGACGCATGACCAAATCGAAGCGATGACTTTGGGTGATGTGATTGCCGTGATGAAAGATGGTGAAATCCAGCAATTTGGTTCGCCACAAGAGATCTATGACAACCCTCGCAATCAGTTTATTGCTGGCTTCATGGGTAGTCCGTCGATGAACTTCATCCCTTGCCAGATTGAACAGGTGGACGGCTCTATGCAAATCATGCTGGAAAGTGGCGGCGTGCAGCATCAGCTAGCGATAAAGCAAGATATTCCCGGACTCGCGAGCTATGCGGGTAAGACGGTGGTACTAGGTATTCGCCCTGAGCAAATCACGCAGGTAGGGGAAGAGAAGCAAGACAGTGCTGAAGTCAGCTGTGCGGTGGAAATTATTGAGCCAACCGGCCCAGACACGCTAATTACCGTGCGTATTAATGGGGTTAAAACGATTTGCCGAATCCATCCGACGGCTGTGTGTAGAGTTGACGAGCTGATGCCGCTCCAATTTGATCTATCTAAGGTGGTATTTTTTGATTCTGATAGTGAACAGCGCATATACTAATGTCCGCGCGATCTCTCTTCCAAGAAACGACCGACATGAACAATACTAAGACCAACCAAAATTCATCTGGGCATGAACGACTGATTGCGGATATTGGCGGCACTAATGCACGTTTTGCCTTGCTGTCGCCCAGTGGGGAAGTACATCAGGAAACCGTACTGCCCTGTGCCGATTACCCCAATATTGTCGCGGCGATAAAAGCGTATTTGACAGGAATTGGCAATCCATCCATTGAAGAAGCGGCAATGGCAATTGCCAACCCAATCACGGGTGATCGGATCAAAATGACCAACCACAACTGGGCATTTTCGATTGCAGAAACGCGTGACACTGTTGGGCTGAAACAGCTAACGTTTAAAAATGACTTTACCGCATTAGCGATGTCAGTTCCGTTACTTCCTGCATCAGATTTGAAGCAAGTCGGCGGTATCGCCACACAAAATCAGGGCTCGGCGCTTGCGGTGATTGGTCCGGGTACGGGTTTGGGTGTGTCTGGATTGGTAAGAGCTGGGGATCAGTGGGTGCCTTTGGAGGGAGAAGGTGGTCATGTCAGTGTCTGCCCTGCCAATGAAAGAGAGTGCGATATTCTCAAGATTTGCTGGAAGCAGTACGACCACGTTTCTGCTGAGCGTCTGGTTTCAGGGATGGGTTTGCAAAATCTTTATCAGGCGATTTGTGAGCTGGAGGGTGTTGATGCGGAAGAGCTGTCGCCTGCGGAGATTTCTACGCGGGCTACGGATAACACCGACCCGCATTGTGCCGAGGCTTTAGCGACGTTTTGTGGGCTATTGGGCTCGGTGGCGGCGAATCTGGTGCTGACGCTTGGGGCGTTTGGTGGGGTTTATATTGGTGGTGGTATTGTGCCGCGCTTGGGGAGTTATTTTGAGACTTCGCCGTTTCGTGAGCGGTTTGAGGCTAAGGGGCGGTTTCGGGGGCATTTGGAGCAGGTGCCTGCGTTTGTGATTCAGGCTAAGCATCCGGCGTTGTTGGGGATTGGGCAGGCGTTTGATTAATGTGTGTAGATATATCGATTAGTCATAGTTTCGGGTAAGAGATAATGTGTTCTGATAATGTTAAAAAAGTTACAAACCCCTCTGCCAATCAGGTCTCAGCCGCACACTACCTGGGGCCGATATCGCCCTTTTCAATCGCAGCCAACACCTGATCGTCACCACTTTCGCAGCCAACATACATCAGTGACAGTCCCAACTCTCGTAAAACCACTAACTCTTCGACGGTTTTATTTTTTAGATTTCGTGGCAAGCAGTACGAAGAAACCCGCTGAACGTTTGGCAGGTATTTTTGAATAGACTCTAATATCCCCTGCAAACGTCGAAAAGATAACGTTACCGCATCACCATCTGCTAAGAAAACACGTCGCACAGGCTCAATGTAGTGGAGTGGATACATAATCGGAATTCAAGTAGTGGACTGATATGCACTATAACGCGGCAACAGTCTTAAATCATTGATGGTATTGATCAGTACATTTTCTGATTATGTCACACTCTTTGAGTATTCGCTTAAGTCTATCCGGTGGCTTCAAGCGACACCAAGCACTCAAAGCACACCCTTTATTTTCGCCAATCCATAAGCATTCACAGTCGTTGCGTCTTTGATTACGCCATTCACAATCATTGCTTCAAACTCGCCAATGCTAACCTTTTGGGATATCAGCCCTTCTTCTTCCTGATCAAGCTTTGTAGCGGTCATCGATAATTCTGTCGCAAGATAGGTATGAAAGCCTTGGCTGGAATAACCATAGCCATGGTATTGATGTCCCAGATATACCATTTTATTAGCAACTAATCCCGTTTCTTCCTTGAGTTCGCCAGCCGCTAGTTCGGCGTGATCAGCATTAGGATTTTCTTCCCAAGCGCCTTGCGGAAGCTCCCAAAAGCGCTGCTCAACTGGGTATCGGTATTGCTCAACCAGATGAATAAAGCCGTCCTGAACCGGTAGAATCACCACAAAATCAGCTTTATCCACAACACCAAAGATACCTTCAGTGCCACTGGCTCGCCTGATTTTATCCTCGCGTACGCTCATCCATTTGTTTTGATAAACAATGCGACTTTCCAGAGTTTCTATTTCTTTCATTGGTTTCCTAAGCTTGGGTGAGTTCAGCGAGTTGGGCTATTGACTCATATGGCGATCCAGGAACGCCAAGACCTTTTCCTTATAAAGCACTGAACGCACATCATAAATGTCCTGATGCGCCACCCCTTCCACTAACCAAAGCTGCTTTGGCTCTTTCGCCCGTTCAAATATCAGCTTGGTATCACTTGCAGTGGTGTGTTCGTCAGCCATTCCAGAAATCACGAAGATGGGGCAATCCAGAGCACTCAGTTTGTTAATTGGGCTTAGTTCGGAAATACTAAAACCCAACCTTGGTTTCAGTTGAGCCAACAAAATCTTGGCAGGAGCCCATGACAGAAAGCCTAATCTGGCTTTGACCCGATTATGCACCGCCGTTTGTATATCTGGATACACGGACTCGATAACTAGCGCATCGATGTTTTGTGGCGAAGCTAGCAGTGTCGAGGCACCTCCCAGCGATACTCCAATAACGCCAATTGCTTGATTGGGATGTTGTTTTTTTGCAAAGTCGATTGTCGCCAGTACATCATGCTTTTCAAGATAACCGATAGTAATGTGCTCTCCGGGGCTTTCCCCATGAGCTTGAAAATCGATCATCACCACAGAGTACCCATGGGCATACAGCATTTTAGCTCGTTCAAACATGGTGACTCTGCTCGACCGAATGCCATGAAACAAGGCAACCACACCTTTGCTTGTTTTAGCACTGATATGCCAAGCCGCCAGTGTGCTGCCTGATTTGCTTTTAATCCTAACGCTTTCAACAGCCAGGCTCGTTTTAGGAATGTCCACCTTACCTTGGACTGGGACTATCAATTGCCCAGCAACCAACCATGAGGCTAAGCTTATGATAAAGGCTGTAATCAATACGATTATTCTAGTTTTTCTCATCTACTGCCAGACACCTCTTAAGATCGAAACGATTGGTAGACTGATTTACCAAAAACAACTAAGACCAGAACCACAAACACCAGCAGAGGAAGCTGCCAATACCCATCAAATATTGAAACTTCAGACATTCCTTTACCGCCAGAAAATAGCTTACTCATCGTTGGCTCTAAGGCCACATCATACATTAGACGACCGGGCGTGAAAGCCAGCCCACCGGCAATACCCATCCCGCCAATATAGGTCGCTTTCATCGACCGCTGATGATTAGTGATATCACCGGCACGCGCTTGTTTCACAGCAAACAACAATGAAACCATGGTGCCTAGCGATATGATATGGATCGGGCTAAATGGCCCTAACAAACGAATCTCATTGATGAAAAACGAGGTCATTGCCGTTAATACCATTAAGACCACCCAAATTTTACCCCATCGTTTATGATTGGTGGTGCCCTTGCGTTGCCATAAAACCAGTGCGCCGACAATAAATGCCAGGATCGCTGCATACACATGCAGCTGAATTGCCGGGGATGCATTGAATAAAATGTCAAGATTCATAATAAGTCTCTGTTGTTAACAAAACACTGAGACTAGAATAGTTTGTACAGGCTCAAGCTCAACTGAAACTACGTCAATAGGAACCTAAAATTCGTGGAAAACACGGCAATGCAATTCACGATTCGTGAAATGAAGGCGCAGGCAACGTCACCTAGGTTCTGGGCTGGACTGCTGGGTATTGTCTGCATTCTCACTGTGTCAGCACCTTTTGCGACTGCTGAGCAGTTCAACGTTATCCAGCGGTTTTTCTACTGGGGTGGTATCGCGGTTAGTACGTATTTTTGTGCGATCTTCGTTTTACTCTTCGTAGAAAGAAAGCTCGTGCAACGCGGAAAATATACGATCACTGCAAGAATCATTGCCACTCTAGTTGCGTCACTGGCTGTTTCAACCGTCGTATTTTTCATTAATACCGTGGTTGTAGGAATCGACGAGCTTCATTGGAAAGCGCTCATGTTTTTATGGATCAACTGCACCCTGATTACCTTTGCCATTTCCGCTATTGTCTTTATTGTTACGGATGCTTTGTACAAGGAAACTACTCCCGGGCCTAAGAACGGACAAACTCCAGATACTAGCTCGGCTTTTTATCAGCGTTTGCCAAAATCTCTAGGCACTGAAGTGATCAGCTTGCAGGCTCAGGATCATTATGTTGATGTCAAAACGACTGAGGGCAATGAATTAATTCTGATCCGGCTGTCAGATGCTATCAATGAACTGGGGGAAGCAGAGGGTATTCAGGTTCATCGCTCATGGTGGGTGACGCACAAACATGTGGTTGAGCAAAAACGCATTAACAATAAACCTCATCTTATTTTATCGGATGGGAATGCCATTCCTATTAGTCGAACCTACAGTGCTGATGTTAAGGCTGCACTCGGCAAAAATGAATCAATGTAGGAAAACTAAGTGGAGCTGGTTGGATTGAAATCAACTAGTCAAATTTAACTGGCGTTACATCAGCCCTCTGATACAAAGGATGCGCTGGCTCCCCCGACTTATTCATCTTCAGACAATGCAATTCTTTTAGCCATTTTTTCACCTGATCAGACCTGCCCAAATACGCTCCATCATTTCCCCATGCAGCTACAATCATCCCTGCATCCTCAGCCAGAATTTTGAGCCATTTATTATTTTGAGAACCAATAGGATTTTCAGCCGCCTTCATATCCGCAGGGTCAGTTGCACGATAGGCAAATAGATTGGCCACACACACGCCACCAAAGCCCCACGATTTGGCAAAATTCATGCAGCGTACAGGGTGGGGTCATCCGTTGATTCATCAGCAGTTGAAGGATTCAAGCCGATAAACATTACGTAAGGCTTGCTGGCATTCCAAGTACGCCACAGGGCGTAGCGGTATTGTCGGCAGCGGGATAGTTTGGCAGTGTTCATGACTTATTCCGCTCGTCCTATATGACAGTAATTGCCTTGTTCATAATACAGATTCATGAGCTTCCATACTCAGTTGAATCCTCCTGAACCTGATGTTGCATCGGATTACGAATTTCAAGCTCTATACTATCAACACGTACCACTAAATATCTGAGACAAAAAGGAGATAAAAAAGCAGGAGAAGCTATTCAGCCAAAAACGCCCAATCAATCGATACACCACTCATATGCTGCACCACCATTGGCTCATCCATTCCAAACGTTTCCGGGATACCGTACGAACCTGTCTCACCAAGCAGATAAACCATTACCCAACGGTCTGACGGATGCACGATCCAATATTCCTGAACACCATGCTTCTGATAAAGGTCACGCTTAAGATTTAAGTCCACTAACGCAGTCGATGGAGAAATCACCTCAACGACCCAATCAGGCGCGCCACGACAACCCTTATCATCTAGTTTACTTTGATCACAAACCACTAATAAATCCGGTTGAACCACAGTATCAACTTGATCATCTGCCTCGTCACCATTGGTTAGGCGCACATCAAATGGTGAAACATAACCCTTGCAATCTGAGCCCAGCAGACTATTGCGTACCTGTCCTGCTAGCTCAAAAACAACATCCTGATGCAGTCGCGAGGGAGCGGCCATCGCATAAGGTGCACCATCAACTAACTCCCAACGTTCATCATCTGGCCACTGGCTATATTCTTTATAGGTGTATTTCTCATTTTCTTGAATGGCTACAGGCATTGGTAGAATCCTAAGTGGTCGCTTCAATTTAAGTATACGTCATATCAAACAACAGTTTTATCCGAGTCACACCAAAACTCCGCACACACTTGAGTATTACCTATTTCTTGAGCCTTGCGCTGTGCACGCTCGGCCATTGCAAATGCTGCCTCGCGATCGTTTAGTAGCAGCTCAATTGCGGCCTGCCATTCGTTCAAATCATCCCCAGCCAATAACCCATTTACTCCGTGCTCGACAATGTCAGTAAATGGCGCGCGGCGACTGTAGACTCCTACTCCACCCATAGCGGTAATATCGAGAAACTTGATCCAAGACTTGCCGCGGTTAAACGGTGTGTCCAGCAAAGGTGCCAGGCCAATATGAATTCGACGTGAGGCCTGATATTGCATAAAAGGCCTCCACGGTAGCGCCTCTGGAGCCGAAAGCCGATCAAGTTTTGAGAGCTCCGGTGGTAGGTGACGCCCCATCATAACTTCGAGCTGTGTATCTTCATGTGTCTTCATCACCCTCTCAAGTGCAGGTGCCAGATACGCAATATCACTGCGATGTGCTCGCGTGCCATGGTAGCCGATAGTCCATTCTGATTTCTCGAAGTGATCCAGGTCTGGCAAGGGTGCCAGCATCGGTGGTGGCAGGATAGTGACTTTATTATGCTGAAGCGTCATCTGCCGCACCAGCGCATCGCAACAAGCCACCACCTCATCTGCTAAACTAAGCAATGCGGGTTGCTGAGCCGCCAACTTACTCAATCGTTTGACATAGGCAGCCGGTAGCCCCGGTGTTTTACTTACTGCACCAAGGTCATCATCAATCAGATAGACAATACGCCCAAAGCACTCCCGATGGCGCTCGATCAACCTAAGCCAACGCACACCCAACGAACGAACGATTAACAGGTTCGCCCCTTTGATACCACCAAGCGCGAAGCGTGCAGGCAAGCGATATCGGTGCGTATCCATCCGTTCAATGCGTGCGCCCTGCGCTCTTAATATCGGAGCCGCTGACTCAAGAAAATAGATATCCTCTGTCGGCTGCGCGCCATCACTGAGCACCACCCACCGCTTGTCCTGCCGTGTAAAATCTGAGGCCTGCATTATCACCAGAACAGCCTCACCTTATGTTCATTCTTAACTGTTAACATTAATAACATCATGATTAGTTTGAAATAAATGATGTCCCTGTAGATGACATAGCTCTATTTTATCACCTTTGAACGCCAGTCAATATAATGTTAGTCTTCCTAATTGATAACAAGCTGGTTCTCTGCATGCTGTCATTGCTATCTGGCACCAAACATTTTACGGACCCATGGGTTGGTAACTCAACACTAAATCGCTTAGGCCTTCATGTTAACCGCATTCGCTTAGCGAATTTTGCCAGCAGCGTAAGACGCCGATTTTCTGGGTCTAACAACGACACATGGACAAGACATTTCAGTGAACACGGCTACGTAGTCATTCCTGATTTTCTGCTTCAAGCGGACTTTGAAAACCTGCATACACATGTCAAAGATTTGATGCTGCATTCTCTTGAGCATAATCCACCATCCTCACCTCTCACCAAAGGTTTTGGCGCAAAGCAACCATTCAATGGAGGGTTTGATCGATACGACGGCTCAACGTTGAACCGGTTCCTTGATATAGAAAATCCAACTGACCAGCCAATGGCTGCATTTACACAAGATGTGCGGTTGGATTCTCTTTGCAGAGCGGTGAGTGGATTCACTTTGGATGAAAATCGACTACAAATTTACCTTACCAGAAATGGCGAGGAGCAAGACAACCCTGACATTCAAAAGGTACTGCATAAAGACACCTTCCACAGTTCATTAAAATTCTGGTATTTCCTGGAAGACGTCAACGAGGAAGATGGGCCGTTTGTTTACGTACCGGGAAGCCACAAAGTCAATGCGAAACGATTGAAGTGGGAACATCACCAAGCACTTGTGGCGTGTGGGCAAAGAAAGGATCCACACTCTCTCAACAGTGATAGAGGTGGTTCTTTTAGACTCCACGAAACTGAATTAGCACAGATGGGGCTTCCAGAGCCGCTATCAATGCCTGTCTCGGCGAATACGCTGATAGTTGCTGACACTTTTGGCTTTCATCGACGCGGCGATGCAATAACCAACACTCAACGTTTAGCACTGTATGGATGGCGAAGACCGTGGCCGTTCTTACTAAAGGGATGGTAAGCCTGCCAAAATGGGAGGCCTGACCTGAATCTAGCGGTCAGATAAACCAGAAAACTGACCGGCTAAGAACTCACCCGTCTGACGATAGTGATTCAGCAATCGCTCGCTAGTTTTGTCCGCATCTCTTTCAAGCGCCGCTTGTAAAATACCTTCATGCTCATCTGATACATCACGCATCGGGTAGTTTTGGGACTGACCAGCAAGGTTGCGATATCGCACATTAAGATCATACAACTGGCTGCAAAACTTCAGCAAAATTGATGAGCCGCAGTTGACTAGCAGAGCCGTGTGGAACGCCTTGTGGCATTCTTCAAAACTCTCATCATCGTCACGCACACCACGCACCATACGGTGATGACAAAGCACTAAAGCCTCTTCCCACTCATTGCTTGCATTGGCAATGCTTTGTCTGAGCGCCATATCTTCCAGTGAACAGCGCAGACCAAATATTTCTTCAAAGTTTTCGCGACTGGCCGCAGCCGCACGAAAACCGCGCTGGTCAATCCGCTCAACTAATTGATCTGAGGTCAGCAAACTTAAGGCTTCACGTATCGGCGATGCGCCAATATCTAAGGTCGACTTTAAACGTTCTATTTTTAGTTTTTCGCCCGGCTGCAATTCACCAATCACAATCATTCGACGAATCGCCTGATACGCTTTTTGCGTCGCTGAAGTATCAGTTATAGAACCGTTTGAATAGGCAGGAATCGGATTACTAGTCATGAGGCTAATCTACAGCAAATAGCGATAAAATGGAAAAATCTCTAATAAAATCGATGCGATAAAAGTTGGGAACAGCAATCACTACACGCTAGCCACACTCTTCCAGAGCCTATCATTTTCATGCAATAATCCTTGAGGGCTTTATTAGCGCTAAATTTTCTTTTTTAGTCGCTGATCAGAACATCATCTTGCACATCGACCGGGTACCGAATGAGCGATCAAACCACCACCCCTCAGTTAAATCTAACCGGAATGACGCGCTCATTTCCAGGTGTCATAGCCAATCAAGACGTCGACCTGTCCATACACTCCGGTGAAATTCACGCATTGCTTGGGGAGAATGGCGCAGGTAAATCTACCTTAGTCAAAATGATCTACGGTATTTTGGCGCCAGATGCTGGAACCATTGAGTGGGAAGGCAAGGCGGTAACGATACCTAGTCCTGCTTTTGCTCGTGAGCTGGGTGTGGCAATGGTGTTCCAGCACTTTTCATTATTTGATTCGTTGTCAGTGCTGGAAAATATTTCCCTCGGCATGGATGGCCGAATGAAAAAGAGTCTGCTTAAATCTCGTATCCTTGATATTTCAAATCGTTATGGATTACCGCTAGATCCGGATCGTCATGTTTACACATTGTCAGTTGGTGAGCGCCAGCGTATTGAAATCATCCGCTGCTTATTGCAAGAGCCTAAGTTATTGGTGATGGATGAGCCGACGTCGGTACTGACTCCGCAAGAGGTGGCCAGATTATTTGAAACATTAAAGCGACTGGCTGATGAAGGCTTGGCGATTCTTTATATCAGTCATAAGCTGGATGAGATTAAGGCGCTTTGTCAACGCGCGACGATTTTACGCAACGGTAAATGTGTGGACATGGTAAAGGTTGCTGATGAAAGTACTGGTTCGCTTGCCGCCAAAATGATGGGGGAGGCGCTGGAGTCGGTTGAGCCACGTGTTGGTAAAGCGCTGGGCGATGTGCGCTTATTGGTCAAAAACCTGAGCTTAGCCGCCGCTGATGAATTCGGCATTCCCCTGAAAAATATCAATCTTGATGTGCGATGCGGTGAGATTGTTGGAATTGCCGGTGTGGCAGGTAATGGGCAGGATGAATTGCTAATGGCGCTTAGCGGAGAATCAACCAGTTCTCAGCCGGACAGTTTGTATATCGACAAAACGGCCTGTGGCCACTTGGGGCCGAACCAACGTCGTGAGTTAGGCTTGGCCGCTATTCCAGAGCAGCGATTAGGTCATGGCGCTGTTCCCGAAATGAGTCTGGTCGATAATACCTTCTTAACTGCATTTCAGCGCTTGGGTTTGATTGGTAAGGGCTTTATCAAAAGCGGCAACACCCGAAAGTTTACCGAACAAATCATTAGTGACTTCAATGTCAAAAGTAATGGCAGCAAAGCCTTCGCCTCAAGCTTGTCCGGCGGCAATTTGCAGAAATTTATAGTGGGTCGGGAGATTTTGCAAAACCCTGGTCTACTCATCGTCTCGCAACCCACATGGGGCGTAGACGCAGGTGCAGCGCAAACCATACACAAAGCCCTGCGCGATTTAGCAGATAATGGCGCGGCAGTATTAATCATTTCTCAGGACTTGGATGAATTGATGAGCAGCACAGATCGGGTCGGCGCTATTTGTGCGGGTTCATTATCAGAAATTTATCCAACTTCAGAAGTAACGATTGAGGAGGTTGGTTTATTGATGGCCGGTACCCAGCTAGACAAGTCACCACAAAAAAAGTCGGTAACTGCTGATAAGGAGCCTGCAAATGCTATTTAAACTCAGCAAAAGGCAAGAGCCATCCCGCAAGATGGTATTGCTTTCGCCAGTAATTGCCTTGGGGCTCACCTTATTGTTTGGCATCGTGCTGTTCTTGCTAATGGGCGTTTCCCCTGCTAAAGCGATGTATGCGTTTTTTATTGATCCACTCACCAGCTTATATGGCTGGGCTGAGTTGGCGGTTAAAGCAACGCCACTGATATTGATTGCTGTGACTCTGTCGATAGGTTTTCGCGCAGGCATATGGAATATTGGGGCGGAAGGTCAGCTGGTTCTTGGTGGTATTTGCGGTGGAGCGGTCGCGTTACTGTTTTACGAGGTAGAGTCAGTTTTTGTGATCCCACTGATGGCTATTGCAGGTATTGCAGGCGGTATGTTTTGGGGAGCGATTCCCGCCTTTCTACGTACCCGATTTAATGCCAATGAAATCCTTACCAGTCTGATGCTTACCTATGTGGCTGGCTTATTGTTGAGCCTATTGGTACACGGGCCGCTACGTGATCCCGATGGGTATAACTTTCCAGAATCGCGCATTTTTAGCGACTCTGCCGTGCTGCCTATCATCCTTGAAGACACACGCTTGCACATCGGTTGGTTAATGGCGTTATTTGCCGTGCTGGCTGCTTGGGTGATGATGGCAAAAACCTTGATCGGTTTTGAAGTTAAAGTGCTGGGCCAAGCCCCTGCCGCAGGCCGTTACGCTGGTTTTAGTCAGAAAGGTATTATCTGGTTTAGTTTGTTGCTGGCCGGTGGTGCAGCCGGATTAGCCGGAATGATTGAGGTGTCTGGGCCGATAGGTCAGCTGACAACCGTCATTTCCCCTGGCTATGGATTTACCGCGATAATCGTCGCTTTTGTGGGGCGCTTGCACCCAGTAGGTGTGCTATTAGCTGGCTTATTGCTAGCACTTTCCTATCTCGGTGGGGAATCCGCACAGATTTCATTGAATTTGCCATTAGCGGTAACCGGCGTTTTTCAGGGGATGCTGTTGTTCTTCCTACTGGCTTGCGATGTCTTGATTTATTATAAAATCGTGCGCAAACCTAAAGCTAATCTCACGGCAAATGCGGGGGCAAGATAATGGAAATTTTAATAGCAATAATACTGACCATTATCACTGCGGCCACACCGTTGCTGTACGCGGCCTTGGGCGAATTGATCACGGAGAAATCCGGGGTACTCAACCTCGGCGTTGAAGGCATGATGTTAGTCGGTGCAGTTTGTGGATTCGCCGCAGTACACTACAGTGGGAGTGCAAGTGTTGGCGTGATTGCCGGAGCCGCCGCCGGAGCGTTGCTATCACTCATGTTTGCCGCCCTAGTGCTAGGCTTTCAGTCGAGTCAGGTAGCAACCGGTCTTGCATTAACCATTTTTGGAGTAGGCTTGAGCGCCATGTTGGGACAAGATTTAGTCGGTGTTGCTTATGACGGTCTGCCAAAAATCGCCATCCCATTTCTGTCCGATTTACCAGTGGTAGGGAATTTATTATTCAACCATGACATGCTGGTCTATGGCTCTATTTTGTTAGTGCCTGTGATCTGGTGGTTCTTGAAATACAGTCGCAGTGGATTGATCCTACGCGCAGTGGGTGACTCACACGATGCAGCCCATGCCATGGGTTATCCGGTAGTGCGCATCCGTCTGCTAGCGATCCTGTTTGGTGGTGCGATGTCGGGTATTGCTGGGGCGTATTTGTCGCTTGCTTACTCGCCAATGTGGATAGAAGACATGAGCGCCGGGCGTGGTTGGATAGCACTGGCTCTTGTAGTATTTGCCACGTGGCGTCCGTGGCGCGTGCTGTTGGGTGCGTACCTGTTTGGTAGTATTTCAATCTTGCAATTGCATGCGCAAGCGTTGGGAATTGGTGTGCCTTCACAGGTCATGTCGATGCTGCCGTACCTAGCGACCATTGTCGTGTTAGTGCTGATTTCGCGGGATCAAAATAAGATCAAGCTCAATTCGCCTGCTAGCATTGGCAAGCCATTTCAGCCGACGTCCTAGGTGGGAATCTGGCCGCTACCCGCACTTTATAAAGGCATATTAATTCTCCTGATCGCCCTGTTGTTATTCGACATTATGGGCGTGATGATCAAAATATTAGGCGAACGCTATCCCGTGTTTCAGGTGGCGATGTATCGAAACCTATTCGCATTCATCCCAGCGATTATCGCACTGTATGCCAGTGTCTCATGGCACAAGCAGGGGCGACCACTCGGTTTAAAGCAATGGAAGCTGGGTCTTTTTCGCGGCTTATTTATTGTGATGGCGCAAGGTTGTTTTTACCTGTCACTACAGCATATGGAATTTGCCACTGCTATCTCAATCGCTTTTGCCGGACCGTTGATTACAACCGCTTTATCCGTGGTGCTGTTGAGAATGACGGTCGGTGTCTGGCGCTGGTTTGCCGTGCTGATCAGCTTTTCTGGCATATTGATGGTTATGCAGCCCGGCAGTGAAATCTTCACGTGGTATGCAATCCTGCCTCTCATCGCCTCCGCAGGCTACGCTACCAATAGCATCACATCTCGTTTGTTTGATGACAGCATTCCGACGCCTGTTATCAATCTATACGCCAGTGTCAGCACGTTGATCTGCACCGCACTTATTGTGTTCACTACCGATAGTTATGTGCCTGTCGCCTCGACTAATGATTGGTTGTTGCTGGTTGCGATGGGTATATCAGGCGGTGCGGCTGTATTCCTCTGGATTACTGCATTTCGGATGACTGAACCTGGGAATTTGACACCGTTTGAGTATTTTGGGATTCCCTCGGCGTTTGTCTTGGGGTGGATGTTTTTTGGTGAAGCACCGTTTGATCGGTTGATGCCTGGGGTGCTACTAATTGTTGCGGGTGGGTTTATGATTATTTGGCGGGAGCGGGTTAATGTTAGAAGCACAGCATGAAATGCAAAGTTAAGAACATTATACTAATCGGACTGATGAACATACTAGCATGGAGATATGTGTATGGTAGTAGATAAAACTATCCCTGAAGCTGGAGCGTTGGATTACGATGCTGAGAAGATAGACCAAACTGTTTTGGCTCTGCTTTCACTGACGCTCCATGATGTCGGGAGCTTTGGAGGGCGTGCATGGAAAGGTCACGACTGGGACGTGCTAGACCGACTTCACCAGAAAGGCTTGATTAGTGATCCCGCGTCAAAAGCGAAATCGGTGGTGCTATCGCCTGAAGCCATCGAGGAATCGCGGAGGCTATTTGACCAATTGTTCGGTAAGCAAGAATGAATAATTAGCCAAAGACTGATCGTGCCTTTATCGGAACTTGGCATATTTACGAGATGTAGTAATGGGATGGGAGCGCGTCGCCTAATCAAACACGATTTCTATCATTTTTAGCTTTATTAAATTTAAGGGACTTTCATATGAGCGCATTTGTAATAGTTGATACTAAAATTCACAACCCAGAAGCCTACGAAGATTACAAAAAACTTGCCAAGCCAATCGCTGAAAAATACGGTGGTGTTTATCGAGCCAGAGGCGGCGAGATGGACATCAGGGAAACCAGTCTTTGGACGCCAACCCGTATCGTAATTGTTGAGTTTCCTGATGTTAAAAGTGCCCAAACCTTTGTAGATTCGGAGGAGTATGCTCCGGTAAAGCTAATGCGTCAGAGCAATGCTGAGTGCACGTTATTTATCCTCGATGGCAGTTAGTCACAGCATTAATCAAGCTGGCGGCGTTATCATAAACTTCTCCCTGAATGATGCTTTTATAAGCTTGTGATTTAATCCAGAATTTTGCTGTGCGTCATGTAAACGCCGAGAAAGACTAGCACAATACCAATCGAACGGCTTAACGATATCCGTTCTCTATCAACCCAACACATAGCGCACCCCAATCAAGGAAATCACTCCGCATAGTCCAACCTTTAACCAATAATCCTTACACAATCTGTTTAGTCTTGGGCCGAGTAGAGCACCCAACATCCCGCCCAAGGCTAGTAAGATTAATACGTCATAGTCAGGCTGAGCGCCGAGCTGTAGATAATTGGTAATTGAGACGGCACCACCAATAAAAATTGGAATAGCGGCTGTTGCCGGAACGATATACATGGGCATGCCCAGCATTGAAGCCATGAAGGGGACGAGTAAGAAACCACCGCCAACGCCAAATATTGCCGAGACCATGGCGATGAGAAAGCCCACCAATATTGGATAGGCAATAGGAATAGTAAAGTCACGACCTGCATGGACGAATAAGAGACGGCCATCTTCAAGTTTTATTGAGTGTACTCCTTGATTAGCCGATGGCTGCTCTACTGTTTTGGGCGCATTAAACAGCTTCCAAAATACCTGTATCGCAACGACCAAGGCCAATAAACCAAACAATGGTCGAAATACATTCATATCCGATAAGTAATAACTTGAGAAGGTGCTGCCTAACCAAGCTCCAAGCATGCCACCAAAAGCGAGCATTAAACCGAGTATTATCACGCATGAAGCGCGTTTCATATAAGTGGGGAGAAACACGGCCACCATCGACAGCGTCATCATCTGTGCCATGGGCTTGACAGTGTTTGGGTCAGTAATTCCAACGAGTGTGATTAAGCCAAATGAGGCAAGAATCCCTCCTGCTGCTCCGATGACTGAAAACACAACGCCGACTAACATTCCCCAAAACAGTAATATTATATTGATATCCATATCTTCAAATTCCTGTGGGTTGTTTCAGTGTTAATCCTGGAATTAACAACCACCTTCATCATCTTCACCTTGCATGATGTCAGACAGAAGCTCCTTAGCCGGTGGGTAGGCTTGCTTAGACGATAAGAACGCCCAGTGCATGGCCTTATCCAGATCGCTCTCTGTTTCGCCTCTTTCGAAATACATAACACCCAACCAATACTGAGCAACGGCAAATCCATTGTCTGCCGCATGCTGGTATAGGGAAAGCGCCTGCTTAAATTGCTCCGGGGTTTTGCCGCGAATACGCAAATGATCTGCCTGATCCAATACACTACCTAGCGTTTGTGTTTGGTCAGCAGGTGTGTCTGAAGTTGCTGTTAGTCCTGAGTTCGGAATGGCCAGTAAAGCAAGAGTTGAGAAAACGCATATCAGCACTTTCTCCGGGCTAATTAAATTTTTTCTGTAAGTTAAAAACATGCATACGTCCTTTTGGTTATTTTTATAACGGGATTGATATAGGGGTAAGAGACTTAAAAGTCTCTAATCAAAAGACTATCTATTTTCATTGTAAAAAAACTGAAAACAATGCGAAAAAATACGAAATTCGCACAATATTTAATGAAAATATAAGGCTTTATTAGACTATTCTTAAATAAAGAACTACATAGGTAGAGCAGAGCTATGACCTCAGAAGCGTTTCTTCAACTTGGCACCGTTCGTTATTGTCCGGCGCAAAAAAAACTAACTGATGAGAATGGGCAAGAACTATCGATCCGTTCTCAATCGTTGGAGGTACTCAGCTTGCTGGCGCAAAGCCCAAATGAAGTGGTATCAAAAGATGAGATTTTTGGGACTATCTGGAAGTCAGTTAATGTGACCGACGATTCGCTGGTTCAATGCATCTCGGATATTCGTCGACTTTTAAAAGATAGCGATCATAAAATATTACAAACACTACCGAAGAGAGGCTACCGGCTAATACCAACACTTGAGGCTTCAGTAAAAACCTTAATGCCCGTCGATATTCCCGCTGATCGCCCTGCTATTGCCGTCATGCGATTTCAGAATATTAGTGCTGATCATGCAGGGGATGTGATTGCCGGAGGTTTGGCGACTGACATTCATTATAATCTGGCGAAAATGTCTAGGTTGTTCGTGATTGCTCAGGCATCTGCCAGCCGATTGCAACATTTGGTATCGCCTGAAATTGGCCAGCAACTAGGGATCAGCTATTTAGTTCTGGGTACGACTCAACGGTCAGCGAAACAAATACGCGCAACAATTTCACTGGTAGAAGCAGAATCCAACAGGGTACTTTGGACTGAACAATATGAACGCTCATTGGTTAATTTCCTGCAACTACAGGATGATATTACAAGAGATGTGGTAACTGAATTAGATCATCGCATTGAGCAACATGAAATCACCAAAGCTTTTTCTACTCCACCAGACAATCTCGGTGCGTGGGAGTTTTATCATCGGGGGCTTTGGTACTTTACTCGAACTAACCTAGCCGGTATAGAAGAGGCTTCTCGTTTATTTAGGAAATCACTAGCACTCGACCCCAATTTTTCCCCAGCCTATGCGGCACTCTCTTGCACTTACATTCATCGCATTTTCATACGCGCAGAAAAAGGAACGTGCGATTTTGCGGACAAAGCAGTGGACTATGCTTACCAAGGTCTTGAGTATGATAGTTGTTGTGGTTGGGGGCACTGGGCCTTAGGGAGGGCTTTACATATGAAAAGTCAGCATGGACGGGCACTTGCGGCACTTAACTTATCAATCAAATACAAACCCAATTTCAGTTGGAATTATTATGCTAAAGCGATGATTAGCGGTAATTCCATTAGCATTACAGAAGCCCTGCCCGCAGCTAACCAAGCTCTGCGGTTAAGTCCGGTAGATCCAAACAGATTCGGTTTTTTATCAGCAAAAACACTCGCTTTTATACAGTTGGAAGATTATGAGGAAGCTGCGACTTGGGGCGTCCATGCAGCCAAAGAGCCCAGGGCCTACCATTTAACCCATGCACTGGCCGCATTAGCTCTCAAACTCAATGGGCAAGCAGAAGAGGCAGAGCAACATATTGCAGAGGCATTTAGAAAGTTGCCCGGATTTAGCTTGCAAAACTTTCGTAATACATTGCCGCATGAGGATGAAGAATTTCCTAATCGGATGTTAACGATAGATACATTAAAGAAACTCGGCGTGCCGGAAATCAGCAATGGATGAGACTAATACTGAATTAGCTTTTCGCATGATGGAATATGCAGAGACCAAAGATTTCAATGGCGCGATGACTCTTTTTACAGAAGATGCGGTATTTATAGATCCACACTATCCTAAGACCCACATGAAGGGACATGCTGAAATTGCTGAGGGGATGCGCTGGGGCTTTAATAGCTTAAGCAAGCTTGGCTTTGATGTTATAGAAACTTACGAATCAGCAGATGGAAAGAGTGTGGTAGTTTCAGTGCGTACAGCTCATGTGTTACCGAATGGCAAGCCGCTTAATTTTCCTCAATTGCTTCTTTTCGAGTTTGAAGGTCAACTTATCAAGTCGTTGCAGGCTTATGTGCAGTATGAGCCGCATGGCATGGTGGGAGTGATTTTGAAGATCGAGCGGTTGAAGGCAGCGTTGGTTCGCTGGAAAAAACGAATCAGCTGATTCATCCGGATGATCTATGAAATTATTGTATGGAAGCTGAGAATATTATTGTGATTAGAGTTTGGCATTCTGTTTTTAATCGATTTATGACTCCTAAAATTATGTAAGATACCCGCTTCAAACCACCAATCATGAGCCTGTCATATGTTTATCTTTTCACTCACCGCTAAAGCCAAAAACGCTATTGACGGTTTCGAGCAAGGTGCGTCCGCTCCCTTTATTGTCTATATCGACTTTCAGGATTTATTGGGTGCGGAATACTTGGCGCGTTACTACGTCACAAAAGAAGGCTTTTACGAAATTACGATTGACAAACGCCGTCAGCTAGAGCGTGACAAGCTCGCCCAGTTCAGTAAAAAGAATAAGCAGGTAAAAGAGGCTTTAAAAACAGGCTATGCTATCCAACTGTTTGATAAAGATTAGATTATAAAAAATTCACATTCAAAGCAGGTTGTTTACAAGCCCAATCTATCTGATGTACAGTATTTCTACTACATAATATAAAAATAACCTTAGGGCTTGTTACATGACTATAGATACGTCGCGCTTTGCACGAGCGTTTGTTATGGGATTCATCCTATGTTTTTCACTCGGTGTTAATGCCGATAGCCGAACTGCTCAAAAGTGGTTCGATCAGGCTAGCACGTTGATCAAGCAGAATAAGCTGGATCAAGGGATTAGTTTGTTAAAGAAAGCCGCGTCCAGAGGACACGGGAACGCTGCATTTGAATTGGCTGGGTTGTATGAAGTGGGTCTTGCGGTTGAGCAAGATTTTAGTGAGGCCAAAAAATACTACGAGATATCAGTCAGGCAGGGGCATCGGGATGCTCACTTCAATCTGGCTCTGTTTCTCAGTAGCCCGATGACGCCAAACAACGATTTGAAGCGTGCGCGCGAAGTAGTTTCGGTGATTGCTGATCAGGGAGATGTGGAAGCTCAGTTTCTGTTGTCAACCCTGATGCGATCTAAAATGCAGAACGTAAGTGCAAAACCCGGTAAAGCATTTTACTGGCTGCAACACGCCGCCAATAGTGGACACGGTAAAGCCCAGTTCCAGCTCGCTACCCAGTATATGAAGGGAGAGCATGTTTCCAGAAGTACCAAAACAGCGCTGAAGTGGTTTAAGCGAGCCGCCATGCAAAATATTCCAGAAGCGCATTACAATCTTGCAGTGATGTATGAGAAGGGCGATGGCCTGCCGAAGGACATTGCAAAATCAATTGATTGGTATCAATCGGCTTCGAAACTAGGTAACGCTGATGCTCAGCAAAATCTGGGCATCAAATACTTATCGGGTGATTATGTCGAGCCAATGCCAAAAAAGGGGATTCAGCTGCTGACGAGTGCTGCGGATTCAGGTTCGAGAAACTCTCAGCTACTCTTAGGCAAGCTATATCAAGCTGGGTTTAAAGACAGTGTCAGGAAGGATTTAGCCAAGGCTGAAAAGTGGTATTTGCTAGCTGCCAGACAAGGTAAAACCGAGGCACAGTATCAGTTAGCTTTAATACTGCTGGATAAGGAGAATGGTGCCGATGAGGCGAAGTTCTGGATTCGTCGTGCAGTGGCCGCCGGTCACGTAAAAGCGACTCAATTGCAGGCTAATTTATAGTTAAAAGCCACCTGTCAGATTTTTAAGCAACTCTGCACAGGTGACTCTATACTAGTTCTTCAGTATTACAAGGTACGTCAGTTTCCCCCAAATTGTCGTGTCCCATAAAAATAAAAATGAGTGTCATATCATGAATAAAATTCTATTTGTTTCATCAGCTATTGTTACGTCTATTGTTTTTGGCCAATCAGCTTTTGCCGAGACTAATCTTCAACTAAGTAAGGCCGATCTGATGGCCGCTTCACAAGGCTATATATTAACCAATGCTGCGGAGCGCCCTAAAGCTCGTCGATCAGCGCTGTTTGCCCACATCATGGATAACCAAAAAGCAAGAAACACAACATTGGCGAAATCTAAAACAGTGCTAATAAAACCTAACAGCTAAATTTAATCATTATTCACAGCTACCTCTTGCAATGCAAAAGGTGGCCAATTAATTTGGTTTCACAAAAATAACCGCCGTTCTGGCGGTTATTTTTTGCGTGCAGGTTTACTAAGCCAAGACCACTAAATTTTTGCAACTCGCGACTGATTCACTCCGCAGATCTTCAGCTGCTGGCGACTGAAATCTGCACTCTGTATAGTTAAGGTTTCAACGTTGAATTTCTTTGGTATCAATCATGACAAAACCTGCACGCCTTACTGAATATCTGCATGAGTCTATGTGTGAGTGGCGTCATGATATTCATCGTCATCCTGAGCTGGGTTTTGAAGAGCATCGTACTGCTGAAAAAGTTGCCGCGCTCTTGGAAGAATGGGGCATCGAGACCCACCGCAATGTGGGTGGTACGGGTGTTGTCGGGGTAATCAAGCGCGGCAACAGCAACCGCATGATCGGCCTACGCGCTGATATGGACGCGCTGGCAATCCATGAACAAAATACCTTTGATCATTGCTCACAACAGCCAGGGAAAATGCACGCTTGCGGTCATGATGGGCACACAACGATGCTGTTAGGCGCAGCCCGTCACTTAGCTAAGAAAGGTGATTTTGATGGCACAGTTGTTCTCATTTTCCAGCCTGCCGAGGAGCATGGTAAGGGCGCGAAAGCGATGATAGCGGATGGCTTATTCGAGCGATTCCCTGTGCAAGATGTTTATGCCATTCACAATTTTCCATCAGTGCCCCTGAATAATTTTATCGTCAAAAGTGGGCCGGTAATGGCCTCTGAAGATAACTTTGAAATCGTGATCGAAGGGGTAGGCCACCATGCTGCCATGCCACACCGTGGAGTAGACCCTATTGTGGTGGCATCACAGATTGTGCTGGCACTACAAACCATTGTGTCCAGGCGGATTAACCCATCTGAAAACGCCGTGATTTCTGTCACCGAGTTCATTACCGACGGCACTGTCAATGTAGTCCCGAACAAGGTCACGCTGAAAGGCGATACCCGTTCTTTCCTACCTGAGGTTAAGGAAGCCATCGCAAAGAACATGCAGATGATGGCGGAGTCGATTTGTGCCGCCAATGGCATCAGCTGCCAGTTCAGCTACATCACGGTATTTGATTCAACCATTAATTCATCAGCTGAAGCGGATAAGGCAGCAGCGGTAGCGCGTCGCTTAGTCGGGGATGATCAGGTTTCTACTGCATTTGAGCCTCCCATGACCTCTGAAGATTTTGCGTTTATGTTGCAGGCAAAGCCGGGTTGTTATGTGTTACTGGGTAACGATGGTGAGGGGCCGGGCGGCTGTGGTTTACACAATCCTAATTACGATTTTAATGATGGAATCCTTACGACAGGGGCCGACTTTTGGGTAGAGCTGGTTCAGAGTGAATTGGCCTCGTAACTCTGGAAGGAAACTTCATGTGCGCATATCCTCTACCGCGCCTTCAGGTACATCTCCTCTGGTTTTTATGTTCTCTTGATACGCTAAGTCTATAGCGATAGGCTTGTGAATAGCCATTGAGTATTCGGAGCTACTAACAAAACAACCATCGCTTGGAGAATCAAATCATGAATCGTCGCCAGCTATTGCAATTCTTATCACTTGCGCCTGTATTAACAGTGCTAAGCAGTAAAGCTCATGCAGCCAATACGCCGATTATCACGAAGAAAATTCCATCCAGCGGTGAATCCATCCCTGTGATTGGCATGGGCACGTGGATCTCCTTTAACGTGGGGAACAGTATCCAAGCCAGAAATGACCGAACAGAAGTGCTGAAAACATTCTTTGATATGGGTGGCAGTATGGTTGACTCCTCACCCATGTATGGCTCGGCTGAAGAGGTGATGGGTTACGCGCTGGATCGTTTGGGTCGCCCACAAGAGTCATTGTTTTCAACGACTAAGGTCTGGACGCGTGGCGATGGCAAAGAGCAGATCAACAACTCATTTCAGCTCTGGGGTCTAAAACAATTTGACCTGTTTCAAGTGCACAACCTGATGAATTGGGAAGAGCATTTGCCCTATCTGCTGGAGCTTAAAAAGCGCGGCGTTATTCGGTATGTTGGCATTACCACCTCACACGGCCGTCGCCACGCCGAGCTTGAGACACTGATTAATAAACAACCCTTAGATTTTGTACAACTGACTTACAATGTGTTTGATCGTGAAGCCGAACAACGTTTGTTGCCCGCTGCACAGCAAAACGGGGTGGCTGTTATCGTCAACCGACCGTTTCAGGGCGGTAGATTGTTTGATTATGTTGAGGGTAAGCCCCTACCAAAATCCGCAGCGGAGTTTGGCTGTGATAACTGGGCGCAATATTTCCTCAAGTTCGTGGTGTCACATCCGGCAGTGACCTGTGCCATTCCAGCGACTTCGCAAGTCGCCCACATGCAGGAAAACATGGGCGCAATGCGTGGTCAGCTGCCAACTGCCAAACAGCGTGCTGTGATGTTAAATGAAATAAGTAAGCTCTGATGCCAGACTGGTTGCAGTTTTCCATATTCGACATGACGCCTTATGATCGGCAAGGCTGGCTTGGACTGATAGAGAGCTTTCAGCAGGATTACACTTACATACCTATGGTTTCTCTGCTGTTCGCCGCATTAATGGCTTTCATGATCCTAAGGCCACCTTTTCCTGAAGCGCCGCGATTGGTACTGGCCTTTCTGGCGTTTGCTTGGTTCTGGTGCGGCTGGGTGTTTCAGATGCAATATCACGCCAGTCTAAACTGGGCGGCACCGCAATTTGGCTGGGTCTTTATTGTGCAGACAGCTTTACTCGCCTTGGTGGCAATTTTTGGTAAGTCGCTAACATGGCGGCGACTAGGCATTCGTTACCAATGGCCCAGTCTAATTATCCTTATGTTAGCTTTGCTTTATCCCTTAATAGGCTTGATTGAAGGTCGAACAACTCAACAGCTAGAATGGTTAGGTTTGATGCCAACGCCGACAACGTTGGCAACCCTGGGCGTTATGATGTTGCTTGGTGGCCGAGTGCTGTGGTTGCTGATGCCGATACCCGTGCTGTGGGCATTGGTTAGTGCAGCGTTTACCTGGAGGCTGGATTTATTCGAGCCCTATATCATGGCAGTAGCCCTGCTTTTATGCTTGACTACCTATTTACTGAAAACCAGATACGGCAATAAAGCTCCGAAGCCTTATAACTGAGCCATCATCATAAAACTTACAACTGATTTAATGGTGGGTGCTGCAACAAAACGCCGCCAATATATTGCGCACCCTGTGGCGTTAAATGACCACCATCGTAGCTGATCAATCTTACTTGTGGCGTAAACAGCGGGCAGTCATCTTCGCTTCTGCATATCAATGCCTGAATATCCACAAACATTGCTGCTGGCACGCTTTGCTTGATGACGCGATTGATCTCCTGCTGAGCACCTTGAACTGGGTTGCGCAGCGCCTTCAGCTTTGCTTCAGACATACGCACGTATTTGCGTAGATTGAGTTTGCCGAAATTCTTACGTCCGACAATAAACAGCTTTTGCGGTGCTTTGATCTTTAAGTTCTGCACGGTCGTGGGTAAACGCTGTGCTGACCACAGCTTCCAGTTCGCAGCAATAATCACCACATCAGCCTGTTTAATTTGCGGTAATGCGGCAGTTAGCGTGTCTGATTTCTGGCAATTCGGAACATGCTTTTTTTCGATTAGCCCAGTGATGTCTTCTGAACCCAAATACAAACCACAAATCGCGGGGATGCGGCGGGTGCTTATTTGATAACTCTGATCAAGTTTGTTTTCCAGTAAAGCGTTGTAAAAGTCCTGTGCATGACTGTCGCCGATGACTAACATTTTCTTGCGTTTATTGGCTGGGTCAAACGGCTTTTCCAATTGCTTTAGGAAGCGTTGCCGCACGTATTCTCCGCTTTTGGTCATATCGGAGACTTCTAGAATATGGGCGCGAATATCTGATGCTTGAGCAAAACCTGTGGTGCTGACCAAGAAGGCAACAATCAGGGAGGCCATGGTGAATGCGCGATACTTTTTAGTATTTAGTGCCATAGTGTTAATTCCATTTAACTGCCACAATAGTAGAGAGTAACCAGAATACTACCAACAGTGCAAAAGAATAACGCATTAGATTTGTGAATGACCACTTACTCCTCATTGCCCTATCAAATGGATTTCATTCACAGTTCACACTATACGTCGACCACTTTAAACTCAAAAATATAAACCTGCTGATTGAACTTAAGCGTCATATCAATACGGCCTAAATTGGTCGCATCTTC
>ENA-ORXR01001071-ORXR01001071.1-marine-metagenome-genome-assembly--contig:-NODE-1071-length-30993-cov-3.862369_pt1 | contig 30993 bp, 24 predicted proteins | sample MGYA00237866_ERZ511479 | MGnify/ENA metagenome assembly ERZ511479
GCGGTTGTTTACGACAAAGCCGGTAAAAACGACAAGTCTTTTAACGAAGCAGTATTCAACGGCATCACGCGTTTTACTAAAGACACTGGTATTGCGGTTCGCGAAGTTGAGCCAACTAACGAAGCACAGGTTGGTCAAGGCCTTAGCAAGCTGGCTAAGCGTAAGTCTAGCCCGATTGTAGCGGTTGGTTTCTCAATGGCTAACGCGGTTGAGACGGCGGCAAAAGAATTCCCGGACACTAAATTCACCATCATCGATATGGTGGTGAACCAGCCTAATGTTCAATCAGTGGTATTTACTGAGCACGAAGGTTCTTTTCTGGTTGGCGCGTTGGCGGCAATGAAGTCAGAGTCGGCTAAAGTCGGTTTTATCGGTGGGATGGATATTCCGCTGATTCGCCGTTTTGAGTGCGGTTTTGAGCAAGGTGCTAAGTACCAAAACGGTGCAGCTGAAGTTATGTCAAACATGATCGGCTCGACTGGTGCAGCGTTTAACAACCCAAGTAAAGGTGGTGAGCTGGCTAAGAGTCAGTTTGATAAAGGCGCTGATGTGGTATTCGCAGCGGCAGGTGGTTCAGGCGCGGGTGTTTATCAGGCAGCTAAAGATACTGGTAAGTATGCAATCGGTGTTGATAGTAACCAAAACTACTTGCAGCCAGGCACGATGCTGACTTCAATGGTTAAGCGTGTGGGTGATGCTGCCTATGCTTCTTTTGCTGACGCTAAGAGCGGTGACTGGAAAGCAGCGGTGAAGGTGATGGATCTTAAAGCCGGTGGTGTTGACTGGGCATTAGATGAGCATAATCGTGATTTGGTAACGCCAGAAATGGAAAAGCGTATGGGTGAGTTGAAAGCACTGATTATCGCTGGACACATTAAGGTTCATGACTACATGAGCGATAATAAATGTGAGTATTAAGAGCGCCACTGCTGACTCTTAATTAATGCACTAAGTAGTTTTAAAAAGGGTGGCAGACTCGGTCTGACCACCTTTTTTATTGCCCAAATTTTGGGTTGATTGTTGTAGTATTGTTGATTGTTGTTTCTTTTTGACAGAAGAGCTAGAGGGGTAGGATTTGTATGCAAACAAGTATGGCCATTGAGCTAACCGATGTGAGCAAACATTTTGGCGCAGTACGTGCCAACGATAACGTTTCTCTATCCGTTGAGGCAGGCACCATCCACGGTATCGTTGGGGAAAACGGTGCTGGCAAGTCCACGCTAATGAGTATCCTCTACGGCTTTTATCAATATGATAAGGGACACATTAAAGTCTTTGGCAAAGACAGTAATTTCCAGAACTCTCGCGAAGCACTAGCAGCAGGTATTGGCATGGTGCATCAGCACTTTATGTTGGTTGAGCCTTTCACTGTGCTCGAAAATGTCATGTTGGGTAATGAGGGCGGCAAGCTCTTAAAAGAAGGGCGCGATCACGCCCGCAAAGAACTTACCCGACTAGCTGACGAGTATGGGTTATCGGTTGATATTGATGCGCGAGTATCGAGCCTTTCAGTTGGACGACAACAGCGCGTTGAGATTCTAAAAGCACTCTATCGTGGCGCGAAAATTCTGATTCTGGATGAACCTACTGGCGTATTAACGCCTCAAGAAACTACCGAGCTATTTCGCATTTTAAATGCCCTTAAAGAACAGGGTGTAACGATTATCCTCATTACCCATAAGCTGCAAGAAATTATGGCTGTGACTGATAATGTCTCGGTAATGCGCGCCGGAAAAATGGTGGCGCATCGTCGTACCGCTGAAACCAGTAAGGCGGATATCGCAGAGCTGATGGTCGGGCGTAAAGTGCTGCTGCAAGTGGATAAAGACGATGCCACAGTCGGTAAGCCGCTAATTATCGTTAAGAATTTGACGGTCAAAGATGACTTGGGTGTCGAGCGGGTTAAGAACATTAGCTTTGAGGTTCGGGCGGGCGAAGTGGTTGGTATTGCTGGCGTTTCGGGGAACGGTCAGAGCCAGCTGCTGGAAGCCCTATCCGGCATCTCACGAATTCATAGTGGAAGTATCGAAATCAATGGCACCGAAGTGACGCGCAGTAAACCGGTCAATCCTGAGCGAATGCGTGAATTAGGTTTGGCACATGTGCCTCAAGATCGACATCGCGAGGGCATGGTAGGTACTTTTAGCGCCTATGAAACCGCCGCGCTGGGTTATCACAATGATAAAGACTATAACGGCCGCTTTATGATGAGCCGCAGAAAAGTCAGGGACTATTGTGCAAAGTTGATGGATGCCTTTGATGTGCGTCCACGTGACCCTGACCTTAAGTCCGCTAACTTCTCTGGTGGTAACCAGCAAAAGCTAATACTGGCCCGTGAGTTCGAGCAAGATCCGGATATTTTGCTAATCGGACAGCCCACCCGTGGGGTTGATATCGGCGCCATAGAGTTTATTCATCGGCGAATTATCGAAATGCGCGATGCTGGCAAAGCGGTGCTATTAGTCTCGGTTGAACTAGAAGAGATCATATCGGTGAGTGATCGCGTGTTGGTGATGTGTGATGGCTTGATCACTGGCGAAGTGCCCGCAGCAGAAGCGGATGAGAAAACATTGGGGTTGATGATGACTAGTAGCAGTGCCAATAACGACGCCAGCGCAGATGCCGCAATTGGCAAGTCGGAGGTTTCCGCATGAGCCAAAACCAAGGAATGCCATTTTGGATGAATGCGATTTTATTGCCATTTCTAAATTTGGTAACGGCGTTTATTGCCATCGGCGTGATTTTTTTGGTGATTGGGGTTGATCCGATTGAGGCCACGAAAATTTTGGTGCTAGGTGCCTTTGGTTATGAAGAAGGCATTGGCTTCATGCTGTACTACACCACCAACTTTATCTTTACCGGACTCGCGGTAGCGGTAGCGTTTCATGCAGGCTTGTTCAATATCGGTGGAGAAGGGCAGGCCTATATTGGCGGTCTGGGTGCGGGCTTAGCTTGTTTGACGCTAGGGCAGTGGTTACCTGGTCTGTTAATTATTCCGATCGCGATTGTTGCATCAGCAGTCTTTGGTGCCGCATGGGCTTACATTCCAGCAGTGTTGCAAGCCTATCGCGGCAGCCATATCGTTATCACCACCATCATGTTCAACTATCTGGCAGCGGCTTTGATGGTTTATCTAATGGTGAATGTGATTCGCGAGCCAGGGCAAATGACCCCGCAAAGTGCTGAGTTTGATCAGTCGATGTGGTTGCCGTCTATGCATGGTTTGCTGGCGAATTTCGGTATAGAAATCGAATCTTCTCCACTGAATATTTCATTATTTATTGCCCTGCTCGCGGCTTTATTCGTTTGGCTGTTTATCTGGCACACTCGATGGGGCTATCAGCTCAGAACCACTGGCAGCAACGCACGTGCTGCGGTTTACGCGGGTATTAAACCTTCAAAAATGATTGTGCTCAGCATGTTAGTTTCCGGTGGTCTGGCAGGCATGGTTGGTATCAACGAGATCCTTGGAGTTAATCATCGTCTGCTGCTCGACTTCCATATGGGTTATGGATTTGCCGGAATTGCCGTTGCCTTAATGGGGCGAAATCACCCGGTGGGAATCATTATTGCCTCATTACTCTTCGGTATTCTTTATCAGGGCGGCGCAGAGTTGGCGTTTGAAATGTCAGGCATTACTCGGGATATTGTTGTGGTGATGCAGGGTTTGGTCATTTTATTTAGCGGCGCTTTAGAGTTTTTATACAAACCTTGGCTGATGAAGCTATATTTAAGTGTGAGTGGTAGTTCAACCGCACAGGAGTACGCGTAATGGATGCATTCAGTACATCGCTATTAGCACTTGATGCAACATTTCGCGTGTCTACTCCATTGATATTGGCGGCCTTGGCTGGTTTGTTTTCTGAGCGTTCGGGCGTTGTCGATATTAGTCTGGAAGGAAAAATGTTGGCGGGCGCATTTGCCGCCGCTGCGATGGCTTCAGTGACAGGCTCAGCGTGGATTGGCTTACTTATGGCTATTGTTGTGTCTACATTGCTTGCGTTGCTACATGGTTTCGCCTGTATTACACATCGTGGAAATCAGGTGGTTAGTGGCGTAGCAATCAATATGCTGGCCGCTGGGTTAACCATTTTGCTGGGTGTGTATTGGTTTAAGCAAGGTGGACAAACACCGCAATTATCCAACGATGCGCGCTTTCTCTCATTGGACCTTCCCGGTGTTGAGGCGTTAGCTGGGGTGCCCTATCTCGGGAAAATTTACCAAGAATTAATAAGTGGTCACAATATTTTGGTGTATTTCGCTTTTCTGATGGTGCCATTAACCTCATGGATTATTTATAAAACGCGCTTTGGTTTGCGTTTGCGAGCCGTTGGTGAAAATCCCAACGCCGTCGATACCGCTGGTATCTCTGTGACTAAAATGCGCTATTTGGCTGTTTTATGCTGTGGTGTTTTATGTGGTGTCGCAGGTGCTTATATTTCAACGGCTCAAAATGGTTTCTTTGTACGGGATATGACGGCAGGTCAGGGTTTCATTGCGTTGGCCGCGTTAATTTTTGGTAAGTGGCGACCGCTATCTGTGTTGCTTGCCTGTTTGTTATTTGGCTTCTTGGATGCATTAGCAGTGCGCTTGCAGGGTGTCGAGTTACCCGGAATAGGAGAAATTCCGGTGCAGTTTATTGAAGCGCTACCATACATTTTAACAGTGATCTTATTGGCTGGGTTCATCGGAAAAGCGGTTGCCCCAAAAGCCAGTGGAATTCCTTATGTTAAGGAGCGGTAAAGCTTTTTTCTAGCAGAATCCCCCCGAATATCTCCTGCTATGGCGTGAATTGTTAATGAACCAGTTCGACTGATGCTGCTACATAGTAAGTGGATTCCATGAGGTGGTCTAAGTCTTTGATCACATTTAATAAATTATTGGAGTAATCTATGTCGTTCAATCTGGTAGATTTAATTAAAGATCAAGTTAGTGGTCAAGTCCTTGGACAGATCAGTAATGTTGTTGGTGAAAATTCAGACAAAACTAAGTCTGTTGTAGAGGGTGCGATTCCTGCCCTGTTAGGTGGCTTTGTGGATAAAGCTTCCAGCAACGAAGGTGCAGGCGCACTATTCGATGCGGTAAAGAATCAGGATGACAGTATTCTCGATAATCTCCCTGGAATGATCGGTAGCAGTAATAAGAGTTCGCTTATTGAAAGCGGCGGAAATGCACTGGGTTCAATTTTTGGTGGTTCTGGTGCATCAAGCCTGGTTAACGCCATTTCTGGTTCTAGTGGCATGAGTGCAGGTGGTACTAGCACTGTCCTTAGCATGTTAGTGCCAATGGTAATGGGTACAATCAAACGTTTCATGTCTGGCAGCGGTAGCAATGACGCTAACGGCCTGGCGTCATTGCTAGCTAGCCAAAAAGATAATATCGCTGGTGCGATGCCTAGTGGTCTTGCAGATCAGCTTGGCTCTAGTGGTTTTATGAGTAATGTTGGAAACCTATTTGGCAGTGGTGCTGGCGTTGCTGGTGCAGCCGCAGCGGGTGTTGCCGGACTGGCTGGTTCAGCAAGCGGTGCGATTTCAGGCGCAGCTGGCAGTGCAGCAGATGGCGTTGGTGGAATGGTTGACCGTGTAACGGGTGAAGTTTCAGGCTCAGCAGGTGATGCAATTGCCGGAACGACTGGTAAAGTCGGCGGAATGGTTGACCGTGTGACGGGTGAAGTTTCAGGCTCGGCCGGTGACGTAGTATCAGATGCTAAAGGTCAGGTCGGTGGAATGGTTGATCGCGTAACGGGCGAAGTTTCAGGTTCGGCAAGCGATGTAGTAGCGGACACAACTACAAGAGCCAGCGGAATGGTTGATCGTGTGACTGGCGAAGTCTCTGGCACAGCAAGTGATGCTGTCTCTGATGTATCTGGAGCGGCCTCAGGTGCTGCGGGTAAAGTCGGCGACATGGCAAGCGGCGCGGCTGACGGTGTATCTGGTGCCGCAGGTAGAGTTGGTGATGCGGCTGGAAACGTTGCTAGCGGTGCATCAAATCTCGCCGGTTCTGCTGCTGGTTCGGTCAGTGGAGCAGCTGGTTCCGTTGGTAATGCAGCTGGCGACGCGGCTTCTACAGGTTCTTCATGGATTAAAAAGCTAATCATTCCATTGATCCTTGCAGTATTAGCATTCTTTGGTTGGAAGCAGTTCGGTGGATCAACACCAGATGTATCTGACGCAGCTTCATCTGCGATGGATAAAGTCTCTGGTGCAGCATCAGGCGCTGCCGACTCTGCGACTTCTGCGATGGACAAAGTTTCCGGAGCTGCTGGCTCTGCGATGAGCGGAATGGCGGGTGGTGATATGGTTGGAAACATTACCAGCATGTTTGGTTCAGCAACTGAAAGTCTTGAAGGCATCACTGATGTTGATTCAGCGAAAGCAGCACTTCCTGCATTGACCGACTTCAGCGGAAAATTAGATGGTGTTACCTCAATGGCTGGCAATCTACCGGACGCAGCTAAGCCAATCCTTGCTGGTGCGCTAGAGAAGATTATGCCGATGTTAGATAAGGTTATGGAAATTCCTGGAGTCGGCGCAGTACTCGGTGGTGTTATTGAGCCGCTGAAAGAAAAGTTGAGTGGCTTAGCTGGCTAAAAGGCTTAAGTTCCTCAATATATAAAAAAGCGTCATCAATAACAAAAGCAAAAAGCGCTAGCCAAGAATAACAACAATAATAATTGTGCCGGTTTGCCTTAGGGTATTCCGGCATTTTCATTTTTATTTCAGTGCTTTGATCCTGTATGCTTAGGCCTCTTTTGAGGGCTGCAATCATGGATGAAGCAAAACTACTGGGTTCTGCAGAGTTACCACGCGACCAAGGGACACTGCACCTCTTTAGTCAGAACAACGAATTTGTGCTAGCGACAGATCTAGGCCAACAGGGGGCGTGGGTCAATTCATCAAGTCAGCTTTCCCGCCAAGCGCTGGCAAACATTCCTGCTAAAGTCATTGCGAAGCGCTTTCAACCAAAAATCTTGATGAGTGGTTTAGGCTTGGGCTACACCTTAGTGGAGTTGCTGAAACAAATAAACTTGCAGGCAGAGGTTGTGGTTTCTGAAATATTGCCTGAGATGCAGGAATGGTATCAGGGTGAGTTGGGCAAACACTTAGGGTTTCCTCTTGAGGATGCCCGCGTCAGTGTAAATGAGTTGGATATAGCGCGTATCCTACGTTCTAAAAAACACCGCTTTGACGCCATATTATTAGATACGGACAACGGGCCAGAAGACCTGTTGTTTAAAGAAAATGATTGGCTCTATACCTTCTCAGGCTTGAGTGCTTGTTTTGAAGCGTTGGAGCCAATGGGGGTGTTAGCGATCTGGTCACCAGTCGTTAGTGATACCCTCAAAGGCAAACTGGTGAGGGCTGGCTTTATGGTTGAGCAGCGAAATGTACCGGCTAATTCAAATGGAAGTGAACAACACGTCATTTGGGTTGCCGAAAAACTGCAGCAGGATTAATAATGAGTAAACGGGTTTGTGTACTGGGGGCCGGTTCGATAGGGGTATCGACTGCATTACATTTACAACTTAGGGGTTGGGATGTCACGCTGGTGGATGCTAAACCACCGGCGAGTGAAACATCTTATGGCAATGCGGGGGTGATTAGCAGTGGTTCGATCGTGCCGCTTAATAATCCCGATATGCTCAAGTCATTGCCTGCTTATATTAGTAATTTACATCCAGCAGTGCGCTACAAGATGTCCTACTGCTTGCGTCAATATTCCTGGATCAAAAACTTCCTCTCCCAAGCGCGTGAAAAGCCAGCGATGAGTAATGCTGATGACTTGAACATGCTGATTGATGCGGCGGGTGACGCGCATAAATATTTCATGTGGCTGGCAGGAAATTCCAATCGTTATACGGAAACGGGCTGGCTAAAGGTTTATCGTAAGGAGCGACCGAATCATGAATTAAGTTTTGAGCGCCGCGCCTTAGCAAAGAACGATAAAGACGTGAGTATTTTGACAATACCTGAGCTGCGGGATCTTGAGCCGGGCTTATGTCCAATCTTCGTTGGTGGCATGTGGATCAAAGGCAATGGCTTTATTAATAACCCCTCAGCTTTAATTCGCGAGTATGCAGATTATTTCGTCAGTATCGGTGGCGAGTGTAAGCAGCAAGAAATCCGCTCGATCGAGCCGCAAGAGCAAGGCTATAAGGTTCAGTTGGATCAGCAAATGATTGAGGCTGATTCTGTTGTCGTCGCACTTGGGCCTTGGTCAAAGGATATTCTTCGCCCACTAGGCTATAACATGCCTCTTGCAAACGAACGTGGTTATCACCTGCATTTCAACTTGGCAGAGGGAAGCTCTCTTTATCACTCCGTACATGATGTCGATGGAGCGTACGTGATGACGCCAATGGAGCAGGGGCTTAGAGTCACTTGCGGGGTCGAGTTAAATAATCGTGACGCGGAGTCTAACTACGCGCAGCTTGAGGAGCTGAAGCCGAAGGTAGCAGAGGCCATTGGTATTGATGGCCAGACGGAAGCCGCACCATGGCGAGGTGCCAGGCCTTCGTTCCCGGATGGAAAACCGGTTATTGGCTCAGCGCCAAAACACGAAAACCTTTGGTTTGCCTTTGGTCACGGGCATATTGGTTTAAATACGGGGCCGATTACAGGTAAGTTGTTGGCTCAAGCCATGAGTGGTGAAGCCACTGATCTTAATCTGGATGCGTTCAGGGCTGATCGATTTTAGCCGTGAGTTGGTTGCTGTACAGGTAGTTGTGGCTAAGTAAGTTCCTGAGCTGTAAGTACAATGCAATGAAAGTTTCAAAAGCAAGTGTGGAGAAAAAATGAAGTCGATCTTAGTGCTGAATGGCCCAAATCTAAATTTATTGGGAGTCAGGGAGCCTGAGCAGTACGGCAGCCATACCTTGTCCGATGTGGAAGATTTATGCCGGGAAACAGGCAAGCGGCTAGGTATTGAAGTTAACTGCCTGCAAAGTAACCACGAAGGCGAATTGGTTGAGGCAATACACAGTGTTCGTGAAGGCGTGTTGGATGGTAGTGTATTAGGGGTGGTCTTCAACGCTGGCGCATACACTCATACTTCGATTGCACTGCATGACGCCATCAAAGGCGCAGATGTCCCGCTTATAGAAGTTCATATTTCAAACGTGCATGCGCGTGAATCTTTTCGTCACCATTCTTATTTGTCACCTGTTGCGGCAGGGATTATCGTGGGGCTTGGCGTAGAGGGTTATGTCTTAGCTATTGAAGCGCTAGTCCGTCGTTCTCAGGCTAATAAATAATAGAAATAAGCCGTAGTGAATGTGCAAGATGATAGTCTTAAATACGGTTAATTTACATGTATCTGGTCTTCACGTTTCTTTGACATTGGCCGCTGCATAGTGAGCTCTAAATCTGGACTAACCCAGCCTGATATGGAGAAATAATGAAACTTAGTAATTATCTGATTGGAATTTTCTTGGTGCTATCGAGCGCCTATTCTTTTGCTGCTGACACCAGTGCAGTTAAATCCCCAAACGGGCTTCAACTAAAAGAGGCTACGCTGAAAGTTGTTGGTCAAGCTGAAATGCGTTGGCTGATGTTTCCGCTATATCGGGTGACACTGAAAACAGCGGATGGCGTTTATCAGAAAGGCCGATATCCGCAAAAGTTGGATATTCTCTACTTAAGAAATATTGATAAACAAGATTTGCTGACAGCCACTGATGGTGAGTGGAAACGGTTAGGCATCTCCGTGACAAAACGCAAAGAGTGGATACGGCAGCTTGGCAATATTTGGCCTTCTATAAAACGTGGCGACAAGCTTGCCTTTCAAGTGAATCCACACGGTCAAAACTACTTTACTTATAACGGCAAGAAGCTGGGTGGCATAGCTGATAAACAGTTTGGCCAGTCTTTCTTAGCTATTTGGTTGTCACCAAAAACATCGCGCCCAGCAATTCGCCAAAGATTGATTGGTTAAAAGTCTGGTTTTGATAAAAAATACAGTGATTTAATTGATATTCAGCCAATTTATCAGGGGTATAGAAAAATATGTATTTGGCTATTTTTTATGCTTATTGGCGTCTGAGTAAGCATGTCTGTAACATCAGTAAACTTGGAAGGTGTTTGAATTTTTTACTCACTTTCATATGGAGATGAAGATAAGGAGAATTTCATGAAACTTCGTAAGTTTACTGCCACCGCTGTCATCGCGGTTGGTTTCTTATTCGCCTCAAGCCTGATGAGTAGTGCTTACGCAGTCTCCTCATCTAACGTGGCAAAAGTAAAAGACTTTAAACTGAAACCATCAAAAGGAAAGCGTTTGCGGCACTCGGACATTTCCTTGGCCATTCGACAGCACTATAAAGGCGTTAAGCCAAGGATCTCTAAGCGAGCATCCTCTGGAATAGCAAACTGCTTTGACGTTAAGTTTGTTTACAAAAACGTGCTCAAAAGAGTTTCGTTCAACTGCACTAAGACTAAGTTAGTAATGCAAGCCAAGTACTAGAACGTGTCTGCGAGCTGAAGCTCAGGCTCCCCGAAACCCGGATCTACTCCGGGTTTTTTTTGCAAGAAATTTACGGTTAGATATTCTGTAATCTATACAGAATATCTACAGTCATTAGCTATTACCTGCTAAGCTGAACTGTGCGATTTTTTGACAAAAAAAAGCCACCATAAAAAAATTGGTGGCGCAATAAGCGAGGGCTGACAAACTGTCGGCAGCACCTCATGCGGTTCTATACAGTGCACGAGTATTAGAGCCGTTATCTTACTCTAAAATGGGTGAATAATGAACATTTTTCAGATTAAATATGCTGTTTAGCACCAAATTAAAAAAACTACGGCACACTATAATCTTTAGTGTACCCGTCATGATTGTCGGATTGTCGTTGTTTTTTGTCTTCACGGATAATTTCACTTTTTCCAAGAATTTGTTTTCTTTATCGTCACAAATTAAACAACTGAATGGGGTTTATGAGCCATCCGCTGCACAGCAACTAGAAAACGGTAGTGTTGTTGTGCTGGAAGATGAAATTTCACGTGCGCTTAGTCTCTTGGAGTTCGACTCAGACGAAAACTTGCTTGAGGATGCTATTCAGGATAAACAACTCAACGCGGCGCTGAAGGAAAGCTTTGATGATTTAGAAGGTATTGCTCTGAGTAATGATTCAGTCGTATATGCCACAACCTCTTTTTCCAGAACCAGCAAAGGCAAACAGCGAGCAAACCGCGAAAAGCTGTTGCGCCTAGCCTTCGATGAAAATGGCCGGCTGCTAAAAAAGGATGTTTATACAAAATTTGCAGCATCCATTGAAAAGTCAGAATTCTTCAATACCTTAAAATCACAGGATGATGACGTTGAGATAGACGATATCAATATAGAAGGCTTAAGTTTTAATAAAGACAAAAGTCGCCTGCTGTTTGGTTTCAAGGAGCCGTTGGTTAATGATTTGTCTATCATCATTCAGTTAGAAAACCCTCAGCAAGTCTTAGATGGATCAGAGCTGCCAGTCATATCAAGTGAAGCGACGCTACTAGACTTGCAGGGCGGTGGTATTCGCTCGCTATATTATGATGATCGATTAGAGGGCTATTTGATCGCAAATGAGGTGAATTTCGGTGGTGGCCCCAAACAATCCCAACTTTGGTTCTGGGACGGGCTGAAGCAACAGGCACCCATTGCCTTAAGTCTTCCAGAAATTGCGGACATGGAAAACATTGAGGCCATTGCGGCGGTTACGGTAGCAGGCGAACGAAAAATTCTGCTGATGAGCGATGATGGAAGCAGGAAGAGCAAGCGACCTGCTCACTATGCGTTAATTGAATATACTGAACTTGAGTCGCAAGTTACCCCTCAATAAAATCTCTAACCCGATCAACTTAATCCTTGGGTCATGGCTGCTTTATAGAGTGCTAGTACACCTGGCTCATCAACACTCATACAGACGCAGGAATCCGTCACCACATCCCAATGATTTTCAGGGTAAGTATAATCAGTGCGCTTTAAAATCGTTTGGCCTTTAGCAAAGCCTTCGGTCGTTACGCGCACTCCCCCTTTGACTACCTCAAATAAATCTGGGTTTATAGCGTAAGCAATGGCCGATGCGTCATGCACGTAGCAACCCTCGGCACCACGCCTCGCTTTGTAAAAATCAGCGTAAAACCGTCCCGCATCATAGAGAAATTGTCCAAAAACTGGGTTATTATCGCGAATGTGTCGTTGCAAGTCATCCATTAGAGTAACTTTATGTGTAACGTCTAAACCAATCATATGTACCGTCCAGTCGGCGCTGAACACAAGATCAGCAGCGTGTGGATCGCCGTAGATATTGGCTTCAGCCACTGGTGAGACGTTGCCACTTTCCAGCACAGTACCGCCCATGATCACGACTTTTTTAGCTAATGTCGCAATACGTGGCTCTAACTCCAGCGCTTTTGCCAAATTGACCAGCGGTCCAATAGCGATTAACGTGACTTCATTGGGATTGTCTAGCACCGTTTTAACTATAAACTCCGCTGCGGTCAGTTCAATTGCTTGGCCTTTTGGTGGCGGTAAATTCAGATTACCAAATCCATCGTCTCCATGAACAAAATCAGGGAAGGGGAGTGGAGTTTGAACCAAAGGTACTGATTCGCCTTTAGCAACAGGGATCGCAACCCCTGCTATCTCAACCAGGTGCAAAGCATTTTCTGTTGCCCTCTCGACTGATACATTACCGAAAGTTGTTGTTAACCCTAGTAGTTTCAATCCGGGAGATGACATAGCAAAGAAAATAGCCATGGCATCATCAATGCCTGGATCGGTATCGATTATTATTTTTTCAGACATTATCATCTAGACCTAATAATTGTAGTTGCTGCATATCAGGAATGCTTTCTGAAGCACCTAAAGTCTGCACCGTTATAGCAGAGGCTTTGCAAGCTAGCTCTAGCGCTGTTTTTACAGATGCCCCAGCAGTGGTTTGTTGGATGAAGTATCCAATAAACGTATCACCTGCTGCTGTGGTGTCTACGACGTCAACTTTTTCAGCTGCTACCGTGACCGACTGTTCCTTATCTTTATGTATAACCCCCTTATCGCCGAGTGTCAGCACAATTTTCATGTGTGGATATCGGGAATGCAGCTGATCCAATAACGCTTCTGGCTGATCCAGCGTGATTTTAGGATCATCAACTAAACCTTCCGCCTCAGTCTCATTGACGATCAGATAGTCAACGCACTCCAGAGGCATATCTCTGACGTCAGGTGTCATTGGTGCAGGGTTAAAAGCAACCGTCATCCCCTGCTTTTTTGCCAGCTCAAGTGCCTCTGCGGTGAGGTTGCATTCATTTTGCAGCAGTAGCCAGTCACCACTTTCACCATTACTTATGTATTCGGCGAGATTACCTAGTGAGTTGGATTGATTGGCTCCGCCGTGAAGCAAAATGGCATTTTCACCTTCATCAGTTACTTGAATAATGGCATGGCCGGTCGGTTCGTCAACCAGTTGTAGGCAGTAAGCTCCAATTCCATAATTCTGTAACTTTTTGCGTATCCATTCATCCGCATAACTGATGCGGCCGATGTGCTGCACCATCACGCCAGCTTTGACTAATGCAATCGACTGATTGGCACCTTTGCCGCCCAGCATCATCCGATAATTATCCGAGGCGAGTGTTTCACCCGGGCGCACAAAGTCGCCGACACGGTAAATGTGGTCAATATTAATAGAGCCATAGTTAAAGACTTTCATGAACGGGGTTCCCTGAGGCGCATTTATTGGAAAAATATTTTATCATGCTACACAGGGCTAGAACCCATGGAGGGTTAAAATTTATGCAAGTGTCGAAAATTGACTGCCGATCGGATGATGCTGCGCAACGATTCACCGAATCATTACGCGGCACCGGCTTTGCCATTTTGCAACATCATCCAATCAATGCTTCGCTGGTTGACGAAGTTTATGCAGACTGGGCGCAGTTCTTTGGTACGCAGCGAAAACATGAGTTTTTGTTTGATCCTGATGATCAGGATGGCTTTTTTCCTTATCGCAGTGAAAATGCTAAAGGCGCTACGCAAAAAGATTTGAAAGAGTTTTTTCATTATTACCCTTGGGGTAAATGTCCGGATTATCTACGTGCGAACACCGAGCGTCTGTACAATCAGCTGCGTGGATTGGCTGCGTTGTTATTAGACTGGGTTGAGCAAGAATCTCCAAAAGAGGTGAGTGGTGCGTTTTCCATGCACCTCAGCGAAATGGTAGAAGAGAGTCCCGGTACCTTGATGAGGATTCTCAATTATCCTGCGTTAAAGGGTAACGAAGAAGTGAGTGCCATACGGGCGGCCGCACATGAAGATATCAACTTATTGACATGTTTGGTGGCGAGCACTGAGCCAGGTTTGCAAGTAATGGATGTTAAGGGGAAGTGGCATGATGTTGATACAGACCCCGGCAATATCGCGGTGAATGTTGGGGATATGCTGCAAATGTGCTCAAATAATTATTTCCCATCAACGACGCATCGGGTGGTAAACCCTCAGGGTAACCGGTCAAATAAACCCAGGCTGTCGATTCCTTTGTTTTTGCATCCGCGGGCTGAAGTGGCGCTATCGGAACACCGCACGGCGGGTAGTTATCTTGAGGAGCGTTTGAAAGCAATTGGGTTGAAGTGAGTCTGAAGTGGATTTTCAGTCGTACTGATCTTGATTCATTCAAGAGCAAAGTATAGAGTCTGGGCGATATATTACAAAAACTATTTACGAGGAATGTCGATGAGTAAGAAGCAAGAACAGCGAAAAATTCGGGCTGAAAAAAAAGCCGCTGCAGAGGCTGCTGCTCAGAAAAAATCAGTCTTGACCCGCTGTTTGGTTTGGGGAATTGGAGCCGTTCTTATCACGGTCGTGTTATTAACGATCTACGATAGTATTTTCTCACCTGCGCCGACACTAACTGAAGTGACGCAATCAGATGTGATTAAGGGCAACCCTGATGCTAAGCTAACGTTGATCAAGTACTCGGATTTTCAATGCCCGGCTTGTCGAGCACAGCATGAGTCGATTAGGGAGGTTTGGCCATCTATTAAAGGAAGTGTTCGCTTCGTTTATCGGCACTTTCCCCTCACAAATATCCACCCTCATGCGATCACTGCCGCGCGTTACTCGGAGGCTGCTGGCAAGCAAGGCAAGTTTTGGGAGCTTCACGACATGTTTTTTGATCGGCAAGGCCAGTGGTCCAGGCTCGGTGACATAAAACCCGTGTTTGACCGCTACGTTACCGAGCTGAAGTTAGATGAGGAGCAGTTTGCTAAAGATCTTGCTTCCGATGAAGTTCGCAACAAAGTGGCATTGGATAGTCAAAGTGCAAAAAAAGCGCATGCCTACTCGACACCCTCACTGTACTTAAATGGTGAATTGATGCGTGATGTCCGTGATGCTGAGAAGTTAAAAGCGGCGATACGTCAAGCTGTGAAAGATGCTGGCTGACCGTGGTACTTTTATGTTACTTTAATGTTACAAGAAATTTGACAATCAGCGTCGGATGTAAGTTGCGCTGGCTGATCAAGTAAAACATTGTCACAGAAATTATCGCTCTGTGTAGCAGAGGAAAGGGTTAGGATCGGGGGTTTAATCACATCTATCAATCTCGCTTATTAAGTTCTGGCTACTAAATCTGGAGCTTCTATAGTGAACGTTGTGTGTTTGTACATTCCTCCTTCTTCTCACAGAAAAGGAATCAGCATCAATGAGTAATAGCACAGGAGCAGCGGTTCGCTTCGAAAAAGTTCAGAAGAGCTATGATGGCGAAATCATGGTAGTTAAAGACCTGAACTTAGACATCGCACCTGGCGAGTTCCTGACAATGCTTGGCCCCTCTGGCTCTGGCAAGACAACCTGCCTGATGATGTTAGCGGGCTTTGAGCCAGCAACCAACGGCGAAATTTTTCTAAACGATAAAGCAATCAATTCTGTACCGCCAAACAAGCGCGGTATCGGCATGGTGTTCCAAAACTATGCGCTGTTTCCACATATGTCTGTCGCTGAAAACTTGTCGTTTCCGTTAAAAGTACGCGGGATTAGCGGTGCGGATATCGATAAAAAAGTGAAGCGCGCATTGGACATGGTAGAGTTGGGTGCTTTTGGCAACCGCCGTCCTGCTCAGTTATCAGGTGGACAGCAACAGCGTGTTGCCGTGGCTCGTGCACTGGTTTTTGAACCGGATCTTATTTTGATGGATGAGCCCTTGGGCGCACTTGATAAGCAGCTGCGTGAGCAAATGCAGTATGAGATTAAGCACATTCACGAAAATTTGGGTGTGACCGTCGTTTACGTAACGCACGATCAGACTGAAGCATTGACCATGTCTGATCGGGTTGCTGTTTTTGAAGACGGCGTTATACAACAACTTTCTCCACCGGATGAGCTTTATGAAAGTCCCAAAAATTCTTTTGTGGCTCAGTTTATCGGTGAAAATAATAAGTTATCAGGAAAAGTAACGTCTCTGAATGGCAAGGTTTGCGAAGTGCTGTTAGATGACGGAACTTCCGTTAAATCGGAGGTGGTTAATGTATCTGCCATCGGTGATAGAACCACGATATCACTACGCCCGGAACGTGTTGAAGTGGAGCCTGACGTTGCGATGGACAATATGTTAAGCGGAAAAATTAGTGAAATCCTGTACTTAGGTGACCATTTAAGAATCGTAATGGATGTGGCCGGAAACAAAGAATTTATCGCCAAAGTGAGAAACCGTGGTGAACTAAGGCCATTGCAAAAAGACCAAACGGTTACTGTTGGCTGGGCTGCGGGTGACTGTAAAGCACTCGACCCTGTTGCCTGACAACACATAAGGGAGCCCTCTGGTTTTTTAGTGGCACCCGTTAATTAGCTGTCAAAAGGATTTGTCCAGCCTGACAGCAAAAGTAAGTGTTCTGACTAATCAGAACATAATTTTGAGGAGCATAAAATGAAATTAAAAACGCTTACGGCCAGCATACTAGCGGCTGGTTTAATCGCTGCGACTTCAGCAAACGCCGGTGACATCACGGTTGTTTCTTGGGGTGGCGCTTACACAAAATCTCAAGTTGAAGCGTACCACAAGCCTTGGGTTGCCGAGACGGGCAACACCATTAAGTCTGAAGACTACAATGGTGGTATCGCTGAAATCAAAGCACAGGTCGAAGCTGGAAACGTCAGCTGGGATATCGTTGACGTAGAATTGTCAGACGCTGTCCGTGCATGTGACGAAGGTCTGCTAGAGACTATTGATCATAAGGCGCTACCTGACGGTGCTGATGGAACCCCTGCCACTGAAGACTTCCTTGAAGGAACGCTTTATGAGTGTGCAGTTGCTAACATTGTTTGGTCAACTATCTTTGCTTACGACAAGTCTAAGATGAAAGATGGCCCTAAGACGATGGCTGATTTCTTTGACCTAGAGAAATTCCCTGGTAAGCGTGGTCTACGTAAAGGCGCTAAAGTAAACCTTGAGTTTGCGCTAATGGCTGATGGCGTGCCTGCTAAAGAAGTTTATGATGTATTGGCTACTCCAGAAGGTGTTGATCGTGCTTTTAAAAAGCTAGACACTATCAAGAAAGATGTTGTTTGGTGGGAAGCTGGCGCACAGCCACCGCAGTTACTAGCTGACGGTGAAGTTGCAATTACAACAGCTTACAACGGTCGTATCTTTAACGCGGTTGCTGGCGAGAAGAAGCCATTTGAAATCGTTTGGGATGGTCAGATTTGGGACTTGGATCTTTGGGTAATTCCAAAGGGATCTAAGAACAAAGACTTGGCGATGGATTTCCTTAAGTTCTCAACTGGCACCAAGCCATTAGCAGCACAAGCGTCTTGGATTTCATACGGTCCTGCACGAAAGTCTTCAGGTCCTTTAGTCGGCAAGTATGCAACTGATGAGTCCATCGATATGGGTCCACAGATGCCAACTAATCCAGCTAACCTGACAAATGCTGTACAAAGTAACTTTGAATTCTGGGCAGATAATGCTGACCAGTTGAAAGAGCGCTTTAATGCTTGGCTTGCAAAAGGCTAAGTTAGTCTGATCCACTACTGCATGGGGATTCTCCCCGTGCAGTATCCAGCCACAGAGAATATTCATGTCTGATTCGACGTCACCGATTCTTACCGCCGACGGTACTCCGTTAAAAACTAAGCTGGCTCAGACAACCAGACGGTTGCGCTTCAAGGCGCTGTTGCTAACGCTGCCACTAGTTGTTTTCATCATTATTACCTTTGTGCTACCGATAGGGCAGATGCTGTATCGCTCGGTGCACAATCCGACGGGTATCAACGTCACGCCGAACTTTGCAGAGGCAATACAGGAGTGGGACGGGCAAGGGTTGCCGGATGACAAATACGTCGAATTATTTGTAAAAGATTTAGCAATTGCCAAGAAAAACCGTGAAATTGGTAAGACCGTTGGTAACCTGGCAACACGAATTAACTATGAAATTCCCGGCTCGCGAAGCCTGTTTACGTCAACGGCTCGCAAGGCGAAAAACATTAAGGAAGGCCCGTATCTGGATGCCCTGATTAAAATCAATAAAAAATGGGAAAACCCAGCCGTGTGGCTAAGCTTACAGCGAGCCTCTAAAGAATACACCGCCTCTTTTTACTTAGCGGCGCTTGACCGCAAGTATGATGAGAAAGGCAATGTGGTAAGGGCTGATGAGCTATACCAGATTTATATTCCCATCCTGATGAAGACGCTTTGGCTGTCTGCAGTCATCACCCTATTATGTTTCTTATTGGCGTATCCGGTTTCCTACCTGCTTTCGACGCTGCCAATGAAAACGTCCAATCTCTTAATGATTCTGGTGTTATTACCCTTCTGGACATCGTTGCTGGTAAGAACCACCGCTTGGATTGCCATGCTGCAAACCGAGGGTATCGTAAATGACTTTCTGGTGTTCCTTGGCGTAATTGGCGACGATGGCCGTATCCAGATGATTTATAATATGACCGGTACTATCATCGCGATGGTTCACATCCTGCTGCCATTTATGATTTTGCCACTCTACTCGGTGATGAAAACTATTCCACCGACTTATATGCGAGCCGCAAAATCGATGGGTGCCTCAACCACCTACGCCTTCACCAAGGTTTATTTCCCGCAAACGATTCCGGGGATAGCAGCAGGTACGCTGTTGGTGTTCATACTGGCAATTGGTTACTACATTACTCCGGCATTAGTGGGTGGTAACGATGGTCTGCTGATCTCGAATCTTATCGCAGATCATATAAAGAGCACCCTGAACTGGAGTTTAGGTGCAGCACTCGGAACCATATTGCTGGTGGTCGTTCTGGTGTTCTACTGGGTTTATAACAAACTTGTCGGCGTCGACAATCTGAAGTTCGGGTAAGGCAGTCATGAAGAAAGTCTCATTTTTCAAACGTCCCGGTACCTGGGTACTCTTGGCGCTTATGGTAGGCGTGTTTTTACTCACTCAATCGATTGGCGTTGCGCTGGTGTTCCTGTTGGTGTTTGGCATTCCGCTGTATTTTATGGAAGACCTGCCAGCTTATGCGACAACGGCTGATAAGGTGGGAAAGTACATCTTCCTGTTGATCTGTTCGCTGATCTTTATTTTCCTGATCACCCCGATTCTGATCATCATACCGCTGTCGTTTAATGCCGAGCCGTATTTTACCTTCACCGAAGGCATGCTGTCGTTTGACCCTTCGGCCTATTCATTTCGGTGGTATCAGGATATCTTCAAGTTCGGGATGTTAGAGCCAGAAGGTGTCACCAATTGGTGGTCGGATATGTGGGAAAACGCGACTTGGGTCAATGCCGCGCGAAATTCCTTCTTTATCGCGATTGTTTCCACCATTATTGCGACGTTTTTTGGCACTTTGGCAGCGTTAGGTTTGTCTCGACCTGAGATGCCTTATCGTTCGGCGATCACGAGCTTGCTGATCTCGCCAATGATCGTACCGCTGGTTATTACAGCGACGGGTATGTTCTTCTTCTACTCGCAAAAAGATATTTTTCCATTCTACCCAGATGGTTTAGCTAAGACGTATCTGGGGATTATATTGGCTCATGCAACATTGGGTATTCCGTTTGTGATTATCACGGTGACAGCGACGCTATCAGGCTTTGATCGTTCGTTAATACGTGCCTCTCAAGGTTTGGGCGCTAGCGGTACGACAACTTTCTTTAAGGTGATTATGCCGTTGATACTGCCGGGTATGATTTCCGGGGCGTTGTTTGCGTTTATTACTTCGCTGGATGAGGTGGTTGCGGTTATCTTCCTTGCGGATGTTGATCAGCGGACGATTCCTAGACAGATGTTCTCGGGGATACGGGAGCAAATTTCGCCGACTATTTTGGCAGTGGCGACTATTTTGGTTGTGATTTCTATTGGGTTGTTGAGTGCGTTGGAGTTATTACGCCGTCGTTCAGAGCGCTTGAGGGGTTTGGCGCCTCAGTAGTTTATTTGGCTTTTGGGCGCTGGCCCGTCTGGTACTACATTCGCTACGCCGACGGCTGCGCCGAAAGGACTGCGCGAATGTAGCACCAGACGGCCAGCTTCGCGCGATAAATAAACTTCTGATTGGGTTGGGCTTCGGTGCCGCAAGGCATGGCTTCCCGTTAATATCACGCAAGCCTGTCGTGGGTGCTCTGATTTCGTAGTCCTTTCGGCGCAGCCGTCGGCGAAGAAATTAGAGTACCCGTGACAGGCGCTCCTACAGCTCCATCTTTCTTATCGTTCCTCCAAAAAAATCCATAGTCGCGACCAAAGCGGCAGCAATAGGGTAGAGCAGTATGAAATTAGTCAGTTGGAATCTAAATGGCTTGGAAGATCGAGAGCTCGATGTGCGCACCGAATCGGCAATGTTTCAATTATTGCTCGGTGCGTCAATAGAAGAGGCTGTACTGCCAGGATTCAAACCTAATTCTCCAGACATCGTTCTGTTACAGGAAGTGGTCGAGCGAAGTTTTCATGCCCATATAAAGCCGCATCTTGAAGCCGCCGGATTTACACTTTACCCGACCGCTCCGACTGAAAGTTCGTATTTCGAAATTATTGCTGTAAAGAGCAAAATAGTAGAATCCAGTTTTACTGAATTCCCGTGGAGTGATCAGGGTAGAGGGCTGTCTATGGTCAAGATTGATGGCCTCACCATCTTTACCGCACACATGGAAAGCATGAAATCGGGCGCTAAACAGCGTGTCGATCAAGGGCAGTTCATCATCGACAAAATGCAAGAAAGCGGCCCTTGTATATTTGCTGGTGATACCAATTTGCGGAAAGCCGAGTGGAAGGCGATTAATCAAGGCTATGTAAACGATGCATGGGAGTATGTAGGCTCAGTTGAAAAGCAGCGCACCACCTGGAAAATGCATAACTATAGAGCCCGTTACGATCGCGTTTGGGTGCACGATGTTCCAGTGAAAAGCTTTGAAGTTTTTGGCAAAGAATATATCAAACAAATCAACTCGCGTCCCTCGGATCATTACGGCGTCAGAGTTGAGTTCTGAATTGCTGAAGCATTGCTAAAATATTATCCGCTTATCAATCATTTCTTCGAGTCAGTTAGCTGTTCAGTTTTCGCTCATACTGTGATGTGTAAGATCTGCATCCGTGTGCTACCTGTTCCCCTTTTGAGGTATTAATAGGAGGGCGGGAGCTAGGCAGCGTTTCTGTCCAAGGCCGCAAAAATAGTGATGCGTCAACTCAAAAGCGATACAGGTAGTAGCACACCAAATTTACCTGAAACATGCCCCCATCAACCGTATACTCAACAGTTGCGTAATAAATAATCATAAATATTGTTAAAGTGGCACGTCATTAAGTGGTATGTAGTAAGATACTGATATCTATAACAATTGAATCCTCAAACCTACAGAGAGCTTTTTATGAGTTGTGATATTGCCCTGATTGGACTGGCTGTAATGGGTCAGAACCTGATTCTGAATATGAACGATAATGGTTACAAGGTCGTCGCTTACAACCGAACCACATCCGTTACTCATGAGTTTTTGGAAGGGCCCGCCAAGGGTACCAATATCGTTGGCGCAGAAAGCTATGAAGAAATGGTTAGCAAGCTGAGTTCGCCACGCAAAATCATGCTGATGGTGAAAGCAGGCAAGCCAGTTGATTCTGTTATAGAGACGCTGTTGCCATTGCTGGACGAAGGCGATGTGATTATTGACGGTGGAAATTCTAATTATCCAGACTCGCAGCGTCGTGCGATTGATCTCAAAGAAAAAGGCATTCGCTTTATTGGAACGGGCGTCTCTGGTGGTGAAGAGGGTGCGCGTTTCGGGCCGTCGATTATGCCGGGCGGAAACCCTGAAGCATGGCCGCTCGTGAAAAGTATTTTTCAGGATATCAGCGCCAAAACTGAAGATGGTCAACCTTGTTGTGATTGGGTCGGCAGCAATGGCGCGGGTCACTTCGTCAAGATGGTGCACAACGGTATTGAGTATGGCGATATGCAGTTGATCTGTGAAGCTTATCAGTTCATGAAAGATCAGTTGGGAATGAGCAACGACGAGATGCAAGCAACCTTCCAAGCATGGGATAAAGGCGATCTCGATAGCTACCTGATTGAAATTACCGCCGACATCCTTGGCTTTAAAGAAGATGGCAATTACGTTCTGGATACCATTCTTGATAAAGCAGGCCAAAAGGGTACCGGTAAGTGGACAGCCATCGATGCGCTGGAGTTTGGCATGCCGGTAACGTTGATTGGTGAGGCGGTGTTTGCTCGTTGTTTATCAGCATTAAAAACCGAGCGTGTGGCTGCTTCCAAAATCTTATCCGGGCCAGCTGCTGTCGATTTGTCTGCGGACAAAGCAGCGCTGCTGGATGCATTAGGTCAAGCTCTGCTGGCGTCCAAAATTGTTTCTTACGCGCAAGGCTTTATGCTGATGCGTGAGGCGTCTGAGCATTACGATTGGCGGTTACAATATGGGTCTATCGCGCAAATGTGGCGCGGTGGTTGCATCATCCGTTCGGTATTCCTAGATGATATTAAAGCGGCGTTTGGTAAGAATCCTGAGTTGGATAATCTACTGATAGATGACTATTTCAAAGACAAGATCCACCAGTCACAAGCGGGCTGGAGGAAGGTTGTTGCCAAAGCGGTTGAGACAGGTGTCCCTGTGCCGGCAATGAGTGCGGCGCTAGCGTTCTACGATGGCTACCGCACTGAAAGCTTGCCAGCTAATTTGTTGCAGGCGCAGCGGGATTATTTTGGCGCGCACACTTATGAGCGGGTTGATGGGCCAGAGGGCAAGCGTTTCCATTCTAACTGGACGGGCACGGGTGGGGATGTTTCTAGCACGAGTTATGATGTTTAGATTGTCCCTGTTGTTAAGGCTGTTTATTTCGCAGCCTTGACCCAACAAGTTCCTTAAACGTTTTGCAAAATCCCGCCTGTGATACGTCCACCTCTCTGGATAAAGTATCTAGCTCCCCATGTTGGTGTCATTACCACTTCTGATAGTCTCTGGAATACAACCACTGATCTAATTAATAGGGCATCAAGACAGATTTATTTCTACATTCCACCTCACTTATTAATTGTAATATTTAATACAAGAGGGATGGGGTTATGCTACGACACATTGTCAAAAAGGCAGTTGTTTTATTCTTCGTGGTCACAAGCCCAATATTAAGCATGTCTGTTGCTTATGCTGGTGCTTGCGAAGACACTTTACAAAGGTTTACAGCACCTGTCGGGGGAATGGTCTTCGATCTTGATCGGTCAAGTAGTAATCCAAGTTTCAATGTTCATCCGAATCCCTCAAGGAGTTATCTGCTTAGCTCCCGTCTTAGCTTTCCATTAGCTCAGGATCGTGTCACTCAAGGCCTTGTCATGGATGAGGTTACTCAAAACTACCGTGTCTATGTGCCCGGAAACTCGCAGGTATCAATCTGTCAGACAGAGACACCGAACTCTGGGATGCCTCAGGGGTTTATTATTGAAAAGTGGTCGAATCAGGCGACACTAAACCCTTCGCCACTGACCCTGCCGAACGGCCAGTCATACTCGGGTGATGCAAACAGGCCGAACTGGAGCAATAATCCACCGTCCTGTGCAGACCTGGACTGGGCGATTGCCAAAGGGCTGGAAGTCAGTAGTACGGTTTATAGTGCTACAGGCTGTGGGACACATGTAAATTCGACGCCACAGTCTGATAATGTTGTCGGTTCATCCGATCCTTCATTGACGTCCTGTGCAACCTACGCGTCATCACCGAGTCAGAATGGATTGGTGGTTTGGGCACTTCCGACTGAATGGGATCCTAACTCTGTGCTTCCTGAGGATGCTACGTACGGCATTATTACAAATCCGACTAATGCACAGTTAGTTAATAACTATGGTTTCCCTTCGCCAGCACCGCCACCAGCTGGTGTTATTACCGTCTCAACAGGTGGAGCGGCTGGAACGGGTGATCCCGGAACTTTCTATTATGTTCCACCGGGAGCAACGGTGTCAGTTTGTACAAACGGCACAACGGAATCCGAGGTTGCCATACATCCTATCAATCTTTCGGCAGCCGTTCCCATGAGCTGTTCGATCAATGGCACAAACCATACATATTCAGGCGATCCGTATGACTTTATTGGTGACGGTAACACCCCGCCAACTGCCTGCGCTGAAATGAACTGTGTCCATCAGATTGGTCAGGTTCCGGTTTGGGAACATAACACCAATACGACCTGGGGCGAAGCCTATAATAATGCTTGCTATCCTACTGAGTCGGGTGAAATACAGTCAGCATTGACCGGCATCCATGTCCATCTGCTAAACGAGACCAATCAATTACAGGACCCGCCGGCTGAATTTGCTCCCTTTTTTGAAAAGTACCTGGATCGCTCCAACTCAACCTATATAGGGGCAACATCGAGCGGTATTAAAAATGAAGATGAGATTGCAAAAGTAATCAATGAATGCCCTTTTTTAGAAGGCACTGATTGGTTAGATAAAGGCAGGTTTTCTGCTGATCTAAAGGACGCGGTGAATGCTTATCGAAAACTGATAAATCAGTCAGCGGTAGAGGCTAATGGAGCATTCAGCCCCTACCTGACCTATGCACGTGTTGCCCTCATTAATGCGGTCGCTGGGCCGGATACATCGAGCGGGCCGTCCAGAATGGAGTATATCTGGGCCGCCCGTTCAAAAATTAGTAACGTGTTAGGCAATGTTGATGGCGCATTAACGGCAATGCTCGCAACCTCCGGCATCGATTTAAACAGTCCATTAGGGACGGCAATACTAGAGGCTATTCCTGATGGCTTTAGCTGGCCTTTTAATGTGGGGGAGCAAAACTATTATGTGGATACCAGCCGAAGTGATGATCTCGGTACGCTTTGGGAAGATGTACGCGGTATTGTTAAGGCCTGTGCATACTATGGTGATGCGCTAAATACATTTGATGACCTGATCAATGGTGATGCTTCTGAGATTGATTTGCCGGACTGGACACCTCATATCACTGATTATTCTGGCGTAGACCTCGATCAAGCTCAGGAGCAACTTTCAACGCTTGGTTCCTGTGCTTTTGCTTCAGGCTCTAGCACGGCATTAGCAACTTGGCAGCAATCGATTGGGGTTGTAGCGTCACATATGTTATTTCAGGAAAGTGTCGTAGCCACTGGCGGTCAAATCTATGCAACATGGATGGCAACACTGCAATCTCTCGAAAGTAATATTCCTGCAAGACGGCAGGCCTTTATTAACGCTAATGTGAGCGATGCCAGTGCTATGGCGACCTCGTGGGAGAATACCCCGGCCTCTGAGGTTCTCGCATCACTGGTCAGTTATCGCCTGGACATCGCCGATACTGCCAGCGCCAGTGAGCTTGCACAGCTGGACACGCTAATCTCGACCTTGTCGTTGGCTCCGCAGCAGAGTGTTGGTTGGTTATTGCAGGCACTAGGGGTATTGGGTATCAATCCACTGTCTGGGAGTGGAGAGGCTTCTGCGATTGATATGCTCATGTTTGGTTGTAGTCTGCAGGAAGCCATTGAGGCAGCGGATGCTCATGTGCCGGACGATGGCGGTGGAGTTGGTCCGGAGTCTAATGATAACGGCACGACAGTTTCCGGTCACCCGAACTGTTACGGTCTGGTTGCATCTGGCGGTTCGGACAGCATATCATCTAGTGCATCGACTGCGCTAAAGCGGACTTTGGGAAAAGGGAAAGTCAGCGGGAAAAGGACAAAAAACACGTTCGGAGTGGATTCTTTCAGTATTGCTCAGCAAGGGTTTGGTCAGGGTCTTCCGACATTGGTGTCAGGAACCTCCCTGGGTAGTTCAAATGAGGAGGATTGCTTCCCTCCAACCGACCCCCATCTTGCAGAGCAGTGGTATCTGAATGATGCTGACGCGGGTGTTAATCACACCAGTTCACCGGTCAACCGACAAATAATTATCGGGATGCTTGATGACGGAATCAATACACTACACGAAGATCTGACCCCGAATTTATGGACAAATACCGGTGAATTGGTAGACGGCATTGATAACGATAATAATGGTTGCGTCGATGACATACACGGCTGCAATATCGCGGATATGACGGGTGCGATACACCGGGATATATTGCCGGACGGGACATTCCCTGATGGTCATGGCACGGCGGTGGCGGGTGTGATGATTGCTGAGCCGAATAACGACGTTGGGATCCGGGGGATTAATCCGGATGCACTGTTAATCACCGCTGTGTTAAACACCGCAACCGATCCCGTGTGGGCCAAAGCACTGGAATATGTCATTAACAATGGTGCAAACATTGTCAACATAAGTTATGCGGCAATTGATAATCCTGCTTTCATGAATTATCTGCACGCAGTAATGGCACAGCATCCAGAGGTACTGTTTGTCGTTGGTGCCGCCAATGATGGATTTAATGTTGAGTATTCTACCAGTACTGATGCTCCACTTGCCTCGCTGGCCCCTTTTACGCCGTTTTATGAGGAAGCCCCGATACCTTTCACCGGCCCTTGGTTAGGACGTCTACCCAACCTTATTGTTGTGTCCAGCATCGATAAAGAGGCCATGAAAGCGCATAATTACGGCAGCCGATCGGTTGATCTGTATGCGCCGGGTGTAGACATACTGACCACCTACTATGGAGAGCAGGCGGTTAGGTCGGCTAGTGGAACGTCGCTTGCCGCACCCATAGTTGCGGCAGCGGCCTCACTAATTATGCAGGCTGACCCCACGTTAACCGCGGCCGATACTAAAAAACGACTATTGTCCAGCGTTAGTGAGCTGTCAAAGGATATTAGGGCAACAGTCACCGGTGGGCGCTTGAATATCCAAGCAGCATTACAGCCTACGCCAGCCAGCCGTTTGCACCTGACGCCTCAAGAGCAGCTAGTACATGTTATTCCGGGTCGTACTGATAACCGGTTTCCGTTACACCTATTCAATACAGGGCAGTCGGCACCCGCGTCATATGCTTTGTCGTCAATTGATTCCCGCCTTACTTTTGACACCTCAACGGGTACTGTACCGGTGGGTGAGCAATTATTGGTCACTGGACAATATGATGCGACGGGTCTTGATGTCCATGAAACTAGCAATAGCGGCGTGTCAGCAGGGGGGGACGAATGGGCAAAACTCAAGGTGAAAGTGGCTGGTACTGAGATTGGGCAACTGCCGGATGCCACTGGCGTTGAGCTGTATGAAACGGGCAAGCTATTGTTGCAGTATGATGGCCGTCACGTCATTGCATCAACCGGGCCAGTGGGCAATCGCTCGCTCCTAGTGTATGCAAAATCGGCAGATGGGTTCAGCTATAACTTTGTTCAGTCGTTACCTTGTAATGTCCACTGCGCAGCTGGCTTGCACCAGGATAGTATTTTGGTTGCAGATCCTAATAATAACCAGTCGGTTAAGGCGTACGCTTATGACAATGCCGCCGGCACGTTTGTGTACTCAACGACCGTCAATCTGACGGTGCAGGATCCGTCTAAGCCACTCAGACGACTGGAAGTGGGGGTCGGATTTGCTGCGGTAGCTGGTTTTGAAGCGACATTAAATGTTCCAGCAGTCATGATTCTGATAGACGCCGCTGGGTGGGTCAACGGGAACCAAACATTACCCGGTTCTGCGACCGGACGCTTTGGCAGCGATATGGATATTGAGGATGACTGGTTGGTAATTGCTGGTAGTGTTGATGCAGACAACAAAGATATACTTCGCACGTATCGATATTCGCCTGGGCCGGTCTTCCCTATGGACTTTGGTGTTGCAATACTTAAGCTGCCAGGAGAGGCCACACTTAACAGTTCTGACAAAATGCGGTTGGATGTGTCTGGTGATTATATGGTTGTGACCAAGGGAGCTGAGAAAGGGCGTTTACTCTGGCTGTATAAAAAAGATAATGTTACTCCAACTGGTTTATTTACTTGGAACCTTTATGCCCAAGAATCCCTGAATACATCTCCCACTGACTACAGCCCCAGAGAAAGTACAGGTGAGGTGCATTACTCAGTCGTCTTAAATGGTACTAGCATCAAGGTGGGGATAGCCGAAGACAGTCGATTTAGTTATGCAATGGGTAGCAACGGTGTCAGACGCGGTGCTGGAGCTATACAGAGTTTTGACATATCACCACCTACCGTACCCGGAGGGGCAGCCGTTATTCTTGATTCGATTTTTCATGGGGCGACTGATCTACAAGCGGGTGACGGCCTGGGATGGTCGTTCAGTGAAGCTGTTGATGGTGCGTTTATTAGCAGTCGGCCAAGAAGTGAGTCTGTAATGGTTGGGCCTGGGGTGCAGAATACGGGTGACCTACTGCGATACTTTATTTCAGAATAATTAGGTCCAGAACATTGGTATCCGTTGGCGACCAACCAAGTGGCAGCGTTAGATTTTGAAATCTTTGTGTAGTTGCGACCAGTGTTGGGTGAGCTGTTGTTTATGGTTTTTATTCATGGGAAGGTCTTTAAGGGCTTTGAGCCATAGGTCACGGGCTTTTGTTAGGGTGTCGTCTAGGTGGGGTTTAATAACTCTCCATGCTAAGCCAGATCGTTTTGCCCACGCTTCGAAGTGAGTATATGAAGCTTGGTACCAGTCTTTGTTTTTTGCAAGATTAAGTGCGAATTGTCTTTCACTTTCAATATAAACTTGGGTTGTGACAATGTCGTAAGCAGGAGAGAGTCGGGCGGTTACTTGATCGGCGTAAAACAAACTCCAGTTTTTAAGGTGAGCATCGCCATTGGCGAGTAAAATATTCACCAATAAGCGTCTTGCCAGTTGCTGTGTATCTGCTAGCGCATTTCCTGAAAACTGATGAAGGATTTGACCGATCTGCTCATAGTTGGCGGCATTATATTTTTCATGGGGATATTTCACCAAGACCTGTGCGAAATCTTCCATGTGAATACGCGCGTCATTGTGACGATCAAAACGTTTTATCGCATAGGCGTAGGGCTCATCGGGTAGTTTAATCGGTGGGAGGTTGTCAAGTTTGTTGAGCCCAACCAGTTTGATGTCAGGTATGTCGATACCAACTAAACTGGCCAGTGTCATGGCAGTGAATTCGTTGGTGGGCACATCTTGATGATGCGTCGAAGGCGTTTTGACAATCCAGTCACCCAGCACACTATTGTCAGAGAGCGTGTAACGACCGTCTCGCGCTTTCATGGAGAATTTCATTTGCACACCAGCCAAGGAAAATTCGTTTTTCTGAGTGATATTCTCAAATTTTACTGCGCGCGCTTTGCCGTGTGTGTTAAGCACGCTGGCCGGAACGTCCTCTGGTTCCATGAGTTCTGCAAGCAATGCACCGGGCAAGTCCTGACCCAGATACGAAAGAATGTGAAATTCGTTATCGGGATGTACTTTTAGGCCTTGCGCGATCAGCGCTCGGAGTGAGCCTTCTGGGAGCAGGTTGGATAAAGTAGGGTAGAGCCTTTGATTTTTTGCCAAGGGTGCTGACATTAGTTTGTCGGCTTTGGGGAAATCAGGATGTGTGATTAAGCTAAACGTCGAGCGCTGCGGGTTGTGCCGGTACTCATCGGCAAAGCTTAAGACATTACGGCCATTTTGAAAGCCTGCTACATAGCCAACTAGCTGACCGTGCAATGTTAATTTTAGAACATTGACTTCATCAGGTTTAATCATCGTCATCGTCCTCGCTCAAGATTCCTTTCCAAGGGTCATCAGATAGGGCTTTGTGCGCTTCTGCTTCGCTGATTGCGTGTTCATCGTGATCGTGAGCAGAGGCATTTAGAATAGCCTCAACCGCTGCCAGCTTTTCTTTTGGTACGAGCACAACTTCGCTGTTTAAACCCTGAGCGATCAAGTCTAAGGTGTCTAAGCGCGGATTCCCTTTTGACTCTATGTGTTGATATTGCTGCCTTGAGATGCCCGACTGTAATAGCATATCGTTTTGTTTTAGGCCGAGTGTTAGGCGACGTTTTTTGATTTGTTGGAGTAGTGAGGTCATTTTGTTAATTAATGAATTGCTTTGGTGTTTATTAGCAATATATTAATTGCTATTTTATATTTAAGCAACTTTCACTTTCTGCAAGCTGTTCGCTTCCTTGTACAAGATGACGATAAGCAGGTGGTCATCGTTGATCAGCTCTTTTCAGAGGCTGAGAAAAATAAAGAATCTCTGTATGTGACCAGTCTTGTCGTGCTCGAATTAATGTGGGTGCTTAAGGCAAGCTATAAGGTTGAGCGTGGAGATATTTTGACTGCTGTGGGTGAATTGCTCAATATGCCAGTCTTGAAATTTCAAGATCAATCTGTTTTAAGGTCGTTTGTTGTTGAGGCGGCTGATAATGATGTTGACTTATCAGAGTACTACACGTCCAGCTTTTATATCTTCATCTGCTTCTGCGAGTTTTGCTGATAACCATTCGCGATTGTTAGAATGAAAAATGTCACTTTCATCTAAATTTTCATCATCAAAACTATCGTTATTAAAGCTAATCTGATCTACGTTCTGAACAAGCTCAGAAGCTGCATCAACTTCAAACATAAAAACGACTTGATCATTATCGTTTGGCTGTTGCCATCTTAGACGCTTATAAAACTCGTCAAATTCCTTTT
>ENA-ORXR01001072-ORXR01001072.1-marine-metagenome-genome-assembly--contig:-NODE-1072-length-30944-cov-16.547705_pt1 | contig 30944 bp, 16 predicted proteins | sample MGYA00237866_ERZ511479 | MGnify/ENA metagenome assembly ERZ511479
ACATTGAATAACTCATCGTAAGCTGTTGTTATTCTGTAATTTAACAGTATTAAAAGCGACTTTGCTTGTCGCACCGTATGTACATTTGTTCTATGAAGTCCTTCTTTCTTTTATAAAATTGTAAAACTCTAATCCAATTTCAGATAACCGTACAATTCTAGTATGATCATTGGTTGTACTTTTACCTAAATCATAAACCAAACCATGAATGATTAACTCATTTATCAAAAAGATGTATTCTGAAGTACTTGTAATTTTAGCATTAGATGATATAGATTTCTCTATTTCATTTAATTTTACCTCAAGTGCATTTTTCCTTTTACCTAAATCTAACTTACAGATTTTATTACTTATTAAAGTGGGATTGCCTTTGATTTTCTTAAAGGATCCACGTGATTGATTTTGCATCTCTTGGCCTAAGTATATTTTAGGAGTCAAGCCATTTATTTGCAAATAAACACTCTCTAATTCTATGTAGCTTTTTTCAATATTGCTAGAATGAAGCATTAATTCCTGTAGAAGAAAAATTTGCTTTATGTTTAGTATGGTGATTAATCTTAAAAACGTGCTTTGATAGTCTGTGGAGTAGTTACTTGTTAACTTGTTAATTAAGGCAGTTGCGAAAATAGTTCTCTTTTTATCAGATTCAGTTTTGGATACTTGCATCAACACTTCTTCAAAAAAATCTAGAAAATCCGAGGAAGAAATTTTTTCAATATTGATTTCATTTTCTTGGTAATCATTGATAAATTTTGATAGCTGAAGAACAAAAGTGTTTAATCTATCCTGTTTTATTCTACCTCTAAATCCAAAAATTAATTCATCAAGAGCAGCACCAACATAGGGAATAATTCCAAATATACCTTTTGATAAGCTAATACCTGTTTGTTTGATTAATTCTTTTTTTTCAGTTTTGTCTTTCATTTTTAAAAGTGTATGTTTTTATTGCTTTCTTAGAACCGGTTTGTATAAGTGAAGTATGCGACGTGAGGAGCCTATGGCCGTTTTATGCTTTTTTGGTAAGCAGTTTTAATCTTCTGAATTATAAAGATGTCGGTAGTTTGTTTTTAGCTTCTCAAGCTCATGATACATACTCATCAGTAAACAGTCTATCCGTAGACAGTACCCCAAAACATTCAAACAGTTGCGAAGGATTTGAGAAACTAGAATTAAGATCCACCATTCCTTTAAAGCGGGAGTGGATTAGGCTTTAGCCAAAAATAAAATAAGCCCTATTCAAAATCAGCCTCAATAGGCAACACATGCACCACCTTCTCATCAATTGTAAACGAATCACTATTGGAGAGCACGTGCACCTTCATATTGACAATCGTCATGGGATAGCCTTCAGGTAAGATGGCTTGATTGTTATGTGTTAAGTTGCTAGGGTCGAAGACGATGACCATGCCAGAACCGATAACAGTGAAGTGATTTGTGTCCTTGATAATAAGTCCAGTGTCTTCTGCTAGTCCGACCCCAATCAAACTAGGGAAGCGAGCTACAGCTTCTGAAACGCGACCAAAACGGCCTCTTTTGATAAAGTGAGTATCAATGATTAATCCGGGAATAAATTCCATACCTTCTCGCATATCGACAGCTCCTTTTTGGAAGGAATCAGTGACGCTGCCACCATATATCATTTCACTAGACATTGCCATAGCGCCAGCACTAGTACCAGCAATCACGATCTTTTCTTCTTGAAATCGGCGTTGGAGAACTTTGTGCATCGTTGTATTACCTATGATATCAACGATTCGGGATTGGTCACCACCAGAAAACATGATGCCATCAGCTGCTTCGATCACTGCAATCCAATCCGTTCTTTCCGCATCGGTTCTTTCTCTGATGTCGAGGATTTTCAAATTGCGACAACCGAGTCGCGTAAATGCCTTGTGATAATTTTCTCCGACTTCAACAGGAATTCTGGAAGCAGTAGGAATCACTACGATATTTGCATCTTCACCACCACTTTCTCTTACCACTCGGCTTAATATACCATCCTTCACAAAGTCAAGGGTATAAGCTTCAGAGATATGGCTGACGTCTGGGCCCTTGTCTTCATTTCCTCCGATGGGTATTAAAATTCCTTTCTTAGTCATTTGTTCTGCTTTAATTTTAAGGATCGTTCTTTCCTTGGTGCAAAAATAACTTAATATTTCTTGGAAATTATGTCAATCAGAATTAATTAATTAAGTTTATCAAACATCTATATTAATTTGTATTCTTATAATAGATAATAACTAAACAAACACACGCACCATGGAAATACGGGAGATACGCGCTATGAGAGGGCCAAACTATTGGTCCATTAGAAGACACAAGCTAATTGTGATGACCTTGGACCTTCAAGATTATGAAGAAAAACCAACCAATAAAATTGATGGATTTTATGATAATCTGGTCAAAATGTTTCCTGGAATGTATGAACATCGCTGTTCTGTAGGAACTGCAGGTGGATTTTTCCAACGAGTAGAAGAAGGAACTTGGATGGGGCATGTTATTGAGCATATTGCCCTGGAAATTCAAAGCTTAGCTGGTATGGAAGTCGGTTTTGGAAGGACTCGTGGCTATGGTGAAGATGGCGTTTATACTGTTGTTTTTAGCTATATAGAAGAAAAAGTTGGTAGATATGCGGCAAAAGCTTCTGTGCGAATTGCTAGAGCTATATCAGAAAATCGGGAATATGACTTGGAGGAAGACATCACAGAAATGAGAGCTATCCGAGAAAAAGAGCGCCTAGGCCCAAGTACAGGATCAATCATTGCTGAAGCACTCAATAGAGGCATGCCTTGGATTCGTCTCAATCGATATTCCCTTTGCCAAATTGGATATGGCGTCAATCAAAAACGAATTCAGGCAACCGTTTCCAGTACGACTAGTAGCATCGGCGTAGAGCTAGCGTGTGACAAGGAAGATACCAAACACTTATTGAAGCAAGCGAATATTGCAGTGCCGGATGGCGATATTGTAAGAACAGAGCGTGGATTGCGAGATGCCATCGATTATATCAAGTATCCAGTAGTTATCAAACCAATCAATGGTAATCATGGTCGTGGTATTACCATAAACATTCAAAATTGGGAAGACGCCCTAGAAGGATTTAAAGCCGCAAAGGAAATTTCCCGTAGTGTTATTGTTGAAAAATATATCACAGGAGACGATTATCGACTGTTGGTTATCAACTATAAACTGGTTGCAGCGGCCAAGCGAACCCCCGCGCATGTAGTAGGAGACGGAAAATCTACGATTCAAGAACTAGTGGATGAAGTCAACAAGGATCCAAGAAGAGGATTCGGTCACGAGAAGGTGTTGACGATGATTACCATTGATGATATGACCAAAAATATCTTAAAACTGCATGGTCATACCCTTGAAACGGTTCTAGAGAAAGGAGAAGTGCTGCATCTCAAAGAAACTGCCAATCTAAGTACCGGTGGCACTGCGACAGACGTTACTGATATTGTCCATCCTGAAAATATCTTCATGGCAGAGCGGATTTCCAGAGTCATAGGCTTGGATATTTGTGGGATTGATTTAATGACAACAGATGTCTCTAAACCCGTATCAGAAACAGGTGGGGCAGTACTAGAGGTCAATGCAGGCCCTGGATTCAGAATGCACTTGGCACCAACAGAGGGATTGCCCAGGAATGTAGCCAAACACGTTATGGATATGATGTATCCGCATGGCTCCACAGCTAGAATCCCAATTGTAGCAGTTACAGGGACGAATGGTAAAACGACAACTACAAGGCTCATCGCGCATATGGTAAAGATGATGGGTAAAAAGGTAGGATATACGACATCTGATGGCATCTATATTCAAAATCACATGCTTGACAAGGGCGATTGTACGGGCCCTGTAAGCGCAGAATTTGTGTTGAAGGACCCAACTATAGACTTTGCAGTGTTGGAGACCGCTAGGGGCGGTTTACTACGTGCTGGTCTTGGGTTTCACCATTGCGATATCGCTATAGTCACGAATGTTGCTCCAGATCACTTGGGTTTGAGGGGAATCAATACGGTAGAACAAATGGCGCGTTTGAAGGGTGTTGTCCCTGAAACGGTATTGCCTGATGGTTACGCGATCCTCAATGCGGATGATGATTTGGTTTACGATATGCGCGAGAACTTGAAATGTAATATCGCCTTGTTCTCCATGGACGAGAATAATGAACGGATCCAGCGTCATATGGCGAATAACGGCCTTTCTGCAATATATGAGAACGGTTTCATTACGATTTGCAAAGGAACATGGAAAATGCGGGTCTGTAAAACGGTAAACGTGCCACTGACTTTTGGTGGCAAGGCGCGTTTCATGATTCAAAATGTATTGCCGGCGGTATTGACTGGATATATACAAGGGTTTGATTTGCGGGATATCAAAATGACGCTTGAATCTTTCATTCCATCTCCTTCTCAGACACCTGGTCGCTTGAATCTATTTAAGTTCAAGGGCTTCGATGTTCTATTGGACTATGCACACAATGCTGCAGGAATGCATGCTTTGCGTGAGTTCATTCAAAATCTTAGTGGTACACCGAAAGTGGGAATCATTGCTGGTGTTGGAGATCGCAGAGAAGAAGATATTGAGGAAATCGGCGAAATTGCTGCAATGATGTTTGATGAAGTCATTATTCGACAAGACAAGAACCTACGTGGTAGGACAGAACAAGAACTGATCGATCTGCTGATGAATGGTATCAAAAGACATGATCCTAACAAGAAGGTACTTCTCTTTAAATCAGAAGCAGAAGCGATCACCTTCGCTATTGAAAATGCCAAACCTGGATCTTTAATCACGATGTGTAGTGATGTGGTGCCTGATGCGTTGAAGTTGGTGATGGATTTCAAGGAGAAAGAAGCAAAGTTGTTATATGGAAAAGGATAGTTTAACCTGGATTATCCGTGGTTTTTTAAATAGAATGAAGTAAAAAAATAACACCCTTCTGAAAGCCATCCTATTTAGCAAAATAGCTTAATACAGAAAGGTGTTAATATTTTGATGCGCAATTTGATCGAATATTCTAAAAATAGTCGGTTCTTAATTTCAATGCTACAGTTCAATAAGTGAATTACCACTTGTTCGATTTGAATCCATCCCTTCTAGGGTCAAAGCTATTGATAAATCATGATAAAGCTATCTGAGAGTTGTTTTAATTGATTTTTTTATTTTTGAAAAAACGACTTTGCAAACCGTTTAAATTTAGTGTTGATTGATTGTTGATTTTCCTTTAAATCGATTGGAAATAAGGCATTTAAGTAAAATGAGATATAATATTTTTTATTGGAATAATCATGGCTTTGCAAACGGTAGTTGGGGGTAGTTATTCTAATTAAATTTTATACTAAAATGGAATAACATCTTTCTGTCGACACTTAACTCAGGTTACTAGATGATTAAGAACCAGAAGTTATTATTCTTTCATATATTTAGTGTATTGAAATTTTGAATAGGCAGCATTGTTGACACTTATTTTCTGAACTGTGTCCTTATTTTAAAAAACCAGATCCAAAGCCTATATAGTGTCTGAACGAAAAGACAATAATTGTTGATTATCAATCTTTTAATAAGAAATTGTTATGACAAATATTCTTGGGAATATTCCATTTCTCTAGCTTATCGCTGAATAATTTTAAATTATTTGTAGAAACTGAAGGTATATCAGATCACATTAGTTAATGAATAAAGAACGAGGAACCTGTTACTTCCGGAAGCCGGCCCAGTCCAGAAGTGAGAGGTTTTGCAAGCCGTAAAGCATTGACTTTCAAGAAGTAAAGACCTCTCACTTTCTGAAAAGGTAACAGGTCGCTCGTTCATTGCTTTAAAAAGTGGAGTTTTCGGTCAGACACTATATAGCTTTTTGCATAGCATTTATAATTGCCACCAGTCCACGTACCATAACCTGTACGGACGCAGGGCTAACATAGAAAGTATTGATCCGCTTCCAAGTCCAATTTCCGTTGACTTTTTTATTAGCATCAACTTTTCACTAGTTTGAGATAGTGCCGCTGGGAATTAGTTTACAAATCCATCAATGATTCATCCTATTCAAATCAATTGACTAAAATACCTCCGATAGATGCGCTTTCTAGGATAAAACCCCATAAATATCCCAGGAAACAGCAAAAGAGAGGTCAGAAAATTAGTCCCCGTAAACCTAATATCATCCAAGATAAGAGAATTGTGTTCATCGACTTTCTCTACAATGTGACGGTGCGTCCAAGTGGCCAAAGGCCATGGGAGTTGGACACCCTCATCCACAAACCAAGCGCGTTGATCCGTCACGCCGTCTTCCACTATATCGCTGATCCAATCTGCCTTGATAGGACTATGAAATCGGATATGGACTTGATCACCCTTTTGAGACCCCGTAAAGGCTACGATTTCCATCTTACCGACAGGCGGTTTGAGGGCTTCGAATAGGCGACGGTCGAAAGCTGCCATTACTGTTTTGTAGTTTCCTTTGACTGGTGTTTTTAGTACTAAGTTCATTGTAGAGCTGATATTTTAAAGGAAACAACAAATAGCCCAAATTGTTAATCAAAACAATTAATACGAACCATATTCACCCAAATATCATTGCAGTACCGACACCTTATTCCTGTTATTCCAAGTAATACTGCGATCTGAAGCACTGCATACGCCATCCATATTGACATCTGCAGTAAAGTAGGCATTCTGGTTACGCCTGTTCCAGGTCTCACTACGATCTGCGGCATTAATTGCGTTGTCTGTTGTCGCATTGCCAGCGTAGGAGCCGAAGACACCATTCCCAAAATCTACTTGTGGGTTGGTACCTGCGATGACGGTTGTCCCGTTGCTAAAATCAAGCGAATTGAGGGAAGTAGACAAACTGATTGTGGATGCCGTTGTCACCCTAAGATGATTGCGGTGCGTAATGCTGATATAGTAAGCATCTGGTGCCAAGGTCTCAAAACCAACAGGCGATGTGCCATCTATAGACACGATGTCGCCATCCCTTTGAAGTAGGGCAGACTGGGTTGCGACTAGTAGCGTTGGGTCGGTTTTATCTCTCAATTCAAGGAGTACCCAGTCTACAAGAGCGTCATTTCCAGTAGTGTTTAGGAGGTTACTATCAAAGGACTCACCGCCGCTATTGACTAGGGAGAAACCTAGGTTCTCAAAGGGTTCTGCAGTTGGTATTAGGGAGCTGACTCGTAAGTCATCTCTCATCAGTCCAGTAGTATTGTCGTAGGCACCTTCCAGGAATGCCTTTGCTTGCAATTCAATCCTGGGCAGTGCACTAGAAACGCCTGTCCAAGTGCTCAAGTTGGATACGGTATTCCAAGCGACTTGTTGCATTACTGCTGCTTGGGCGGTTGTAGGCATATTCGTAAAGGGAACACCCCATTGATTATTGATGGCGGTGGTTAATCCAGCAGGGGATTCTCTATATATCGTAGCGTACATCACACATGCGATGAAATAATTTCCGGCGTTTGTCAAATGAATATCGTCTGAAAACAAATCAGTGAAATTGTTGATCCCAGGTACATTTCCAGCATTAATCTCAGTTGTTAAATCATAAAACGCTTGTCCTCCAGGAATCATCCAGATTTGTGTGTCAAGCGGATTTTGGATACGAACATGATCTACTATTCCAGACCAAAGCGGAAAATCTACTTGAAGTCTTGGATGCCATGGCGTATTACTGTTTGCTGTGTTATCGTAGGAGCAACCTGCCGGTAATCCTGAGTTGGTACAATGCCACGTCTCATAGATATAAAACCGAATCGGTTGCCCATTATTATTGTTCTTAGCATAAGTATAAAAATCGTTGGCATATTGGTAAGTATCACTCCACGACAGGTGATTTTGCAAGGGAACCGCTTCCGTAATCACCAATGTATTGTAGTTCCCATTAGGGAAGGCATTGGTATACGGTGTTCCTTGAGCATCAGCAGGGTTATTGTAATTGATGTGCAATGGTGCCCCAATTCCAATTTGCCTATCGTGATGGGTGATTTTACCTGCATCAGTCGCCATTGCTTGAACCATAACTGGCATATTATGATTGACTAGGCTATGACCAATATAAAAGGGATTTCGTTCCTGCGCATGGCTTATTAATAAAGAGAACAAAACTATTGCTACTAGTGTCGCTTTTTTTATCATTTTATTTGAAATTTTACTTTATAATTACTGTTGGACTTGCTATATCTTGCTAAGATATGAGTTATTTCTAACAAGTGGAAATTCATTGCACGGAAATTCTTTTCGAATGATGCGTTTGTCCAACCTCAAAAATATAAAAGGGATTGGCTTAGGGATACGCAATGGTGAGCCGTAGGCGAAGACCGAAGGGCCAAGTGAATAACGAGCCATGTAGCAGCCCGACCTGAAGCATAGCGGAAGGTAAGCCCCATTGCGCCGTGAAAACTTAAGGCAAAACCTTAAATCAGAGGACCCGTATGCGGGAAAGCCGACCCTACGGGGCTGTGGGGAGCGGGGAGGTGACGAACCGCTCTACCCGGAAAAATAACATTTCAATCACTAACCAAGTTCATTACGTCAATAATTATTCACTAAATACTAATCATTAATCACTATTATCATCAAACTACTTCAATTCAATAGTTCTAAACGTCAAATTTATTCTTGGATGTTTCACTTTCTTGGTTGGCGGTAAACGATGCAACCAATTTTTTTGAGTCGTCCCTTTCATCACTAATAAACTACCGCGTTCGAGCAGGACAGAAACGGTTTGCTTTGTCACCTTATGTTTGAAAGAGAATTTACGATCTACTCCTAGGCTTAGGGAACCAATTGCGCCATTCTTTTTCAAATCCTTTTCGCCGTCACTATGCCATGCCATTCCTTCCTCACCGCTGTGATAAAGGTTTAGTAAACAGGAGTTAAAGGTCTCTCCTGTCTTATTTTCAATAATGTCTTTTAGTTCTAATAATTCCTTGGTCCAGGGGAGTGCCGATTTAGTGGTTTTCGAATAGGTGTAATCAAATGGTTGATCGCCATACCAGGCTACTTTGCGCTTGGTTACAATCAATTTTCCGAACATGATGGCCTTGTCATTGTCCCATTTAATATGCTGTAACAACTGGTCGAAATAATGCTGAGACTGTTCTGCGTTGAGGATTTTTCCATAATAATCAGCTTCTCCATCATTGGGTAGGATACTTGATACTGGATTGGGATTAAATAAGTCCATTTTAGCTATTATTACTTTAAATTATCAAGAATGTCTTCATCAGGTGCTTCATTTCGAAATTCTGGTAGCATTTTTAATTTGATGATCAAAAAGTTCAAAATCAGGCTGAATATTACGGTAAAGATAAGGATTTCTAATGTAGAGAAATATGCTGTATTGCCCCATCCGATTGTTCTATTTACGTATTGCTCTCCTCCAATTAATTGAAAAAATAGGGATGTAAATATCTCAGATTTAAGTATTAACCGAACTGAAAACAATAAGACGATGAATATCTGTAGAACATGATTTAAGCGAAAACGTTTTGTCAAGTTCAAAATAGGAATTAACAGGCAACCATATTTAATCAAAATAGTCCAAAAGGTTAAGTTTTTTGCGCCATACCCATATTCATAAAAGTAACCCGTTTGGTAAGCTGTAAGAAGACTTAGAACTTCATAGAGTAACAAACCTACCGATAGCACTCCAATTGTAAAGAAGTTTGCAGTATATAATCTACTCTCATTGCTTACCTTTTTGAGTACGATCCCCAGGAAAAGTATGATTAAGTATGAAATTACTACAGGGTTCAACTTTTATATTTTTGAATATTTATCGAATTGCTTTCTTATTGGGTGTAATATAGCAGAAATACTAGTTTTCATAGCAAACAGCAGTATAAAAGCATTAATATTTAAAGCACATTATTCTAACTCATCTATTGAACATAGTACCTTTACCTTCTTAGTTTCTAAACCCTTTATTCTGTTCCAGGATTAAAGAAGCTCCATCTCCTCAGGACGATACAATTTAAAGTCGTGGTTTACTGCACGCTCTTCAATCATTATTGGGATAATGATGGTGTCATCTATTCTATTTTGTGGAACGGGGGCTCGTGTCCAATAATGGTGATCGGCGTAAGCATAAAATGATTGACGAGGTGCTTTGTGTATTTTTATATTATGATTGTTTTCATACGCTACTTGTCCAGTGTTGTTGTCTAAACCTAGCGTATCACTAGGAAAAGAGAAGATATGTATGATCAAATACATCCCTTGTTTCTTAGGCTTAGGTGGTCCTGGTACGTATTATAACTTTTATGATTGGCATTATTCTGCCCAAGCGTGTAGTGGTGACACAATTCCTGTTACGGTCTCTTATCTGGATGTTGATGCTACCGTAACTGATGTTGTATCTGGGAATGATGGTGCTATTGATCTTACTGTTGTTGGTGGACAGCCTCCTTACACCATTGTTTGGGATAGTGGTCAACTAACAGAAGATATTTCTGGTCTTTCTGCTGGAACCTATTGTGTTTCAGTTTCAGATAATACCGGATCGTGTATTGTCGATATATGTGAGACAGTAATGTCTAGCTCATCTTTGGTTACTATAGACGGATTACAGTCCATTGAGCTTAACCCCAATCCGGCAGCTGAATTAGTAACGCTGAAGGTGGCCTTTGACAGACCTATTGAATTGATGCTTGAAATTACTAATGCTTTGGGACAGTCAATGTATTCAATGCGTTTTGACGAGCAAGCTGAACTACAGCATGCTCTTGATTTGAGTTCCTTTGCAGGAGGTATATATTTTGTTACACTTAAATCAAACAAGCAATTTATAACAAAAAGGCTCATCGTTGTCAGCAAATAGAGATTCGTCTTTGGTGTTTGTAATGCAGCACACAGTAACCAAAGCTAGTATAACAGTAACAATTATCTCAAATTGAAGCGATAAATTAAAGTAATTAGTAATTATATTGTGATGTGTCGTTATGGGCACATCACATTTTATTTATTGAAGCATACCATTGTTAAAATCCTCTTTTAGTTTTTCGTTTGAAAATGGGAAGCCCGAATACCAGTTTCTTCATTGTAGCTGATAGGTTATGTCCAATCACCGAATAAGCACTTAAATTAGGGTTTGGCTTTTTTCCTTCTCCCAGTCTGCGAATATGGATTTCATGCCAAGTAGTCTCCACAAAACCACTAGCATCTATAATTTTAAGACCCATTTTAGGAATAGGAACATCAAAGCGAGACTGTTTGCCTTCAAAAATTTGATTGGCCAAGTCTGGAAATATCGTAAATGGGCGTGCAAGCCCTACAACATCGAGCTCTCCTTCTGCGATGGCGCGTTCCATAGTGGCTACGGTTCTGAAGCCACCAGTCAACATTAATGGTGTTTTTAGTAATTTGCGTACTTTCTTGACATAATCCAGGAAATAGGCTTCTCGTTCCTGTGTACTTTTTTTCTTGTTGGCACCGATCATCGCTGGTTGTTCATAAGTACCACCACTGATTTCAATCAAGTCGATTCCCTCTGCTTCTAATAGCTGTACGACTTGCATTGACTCTTCTTCTGTAAACCCACCACGCTGGAAATCAGCAGAATTGATCTTGATACCTATAGGAAAACTTGAACCTACTTTTTTACGGATGTTCCTGTAAACTTCTAGGACGAACCGAGCACGATTCTCAAGACTACCGCCCCATTGATCTGTTCGTTTATTGACGAGAGGGGACAAGAACTGACTGACAAGATAACCATGGGCACCGTGTATTTGCACACCGGTAAATCCTGCTTCTTTTAAAATAGCGGCAGTGTTGCCAAATCGCTCAATAATATCCAATATCTCTGGTTCAGTTAATGCTCTGGGTTGCGCAAACAGTGCCGACATTCCTTTTACCTTTGTAATTACTGAAGAAGGGGCTACTACTTCCTTGTTTATCGCGCCAATCGCTTGTCTACCAGGATGATTGAGTTGTGGCCACAGATGAGCGCCAGTGCCCATGACTGCTTTAGCCCATTGTTGTAACATCTCAAAATCAGTTTTGTCTTCAACGATCACATTACCTGGTTCTCCAATCGCTTTACTGTCTATCATTATATTGCCAGTTACTAAAAGACCAGAACCGCCATCCGCCCAGCGTTTGTAGGCGTGTATGATGGCTTTGGTAGGAGCGTGGTGCTTAGGAGACATATTTTCACTCATAGCAGATTTAGCAATCCTATTTTGTAGCTTTGCGCCACAAGGTAATAGTAGTTCTTTTTGTAAATTCATATCGTTAATATTGAACCTTTCTACTCACTTTGCCCAAAAATTTCTATATTTCTTCATATTTGTGAGTTAGGGTTGGCTTATTAGCGGTTGGGCATAAAATACCTAATTTCCAACAGCAATTTAAACCAATACCTAAAACTAATTCCTAACAGCCAATTAGCCAATTCCTTAAAGATTATCCATGAATCCAGATTTTATGCAATACCTTTTAAAGGTGACCGAGTCTTCAGCCTGCAAGGAGGTCGAAGTCATTCAAACCTTGTGGAGTGATTATGGTAAAATATCTCGGTATCAATTGTTTGGTTCTTCGCTAGAGACGGTTGTGGTGAAGTGTATTTCGTTAAATCAGGCTAATGAGCATCCAAGAGGCTGGAATACGGATATAGGACATCAACGAAAAGTGAAATCTTATAAAGTTGAAACGCATTGGTACAAAAACTGGAATCAGCGGTGCACGGTGCACTGTCGCGTGCCACAGTTTATTGGTTCCTACGCTGAAGGACAGGATCAATGGATTGTTTTAGAAGATCTGAATACCGATTTCCCTTTACTGAAGCATCAACTTGATATGCCAAGCGTTGTTGCTTGCTTGAAATGGTTGGCAAATTTTCATGCTACTTTCTTAGGAGAAACGCCTACTGGTTTGTGGGAAATTGGTACCTATTGGCATTTAAACACGCGACCTGATGAATTTGAAAAGATAGAACACCAAGAACTAAAGTCGAAAGCACATGTAATTGATAGATTGCTTAACCAATGCCAATACCAAACGATTGTTCACGGTGATGCCAAATTGGCTAATTTCTGTTTTTCTGAAATGGGTAACCGTATTGCTGCTGTCGACTTTCAGTATGTTGGCGGTGGTTGCGGGATGAAAGATGTCGCCTACTTTTTAGGGAGCTGTCTTTCCAGTTCGGAATGTGAATTGTACCAAGACGAGTTATTGGATGTCTATTTTTCAGCATTGCGATTGGCGCTTGCGTCTTCTTCACTTTCTATTGATTTTACGGAATTAGAAGGGGAGTGGCGGCAGCTGTATCCTGTTGCGTGTACCGATTTTACGCGATTTTTGCTGGGCTGGATGCCTTCCCATCAAAAAGTAAACAATTATCATCTTAACATGATGAATGAAGTGTTGTCTAAGTTGCAGTAGATTGACTAGGAGTATCCATCAGTAGTAGACCAACAAATTACCTACCCAATACTATTTTAAAAACCCTAGCATTAACCCTCAAAAAATAGAGTCCATTATCAAACATAGAAATATCGATTTGTCTAGGAGCATTTTTATCAAAAATCCCTTGCTTTAGGACCTTTCCAGTAATATCTAAAAGCTGGAAAGAGGAGGCCTTATTAGAAATTGAGCGAATATTGACAATGCCATTTGTTGGATTGGGATAGATTAAAAAGTCTGGATAATTCTCAATTTAATCCACAGTGGTGACCATGCATTCCTGACTAGTTGTATGAATCCAATCAATCATAAAGTCTAATACTTGTTGGCTCATTGTGGAGTCATATTCTGTACCAAATCCATGATCTAAATCATTAAACAATTGGAAGGTGACGTTAGGTCTCGAAATGGAATCCTGCCAAATTTGGTAGTGAATGTTGGAAGGGACAAACCGATCTGCAGTGCCATACATCAAGGCTTTAGGCTTGTTTGAATATTGTTGTACAAATACAGCTGAATCGGAATGGTTGATCCAGTCAATCCAAAACCTAGGCGAGAAATGACTATTGTAAAGCGTCGTCGACATGGGCCAGAGTCCGCTTCTCAAGGAGTCAAACTGTCTTCTGATGATATTGGCTCCTACTGGATCATTATCAATAGACTCATATTGGTAAATAGCAACAGAGTCAACAGGTTGCGAGGTTCCTGCCATATTCAAAATACCACGGACATCAAATCGCTCATATCCTACTTGGCTTACAAAGGATCCGCCTTGGCTGTGTCCTGCCAAAAAGATATTGCACGAGTCGACATTAGGAAGCGTTTTTGCAAAATCAATGGCATGGTGAATATCTTTTATATAGTCATAAATAGTCACCGTATCAACAAACCAACACGGTGGTTTCTCAATACAGTTAACAGTATGACTGCGCTTGTCATATCTTAATACCATAATACCATTTTGTGATAATGCATCTGCTATATCATAAAACATTCTGGTCTGCGCCTTACGATAATTTGCTCCAATACTATCCAAATAATCCTTGGTTGAATTGGCGTCCTTGTCCAATGCCGCTGTACCGTGAACTAGAATAAGAATGGGGAAAAGGGCTTGGGTATCTGGAGTAGTGATGGCACTAGGAAAGTGAAGTGAATCTACTCCCAAAGTCAATGCGTACTCAGGAGTATTGACATAGAAGGTGTCAATTATACTGCTATAACTTTGTCCATAACTAAAAAATGGAATTATAATTAATATGAATTTAGTAATTATTGACTTCATCTTTAAAAGCAATTGTTTAGAACAAATAGCAAGTATTTATACTAGCCAGTTTTTTGTCTAATTAATATCTGAAAGAATATTATGAAGCATCTTTATAAGGCAAATCCATCAATGAATTTGGTTTCATATAAACAAAACCATTCTAGTGAATATCCTTTACTCAATTCAAGCACGGCCTACTATCCAGGAACCGCCAACCCAATCTCCTTGCCTTTTGAGATCATAAAAGCAAAAGCCGCTTCATATTCATTAGGAATTTCGCCATCCAAAATAGCTTCACGGATCGCCTTTTTGATAATTCCGACTTCCCTGGAAGGTGAAATACCAAAAGTCTCCATGATGATCTCCCCTGAGACAGGAGGCTGCCAATTGCGGAGGTTGTCTTTTGCCTCCACTTCCTTTAGTTTTAGACGAACAAGCTCGTAGTTTTCGAGATATCGCTTCACCTTATTCCTATTCTTGGAGGTAATATCTGCTTCGCACAAGATCATAAGATCATCGATATCGTCCCCGGCATCAAACAACAGTCGTCGGATAGCAGAATCAGTGATGTTATCCTTGGTCAAGCTAATTGGTCGTAAGTGCAGGCGTACTAGTTTTTGCACGTACTTCATCTTAGCATCCATAGGCAGTTTCAGCTTACGGAAAATCCTGGGAACCATACGCGCACCAACAACTTCGTGGCCGTGAAATGTCCAACCCGCCTTTTGATCAAACCGCTGAGTGGGTGGCTTGGCGATATCGTGCAACAGGGCCGCCCATCGCAACCAAACGTTTGAGGTATTGCGACAAATGTTATCCAGCACCTCAATTGTATGATAGAAGTTATCTTTATGACCAATGCCTTTTTTGATGGTCACTCCATATAGGTCAGAAACTTCTGGAAAGATGATGTGTAGTAAACCACTGTTAAATAAGTGTTTAAAACCAATAGAAGGCTTGGGCGATTTCATGATCTTCTCTAGCTCTATCGTAATGCGCTCCTGAGAAATAATGTTGATACGTTCCTTGTGCTCACCAATGGCTTTGAAGGTTACCGGATCAATCTTAAATCCCAATTGGGTCGAAAACCGAATCGCACGCATCATTCGCAACGGATCGTCTGAAAACGTTCTTCCAGGAGCGAGTGGTGTACGCAGTATTTTGTTCTCTAAATCCTGCATCCCATTGAATGAATCAATGATTTCTCCAAAGTCATGACTGTTTAGGGAGACTGCTAAGGCATTAATCGTAAGATCTCTGCGATTCTGATCATCTTCTAGACTTCCGTCTTCCACTACTGGTTTTCTTGAATCGAAACGGTACGACTCGCGTCTGGCACCTACAAACTCTACCTCCAAATCATTGTGTCTAAACATGGCAGTACCAAATCGCTTATAAACAGTTACTTTAGGCCTTGGGGTGAGTTTTCTGACCACTGCCTCGGCTAGTGCTATACCACTACCAACGCAAACAATATCCATATCTTTGCTAGGGCGTGAAAGTAGGCGATCACGAACATAGCCGCCTACCACATAAGTAGGAGATCCCAATTCTTTCGAAACCTCAGAAATCAGGTCAAAGATGTCACGTTCAAATGGCTTTATATCAAAAAGCATAGGAGAAATTGAGTTAATCCGGTGTTACAAATTAAATTTCCAGAAGCAAAACTAGTCAATTGAATTCAAAGAAATTCGATTTAATAACTATTTTCTGATAAAGAAAAGTTCCCCAGAAGGTAAAATTTTTATAATTACTGAAGGATCATCCCAATTTGTATCAGGTCTGCGGTGTTGAGCTGTATAATCTACTAGCGCAATCAGATCAGGATTAATTTCACTAAAAAGCTTAGGAGGTGGATCACCACTAAAGTTAGCAGATGTGCTCACCAACGGTTCATTAATAGCCTGAATCAGTTGTTGACAAAATGGATCCTTAATGACTCGGATGGCAATACTTCCGTCTGCTGCAATGAGTTCAGTTGGCAGATTTTTCGCCTTCTCATAAATAATCGTTATTGGCCTTTTTGAATGATCAATCAGCTTTGTTGCCTTAGGAGGTACACGATCTACATATTGCTTGAGTGTCTCATGACTGTCAACTAACAATACCATTTTCTTAGAATCGGCTCTTTTCTTTATTTGAAAGATTTGTTTTACTGCAGTCATTGAGCTAGCCTGGCATCCAATTCCCCAAACTGTATCTGTCGGATATATAACAACGCCATCCCTTTGTAGGATGGGAAGGATCTTTTCGATTTCTTCATTAATTGACATAGAATCAACTTTAAGCATTATTTACAATCGTAAAATTTAAAATTGAATAAAATATGTTAGAAATCCATCGCAGTAAATTACTTTTAACTTTTTAATAATTGGAATCCCAAGATAAGAGCAGAATTGCCTTTAGAATGAACTTATTTAGCCAGTTTATTAAGGTTTTATTAATTTCTGAAGGAATCTTGAATTTAATAGAGTAGCGTACTTTATAATTCTATAGTAAAACAATCAACAAAATAAGGATTGAATGTGTTATAAATGCAACTGTTAAATGTATAACATGCGAAATGTATCTATTCTATTGTTAAAAATTATCGTAAAGCGAATCAATAAAGTAGATTGACAAATGTATAATTATTTTTATTAGCCTTCATTATATCTTTAATACACAGATTAATAGTTGCTTAGTGAAAAGCATCTAGTAAGGAACATCAAAAGAATTTTTCATAATTTGTCAATATGGGTACAATTTTTGATTTTTCTTTACTTATGTACATTAAATCAGTAGATTTGTGCGTTATTTATGTGAGTTAAAGTAATGAACATTGGATAAAATACTTAGATTTCTCTTAATATTGTGTTGTTGTTTACCATTCAGTCAATTGAAGGCCCTTCATATTATTGGTGGAGAAATCACCTATGAATGCTTAGGAAATAGTGAATATCGTTTTTCAATGAGCGTTTACAGGGATTGCTACTCAATAAATGGAGCACCCTTTGATGATCCAGCCAATATTTCGGTTTTTCGATTTAATGGAACGTTTCCTACATTGTTTACAAATACTGTTGCTACTATACAGACTCAAGCAAGTGTACCTCCTGTTTTGAGTAGTCCTTGTCTAGAACCACCAAATGATTTATGTGTCGAATACGCAATCTATTCTTGGGATATGATTTTACCTTTCGATCCTGCAGGGTATGTTGTAGCATATCAAAGATGTTGTCGAAATACTACTATTTCTAATATTATTGCCCCTGGAACAGTTGGCGCAACTTACACAGCAACATTGACAGCTGAATCACAATCTATATGCAACTCTAGTCCTACATTTAATGATTTTCCACCAATTGTTGTCTGTGCTAGTGAACCGTTAAATTTTGATCACGGCGCTACCGATCCAAATGGCAATACATTGGTTTATAGTTTCTGTGCTCCAACGATTGGTGCATCTGAATTGGCTCCTGCTCCCACTATCGCTACAAACCCTTCTGCACCATTCCCGCATTATCCAGTTGTCAACTACATAGGAGGCTTTAGTCCTACCAATCCGATGGGAGGATCCCCTGTTATAGATATAAATCCTGTAACGGGTTTGATTACTGGTACGCCAACATCAATAGGTCAATATGTTGTGGGTGTATGTGTAGAAGAATTTGATGCCACAGGTAATTCTCTAGGGATCATTCGACGAGATTTTCAATTTAATGTGACGAATTGTACAAGGACAGTATTTGCGGATATTGCTGAAGATTCCTTGGCAGGTCCACAAGAGTACGTTGTGATTTCTTGTGGTGAAGAAACCGTTACTTTTATCAATGAGAGTTCTCAATTGTCTAATATCTTTGGCTACTACTGGGAGTTTGACTTAGGTCCTGGTATTCCACCAGTCACAAGTACACAAACGAATCCAGCAATTACTTTTCCTGGAAATGGTACTTATAATGGTGTTTTGGTAGTAAACCCTGGGAGCCCTCAATGTACGGATACCGCTGATATCCGTGTCAATATTTATCCTGAAATCACAGCCTCGTTTTCTTATTCCGCTACTTCATGCACACTAGCTCCAGTAACTTATACAGACCTTTCTGTTAGCGGCAGTGGAACAATTACTAACTGGACCTGGAATTTTGGAGATGGTAATACTTCGAATGATCAAAATCCAGTACATCAATTTAGCTTGGCAGGAGCTTTTAATGTATCTCTTACTGTGAGAGATATTAATGGATGTATTGCTACTTATACCCAGCAGATTGAGTGGTTTCCTGAGTCTGAAATATTGGTAAATCCTGAAGAAGATATTGGTTGTGAACCCTTTACAGTAAGTATTATAAATAACTCGTTTCCAATCAATGGATATACCACTGAGTGGGATTTAGGAGATGGTAATACTTCGGTAGCTGCTAGTCCTACGCATACTTACGAAACACCAGGTACTTATACTGTTTCTCTGACAATCACTTCCCCTATTGGCTGTGTGAGTCAACAAACATTTCCTGATCTTATTACGGTTTATGAAACACCAGAGGCTGATTTTTTATGTGATCCACAAGATCCGAGTAACTTTGATCCTGTAGTTACTTTTACTGATCAATCGACAGGTGTCGCTACTTGGTTGTGGGACTTTGGTACAGGAGATACATCCACTGATCCTAGCCCTATATACTCCTATCCTGATACTGGTAAGTTTGTAGTTGTGCTTGAAGTCACTCATATCGATGGCTGTACAGACACAATGTCTAAGATTATTGATGTGGTGCCACGATTCACTTACTTTCTACCTAACGCCTTTACACCAAATTCGGATGGCGTTAATGAAGAATTTCGCGGTGAAGGTATCTTCTATGGTATCGAACAATTTGAAATGCGCATCTTTAATCGTTGGGGCGAACAAGTCTTTCAGGCAAATGATCCAAATATTGCTTGGAATGGTCTTAAAAACAACACTGGAAAACCTGTCCAAAACGGGGTTTACATTTACCTTGTGAACATCATTGGCTCTCGAAATCAAAAATTCGAATACAAAGGCTTTGCAACAGTAATCCGTTAACTTTTAAACAGAACATCTCGATTCAAATTACTCGCTTTAAATCAAAGGCCTTTAAATTGATATCTCTTTCTTTCTTACTACTAGTTTAGAATTAAAAATATGGGCGTGCCCCTTCGCTCAGCCATCTTTATTTCATAAAGCTGTCTTCGCTACGGGTCGGGCCGTCTGGCACTCTCATCACTCTACACAAGGCATCGCAATGATGTTAAAACAACACCTCCCGTCCCTCACGCAATCTAGAAATACCTGTGATCTAAGTAACACACATAACACACAACTGACATTCTGTAACAAGCTATTATTTAAATATATGCCCTAAACGTAGTAAAACGTAGAAGTTAATTGATGAATATATTTATGCCATAATTTACAATTTTAAACTTGTAGTCTTGTGTTAAGAAAAACTTAAAACCTATTACCTCTCTAGTAATTGGTTACCAAATAAATCCAAATGAGTAATCAATTAGATAGTGTTTTTACTGCTAATAATCACATATATATCTATTTAGAATCTATTTCGAGAATAAGAACTATAATTTTTATTAGAATTGAATTCTATGACCCTTATACAGCTTTATAGCCTGTTTATGCTACCTACAAAACTAAAGCATAATGCCTAGAAACACCACAAGTAACATATATAACTGACTTTCTGTAATAACAAGCATGTCAATTATTTAAATATATACCTTAAATATTTCATTCTCAACGTAGTAAAACATATAAGTTAATTGATGAATAAAATTATGTCTCAATTCATTATTTAATTAATGTTAAAATTGTTAAATTGGTGTTAAGAAAAGCTTAAAATCATCCTGCCCTTCCTAGTTATTGATTACCAAATAGACCCAAATGAGTAATCAATTTTAATAGTATAAATCCTAATACGAATTCTGCAAAATTCTATTGGGAATGTCTTTCTGGAATAAAAACTATAATTTTTATTAAAATTGAATCCTATGATCAACCTCAGACTGATTTTCAGCATGTTTTTACTGCTACTTTCAACCTACCAAGCTACAGCACAATGCCTAGGAACACCACCGTTAGCGTTTACCTTTGAATCCACTGAATCAAGATGTGAATCAAATGGTACCATTATTTTACATATTACAGGAGGTTCTCCTTTTACTGATGGTAGTGGGAATCCCATCTATAACAACACTGTTATTTCTCCTATAATTGTACCTATTGGAGGACAAGCAGATTCTGTATTCGCTGCTATGGCTGCAGGGACCTATGTTGTCGAAGTAGCTGATGCCAATGGATGTACAGCAACCAACTCAGTTACAGTACCAGGTACTCACATGCAGTTGGAATTAACACCTACATGGAGTGACGCCACTTGTGATGGACTAGGCGGTGGATGGATATGTGGAACACCCGATGAAGGACGCCCATGGCCTCCAGGATTCTATCGATATCAATTATTTGATGCCACTACAAGTCCACCGACACCAATAGGTCCAATAGGTTTAGATAGTTGTTTTACAGACCTAGCTGCAGGATCCTACCAAATCAGGGCATATGATAGTTGTGAAAACTTCCAAACAAGGGATGTTCTTTTAGCTGCGAATACTTATGATCCCTCACTTTTGTTTGCTAACCAAAGATTCGTTGTCAACTGCGATACGGGATGCATTTATTTTTATCCATATATTTTTAGTAGTAGAGATCCGTGGGGGGAATTTCCATACCAATGGGAAGTAATTGGTTCAAATTATCCTGATGTTATTGGAGAAATGGGACAATTTGATTTCCACTATGATAGGGATACCTTATGTTTCTCTCCTCCTTATGCTGATAATGACTCGATATCATTTAAAATTACTGATGCATGTGGTAATATGACAACTCAACATGCCATCGTTCGACCTTTTAGAGCTCTTGCAAGAGATATATTAGATACCTGTTCAACTACTGGAGATATTGTTATTAGTCCAAGTTACACCCCTTATTGTGAAGATGGAACTGTAATGTACGAAATGACTTCAGCTCCAATTGGGTTTCCACTTCCTCCTCCTCAAGATACTGCATTTTGGCCTGATCTTAGTGATGGAACATATTGCTTTAAAATTACTGATTGTTGTGGAAATATTGCCACAGATTGTGAGACAATTAGAGCTCCCTTTTGGACTATAAGAGTGGATACCAGTCGTATTGAAACATGTGATAGCACACTAGTCGGTTTTCGTGCTACAGGTAGCTTTTTTATCGCTTTCCCAATCGGTCTAACAACTATTGTTACATCCGCTCCTGCTGGTTACCTAAATTCACTCCCTGACACGCTGCCTAACTATTCGTCTGACATCACAGGACCTCCTGGGGAATATTGTATTACGATGTATGATTTTTGTAATGAGAGAGATAGTTTATGTGTTGATGTAACAAAAACACCGAAATACGAGCCCACTGTTCTAGTTACACCCGGCTGTGTTACAGGAAACAGATTAGACATCAGTTGGACTAGTAATTTTTTTCTGCAATACGATATTTGGAGAGCAACTCCAAGTTATGACTTCATGGGTAACAACACAACTCAAGCTACGTGGACGAACCTTCTTACTGGAACCTATATTATTGAATGGGAAAATGACGATAACGAGAATTGTATTTTAAGAACAGATACCTTCATTATTCCAGAATATGTATCTCCATCTATTACGGGAGTCTGGGGGATCGAATGTGACAATGGTGTTGGGCTAATTACCGTACAAGGGTCAGGTGGAAATACGCCTTATACCTATGAGCTTTTTCAAGGACCAGTTACAAGACCTTTACAATCATCTCCTAACTTTCCAGGACTATCTAATGGGACGTATGATGTGAGATTAAATGATAATTGCAATAATTCAGCCATAATAACAGTTGCAATAGAACCCTTTAACCCAGTTGTTAAAGGTTATGGCGGTGCATTTTGTGAAGGAGATACCGCTGTTATTTTTGTTGATTATATTGAACTTGCTACCTATGCATGGAGTGGTCCAAATGGAAATATGTCGGATACCTCAATTCTTACTATTCCTAATATAACCTTGGCAGATGCTGGTACTTATACCATCGATATTGATGTAAAAAATCCAGATCAAACTGCTTGTGTAGCACAAACATTAACGCTTGAAGTCGAAGTCATGGATTGTAGTTGTACTTTAGACGCTTTCAATGCCACAATGGTTGATTGTAATGGTGCTGCCAATGGTACAGTTACAGCAAATATAAATAGTTCTAGTAACCCTCCATTCACTTATGTATGGAGTAACGGAGCCACTAGTCAAACCATTAGTAATCTTAACCCAGGTAACTATAGTGTAACTGTTACTGATGCTGGTGGCTGTTCAACAACAGGAGATACCCTTATTACGCAACCTAGTGCTTTAACATTAACAGGAATTTGGACAGATGTAGATTGTAATGGTGCCTTAAATGGAAGTATTGATATTACTCCCGGAGGTGGTACAACAGTTGGAATGGGATGTATGGATTATTCTTATTCATGGAGTAATATTGCTACTACACAAGATTTAAATGGTCTTGGAGCGGGTACCTACACTGTTACTGTTACAGATTGTAATGGATGTTTTATAGTTCGATCTTATACCGTTGTTCAACCTCCAGTATTATCCCTTTCTGGTACTTCCACCGATATATCTTGCAATGGATTAACAGATGGCAATATCGATATTACACCTACTGGTGGTAGTATAATGGGTGGTGGTGGTGGTGGCAATGTTGGATTGGTTGCTCCAATAGGAGGAAGCCAATACTCAGCTTTTCAAGATGGGTTAGAATTTGATGTTTTTAATGAAATTACATTGGATAGCGTGTTTGTCTATAACACAGGTGCTGGAAGCATAACAGTAAATCTATTGAATTCAACTGGAACAATCATAAACACTAATACAATGCCGCTACAAGATCGCAATGGTGGTCGATCTGTTGTTCCTCTTGGATTTATTATTCCTCCAGGTACAGGGTACAGACTAAATGCTGTCGGAACTTCAGGCATGACACTACATAGGACTTCAGGTGGTGCAACTTTTCCTTATACAACAAGTGATGTGTCAATTACAAATGCGATCAATGGAATAAATGGATTTTACTATTTCTTCTATGATTGGTACTATAATGGTGGTTGTTCTAGCTATTCATATCAATGGAGTAACGGGGCTACTACTGAAGATCTTACCGGGTTGTCAGCAGGTACCTACACTGCTACTTTAACGGACTGTAATGGATGTACAGCTATGCAATCCTATACAATTGCAGAGCCACTATTGCTTTCCAGTTCTGTCACTGGTACCGATGCTAGTTGTTCTGGAGCAGCAGACGGATCCGCTAGTGCAACAGTAACAGGAGGTGTAATGCCATACAGCTACCTTTGGAGTAATGGAGCAACGACATCAAGTATTAATAACTTATCAGGTGGGACTTATACTTTAACAGTGACCGATGCAAACAACTGCACGACCACCAGTAGTACTATGATTTCTCAAGCTAGCGCGCTTACATTAACTGGAACGTTTACAAATGTTCTCTGCAATGGTGCCGCAAATGGAAGTATAAACATTACCCCAGGAGGAGGAACGACTATAGGAACGAATTGTACTGGCTATTCCTATCTTTGGAGTAACAATGCTACAACGCAAGATCTAAACAGTCTTGCTCCTGGCAATTATACCGTAACATTGACAGATTGCAATGGGTGTACCATGGTAAGATCATATACGATATCTGAACCTCCTGCTTTAACCCTTTCTGGAATGTCGACTAATGTTCTCTGCAATGGTGCCGCAAATGGTAGTATAATCATTACCCCAGGAGGAGGAACAACAACGGGAACGAATTGTACTGGCTATTCTTATCTATGGAGTAATGCTGCAACAACTCAGGATATTTCTGGATTGTCAGCCGGTACTTACACAGTAACAGTTGTCGATTGTAATAGTTGTGCTATAACTGGTTCCTATACGATTTCAGAAGCCATGATGCTTTCATGCGCTGTAACTGGCACTAATGTCGGCTGTATAGGAGTGTCAAACGGAACTGCGGTAGCAAGTGTTACAGGTGGGACTATGCCTTACAGCTACATTTGGAATACAGGTGAAATGACGCCTATGATCTCTAATCTTTCAGATGGGACTTACACAGTTACAGTGACAGATGCAAATGGCTGTATTACAACATGCTCAGTTGGACTCACACAGCCAGAAACTGGTATTTTCTCAACTGCAGTAAATACGATCGATGTAGACTGCTATGGGCAAGCAACAGGCGCTGTAACTTTCCAGACGAGTGGAGGCACACCATCGTACACTATTCTTTGGAGTAACGGACAACAACACACTAACGTTCCCAGCATGGGACAGACAACCACTACTGGTTTATCTGCTGGAACTTATTCCCTGACTATTACAGATGCTAATGGATGCATTCTAATAGAATCCTTTACAATCGGGCAGAATCCAGACTTGATCGCTGCTGTACTCAATGTAGTTCCTCCGAACTGCTTTGGTGAGTCTAACGGTCAGGCGACCTACAATCCAAGTGGTGGGGTTTCACCATATTACTATTCTTGGGATACTGGGGAATCTACGCAAACAGCATCAGGTTTATCTGCTGGTTTTACTTATACTACTGTGACAGATGCTTTAGGATGTAGTAAAACCTATTCTCTCTTCTTGTCTGAGCCTCCACTATTAACCTGTATGCTAGAGTCGACTCCAGCAACCTGCAATGGTGATAGCGATGGAACCGCAACCGCCACAGTATCAGGTGGAGTTATCAATACAGGAAATACTGATTATCAGTATATGTGGAGCACAGGAGCAACAACTTCAAGTATCAGTAACTTAGCTATGGGTACTTATAGCTTAACTGTAACAGATGATAATGGATGTACTTCTATATGTTCAGTTGATGTTATAGAGCCAGATCTTTTAGTACTAACCTTGACCGGAACAGATTTATTATGTAATGGGGATAGTACCGGAGCAATTGACATGACTGTGACTGGTGGTAATGACTGCGGTCCTGCTATTTGCCTTGCAGAGGCGGGTGGCATTACTCCCGATGTCGCTATTATATGTTACTTTGGAATTCCAGTAACGCTTAATGGCATTATAGATGGAACAGCTTCAGGTCCTTCAGGATATAATTTAGGTTATCTTTTATCGAATGGTGCTGGAATTTTTATTGGTTCAGCCATAAACCCAACATATACAGTTTCTATACCTGGAAATTATACCATTCATACAATTATGTATGATCCACTAACATTGGACCTTAGTCAAGTAATAGTGTTTGGGACAACATCCGTTCTTGATTTGAACGGTATGTTAGTTCAAGGAGGTGGTTCTATTTGTGCTTCATTGTCAATAAAAGGATCGGCTGCAATTCAAGTAAGAAACTGTCAAGCATTTAAAACTGTAAGCCAAAGTGAAACAGCTCAATCAAAATTAGAATTGGATACTTACTTTAATCTAGTATTTAAGCCAGTGATTGATCATAATGCTACTCTAAATAACACAAGAGGCGGATCTAACTTTGGAAATATGGATACCTATCTGTGGAGCAACGGTGCCACGACGGAAGACATTAGTGGTTTAGCAGCCGGCATCTACACAGTAACAGTAACAGACTGTATGGGGTGTGTCGTAACAGCTTCAATGACGATTACAGAACCACCTGTACTGACTGCTACAGCCCTAGGAACCAATCTCCTTTGTAATGGAGACAACTCAGGAAGTATTGACTTGACTGTTACAGGAGGCACACCAGCCTACAGTTACATGTGGAGCAACGGGATGACTGTTGAAGACCCAATGGGATTAGCGGCAGGCACTTATTCCGTCACGGTAACTGACGACAATCGCTGTACTACAACGGCAGCTGTCACTTTAACAGAGCCAGATTTACTAATTGCTTCAGCCACTGGTTCAGACTTACTGTGTTTTGAAGATTCAAGTGGAAGCATTATGCTTGCAGTAACAGGCGGCACAATGGCCTACAGTTATATGTGGAGTAATGGAGGAACAACAGCCAACCCAACTGGTCTATCAGCGGGCACCTACATGGTGACTGTTACCGATGCCAACGCTTGTATTGCAATGGCTTCTGTGACTCTCAACCAACCAACATTGCTTACAGTTACAGCTTCGTCAACGGCAGTGACTTGTAATGGAGGAAGTGACGGCACAACAAGTTCAACTGTTACAGGAGGAATTCCTGCTTACATGTATGAATGGAGTAATGGTGGTACGACTAAGAACATCACAGGCTTAGTTGCTGGTGTTTATACGCTAACAGTTACGGATGCCAACGAATGTACTGCAACAACATCAGTAGAAGTCCTTGAGCCACCAGTATACAGTTGTGATATGACTGTGGTTGCTGATGTGACTTGTCATGGTTATATGGATGGAATTGCAATGGCAGGCGCTACAGGAGGCACACCTGGATATACCTATCAATGGGATGCTGGAGCACATAACCAAAGTACACAAACCGCCTCAGGTCTTGCTGCGGGAACTTACACTGTAACAATAACAGATAACCTCGGCTGTCCTCTGGTTTGTACTGTAATGATCAACCAGCCTCCTAAATTGGAAGCAACAATTGACGTTTCTGATGTGACTTGTTTCTCTGATTCAGATGGATCGGCGGCTGTCACTGCGACAGGAGGTACATCTGGTTACACCTATCAATGGGATATGGGAACAGGGGGTCAGACAACAGCAACAGCTACTGGATTATATCCAGGTACTTACACGGTGAGTGTCACCGATATGAATGGTTGCTGTTATATCGCTTCAGCAGTAGTCGATGCACCGATCTGTGATCTTTGCCAGCAAGCAGAGGATGGTGTTTTGGATATTTGTGCAGAAATCAGTACTGATCCTAATCACCCATTAGCAACACTTGACTGTGATAATGGTGGTGTGATGAATAGTGTAGAATGTGCAGAAGGCACCAACCCACTAGATCCTAGTGATGATTGTGATGCAGCAGAAAATTTAGATCTTTGCGCCTTGATCAATGGAGATCCGAATCACCCCTTAGCCAATGCAGATTGTGATAATGGTGGTGTTAGTAATATCATGGAATGTAACAGTGGCGAAAACCCATTCGAGCCGTCAGATGACTGTCAGACAGCATTAGATGAAAATCTAAATATCTGTGCACTGATCAACTTTGATCCAACTCATCCATTAGCGTCTTTAGATTGCGATAACGGTGGCGTAATCAATATTACAGAATGTAACACTGGAGAAGATCCAAGTGATCCAGCAGATGACTGTGAAGCAGCAGCAGAAGCGGAACTTGACATTTGTGCCATGATTCTTAACGGACAACCTGGCTGGGCGACTCTTGATTGTGATTATGGTGGTATCCCCAATGCTGTAGAGTGTGCGAATGGAGGCGATCCAACTGATCCACAGGATGACTTAAGTTGTCCTACCGATCCTTGTGAAGAGGCCGCTGCAAATAACGTAGATGTTTGTGATATTTTAGCAGCAGATCCAATGAATCCGATTGGGCAATTGGACTGTGATAACGGAGGAGTCGATAATCAAACAGAGTGTGATAATGGTGGTGATCCATCCGATCCTTCTGATGATTGTGATGTCGCAATGTCGGCCAATGTTGGTATTTGCATGATTTTAACAAATGATCCCTCCAATCCATTAGCCGATCAGGATTGCGATAACGGTGGAGTGACAAACGCTGAAGAGTGTAACATAGGAGGTGACCCGTCTGATCCTGCTGATGACTGCCGAATGGCCATGATTGGAAACTTGAATATTTGTGCTCTGATTAATTTTGATCCTAATCATCCATTGGCACAATTGGATTGTGATAGCGGAGGTGTTGTTAATATCTTAGAATGTAACAATGGAGATAATCCAAGCGACCCAGCAGATGACTGTAATACAGCCATTGATCTAGGAACTGTATGTGCAATCATTCTAGCCAATCCAGCCAACCCGATTGCAGCAATGGATTGTGATAATGGAGGAATTAATAATGCAACAGAATGTAATAACGGTGGTGATCCTGCTGATCCAGCAGACGATTGCCTTGTAGCAATAGAAGTAGGAGAAGACATCTGTGCTATTATAAACGGAGATCCTAATCACCCAATGGCTGAAGTCGATTGTGACAACGGAGGGATCGACAATGGAACGGAATGCGCGAATGGTGGTAATCCAGCGGATCCAACAGATGACTGTTCGGTAGCGAAAGCAGCTGGTGTTGATGTTTGTGTGATTATTGCTTACAATCCTAATCACCCATTGGCAACACTTGATTGTGATAATGGAGGAGTGGACAACTATACGGAGTGTGTAGCTGCTGCCAACGATCCTTGTGATCCTCAAGATGACTGTCATTCAGCAGTTGCTGCAGGAATGGATCTTTGCGCAATACTAAGTGCAAATCCTGGACATGCCTGGACTAGTTGGGATTGTGACAACGGTGGTATAGACAACCAAACAGAATGTGCCAACGGAGACGACCCTAATGATCCGATTGATGATAAAATTTGTCCTCAAGACGTATGTGATGACGTCATGAACGGAACGATTGATATCTGTGCGATCTTATCTGCTAATCCAAATGACCCAATGGGAACAATGGATTGTGATGAAGGAGGCGTAGACAATCAAACCGAATGCAGCAATGGTGGCGATCCAGCAGATTTAGAGGATGACTGTTTGGTAGGAATTAACGCTGGGCTCGACTTGTGTGTATTGATAGGAGGAGATCCAAATCATCCATTGGCCGATCTTGATTGTGATGACGGCGGTGTTACCAATATTGCTGAATGTGCAAACGGTGGCGATCCAACGGTAGCAAGTGACGACTGCCAGTCTGCAATGGATGCAGGCTTAAACATTTGTCAGCTGATTAACTACGATCCTAACCATCCATTGGCGGCACTAGACTGTGATAACGGAGGCGTTGATAACTGGTTAGAATGTAACAGTGGTGGAGATCCAAGTGATCCGATTGATGACTGTTCTATTATTGTTAAAGAACAGGTTGATATCTGTATGGTCATAACCAACGATCCGACTAACCCAATTGGTAATGCGGATTGTGACGCAGACGGAGTCATTAACAGAACAGAGTGTATGGACAATACTGATCCACTTGATCCTTGTGATTTTGTAGAAGGCAGCATCACCTTACCTGTAACTGCAGATCAGAGTATGTGTCCAAACTTGTGCCCTGATTTGACACCAACTACAACTATACTGCCAGGTAATATTGCTGGAATAAGCGGAGTTTGTGTATCAGTAGAGATATCTGAATTGAATACACGTGATACAGATGGTAGTGCAATCAAAGTTACAATGCCATCCGATCCACGATTTGCCTTTACTTGGGATCCGACATTAACGAGTTGTGGGCTATTGGCCTTTAACAATCCGGATTGGACCTACTTAGGTAACAATGGGTTTGCTCATACATTTGAATACAGTGGCGTTGATCCAGTAATTTCAGCTGGTGGGACCTCAACATTTGGATTTGCAGCAACCTATGATCCGCAAAGCACAGATGGTCAGACAACCATTACAGCAACCATCAGACCGTTTAGTGGTGGAGAATGTAATATTCTGAATAACACAGATTCAGAGCGACTGGTGTACTTCGAATAAACAATACAGCTACCTAGCGTAGTTCGAAATACTTGAGAGGGGATTGACGGAAGTCAATCCCTTTTTTTATTAGTTAAAGAGCGGGAAACTTTTTGGTTCCAATTATAATTAATATTTGTTGTTTAGTCAATCGGGAAGTGTTTCTTTAACAGAATAAAGACCTAAAAATAAGTGACTTTTGAGTGAATTCTAGTCTTCTTACTGATGTATAGAAAGAAAGCGTTATGAGTACAATATTATATCCTTTTACGATATTAAATAAGAACAAGGAATCTTATATAAATACAATTGAATTTGCAAAGGAAATTGGAGCAAAGGTTGTTTGTTTTACCGCTGTTATTGATGAAGAAAAGTTGGATGACGCTTATCTACATCTGCTTGATTTACAAGGTTATTATCAAACGAATTTCAATAACTGGAAATCAACAGAAATGAAAGTTCTTTCAGAGCTAAAAATTGGGATACTTGTAAATCAATTATCTGAATTCTTAACCCACATTGAGCAAATGCGTCTAAAAAATCGTAATATGTGTTAAAGTTTAGCCTTTTTTCAAGGAAAAATGTG
>ENA-ORXR01001073-ORXR01001073.1-marine-metagenome-genome-assembly--contig:-NODE-1073-length-30938-cov-121.586144_pt1 | contig 30938 bp, 19 predicted proteins | sample MGYA00237866_ERZ511479 | MGnify/ENA metagenome assembly ERZ511479
GGTGACGTCGAAAGATGGCGACGAGATGTTGCACCGGCATGCGTATTACACGGTGAACGCGGTTCCGGAAAAGAAGTGACCGCGGAAGAAGCGGAACACGCGGAATTTCTGGTACGTGTAGTTCGCCCGCAGGCGATCATTCTGATTTTAGTACCCGCACTTTATCATCTCATCCTCCAGGACGCGCAGCGCCTGACCGAGTGAACCCCCGAAGAGATTCCGCATATTCCGCGTCCTTCCGCGGTCCATCTACCTCCTCCTTGGCGCTTCGACGTGGAGAAGGTGGAATTTCTGGTACGTGTTGTTCGCCAGCGGGCGATCACCTTGGTTTTAGTGCCCGCACTTTATCATCTCATCTTCCAGGACGCGCAGCGTCTGTCCGAATGAAACCCCGAAGAGATTCCGCGTATTCCGCGTCCTTCCGCGGTCAATCTACCTCCTCCTTGGAGCTTCGCGCTACTTGGGAGCGGCCGATTTGCGGCTTTTCGCCTCCGCGTTTCCCTGTCAGGATCGGACGGCATGGCTCCCTCTCTTAAAGCATTCGAACACCAACTGCGCGACAACCTGTCCGGCGACGTCGACTTCGAACCGGTGACCCGTGGAATGTTCGCCACCGACGCGAGCCACTACCAGATTGTGCCGGCCGGCGTGGTGTTTCCGCGCGACGAAAACGACGTGGTGGAAACGATGGTGCTGGCGGCCGAGTTCGGGGTGCCGGTGACCGCGCGCGGGGCGGGGACTTCCTTGTCCGGTCAGACACACGGGCCGGGCATTATTTTGGATTGCTCGCGGCACATGGACCAGATTCTGTCGGTCGATCCGGAGGCGCGAACCGCGCGAGTGCAGCCGGGCGTGATTCGTGATTCGCTGAACGCGGCCGTGTCCGAACACGGGCTGTTCTTCGCGCCGGACCCAGCCACCACCTCGCGCTGCACCATCGGCGGCATGATGGGCAACAACAGCGCTGGCATGCGTTCGGTTCGCTACGGCCAGACCAGCGATCATATTGTTTCGGCGCGGGTAGTGCTCGCGTCCGGCGAGGTGGTCACCTTTGATGCCGCCGCCTCGGCCGATCCCGTCGTGCAACGCCTGCGCTCCGAACTCGCGGCCATCATCGAACCACGCCAGTCCGAGATCGCCGCGCGTTATCCGGACGTGCCGCGTCAGGTGGGCGGTTACGCGCTGGACCAGTTTTCGGGCGACGCGGCTGCGTGGAATCTGGCGCGTTTGTTGTGCGGTTCGGAGGGAACGCTGGCGATCGTTTTAGAACTCGTCGTCCGACTCGAACCCATCCCAGCCACGCGTGCTTTATGCGTGGTGACCTTCGACTCGCTCGACGCGGCCCTGCGTCCCCTCCCCGTTTTGCTCGAACACAAGCCGACCGCCATCGAACTGCTCGACGAGGTGGTCTTGAAGGAGGCGGTGGTCAATCCGTCGACGCGTCACCTCTGTGGATTTTTAAACCAACGCGATTCGGCCGCAGAGGTTCCCAAAGCCTTGCAGGTCGTCGAGTTCTCCGGCTCGGACGCGACGGCACAGGCCGAACGCTTCGCCGCCGCCATGCGCGACAGCGACATCGGCACATCTCATCCGGTGATCTCGGACGCGGCCGGCATGAACGCCGTGTGGGAAGTTCGGCGCTTGGGTTTGGGCCTGATCACCAACACGCCGGGGCCGGTGAAGGGTCAGGCCTTCATTGAAGACGCCTGCATCCCGGTGACGCAGCTCGCGGACTACATTCGCGATGTGCAAACCATCTGCGCCGAGCAAGGCTTGCGCCCGCCCTGCGTATACGCGCACGCATCCGTGGGCGTGTTGCACGTTCGGCCAATGCTCGATTTGCATGAGTCGGCGGACATCGAACGCATGCGCACGGTCGCCGAGGCCGTGTTCGAACGCGTGCGGCATTACGGCGGCGCTTGGTCCGGCGAACACGGCGACGGCATCGTTCGCGGCGAGTTCCTCGAACGATATTTTGGCACCGAACTGATGGCCGCGTTCCGCGCCGTGAAGACCTTGTTCGACCCGGACAATCTGCTCAACCCAAACAAGCTCATCGACCCGCCACCGATGACCTCACACCTGCGCTATCAGCAGGATGGCTACGAGAAACAGACGGCTGCGGCGGATCGGACATCGCATTTCAATTACCGCGCCCAAGGTGGGTTCGCGGCGGCGGTGGAACAGTGCAACGGTGTTGGCGCCTGTCGCAAACTCGCGGCCGGCGTGATGTGCCCGTCGTTCCGCGCAACGCGGCGCGAGGCGGACTGCACCCGCGGGCGGGCGAACGCGCTGCGGCTCGCGATTAGCGGTCAGCTCGATAAGATCGGTCGACGCAAGGGATCCCAGGGCAAGGGGTTGGCGGACGACGGACTGGCCGACGTGATGTCGCTCTGCCTCGGGTGCAAGGCCTGCCAAAGCGAGTGCCCGAACGCGGTCGACGTGGCCAAGTTCAAAGGCGAGGTGTTGCAGGCGCGGCACGATGTGCATGGGCCGTCGCCGGCGGCCCGGTTGATTGGATCCAGCGCCAAGCTCGCGACGCGGACGACCCGCTTGCCGCCGCTGATTCCCTTGGCCAATATCGGCGCTGGATTCATGGCCCGGGCCGTGGGTTTCGATTCGCGCCGACCGATGCCGCTGATCGCGCCGCGTCCGTTGACCACCCTCGCGCGCAAGGCCGGACTGGGTCAGGTGCCGGCGGCGCAGGCCGATGTGATTTTGTTCAACGACACTTCCACAAATGTCTACGACCCAGAGATCGGCATCGCGACGCTCGAACTGCTGCGCGATCTCGGGCACAAGGCGCATCTGGCCTCGGTGGGCGATTCGCAACGGGCGCGGATATCGCAGGGCTTGCTGCGGGATGCCAAGTCGGAGGGCGCGAAGGTGCTCGAACGCCTAGCCGCGTTGTCTGCCGCGCCTGCAGGACCAAGAAAACCAATCATCGTGCTCGAACCAAGTTGTGCCTCGGCCTTATCAGAGGATCTGCCGGACTTGGTCGAACCCGCGCCGGCGCCGCTCGACATTGTCTTGCTGCCCGACTTTCTGGTTCGAACCGGCGCGCGCGTTCGGACGACGGATGCGCCGCTTTTAATTCACGGGCATTGCCACCACAAAGCCGTGTTCGGTTTGGCTGGGCTGCGTTCGTTGTTGCCAAACGCGGAGATCATCGAGGCGGGTTGCTGCGGCATGGCGGGTGCGTTCGGTTTTCAGCATTATGATCTGTCGCTGCAGATCGGCGAGGACCGGCTGTTTCCCGCCATTCGTTCGGCGGACACGGAAACGGTATATGTCGCCGACGGGTTTTCTTGCCGGCATCAGATCGAGCACGCCTGCCGCGTTGAGGTATTGCATCTGGCGCAGGTGCTGAAGGCGGCGGAAGATCTATAAGAGAAACGCAGCCCGCCAATCCGGTAACACGATGCAGGATCGGTAGGTAACGTGGACTTCAGTCCGCGTTCGTCGACCGGACTTCAGTCCGGCGTCCGTAAGCCGTCAAGCAGCGCCGGGCCGAATCGCCGCGCTGCGCGGTGGCGGGCGCGTCCGATGTCGAGCCAAGAGGGGCTGGAGGGTATATGCTTTAGACGATTTAGACGAAGAGAAGCTGCCACCGGTTTATGGCAAGCCTTTGCCATAAGGTGGCAAGCTCCTGCCATAGAGTGGCAAGCTCTTGCCATACTATGGCAAGCTCCTGCCATAAGTTCAAAGCCGTCCTTCGCCCCGGAAAACCGCTCGGCAGCCCCCTCGCCAAGCTGGCTTTGCGCGCTCGACACCGGAATGAATTCCGGACGACGAACGCGGAATGAATTCCACGGTACCTCACGCGGCCCTTCGTCGGACGAGGAACGCGGAATGAATTCCACGTTACCTCACGCGGCCATTCGGCTGGACGACGAACGCGGAATGAATTCTACGTTACCTCACGCGGCCCTTCGTCGGTCGACGAAGGTTTACGTTACTTCACGCGCGACTTGCTAACACGCATTGCACAGGCAATCCCCATCCACCGAACAAGATGTTAAACAGGCAAAATTCGCTTTGGCCGACGCCTGTCATTGACGCCCCGCAACCATTCTGCCACGTCCTTGGAAATGGCTGGCTCAAACGCACCAACGAAGGCTTCCACGATGGAAGCACCGCCCATTTTGGGGCGGGTTCCCCCTCATTCTGAAGGGGCCGAACGCGGTCTGCTCGGCTCGGTCTTGCTCGACTGCGAACGCGTGCTCGACCTCGCCACTACCCGCAACATCTCCGGCGACTCATTTTATTTCCGCGCCAACTCGCTCGTCTACGAAACCATGTTCGACCTGAACAGCCGCGGCATCCCGGTCGACCTGCTCACCGTCTCCGACCGGCTCCGAACCACCCAGCAATTGGACGACATCGGCGGCCCCTTCTATCTACAGGGATTGGTCGACTCGACCCCGACCGCCGTGCACGCCGAGCACTACATCGAGATGGTGCACGACAATTTCCTGTTGCGTGAGATTATCAACCGCGCCCGCGAGGCCGGCGACAAGTGTTACGACCCGGACCTCGACGCCGACACCATCTTGTCGCAGACCGAGGAATCGTTTTTCGGACTCAATGAAAGCAAGCCGGGGACGATCGGCATCTGGTCCGAACTGATCAAACACCAAGTCCATGAGATCAATACGGTGTTCGAGAACAAACGCGGGGTCACCGGCGTGTCCACTGGCTACCGCGACTTAGACAAAATTCTGACCGGCATGCACAAGACCGACATGCTGGTGCTCGCCGCACGTCCGTCGATGGGCAAGACCTCGCTGGCGCTAAACATCGCCGAGCACGTGGCCATGGGCACCACCGATCCGGACAAGGTGCAGCGGCCGGTCGCCGTGTTCAGCTTGGAGATGTCCAAGGAACAGTTGGTTCGACGCATGCTCTGCTCCAACGCCAACGTACCCTTCCATATTCTCTCCGGCCAAAGTTTTTTTCCAGCGGAAATCCACGGCCGTCTGCTCGATGCCGCCGGGGCGATCCAAAACCTGCCGATCTACATCGACGACACCGCCGGACTCGACGTGCTCGACCTGCGCGCGCGCGCCCGCCGGATGCACCGTCGCTACAAGATCGAGTTCATTGTGGTCGACTACCTGCAGTTGATGCACTGCTCGCGGGTTCGGGAGAACCGCCAGCAGGAGGTCGCCGCGATCTCCAGCCACGTGAAAGCGATGGCCAAAGAACTCAACGTGCCGGTGCTAGTCCTTAGCCAGCTCAGCCGCTCGCCCGAACAGCGCGACAAGTCCGGCAAACCCAAACTTTCCGACCTCCGTGACTCCGGCGCGATCGAACAGGATGCCGACGTGGTGATCCTGTTGCGCCGCCCCTCGCGTTACCCCGGCGACCCCGAATACGACGATAAACGGCTGTCGATTGTCGACATTGCCAAACACCGTAACGGTGCTGTGGGGGAGATCCGACTTGACTTTGAGGATTCATATACGCGGTTTAGCGACCGAACCGAACATGAAGAACATGAGTAAACTGCCCGCGCACCCAACCAGCCCCTTATTACGGATATTCCTGCTCGGCCTCGCGCTCCTCGTGCTCGGCCCCGCCGCGTTCGCGGTCCAGGTGGTGGACGTGCAAGTGCGTTCGCTCAAGGGCACGCAGATGGATCCCAACTACGTGTTGTTCAACACGCAGACGCGCGCCGGCACCGAACTCTCCCGCACCCAACTCGCCGAGGATATTCGACGGCTCCAGCAAACGGGCCGCTTCACCCGGGTCCGCGCCGACTTTGAAGAGGTCGCCGGCGGCGTCATTCTCATTTACCACGTTCAGGCGCGTAGTAACCTGCGCAACTTTGTCGTCAACGGCAACAAGAAGGTCAACGACGACAAGATCAAAAGCCTGATGAAACTCCAGCGTGGCGATCTGGTCGACGAGACCCGCGTCGCCATCGGCATCTCCGCGATCGAAGAAGAATACCGCAAACGCTTCTTCCCCGCGCCGAACGTTGAGAGTGAACTGAAAACCGACAGCGATACCGGTGCGGCCGACTTGATCCTCACGGTCGACGAAGGCTCGCGCCAACGGGTCGACGAAATCACCTTCACCGGCAACCAGTTCTTCACCTCGCACGAACTGCGCAAGGTTATGGGCCAGAAGAAGGACTGGGACTGGTACCTCAAGCCGCTCGAACTGCTCAACCGCAAAGGCCAGTACATGGCGGCCGCGGTCAAAGCCGACCGCACCGCCATCCGCGAACTTTATCGTAACGAGGGATTCCTTGACGCCGAAGTCGGCGAACCCGAACTGTTCCACGATGGCGCGGCCATCGACAATCTCGAAGTCCGCCTACCGATCACCGAAGGGCCGCGTTATAAGATTGGCCAGATTACCATCGACGGCGTCACCGAGTTCCCCGTGCAGCAAATGTACCAAGCGCTCACCGCCAAACCTCGGGGCGATGCGCGTCTTTCGGCGATCAACGCCAGCCGCCAGATCCTGCGCGACTACTATGGTTCGCGCGGCTATGTCGGCACTGGCGTCGAGATGAAGATCACCCCCCGAACCGGGGCCAACGTGGTCGACGTTCACTACCAGATCTACGAAGCCAAACTGGCACGCATCCGCGACATCCACATCCGCGGCAACGCCGTCACCAAGGACAGCGTCATCCGCCGCGAACTCACCTTCTTCCCGAATGAAACGTACAATGATGTGCGCGTCCGCAACAGCGAACGCCGCCTGCGCAACACCCGCCTATTCAATTACGTTCGCGCCAACCGCCGCCCGACGGCGAATCCGAACGAATACGACATCATCGTCGACGTCGAGGAAGGCCAGTCCGGCCAGCTTCTCACCGGCTTTGGTTTCTCCAGCATCGACAGCCTCGTCGGCTTCGTCCAGCTGTCGCAGAACAACTTCAATTTGATGGGACCGCCCTTCACCGGCGGCGGCCAGAAGCTCTCGATCAACGCCTCGCTCGGCACCGAACGCGACGCCATCAACATCACCCACGTCGAACCTTGGTTCCTCAACCAAAAGCTGCGCTTGACCACCAAAGGCTACCGCAACGAATGGCGCTTCCTGTCCGACGATTACAATCAGCGCCGCACCGGTGGCAGTATCGGCATCAGCAAATCGCTCGGCGAACTCTGGCGCGGCGGCCTCACCTATGGCCTCGAGGAAATCAAAGTGCTCGACGTCAGCACCAACGCCTCCGAAATCATCCGCATTGAGGAAGGCAGCAATCTGAAGAGTTCGCTCACCGCGAGTATCGTTCGTGATTCGCGCGACCGCTTCAACATCCCGACGAAAGGCAACCGCACCACCATCTCGGCCGGCATCTCCGGCGGCGCGCTGGGTGCCGATGTCGACATCATCGAATACCGCATTCGTTCGCAGCAACACTATCCTGTGGTCAAGGACCACGTGCTCAGCTTTCAGGGACACGTGCGGACCGTCGAGGAGTTCGGCGGCAGCGACCGCGTGCGTATTTTCGACCGCCTGTTCAGCGGCGGTCCCCGGACCATTCGTGCGTTCGATTTCCGCGATGTCGGTCCGAAGGACGAACAAGGCGAACCGCTCGGCGGCCAGTCCGATTGGTGGGGCACCGCCGAGTACACCATTCCGCTCGGCGACGCGCTACGCTTCGCCACGTTCTACGACATGGGCATGGTGGAAGAAAACAGCTGGGACTTCGACTTCGGCAATTTCAACTCCAGCTACGGCGTCGGCATCCGACTTGACATCCAACTGCCGATCCAACTCGATTACTCCTGGCCGATCGAAACCGACGAATTCAACGACCGCTCCAGCGGGCGCTTCAGCTTCATGTTCGGCGGCACCTTCAACTAAGCGACTTTCATTTATTAATCAGCCTTCACCCCACGAAGCCCATGCGCACATTCTCCCTTTTGCTTTTGTTCTCCTTCCTGCTTGGCGGCCTCGCCCAAGCCCAACAACGGATCGTCTTCCTCGACTTCGAACGCGCGTTCGAATCGTATGAGCAGCGCAAGTCCGCCGACCAGAACCTGAAAGCGAAACTGCAAGAGTTTGAACGCGAAAAAGAACCGCATGTCCGCGACTACAAAGCACTCGACGAAAAGTACAAGCGCGTTCGCGAAGACGCCCGCAACCCCATCTTTAGTCGCGAAAAACAGGACGCCGCCGCCGCCGAAGGCGAACGCATCCTGCTCAAACGCCGCGAAATCGAGAGCACCATCCGACAGCTTGAATCCGACCGCAAAGACCAACTCGAACAAACCATGCGTCGCATCCAAAAACGTCTCGTCGAAGACATCCAAGAAGTCGTTCGCAACCACGCCAAAAGCCGCGGCTATGCGGCCGTGCTCGACAAAGGCGCCCGCGGACTGACCGGCGTCCCCTCCGTCGTCTACGTGGACCCCACGGTCGACATCACCGACGATATCATCCGGCTCCTCAACGCCCCGCGCTAATGAGCCTCTCTGCCGCCCCCTATAATCTCACGGCAATCGCCCGCCACATCGACGGCAAAGTCGACGGCAACGGCGATGTCGAAATCCATAACGTTGCCGGCGTCCGCGAAGCACGCGTTGGCGAAATCGCTTTCATCGTCGACAAAAAATACGCCCGCTTCGCCGAAAAGTCCAAGGCGTCTGCCTTGCTGGTCCCGACTGATTTCGACGGGGTCTGTCACGCACCGCTGATCCGGGTGGAAAACCCCGAGGCCAGCTTTTCCAAGGTGGCCACCCTGTTCGCCCCGGCGCCACGCCCGCGCCACACCGGCATTCATCCCACCGCCGTCATCGCCGACAACGCGGTGCTCGGCGACGACGTTTCGGTCGGGCCGTATACGATCATCGAAGAAGACACGGTGATTGGCGACCGCACCGAAATCCGCGGCCACTGCTCCATCGGCGCGGGTTCGAAGATTGGCGAAGACTGCCTGATCTACCCGCACGTCGGCATCCGGGAGGACTGCAGCATCGGCAACCGGGTGATTTTCCAGCCCGGCGCGCAGATCGGCAACGACGGTTTTGGCTTCGCCCTCGGCGAGGACGGCGCACGCAGCAAGATTCCGCAGATCGGCGTGGTCATTATCGACGACGATGTCGAGATCGGTGCCAATTCCACCGTCGACCGCGCCCGCTTCGGACGCACCTACATCGGCAAGGGCGTGAAGATCGACAACCTCGTGCAGATCGCGCACAACGTCGCCATCGGCGAACACTCCGTACTGGTGGCCCAAGTCGGTGTCGCGGGTTCGGTGCTGATCGGCAAGAAGGTCATCATCGGCGGTCAAACCGCCATCGCCGGCCACCTCGAAATTTGCGACAACACCATGATCGGCGGTAAAGCCGGTGTGACCAAAAGCGTCACCAAACCCGCCTACATGTACGGCTTCCCCGCCCAAGAATTTCAAAAGGCCAGCAAAGTGCAAGCGCACGTACAAAGCCTCGGCCGCTACAAGGAAAAGCTACGCGCACAGCTCGGCGCGATCGAAACCCGCCTCGCCGAACTCGAGAACGGATCCGCATGAGCCTGTCCCCCGAGCGGGCGGCGGAATTGCTCGAAGCCTTTCCACGCCAGCGCATTCTCGTCGTCGGCGACCTCATGCTCGACCGTTATGTGATGGGCCGCGTCGACCGTATTTCGCCGGAGGCACCCGTGCCGGTCATCCACGTCGAAGAAGAACACACCGTTCCTGGCGGGGCCTGCAACGTTGCCGCCAACATTCAAACTCTCGGCGGACAAGCGGTGCTCGCCGGCGTGGTTGGCAAGGATCCTCACGGCGACGAGCTCCTCCAATTGCTCAAGGGGCAGGCGGTCGATGTCTCTGGGGTCGTTCGCAGTGAAGACGTTGGAACGATCACCAAAACCCGCGTGCTCGCCGGTCGTAGCCGCCAGCAAATTTGCCGCGTCGACCGCGAAGGCGATGGTTTTGGCACCCCCGCCGAACGCGCGTTCTTCGCCGAACGGCTGTCTGCCTGCACCGGCGTGATTCTCGAAGACTACGGCAAAGGCGTGATCACCCATGCGGTCGTTCGACGTGTGCTCGACCGCGCCAACGAACTCGACATCCCCTCCGGCTTCGACCCAAAAACGAACCGCGAGATCGATTGCAGCGGCGTCAGCTTGATCAAACCGAACCGCAAAGAAGCCCTCGGCTTCGCCGGCTTTGCCGACAGCCCAACCCCGCCGCGCCCGCTCGACGACACCACCCTACTCGACGCCGCCAGTTGTCTGCTCGAACAATGGCAACCCGGCGCGCTGCTCGTCACCCTCGGACCCGGCGGCATGCTACTGGTCGAGAACGGCAAAGACCCACAACACGTACCGACCCGCGCCCGCGAAGTCTACGACGTATCCGGCGCCGGCGATACCGTCATCGCCACCTGCATCACCGCCATGGCCGCCGGCGCGACCCTACGCGAGGCCGCCGAACTCGCCAACGCCGCCGCCGGCATCGTCGTCGCCAAACTCGGCACCGCCACCTGCACCGCCGACGAGTTGCTGGCCGAAATTTCCGCCGAACAGTCCTGATTCTCGCACGCGTATGAAAGCCGTCGGCATCATTCCCGCTCGTATGGAATCCACCCGCTTTCCGGGCAAGGTGCTCGCGCCGATTGGCGGCAAACCACTGATCCAATGGGTGGTCGAACGCGTCCGCCAAGCCCAGGCGCTGGACGCGGTTCTGGTCGCCACCGACAGCGAAGAAGTGATCGAAGCCTGCCGCGGGTTCGGGGCGAACGCGGTGCTCACCCGCGCCGACCACCCCTCCGGTTCCGACCGGATCGCCGAAGCCGCCGCCACCACCGACGCCGAACTGGTGATCAACATCCAAGGCGACGAACCGCTCATCGACCCCGAACTGATCGACGCGCTGGTCGGCCGCCTACGTGCCGACGACGCCCCCAAAATGGTCACCGCCGCCACCCCGATCCGCACCCAGTCCGACTTGGATGATACCTCCGTGGTCAAAGTCGTGCTCGCTGCGGATGGTACCGCCCTCTATTTTAGCCGCGCCACGATTCCGCACGTTCGGGATGAAGACGCGCTCGCGTCCGGCTTGCATCTCCGCCACCTCGGCATCTACGGCTACCAGACCAGCGCGTTGAACGCCTTCGTTGCCGCCCCGCCCTCTCCTTTAGAACAAGCCGAGAAATTGGAACAGCTACGCGCGTTGCACCTCGGCATTCGGATTGGTGTGGTGATCACCGAGTCCATGGGTCCGGGGGTGGATCACCCGGAGGATGTGTTGAAGGCGGAAGCGGCCCTGCGACAGGCCGGGTTGTTGGTGTAGGGGAGTAAATACGGCCGCACCGAAAGTAGTACGGCCATCCTTGGCCGCACGGAAAGTAGTACCGCCATCCTTGGCCGTACGGAAAGTAGTACCGCCATCCTTAGCCGTACGGAAAGTAGTACGGCCATCCTTGGCCGTACGGAAAGTAGTACCGCCATCCTTGGCCGTACGGAAAGTAGTACGGCCATCCTTGGCCGTACCGTCCCGGCAGCCTTCTAGGCTGCCGAAAAATAATACTGTAATTAATATATCGACAGTGAACTTTGCAACTGCTTCTTGAGTGTCCATGATCGTCCATCCCAGCTTCAAACCCTTCGACCCCAACAAGCCGGTAAAAATCTACCGGCGAATTCTTCCACATTGGAGACAGGATGGTGCCACCTACTTCATCACCTTCCGCACAAGCGATTCATTGCCAATAGCGGCCTTGAAGGAGCTGAAGAAACGGCATCAAATTTGGCTCCAACAATACCCACCGCCACATTCATCGGAACAAGAGAAAGAGATACATCGACTGCTTTCGATCCATACCGAGCACTGGCTCGATCGAGGCAAAGGGGCGTGCCCATTTGCCCGGTTGGAAAACCGGATGCTACTACACGGTGCTTTGACATATTTTCACGAGGAACGGGTTGATCTGGTTGCCTTCGTCATCATGCCGAACCATGGGCACGTAATCGTTCGCCCCTTGCCGGGAACGGCACTCGAATCTTGGATCGGGTCCGTGAAGCAGTACGTTTCAATGAGAGTCGAGAGGCGTGATACTCGAAATCCGTTTTGGTTCGAAGAAGCATACGACCGGATTGTACGCGACGGCGAACATTTGAAGCGCGCGTTTCGTTACACAGGATACAATCCCAAAAAAGCGGGCGTGCCGATTGGAGCGGGAGTTCGATGGATCAATCCAAAGTGGAAGCCGCTTGGTTGGAAATTCGCAACCGGCTAAGTCGGCAGCCTAGAAGGCTGCCGGGACGGTACAGCCTTGAAGGCTGTACTACGACATTTCGATCAACGGCACTACGACCGAATCTCGTTTACTCTATCACTTCAACTCGATCATCTTCGGCTGAGCCAGCGTGTGTGCGCGTGTGCGGAACCTTGCTGGGTTTGATCTCGGACCCCATAGAGAATAGCTGCGCTTCAATTTCGCTATCAACATCGGTTTAGTCAGCTCCGCCGTGTGATTGCGGCCGTTGGGAACGTGACCACATGGGTCGGGGACGTATGAGCATGACCTGTAATTTATATTTACTCCATTCCTCCCCTGTGCAAATCCTCCGTCATGGCGGCAAAAACAACAAAATCAAAAGCGGCAAAAACAACAAAAGCGAAAAAAGCAACAACCGCGAAAAAGCTGCGCCGATCGGCAGCGAAAAAAGTCATCTCAAAAAAAGGCCGGGATCCGTTCACCTTTCCGACCGACGAACAGGAGCGGGACATCCGGGCCAAACGGGCCGAGAGCAAAAAGGCGAAGGTGCGCAAAACGCACGTGGCGGAGGACGGCTTTCATGGCGACTACGAGGTCGCTGGTTCGCGGGATGGCCAATGGCACCAAGTACAAATCCGCGATCTCGACGGGCACCATAACACCTGTTCTTGCCAAGACTTCCAGACCAACCGGCTGGGCACCTGCAAGCACCTCGAACGGGTCAAACAAACACTCATCCGCCGACGCAAACGTGCGTACGCCGCCGCCGCCAAACAAGGATCGCCCTGGGTGGAAATCTTTGTACACCCCGGCGAACAGGACACCGCCAGCCCGAGCTTCTGCATTCGATGGCCCTCGAAACGGCGCACCCGCCTGAAGAAAACACTCGCGCCGTTCTTTCTCGCTGACGGTCGCTTGCTCGGCCCGCCCGCCGAGGCGCTGCCTGCCCTGCTGCGCTGCATCGAAGCCGTTCCAGCCGCCCAGCGCAAGCAGCTCCGCCTTTCGGTCGATCTACCAATCTGGACCGAACGCGCCAAACACCTGCGACGCCAATCCGAACGGGCCAGCCATTTCGAAGCCGACCTCAAAACCGGAAAACGCCGCGAACAGATGCTCAAGGGCGTCACCCTATACCCGTACCAAATCGAAGGCATGCGCCACCTCGCGTTCACCGGCCGCGCCATGCTCGCCGATGAAATGGGCCTCGGCAAAACCGTGCAAGCGATCGCCGCCGCGACCCTGTTGCGCGAGTCCGGCGAAGTGAAACGGATCCTGGTCGTCGCCCCTGCGTCCCTCAAGGGTGAGTGGCACGACCAAATCCACAAGTTCACTGGCCGCACCGCACGCATCCTTGAAGGACTGCGACCCAAACGCCTCGCCGTGTATGCAGAAACGCCCGCGCCGGAAATTCTGCTCGCCGGCTACGAACAAGTGCGCCGTGACGTCGAGGACATCAACCGCCTGTTCCAACCCGACCTGGTGATTCTCGACGAAGCCCAGCGAATCAAAAACTGGAACACCAAAACCGCCCGCGAACTCAAACGCCTGAAGGCTCCCTACGCGTTTGTGCTCACCGGCACGCCGCTCGAAAACCGGATTGAGGAAGTGTATTCCATCGTCGAATTTCTCGACCCCCAAGTGTTCGGCTCGCTGCACCGCTTCATGCGCCGCTTCTACCACTACAGCGAACAGCAACTGCTGCCGGTCAGACTCGACGAGTTGCACGCCCGCCTGCGCCCACTGGTCCTGCGCCGACGCAAACGCGATGTCGAAAAAGACCTGCCAAGCCGGGTCAACAAAACCTTTAAAGTCACCATGACGAAGGAGCAGGAGGCCCGCTATGGCGAGTTTGAGATGCGGGTAGCAAAGCTGGTTGCGATCACCAAAAACCGGCGCCTCCGCCCCAAAGAACATCAGCGGCTGATGCAATACCTCGCCTGTATGCGCATGCTCTGTGACACGCCAGCCATCCTCGACCCGAACTGCCGCGACTGCCCCAAGCTCGAGGAACTCGACCCGCTGCTGATCGATCTGCTGGCCGATCCCGACACCAAAATCCTGATCTTTTCCGAGTGGGTACGCATGCTCGACCTGGTCGCCGAACTCGCCGACGAACGCGGCTATGGCTACGCCGTCCACACCGGTAAGGTGCGCATCAAAAAACGCCGCGAAGAACTGCGCCGCTTTCGCGAAGACTCGGACTGCCGACTGCTACTGCTCTCCGAGTCTGGCGGCACCGGACTCAATCTCCAAGCCGCCAATGTGGTCATCAATCTCGACCTGCCTTGGAACCCCGCCCGCCTCGAACAACGCATCGCCCGCGCCTGGCGGAAACGGCAAGCGCGCACCGTCACTGTCATCAACTTCGTGACGCTCAACAGCATCGAGGAACGCATGCTCAGCAAGCTCGCGCTCAAATCCCAACTCGCCGACGCCGCCATGGACGGGGTGTTCCCCGAAGAGGGATTCACCAAGAAAGGCAGCCGCTCCGCGTTCCTCGAACGCGTCACCGAACTCGTCGGCGAAGAACTGGCCGGCGAACCACAAGAGACTGCGTCGACCGGCGACCGCGTCGCCGGTTCGGAGTCGGATCTCGATCCCGACAGCCCGCCCCATTCCGACTCGCCACCGGCCAAGTCATCGCCTGCCACGGCGGAGGAACAAATGGCGCAACTAAAAGAGGACATGGAGGCTCGCCTGCCCAACCGCCTGTCCGAACTGGTGCAACTGACGCTGCCCGCGCCGGTTGACGAATCGAGCGGGAAGGCGACAGCGGAGTCGACCGGGGAGGCGACCCGGAAGGCGGAGCGCGCAGACGCGCCCACCTTGGTCGCCGTGGTTCAAGATGCGGATGACCAAGGCCTGAGCCATCTCAGCGATTTAGTGCGGTCCTTCGATCCCAACACCCGCCTCGAACTCGTTGAAGAAAAAACCCTCGACCAAGTCCGCCAATGGATTGCTTGCGGGTGGCTGCAAGCGAGCGAAGCCCTCCTGCCGCTGCTCGGTCCGCCGTCGGCCGACGCCGCGCCACCTCCGCCACTGCGCTACCCGGAGGCCGCCGCCGAGTCCCTGAGCGCCGCGCAACGCGCCACCCGCATGGCCGGAGTCTTGGCCAAGAGCGGGTTCGAGCCCGAGGCCGCCAACACCTTGGTTGAAGCCCGCGACCACTACCTCGACGCCCTGGACAAATGGCTGAACGGCCCGCCAGCAAGCGGCCATCCCGACGCCATCACCGCAAACCTCCCCGCAAACCTCGCGGCGGTTGGCCTCTCAGAACTGCCCATCGATTCGACCGATGTGAAAACCCTCCAGCAAACTATTGCGGCCCTAAACCGCGTTCTCGATGGCGGATGAGGCACGACAGGAGGCGATGGGCATTTGGATTGGGGGCGTTGCGACGGCCGAGTTGTTGAGGTAGTATCCTTGGCGCGTGGGAAGTAAGGATGGCTGCACGAAAAGTAGGTCGGCCATCCTTGGCCGTACCGTCCCGGCAGCCTAGAAGGCTGCCGAGACGGTACAGCCCTAGAAGGCTGTACTACGATCGCTTGCGCTTTTACTTCAACTCAATCGTCTTCGGCCAACCCGGAAACTGGTCGGTTTTGATGTCGGGTTGGGCCGCGTCGAACTGCAAACGCCAGCAATCCATGCGCACCGTTTTCTTGGTTTTGTCGAAGGTCACCATGCCGTGGCCGCTGCTTTTATCGTGCAGGGTGTTTAGGACACCGGGGCGGTTTTTCTCGGCGGGGTTGCCGATGGCGTGCACGGTCACGCGGTTGCCGAAGCCGTCTTGGTAATTGCCGGTGTTGGCGAGGCCGCGTTGGCGGTTGCTCACCGGGCGGCCTTCCTTGTCCGGACGCCAGCTACGCGGATAGCCGGCGGCAATGCTCGGCACACAGAAACTCCAGATCGCGTCTTCGTGTTGGTCGATGCCGTGATGGATAATGGACGGGAGATGTTGATCGCCGGCGTAGTGGAAAGCGTTCGCTTTTTTCATCACGGTGAGCGCACGGTTGCGCCCGCTCTGCGGCCAGCCGTTGCTGTCGAGGTCGGCGAAGATGAACTCCTGGCCGCGTCCGTGATAGTTGGCGAGGTTGCAGAAGATGGTCTGCGACAGGACGCATTTCATCATCTCCGGGTCGTCGTCGGCCCAATCATCGAGGAACTTCAACTGGCGGTCGCCGAGTAGCTTCAGACCGGCTTTGTCGAGTTTGGCGACGTCGTAGTTTTTGTCTTTGCAGTGGTCGGGTCGGCCGGGCCAATCGTTGACTTTGCCTTGCGGCCCGTCCTTGAACTTACGGTCCTCAATGATCGCAAAACTCACGCCGCCGTAGACCATGTCGCCGTAGACCACGTCGATACCCTGTTGGATCGGGGTGTTGTCGTAGGGATCGGGGTGGTGCGAACACTGGGTGCGTTGTACGGCATTCACAAAATCGGGATGCATCACGTAGCCGCCTTTGGCGTGCGTCGCCATGGTTTGTTTTGCGCCGCCGCCGCCCCAGATGTTGCCTTGGTAAACGTCGTGGTCGTCGGTGAGATTGATGGTCGGACGGTCCTTGGTGAGTTCGCGGAACGCCCAGCCGCACAACCAGAACTTGCGGTGATAGTTGACGATGGCGAGGTCCACCGGTTCGCGAACGATCCCGAACCCGCCGACGCTCTCGTAAATCTGGTCGCCGGAGAAAAACAGGACGTCCGGATTTTGGATCGCGACATTGCGCGCGAGCAGCGCGTTCGGGAAGGCGGGGTCGGTGTTGCCGGTAAAACCGGCGACGGTTAGCCGACGTTTGTCGCGCGGGTCTTTGCGCACCGTGCCGCTCCAGGTGTGGATTTTGCCGAGATAGTCGAACGACAGCGTGTAGGGATGGTCCACCGTGTCCTCCCAGTTCTCAACGCGGAAGCGGGCGGTACGCGCCGCCGGATCGATCGACGCGGTATGGCGGGTGTCGGCGATGTCCAGATGCACCTCGGTGCTATACTCCGGACCCAGCGGCGGCAGTTGCGCCGTGAGTTTGAGGATCTTGCGACTGAGCGTGTACTGCGAAAACAAGATCGGACCAAACACCGTGTCCGAACGCGGGCTGCCGCCTTCGATCGTCCAGTCATCGAACCAGGTCCGCTGCGCGCCAGTCCCCGCCAGCGCGAGATTGCCGACCAACTTTTCTGGTGCGACGTGGTGTTCGACCCGAGCCAATTCAGCAGCCTTTTCGTTGTCATTCCCCGCCGCGAACGCGGTCAGGACGCAGGCGCCCGACGCGGCTGCGTTGAGTTCGAGGACGATGCCGTCCGCACCACGCAAGTCGCCTTTGATCGCGACCGATTTCGAACCCAGCGTAAGCCGCGCGCCATTCTTCTCCAACTGCACCATTGCTGCGGTGCCGCGGCCTTTGATCAAACTGTGGCGCAACTCGTTGAGTTCGGAGTTGATGCCGAAATGAAAGCCGAAGCTGCCCTGCAATTTCTGAACGCCAACCACACCGGCGCGCACCCGCGTGGAAAACGCACTCGGCACCTCCACCCGCCGCGTCAGCGAGTGAACCGTCCGAGCCGCGCCGGCGTTTTTGCCGCCACCTTTGGCGCGGGTGCGCTCGAGCCGTTCGCCGACCACGCCCCAGTCTTCCATCGGATTGGCCCAGAGTTCGGGGGCGATCCAAATGCTGTCAGGTTGATTGAAGTCGAAGCCGAGTTCTTTCTTGGGCGCGCGACTGCGTCCGGAGGAACGGAGGGTCTCGAGCTGCTGTTCCAAGCGTTCGGCCACCTCGGGCTGCTTGTCGATTTGGTTTACGGTCTCGGCGAGATCGGCGTCGAGATCATAGAGATGGTAGGGCTTCGCGAAGGCCTTGCCGCGCGGTGCTTCGCGTCCGCCAGACCCGTTCGCTGCGACCAACTTCCACTTGCCGTCGCGGATCGCAAAGAAGCCGCTGGCCGAATGGTGGATGACTGGCGCGCGTTCGAAATCGTCGCGCCCCTCGAACAGCGGCACCAAGGAAAAACTATCTTCGGCCGCGTCGTCCGGCAGTTCAGCCTGGGCCACACCGGCGAGTTCGGCGGCGGTGGCAAACAAGTCGACGCTACACACCGTTTCGTCGCAGCGGCTGCCCGCCTTGATCCGACCCGGCCAGCGCGCGAAGAACGGCACCCGGTGACCGGCCTCCCAAATGTCGGCTTTGGTCCCGCGCAGGGGGCCGTTGGCGCGGTGCGTGTCGGCGCGATAGGCTTGAATGGTTTCGTCGGACTTGTGGCCCTTCGCGTCCGCAGCGTCGTCCCGATACATGAACGAGCCGTTGTCGCTGGTGTACATCACGAGCGTGTTGTCGGTGAGTCCGGTGGCGTCCAGCGCCTTGAGCACTTCGCCGACGGTCCAGTCGGTTTGCAGAATGAAATCGCCGTAGGGACCGATGCCCGACTTGCCGCGAAAATCTGGGTGAGGAAGCACCGGTTTGTGCGGCGAAGTGAGCGGGAAGTAGAGGAAGAAGGGCGGCTTGTCGCCGCTGCCGGCGCCCGCGCGTTCGGTGATGAAGGCGGCGGACTTTGCGGCCAGATGATGCAGGCATTCGTCCATGATTAAAGCCTCCGAACGTGGTCCAGCGCGCAGGTAGCCGGGAAAGCCGACCTTCGGCTGGTCCACGGTGTTGGGGTCGGTGACCGTGTGGCCGTCGATGTAGACATAGGGCGGAAAATCGAGCGAGGCGGGGATCACGTAGGAATGCTTGAATCCGTGATCGACCGGCGTGTTGGTGAGCGGCTTGGTGAAGTCGATATTTCGATTGTTCGGCGCGAACGACAGGCCGAGATGCCATTTGCCGATGACGCCAGTATCGTAGCCTTGTTTGCCGAGGAAGGAGGCGACGGTTTCACGTCCGGCTTCGATCAGCGGCGTGCCGTAGCCGTTGAGCACCCCGCGCTTTAAGCGGCCGCGCCAGCTGTAGCGTCCTGTGACCACCGAGTAGCGGGTGGGCGTGCAGACGCCGCTGGACGAATGCCCATCGGTGAAGGTCATGCCTTCTTTAGCCAAGCGGTCGATGTTTGGGGTCGGCAGCACCGAGGCTGGGTTCAGGGATTGCACATCACCAACACCCATATCGTCGGCCATGATGAACACAATGTTCGGCCGGTCGGCCGAGACTGGGAGAGCGAACAAAACGAGCAGGAGCAGGACGGGCGGGAAGGCAAGGAGTCTCATGCCTGCATCAAACTCGGGAGAGGTTGCATTGGGCAAGTCGAAAGAAGGATCGTGGGATCAGATCTTGTTGAATGGGTCCGAAAAAGGCATGGCAACCGGCATGAAGATCACCCTCACGCAAACCTCGCCCACAGGAACTCAATCCGACATCCGAGGTCACAACCTTCTCTGCGATCGGCCGACCGAAAAAGGCGGAGAAGACACCGGCCCGCTCGGTGGCGAACACTTCCTGTTCGGCCTCGCCGGCTGCTTTTCCAGCAACCTGCTCGGCGCCATTCCCGAACACGACTCTCCCCTCGCCGGTATCCAAGTGGATGTAGAGGCCACCTTTGCAGAAGACAATCGAATCTCCGCGGTGAACTTAAAGGTCTCGGCCGCAGAAGGCGACAAGGCCGCCCTCGAACGTTGCGTGGCCGCCGCCGAGGCGAACTGCATTCTGGTCAACACCCTGCGTAGTGTGGTGGATATCACGACCTCGGTCGCCATGTGAATGTGTGGCGGTTGCGCAAATTAGAACCGCAACGATGTCCCAGAAGTTGTGTCTTCATCAAAGCAAACGCGATCAACTCGAGAAGCCTCCCCGCCCTCCAGTTGGAGTGGATGACCGGACAAAAAGAACGCGGACAAACGTTTGTCCGCGTTCCCACATGAAGTGCGCCGTCTGGCGCAAGTGATTAGTCACTGATGACGAATCACTACTTGAAAGGGTCGAATGGATCCTTGTTATCGAAGAACGGATCCTGAGCGCGACCGCCCTGTTTTTGTCGCTGCATGTTGCGCAGAATCTCCTGCAGCATTTTTGGATCGTTGAGCGAGTATGTCCGGGTCTGCACATTGCCTCGAACGGCACCTTTGGGCCGGATGATGACCACGTTCTTTTTCACATACCATTCCGTGTCGGTCACATCGGTGAGCAGGTCGAGGGCGTCGCGCATGGTCACGCGGCGCAGGTTGAGAGTCACACGTGGGACCTCGGCGCGAGGGGCCGCCTTGAGTTTGCGATCGTCTGCGTTCGGGAAGAACCAGTTGTCTTGGGGTTCGGCGGCGCCTTCGGGAGGGGCAGCCTTCGCCCCGACCGCAGCGGGGGCACGGCGGGCGGCCTGGGTGCCGTCAATGAGATTGATGCCGAGTCCGCGCGGATCGCGTTCGCGGCTGACTTCGGTCAGGAAGTTCAGCACATCGCCGAGGGTGGCGTCTTGGAAATTGATCTCGGGGATCACCAAGCGTTCCATTTTCTGAATGAGCCCTTTGCCGGTGGGTTCGATCGGGCTAGCAGCATTGGCGGCGCTGGACTTCTTCGCGTTTGAGCTTTGTGCCATCAAGCCAAGTGGGCAAAGCGAAAGGCTAAGGATGCCGAGGGTGATGAAAAGAAGCGGGGTTTTCATGGGGATCTCCAAAAGGTTAGCCAATGATACGGCCTGATGGTGAAAATCTCCAAGAACTTTTCATCGTCACAAATCACACATAAGTAAGGAATTACGCAGGAATGCGGGCGTTTAGAGAGGCACCAGTTCACGAATGTTACGGTAAACCGAATCAGAAAAGTAAAAAGCTTGCTGGAATTCCTGTAATAAGTGGGGTCCGGTTCCGTTTAAGAGATGACACCTTTGACGTCCCATCCTTTTACCTCCCCACAATCTCTACCTAAACCTCTCAAACTAACCCTCTCAAACTAAACCTCTCAAACTAAACCACCCAACACCAACTAGGAGTTAACCTATGCGTATTCTCTTCACCATTGTCGCCGCTTTCGGCCTCACCCTCGGACTCACCTCCGCCAAAGAAACCACTAAGACCACTGAAACGGCTAAGACCGCTGAATGCGCTAAGACTGCGTGCTCGGCTGATAAAGTCACCTTTGCTGTCGATGGTCTCACCTGCGGCGGTTGCGAGAACAAGCTCTCCAAAGCATTCGCCTCCACTGAAGGCGTCACCGTCGAAAAAGTCTGCTCCAAGAGTGGAAAAGCCTGCCTCAAATACGATTCCGAAAAAGTGTCCAAAGAGGACCTGATGGCTGTCGTTGCCAAGTCCGGCTTCAAACTCAAGGGCGAGCAAGTCACCCTGCCGGTCAACGGCATGACCTGCGGCGGATGTTCCAGCAAAGTCAGCAAAGCGCTCGCCAGCCTCGAAGGCGTGAGCGACTCTTCTGTCTGCCACAAGAGCAACAAAGCGGTCGTCACCTTCGACCCGTCGAAAACCTGCGCTACCAGCGTGACCAAAGCCATCAACAACACTGGCTTCAAAGTCGCCAAAGCAGAACCCGTCGCGGTTGCTAAGTAAGGCCACCAATCCTGATTTCAGGATTCAGTAGAGAAGCCCGGCCTCGGCCGGGCTTTTTTCGTGTTCAACTTTAAGGCCATCACCATCAAAAACTGGACGGGGCCTCCCGAGCCGGTGCGATTGAGGCCCAGCGGCCCTGCGGCCGTTAGGCCGCGAGCCCTCCGCATATGGCAAACTCCTGCCATAGTATGGCAAGCTCTCGCCACGCTATGGCAAACCTTTGCCATAGGCCACGTACTCAACGTATCTCTGCTGAATCCGACGCGAAGCGGCGAGATCCTCAAATAACGCCATCAGCACCCTGTGCTTGACACATCCCCGTGCAACCCTACCTTGCGCGGACAAAATTTTAGACACATCCGGGAGTTTAGCTCAGCTGGTTAGAGCAACTCGTTTACACCGAGTAGGTCGGGGGTTCGAATCCCTCAACTCCCACCATTTTCCACATTCCATCTTCTACATCCCACCTTCTACCTTCCCCTAAAATGAGTTACGAAAAGATTAACGTTCCCGCAGCCGGCGAAAAAATTACCATGGGCGCCGACGGCACCCTGAACGTCCCGAACCGCCCGATCATTCCGTTCATCGAAGGTGACGGCATCGGTCCCGACATTGCCAAAGCCTCCATGCTGGTCTGGAACGCCGCCGTGGAAAAAGCCTACGGCGGCGAACGCGCGATCGAATGGATGGAAATTTACGCCGGCGAAAAAGCGGTGGCGACCTACGGCGACGGCGTCTGGCTCCCCGAAGAAACGCTGCAAGCAGTTCGCGACTACCTGATCGCCATCAAAGGCCCGCTCACCACCCCAGTCGGCGGCGGCATCCGTTCGCTGAACGTGGCCCTGCGCCAGAAGCTCGACCTCTACACCTGCCTGCGTCCGGTGCAGTACTTCGCCGGTGTCCCCTCCCCGGTCAAAAAACCCGAACTCACCGACATGGTGATCTTCCGCGAAAACAGCGAAGACATCTACGCCGGCATCGAATACGAAGCCGGCACGCCGGAAGTGAAGAAGGTCATCGACTTCCTCCAAGGCGAAATGGGCGCGGACAAAATCCGCTTCCCCGGCACCTCCGGCATCGGCATCAAACCGGTGTCCCAAGAAGGCACCGCCCGCCTCGTGCGTTCGGCGATCAAGTACGCTATCGCCAACAACCGCGACTCGGTCACGCTGGTGCACAAGGGCAACATCATGAAGTTCACCGAAGGCGCGTTCCGCGACTGGGGCTACGAAGTGGCCCAGAAAGAATTCGGCGGCACGGTTATCGGCGACGGCCCCTGGACCGAAATCAAAAATCCGAACACCGGCGCCACCATCACCATCAAGGACGTCATCGCTGACGCGTTCCTGCAACAGATTCTCACCCGCCCCGGCGAGTACTCGGTGATCGCAACGTTAAACCTGAACGGCGACTACATCTCCGACGCCCTCGCCGCCTGTGTCGGCGGCATCGGCATCGCCCCGGGCGCCAACATCAATTACGAGACCGGCCTCGCCATCTTCGAAGCCACCCACGGCACCGCGCCGAAATACGCCGGCCAGGATAAAGTGAACCCCGGTTCGGTGATCCTCTCCGGCGAAATGATGTTCCGCTACCTCGGCTGGACCGAAGCCGCCGACCTCATTCTCAAAGGCATGAACGACGCCATCGGCAAGAAGACCGTCACCTACGACTTCGAACGCGCGATGGAAGGTGCCACCCTGCTCAAATGCAGCGAGTTCGGTCAGGCTGTCGCCGACGGCATGGCGTAGGTTCGCAGCGAACCAAGGTGTTAGCCTCCGAGGCTAACACCGGTATCTTTTATTGAGCGAGCGACAGCGTCGTAGGCCTCGGCTAACGCGCGCGATTCTGCACGGAATTCAGCGGATAATGCTCGAGCACGCAGGAGCGATTTGCCAAGCCGAGTATCAGGCGCGAAAGGATCTTCCCTGCTTATGGACATATAGCCTTCATGCGAAAATCCTTCGGCGAACGTTGTCAGAACCGAAGCCTCAAGGTCCGGAAACTTGCGACGCAAAACGCTTGAGATCGCCCGTGGGATCTCCGGATGTTTCAACATAAGTTCATTGTGTTGAAGCCCGAACCAATGAGGTAAGTGCTCGATTTGCGCTCGATCGAGAGTGCTCAACATCACTTTAAAAAACTCAAGAAAGCGGGCATGATAGCCGCCTGAGATCATCGGCGTTAATGCACCAAACAACGGTCTTTCATCGTCACTTGCATCACGGAGAATGCGCAGGAACATCTGGCACACATCTTGAAAAGATGGATCGTCCACCACCAGCCGATGCAAGGCATCATATGCGGCAAGTTTACTAAAAAAATAGTGCCGAACACGGCCCGACCGCAAATCGTCCAGCATCAAACGCAGAGTTCCCGATGGATCGACCCGTAGCGCCGACTCGACGAAGTCTTGAGCACGCACTGGTAGTTGCTTGACCGCCCAAATCGGATGCAAGATCATCTCTGCGGTCAAGCCGATGCAATGTGCGTTCTGCTCAAGAAACATCAAAGACTCACAATAGGCCTCGAACACCTCCCGGCCTAAACCGTCGAGCGACAATCCTTGCAAAGTCTCTCGAATCCACGTCGCACAAATCGGCTCACTCGGCCGTCGGAAGGACCACTCACGAACTACTGCGATCATGATCTTTACCGCCTCTAAATCATCGCGATCTGCCAATCTGTTGGCCAGTTCGATCCAAGGCGGAGAAGAACTTCCATATCGGCCTAGAAGATATCGAAAGCTGCCGCCAAAGCGCTCCAAGTCTGAGTCTAGGAGACGTCCGGCCCATTTCACCAGCAAAGGTTCGTTACTTGGATCGAGCAGGGAAACGAGTGCGTTCGCTTGCGGGAAATCGGCTTTTAAAAAGATATTTTCCGCCAACCGCTCGGCAAGGTCCGCACCTTGTTGCTGGATGGTGCGAAACGCTGACGACAGATCTGGGTTCCAGCCGGCTTCCGTCGCCTCTTCGAACAATTCGTAGAGGACACGCAGCAGTTGCTCCCCCCCAACATGGCGTACAAACCGGCAAACAATCGCATCATGCTCTTCTTGCTGGGCTTGAAAAAATTTAGCGGTTTCGGAAAACTGGTGCACGGAGGCGCGAAAAATTCCACAGATGGCCCGAAGCATTTCATCGCGTGCCGAAAGGTCATATTCTGGCGGCGACCACTCGTCGTCTGCCAAATCATGCATACACTCCCACGCTTTTACCCGAGTCGGGCCTTCTTCAACCTGCTGTGCAAGTTCGGTCAATAGTTGTCGGGAGTTGCCCGACTCAGCCTGCCAAGCAACCCGATTCTTTAACGTGAGTTGATAGGCCGCCATCCGTTCGCTCTTCACAAACCCTGCAAGCAGGTTAAAAACCGCAATTTGGCACGCCCTCGGAAATCCAGAAAACGAATCGCGCAAAAACTCACGCAAGCGCTCACGCGCCGGACGGGTATTCGCCTCGTCAATATGCGTTGTGACCCACCTGACAACTTGACCGTCATCTACGAACTTCTCCACAACCGGCTTATGCAAGCCGTTGAACAGTTGGAAATGGGCGGGATCAGGCTGCTCTTTCAGCTTGGCGCTCAGCCAAGTCACCATGTGCTCGACGAATGTCGCATCGCGCCAGCTCTTGTATTCGACCATTCCCCGCAACACCTTGAACGCCTCTTCCCGCCCCGTTTGCAACTGCTGCCAAAGCAGTTCGCATGCGTCTGGCCGCAATGCCGCCTCCGATTCTGCGACAGCAGCAAGGATTTCGAGCAGGACCGTCGGAATGGCGGTGTCTTCGCGCGCGAACTCTTTTTTCACGAGCCAAAATAGACGACGCGGCGCCTGCCAAGCACTGTCCTTGATACGAGAGAACCAGTCCATTCGAGCCGGAGCCGGGAGCCCCGCTATGTGGTCGGCGAGGGCATTCCATACCGGTGTCGCGAGCGAGTGAGTTTGGCCATACGCTGAGTCTTTCAAGCGCAGATCAAGAGCCGCCAGATTTTGAGGAATCTGCCAGAACTCCTGCTTCTCCAAAAGCTGTTCAATACTCTCTCGGAGTTGAAATCCCGGGGTCTGCCCCTCTGCAAACTGGCGCAATACGAACGAGGCCAACACGGGCTGCTTAAAAAGAATAGCATACCCATGCTCTACCAGCACGCCGTCGTCGCACAGTTTGACCATCAACGAACGAACGCGGGGTTCCTCAAGGCCGATGAGTTCAGCCGCCGTTTGCGCAAATTGTTTTTGGTTAACTCTCGGCCCAAGCAGGGCCAGCACTTTGAGCACGGCGAACTCATCGGACTCTACCGATGGCAATTGCGCGAGCAGAGCGTGCTGCAAAGTTTTCAGATCTGCCACGTTTCGAAACGGTTCTCCCTTGGCCTCGCGCACTGCCTGTGCCGCCATTGCGAGAAGCGCGAGATGCCCCCCCGTCTGATCCACGAGCATTTTAACGAATGCTGGTCTCGCCTCTGGATAGATCGTGGCGACGATGGCCTTCAAGGTCTCTCGGCTAAGTTCAGGCAAAGCCAGTTTCGAAATTTCTATAGGGCGCAACTTCGTTTTGGCGAGGGTTTGCCGCAACGGCAGCGAAGCGCCACCTGCGGCCACAATGATCTTCGAACCCGAGGAGGCGAGCAATACCGCCTCCACCAAGGAAGGAATCAACGCCATTCGCTCGGCAGCCTGATCCACCACCACGACCAAACGCGTTCTCGCCTCCAAGTATGAAGGGTCGATCGAAGTCGGCGCACCGAACGGAAGGTAGCGCAATGACCACTTTTCCTGCTTGGCGCTCCGGTTAACCCGCCCCTCAAACAACCGTCCGAGCTCATGCAGAAACCGCGTTCGACCTGGGCCATCCACAATCAACACCCTACTCTGCTTGCTCCGAATAAACTTAAAGGCAGCAGACAGCTCATTCCCTCGCTCCAACACCGGGCCAACGAATGTCCCGCCACGTTCCGCCCCCCTCGCCCAGACGCTGTGCGTCTGCAGACTGAACCGCCAAGGCAGCCCCAATTTCGATACCGCCTCCGGACCAAAATATTCCGCAACCAAGGCGGCCTTTTGATGGCTGTCTGAAATCTCATGAATTCGATTTTTCAGATCGGTGGGTTGCCAGACCTCCCAGCCCGCCTGCTTGAAGATATCGAACACATCGGCTCCAAGTTGGGTCGTCGTTGCCAGGATATACCGATCAGCCTTTTTTAGATCCTTCGAATTGACGGTTGCCTGCGCCTTAGCCTTGCTGTATTTTTTAACACGCCTACATTGGATCGCGACAACGACTCTTCCACCCGCTTCTTTTACTTCACCGATGATATCGATGCCCTTCTGCTTACCGCCGGCTTTCCCGTACTTATTAAACACCTCGATACCGCCCCGCAACAGCGACAACTCTGCAAGTCGCTGTACGAACGATTCGAACTCCTCCCATGGTAAGTTATTGAAAGATAAATCCATTTTTCCTTGTAAATCAGTATGCTGAATACAGTATTTCACAGGTAACCATGAAAATACAACGGAAAACGTACCTAGATCAATTAGCCATATCGGTTAACCGGAGTCGTATCACCGCGATTTTAGGCCCCCGCCAAGCGGGTAAAACCTCGTTGGCGAGAGATTTTTCCGCGCGTCAAACTGACGAAGTGCACTGGTTTGACGCGGAGAGCCACATTGACAGGGCCAGCCTCCAAGACCCCATTCCGGTGCTTGGAGGTCTTCGCGGCTTGGTGGTCATAGACGAGATCCAGCGCCTGCCCGAACTCTTCCAAGCCCTGCGGGTGCTGGCAGATCGCGAGAGCATTGATGTAAGATTTCTGATTCTCGGCAGTGCGTCTCCCGATCTGATTCGTGGTGCCAGCGAGTCGCTCGCTGGCCGGGTTGAATTTTGCGACCTCACGGGGTTCAGGCTCTCGGAACTTGAGCCAACGACCAAGAATTTGGATGCGCTGTGGCTCCGAGGCGGCTTTCCGATGTCCTATAAGGCCGACTCCGATCAAGACAGTTTGGCCTGGCGCAACAATTTCATTCGCACGTTCCTTGAACAAGACCTACGGGCCCTGGCCCCTCGGACCGGAATCGATCGGCTGGCCAATTTCTGGAAAATGCTAGCCCATTTTCACGGCCAAGTTTGGAATGCCGCCTCGCTTGGCAACTCTCTTGGGATCGACGCGAAATCGGTGAGCAACTACCTCGAACTGATGACCAAGGCGTACATGGTCCGACAATTGCAGCCGTGGACCGCCAACACGCGCAAGCGTCTGAGAAAGAGTCCAAAGATCTACCTCCGCGACAGTGGCCTGCTCCATGCCCTGCTCGGAGTCCAGGCCCGCGCGGGACTCGACACATCGCCTGCAAAAGGAGCGTCCTGGGAAGGCTTCGCCCTTGAACAAGTGATGGGCTTGTTCGATCTTTCCAACCACGACATCTTCGCCTGGGGAACACATGGCGGAGCAGAACTCGATCTTCTATTCACCTGGCAGAAAAAACGAATTGGCGTCGAGTTCAAGGTTTCCCCCCAGGGCAAGACTAGCAAGTCCATGCGCATCGCCCAGGATGAACTGGATCTGGCGGGACTGTTTGTCGTCCACTCCGGCGTCGGGGTACGCCGGCTGGACACCTCGATCGTCGAGTTGGGTTTGCTCTCGCTTCGTGAGCAGGTTGAGAAATTGACCGATTGACCAGATCAACAACCCCGAAGAGCACGCTTAGGGCCTTAAGCCTTTGGCTTGCACTGAGCAATCGAAATGCCAGCAAAGAAGCCCATGCCGGAACCCCCAAATCCTAAAATCAAATCCCTCAAACCAGCCATCGCTCAACGCGAAGCTTGGCGCGAACAAGGCATGGCGGTCTCGTTCACCAACGGCTGCTTTGACTTGCTGCACGCCGGACATGTCGCCACCATCGCCTTCGCCCGTGCGCAGGCGGATAAGCTGATTCTCGGACTGAGTTCGGATATCTCGGTGGCGCTCAACAAGGGTGTCAAGCGGCCGATCATGCCCGAACGCGACCGGGCGGCGATTCTGGCCGCGTTCGAGTCGGTCGACCTAGTGGTGCTCTACGACGAAAAAGAAGTCGCCCCGGTAATCGAGGCCTTGGTGCCGGATGTGTTGGTTAAAGGTGGCGACACCGGAAACGTAGTCGGACGCGAGGTGGTCGAACAAGCCGGGGGAAAGGTTGTGCTCGCACCGGAAATCCCCTTTCTTTCCACCTCAGATGTCATCGAACGAATCCTCGAACGCTACCGCTAGCAGCAACAGCAAAACCGCGAGCACCGCACAGGTAGACGTCGCCATCATCGGCGGCGGCATCGCCGGACTCTGGACCCTGAACCGTCTCGTCGCCGCCGGCCACAACGCGGTCCTGATCGAACGCGACACCCTCGGCGGCATGCAAACCATCGCCGCCCAAGGCGTCCTCCACGGCGGCATCAAGTACACGCTCAAGGGTTCGACCAACAAAACCTCCGAGACCATCGCCGCCATGCCCGAACGCTGGCGCGCCTGCCTCGAAGGCCGGGGCGAGATCGATCTCGGTGCGGTGCCGGTGTTGAGCGAGTTCCAGGTGATGTGGTCGCCAGCGACGCTCGGCGCGACTTTGACCGCGTTCTTTGCCAGCAAGGCGCTGAAGAGCCGGGTCGCGCCGTACAAGGCGACGCAATCGGACGATGTTTTTTGGCCCGGGCACTTTAAGGGTTCGGCGTATAAAATCCACGAACGAGTGATCGATGTTCCGGCGCTTGTGGAGGCGCTCGCTGCACCACATCGCGAGCGGATTTTCGGCGGCGAAGCGAGCCTGCTTGAAAACGGGTCGGTGAACGTCGGCGATCAGTTAATCGACCCCGCTTGCGTGGTGACGACTGCCGGTTCGGGAACCGAGGCATTTCTCCAAGGCTGCGGACCCGCTATGCAGCGCCGCCCTTTGCATCAGGTAATGGTGACCGGCGACCTGCCCCCTCTCTACGGCGTCTGCCTCGGCACCGGACCCAAACCGCGCCTCGTCGCCACCACCCATCCGGGTCCGAACGGCCAGCGGGTCTGGTACCTCGGCGGCAATCTCGCCGAGTCTGGCGTCGAACGCAGCGAAGCCGAACAAATCGCGTTTGCGCGTTCAGAGTTGGCAGACCTGTTCCCGTGGATCGACTTCTCTACCAGAAACGCCGCCATGCACTGGTCCACCCTGCGCGTCGACCGCGCCGAACCCGCCACCGCCGAAGCCCGCCTGCCCTCCGGCGTGTTTTGCCAAGCCGTGAACCCGAAGCTCATTGTCACTTGGCCGACCAAACTGGTGCTCGCCCCGCTGCTTGCAGACGCGATCATGGCCCAACTCCCCAGCCCGACCGAACCCGCCGGCAGTCCGCCCGCGCTCGCCCTCCCCTCCCCGCCCGTCGCCACCTCCGCCTGGAACGCCTGACATGAACCGCCGCAAGATCGCCACCGCCACGAAAGACCTGCTCGTCTCCCCGCTCGGACTCGGTACGGTAAAGCTCGGCCGCAACACCTCGGTCAAATATCCCGGCGGCCCGTTCGAACTGCCCGACGACGCCAGCGCCGCCGCCCTGCTCGAACTCGCCCAAGCCGAAGGCATAAACCTCATCGACACCGCGCCCGCCTACGGCATCAGCGAAGAACGCTTGGGCGTACTGCTCGCGGGCCAACGCGACGACTGGATCCTCAGCACCAAAGTCGGCGAGGAGTTCGATGGTACATCATCCGAGTACATCTTCACGGCCGAACACACCAAGCGCAGCCTCGAACGCAGCCTCACCCGCCTGCGCACCGACCATCTCGACATCGTGCACATCCACTCCGACGGCAACGACCTCGCCGTGCTCGAAGAAGGGGTTTTGCCGACGCTGCTACAATCCCGCGACGAAGGCCTGATCACCGCGGTCGGCATGTCGACCAAAACTGCGGTCGGCGGTATCGCGGCGCTTGAAGCCGGCTGCGACCTGATCATGGCCATGTACCATCCCTGGCATCTCGACGAACTCCCGGCACTCGACCACGCTAAAAAGCACGGCAAGTCCGTGGTGATCAAAAAAGCCTTCGCCAGTGGTCACTTCGGCGAAATCGAAGACGAGGACCCAGTTCGCTACAGTCTCGATTTCATTTTCAAACACCCGGCGGTAGCGAGCGTGATCGTCGGCACGATCAATCCGGAACACCTAAAGTCCAACTGCGCCGCCGCCAGCGAAGTCGCAGATTCATCGTTGTAGGTAATTTAGAATTCATTCTGAATTCGTCGTGACGGATTTCAATCCGGCCGCACGCTACTCCACTGTTTCGCGGAT
>ENA-ORXR01001076-ORXR01001076.1-marine-metagenome-genome-assembly--contig:-NODE-1076-length-30841-cov-29.971070_pt1 | contig 30841 bp, 20 predicted proteins | sample MGYA00237866_ERZ511479 | MGnify/ENA metagenome assembly ERZ511479
GGGCCCAGGAAGACCTCCGTTCTTGCGGCGAGAAGGTGCCACCAGTCTCCAAGGGGCGCATTCGATGCGTTTCCAGCCCGCATTCGGCTCTCGGCACGGCACGAAACGGCCAGTTTCTGTCCGTGCCTCGGATTCAGCCAATAGGAAGCCAGGATAACCCCTCCTGAACGCCGCCTCAGGCCGCTCTGGCTGTCGCTCGAATTTGGCGCTTTCCGCCTGCAGAATAAATTGGGCTCATGCAGCGCTAGGGTGCCGACGTTCTTACAGTGTTTTTTGCCCCTGCAATTTGACGGGCCTCAGATTGGGGCATTGACTGGCCCTCCCGTTGGCTCAGGGGCACCCGTCGGCGGGTGATCTGGGCCCGCCACGCTCTCGGTTGGGGTCCTCGAGGGTGGTGAGCGCTGCCCCGGGGGCGCCTGCAGGGGACGCTTGGGTATCTCGTGAATGCCCCTGTGCGTCAGCCCATCGATCGCGCGAGATTCTCTCCCCTCCCGCCAGCGCGCGCCAGCGCGCCCTGCGCTGTTGGCGATTGGCCCGGTCCCGCACGGCCCCTCGGGGTGCACCTCTCCTGGCCTGCCCGCGTCGTCGCCGCGGCCGCCCGCGCTGGGCGGTGCGGACTGCACTCGCTGGTGTTGCCGGTGTGGGTGAGACCCGCTCTTCCGTCTTGCTCGCGGCGCTCGTGACCTGCTTGCTGCGCTCTTGGGTGCTGCCGCTGCCTCTCAACCGCTTCTCGTTGTACCACGTGGGAGGCGTCATGGTGTCCGCAGCCGTGCGTGCCGCGGCCGCGCGGACTTGGAGCCAGTTGCTGCGCTTCGTCGGCCCAGGGCGCACGGGTCCCGTTTCCCTGGCACGGCTGGAGCAGATATTGGGCATGATCGAGCTCTTCTCCAACAACAACACCAACTTCAACTTTCACGTACACGTGTCGGGCTACGACACCACGGGCAAGATCTTCTGGCTGCCGGTGTTTGAGGACCCGAACGTGGTGGACAGCGCTCCCGCGACGCAAGTGCTGAGCATGTTGTACCGCTACATCGAGAGCGCCGACGGCATGATGGCGGCGTCTGGCTCTCTTCTGGCGCTCAAGCCCAGGTCAGCGGCTGCCTGTGGCGGCGGCGAACCGCTTGACATCGGTCATCTGCCGCCCACCTTGGGCGACGAGCTGGTCGCGTCTGCGAGCCAAGGGGCGGGGGGCGGAGAAGCAGGGGGCGGAGGACGCGCGAGCGGCAAGTTGAGGAGTGGGAGAGGGGGGCGTGGTGTCGGCGCGACTGGGGCGGCCATTGGTAGGGGTGGGGCCACAGCAGGCGGCGCCGAACGCGCCCCCAACGGTGTCCCCAGCAGCGTCGGCACGGCATCAGCGGCGACAACTTCTCAAGCCGCGTCCGACGACCTTGCTCGAGCTCAAGCTGCTGCCGCAGCGGTCCTGGAGGTCGATGAGGACGCAGACGATGCCGATGGCGAGGTTGCGGGTGGTGGGGTGCTCGGCCCGACCCTGGGAAGTAGGGTGGTTGCGGTGGGTGATGGTGTTATTGTGCGGGGTGGTGGTGTGGTTATGGGGGGTGGCGGCGTGGTTGTGGGGGGTGGTGGTGTCGTGGTGGGCGGCGGTGCCTCGTCGGGTGGAGGCGCCCCACCTCCTGCCGCGGATGGCGGCCCACACCCTACTGGCTCTGTCGATGGCGGCGACAACGTCGATGAGGACGACTCAGGCAACTCTAGCAGCTCGTCGAGCTCCTCGTTGGAGGGAGAGCCGAGCGCTATGCGACGCGCTGGTGGCAAGTCTAAGCGGAAGAAAGTCGGCGGCCGGCCCCAGAAGCGGCACCGTTGGCAGCGCCTAGCCCCCGTGATGCACTACGCACCGGCCAACCACATCCCCACGTCCGATGCAAAGGACTTGCTCCGCGTCATGCTGGACGCCTCTACGAACCGTCTGACGCGTCTACGTAGTGCGCTCGTCAAGGGCAACGCGGCCGTGGCGGGCGGGATGTCCACAAGGCGGTTGCGGCTCTGCTTGCCCTGGTGGCCGCGGCAGGCTAACAAGGACGCGCCGTGGCCACTGGGGGTGGTCGTAGACAAGGACCTTATCGCGTCGGCGTGCGCCAAGGAGTCGTCCACGATCAAGACGAGTACGGTTACGGCAGTCCTGTGGGAGATCACCCTCAAGCGCGAAGCAACAGTCACGCAGCGGCTAGCCGAGTTCCTTCTCCTCGCTGACAAGTCTCCGGCGGCGCGTGCGTCCATGACGAAGTACATCTCCGGGTTTGCACAGTCGGCGCGGATGGAGGGTAAGGCGCGCACGCCCGTGCTCGGGGTATTGGGCGGACTGCGGACGGCTCCGCGCATTGCTCCGTCGCCGGCGACGCTGGCATCCTTACAAGCGGCTCCGAGGCGAACCGGCGAGACGTTCTCGTCTGGGCCCCTCCGCCCTGCCGGCTTTGTGCCACTCGGGTCCCCGCGGCCAACACATCACACCCGCCTGGCACCCGAGGAGCTGCCGGCCCCGTTGCCCCCCAACCACCCCGCCGCTGAGCGCGCCGCTGTCGCGGCAGCCACGGGGACGGTCACCCCTGCGACTACCGGAAAGGCTACTTCGGACAGCGCGTCCATTCGGGCGGCGCTGCGGGCCCGTGCAGCGGGTGCAGCTGCTGCGAAGACAACACCAAGTGGTACAACTGGAAGTGTACGAGCTGCTGCTCGTTCGGCGCCGCCTAAGTCATCAACGTCGAAACCCGCTGCTCCACCGTTGCGTGCCTCGTCGACAAGTGCGTCTCCAACCGTTGTCCGACAACCAGCTCCTGTGCGGACTGCAGCTCCTCCGACAACGCCAAGTACACCACCATCCGCGCCGCCTCGTGGTCATCCGGCACGTTCAGCTGCATCTGGTACAGCTGCAAGACGACCGGCGTCCCCCCGCCCTGCTCCCCAGTCGACTGGGTCTTCAAAAAGTGCGTCTCCAGTCGGTTCACGACCGCCACGCCCTGCGCCAGCGGCACCTCCTTCGACACCTCCAAGTGCACCCCCATCGGCACCGCCTCCGTTGCAAGCGTCGGCGGCTGCTGGTACGACTGCACGACGACCGGCGCCTCCCCAACCTCCTGCTACTCCGCCTTCTCCTCCTGAGCCGCCCTCACCCGGAGCTGCAGACGACGACGGTGTCGTGCATGCAGACGCTTCTACACCTGCTGGAGCCGACAGTTGCCCGAAAGTGACCGCTGGTGACGCACCTTCGGCCTTGCTCGTGGCGGCTGCCGCTGCTTTAGGCGCTTCTACCTCTGGTGCTGCGGCGGCGCCGTCACCTTCACGAACGACGTGCTCCGTCGCGGGACCAGCACCATCCGGTGGCCGCTCACCTGCTGAACGATCACCGCCTGCCGCGGCGGTCAGCTCCGCTGAAAGCACACGCCAGTCGGTCCGGCCGTCGGAGTCGCCGGGGAAGCGGAAGGCGGCGACATCATTGTCGGGCAGCAGCGGCCTTGCCGCTCCACCAAGTGCACGGCGGCTGCCTCTGCCACCCGACGGTGGCACACCACGCGGTGCGACAAGTCTTGTTACGCCTGCGGCTTCGTCTGCTCGGCGACCTCCGCTGCCGCCTCGCCGTTCTCCACCATCAAGTGATACCTCACGCACTGTTTCAGGAAAGGTGGGCCAACGCCGTACTTTCGGAGTGGGCGGGGGGGATGCCGCCGTCAAGAAGGGAGGCGATGCCATCGCCAATGCAGCCAATGCTCGCAAGACCAGCGGCATCAGGCGGGACGGGAACGTTGGGGACGCCGCCGCTGGGGTGGACGGCGCGGCAACTACCTCAGCAACGGGGGTGCGCGCCAGCTTGGTCGACCAGGGCAAGCGGTCGAAAGCGGCCACTGCTACTGGCCCGTCATCAAGCAGTGCGCAAGTGTCGCTGCAGGGCCCGTTAGAAGCTATCGTTGTCGCCGCTGCGCCTCGAGCAGGAGGCAAGCGTACGCTCACCTTCGCTTCGGCGGCTTCGACCGCCGCTGCTCCTCGTGGTGCTGGTGGGGCGGCGGCGGCCACTGCCGGTGCTCCTCCGGCGGTCGCAACTAGAAGGTCAAAGAGAGGTCAGCGCGCCGCCGACCTCGCAGCTGCTGGCCTGGAGGTTTCGGACCCGGCTCCAGCCCAGGTTCGCAAGCGGGCTGCGGCTACCGAGACTGGTGCAGCATCTTCTCCACCCCGCAAGAGGTCCCGCCGGTTGGCAGACCGCCTCGTCTCAACCGCAGACGACTCTGGCGGCCCAAGCACCCACACGCGGTCGTCGGTGGAGCTGGCTTTTGACTCCATCCCCAACTCAAAGACGTGCACGCTCATGTCGGAGCTCTCCGTGCCGGTTGCCACGGGTCGGCTTGTCAAGGACATGCACTCGATGCAAAGCCGGCGGATTGACAAGGACATGGTTGCCGTCAAGATCACCGCGGTCTTGGACGAGCACCCCTACCCGTACGGCTCGCGGTACCCTCTCCCTGGCACCGGCAAGAAAGCCGTAGGCTTGAGTTCACTGGTTGGCTCCGTGATAGTGTGGCCGATAAACGGGCTTGTGTATTGATTGTCTGCTTTCTCCTTTCTTTTGCTTCTGTTGCACAATAACAAACACTTTACCGCAGATGTATCTATAACGCGCACCACCTCTGGTTCGCTCAGCAAACCAACGCCTCGACCAACGAGACCCTCCCGCCCTGAACAAAGAATTCCATGGGGTGGTGGGTGCCCCCAGCCGCGATGGGGTGCATACTAGAGAAGCAGAAAGGCAGTCACACACATGGCGCCGCTGTGCGGACACAAGATGCACATGAAAGCCTGCTGCCCCAGTGGACTACAAAGAGAGCTTGATGCACATACTGAGTGCGCGCAAAGGCAGCGTCAACAGCATGGACGGCACATGGGCAGCGCAAAGAAAAGATGGAGTAGGAGCCCGAGACGCACAAGGTAAACGACCCCGAGACCTCTGTGACGGCAATGTCACCATCTCAAAAGTGCACGCATCTGTTGCCCTGCGCCGCTCTGCGCCACTGCTCGTGCAACCAGCGGTTTTACCAGTAGTGACACAAGCGGTGCTGACAAAAACGCCAGCACGCAGCGGCGATACGTGACTCGCCGTCCCCTCACCCACCGCTCACACTCATGCACCCACTGCCCGCCAACGGGGCCGGTCCCCATGGTGTTGCCGCCGTACTGACGACGTGCGACCCCCCGCGGAGGCTGCTGCAGCTGCTTCTGGCCCATATTGACCGCCGCGTAGGTTACAGCCTCACCCATGCGCCAACGCCGGTAGACCCAACCGCTCGAGCACAACCCAGCCGCCACTGCTGGTAGCCTCTCAATCTCAATCTCTCACTACGCACAAGTGAGGCGCCAGCTGGCGGCGGCGGTCACCGGCTCGGCGTCGTGTGGCCGATTGTGGGGCGACGACGACCCGCGCCCACTATCTCCCTGTCGACGCACTCTCTCGACCCGCTCGCGTCGAGGCGTCCACCCGCACAGAGGCTCCACCACCACCACCCACGTCCCAACACTCTCCGAGTCAGCAACTATCGCGCTCACCGCGGCGGGTCGTCGCAGGCTAAAGAGCCAACAGTACACCCAGCCGCTCGAATGGGTGTCGGGGTCCGATAGTGGCGGTGCTACAGTTGAGTGCAGTGTCCCACCCCTCCCTCACTTGCCGCCTCCCAAAGCGCGCTGACGATCACCTCTCCGCACAGACAAGCATCGCCGCGTAGAGGCTACAAGCCCGCGCGGTCGAACTACGGTGACCATTCTCCTGCCGAGAAAGAAGCGCGCTCAGAACGGTTGCAGCTGCAAGCTGCCCCCTCCCATCAAGCTCCACGCTGGGGTGGCAGGGTGCCCCACGGTGGTGCCGGCAGCTGTGGGCCCTCACAGAACGTACACAGCGAGACACAGGCCAGCCGCAGGATCACGCCCACGCCGTCTCAGCGCGCCCAGAAGAGGTGGCTCTCTGGTTGGCCTCGCCCGCCTCTTCCAGATCCCCACCTAGACAGCAGACGGGCCCACTGCCCCTCTGTGGTGTGTCGCCGCTGACACGGCAGCAACCACAGCAATGCCCCCCCCCCTCATGTGAATGCGTGCAGTCGGAACCAGGCCAATCACACGTCGAGTGGCGGCCATAACACATCCGCCAAAGCGGCGCGCCCAGATCGCTGGCCGCTTGGGCCTCTCTTCCCTCGCCCCTGCAGCGCTGACCGGACTGGCAGAGGGCGTGGCCCTCAATATTTGGGCGGGATGCACGCCTCCCAGAGCCTCCCAGAAGACGGGTAACGGGCCTGGCAGCCGCAAGCCAAGCGTCGCTCCACAGAAGCGCGCCGAGCACGGTCTCTCCGCGCAGCAATGCCCATGGCCTGTTGTGGCAGCACCCGTGAAAGCCCCCCTCGGCAGGGGCCCGCTGATGAGCGAGCCTGTCACCGTCTCGTCCCACCACCCCGACCTGACCCGTTGACAGTGGTGCATTGCAAGGATCGGTCGGCCAAGGTGCGTGGTATTCGAAGGCGATGATGCCCTTTACGACTTAAAAACAAATGACACATTGACAGGCCCATATTGAATGCGTTGGCTACTGAAGAGGCCCCCCTAGTTGAGCACTTCAACGAGATATGACGCCGCTCGTGGTAGGATCCAGAGCACCCGAGCAGCTCTCGATACGGGGTCCACGCGTCTCTCGTCTGCCCACATTGCACAGCCCACACACCCAGGCACCCGCGACTGACAGATTCGCGCGGCCTGAGGGACCCCGGCCGTTCACCACGTACCGCCACCGGCGCCTACGGCCCGTCGCTCCCTCCCCCATCGATGCCGCCTCTACTGCCGGGTCGCTCGCCCCCGTCACATTGCCGACCGGCCTCTTCGTGGCCCACACCCATTCACATTCCCCTCCTCACTCCTTCTTTTCTTTGGTCCCCATTTTTGGCCACTGCGTGGTCGTGATGACTGGACGCGGTCGTGACGACGGTGGTGCGGCTGGCGCCGATGGGAGCGGCTCCGCCGCACCGGCTCCGTCTCCGGGCACGGCCCCTCTTCCTGAGGACGGAACCCATCCTGTTTCCACGATCAACGACAGTGTGGCGCAGGTGCGGCGTCTTTGTGGTCTTGGCTTCCCCCCCTCGGTTGCCGCGGCTGCCGTCGGGTCCGAGCTCGTCGGCGGCGATGTGAGTGTTGGCGGTCTCGCTGTGGAGGACCGCGTGATGGATCGCGCCCTGGACCACATGCGCCTTCGTGGTGGACCTGTCTTCGACGTCGGACGTGCCCGCAACGAAGAAGGTGGTGTTTGCAGCGCCGGTCGTGTCGAGGAAGAGGCACGTGGACGGCACGGTGTCGACGGTGGAGCGCGCGACCAAGGCGACAGCGGTGGTGGGGCTGCTCGCGGGAGTGGATCGGAGGCCTCGGGCGCGGTGGCGGCGGGGGCCGACGCGGAAGATGACGTCATCGTCGTCACTGACGGCGAGCGGGACACCGATCGACCCCCCCCTGCGACGGGGGCCCGCTCTGCGCGCGGGGACGCTTCATCTTCCATTCCAACGGCGGCGGCCAACTCCGGCGACGGCGTCATTGTCGCTGTCGATGATGGCGACTCCCAATCCGCAACGGACGCCGCCGGCAGTACGCCGGCTGCTGATGAGTATGGCTGGCCCATGGTCGACCGCGTCGGCACCCACCAGCAGACGGCGGCGGACCTGCTGAGAAGCTTCCCCACTTCCGGCACCACCGAGGCGCCTACACGGAACAGCAGCGGCTTGGCGCTCGCTCCCAAGCCGTTGGCGCTTACCTACCCTCATCCTCCTTCATTGAGCGGCCCCCGGGCCGCCGAGGTCCTTCTTCTTGTAGACGACCGGGAGACAGCTGGCAATGGCCCTGCGCGCCGCTCCTTCTTGGCCAAGCTGCGCGTCAACCCTGGTCTGGCCGACCGCGTTCTCACGCGTCGCCTGCCGACGGGCGACGCTGTGCTTGTTGCGCGGGTGACGGCCGCCGGCGCGGCCGCTTTTGACGGCGCCCCCGCGGCGGGTACGGAGCTGATGCTGGACGTCCTCGTTGAGCGCAAGACTGTCGCGGATCTTGTTTCTTCGCTGGAGGACGGCCGGATGCCTGAGCAGGCCTACTTCATGGAGGCCTCCGGCTGCCGCTTGCAGGTCCTTGTCGTCGAGGGTGACGTGCATGCCACCCTGGCGCGCGACAGAGGTATGCTCTGGGAGGTCAACAAGCTCCTCTCGACGCTGGCGCTCTCCACCAACGTGTTCATCCAGCACACCGCCAACATTCAGGAGACAGTCATCTACTACTCCGCGCTCGTGCGGATCCGAGGCGACCGACTGGGCACTGGTGACGGGTTGGCCAACTGGCTGCAGCACCACTCCGTCAAGGGCGATACCGCCAGCGGGCGCGGCATCTTGACCTACTCGCTTTGGGAGAAGCACGCCAAGCTCATGCGCGGCGAGATCTCGCTGCAGCAGTTGTGGGCGTTGCAGCTGGATATCGTGCCTGGCGTCGGCCTGGTGCGCATCGACTACATCATGGAAGCCGGCTTCACGACGCCCGCCTCCTTGGCGGCTGCCTACGCCAAAGTGTCGTGCAAGGAGGACGGCGAGATGCTGCTGGCGCGCGTGCCGGCTCCGCCGGGGGGCAGCCGCATCAGCAAGACGGTGTCGGAGTACATGTATAATCTTTTTACGTCCAAGGATTACGCGGGTCTATAGGTTGGGGTGGTGAAGAGGCAGGTCGAGGCCGATACCGAAGAGTTGGTAGTTGTAGGACGGGTAGATGTAGTGTCACGCAGGACCGGCTTCGGTGGTCCCATCAGCTTACAAGTTTACGTCGTCTGTTACTGTATACTCTTCATTCCGCAGTGGTCGTGCTTCTGTTCAGCAAAGTGCTGACAGGTGGCGCGCTGCTGTCGACGTGCTTCTGTTCAGAAAAGTGCTCACAGGTGGCTCGCTGCTGCCATTGAGCAGCAGCTGGATGCTGCGGCTGCCTGGGTCCAGGTGCTATGTTGAATTGGGAGAACAAGGGGGGGCTCCCTGTGGGTGCGCCCCCCGTTGGCGGCTGCACGAGCGAAGGCCACACGTGGCGCTACGCGGACGTGGCCGACTCCCCTGCCTCACCTGGATGGGGGCAGGGAAGGACCTCCCCTGGGAAGCCTGCCGACAGGACTGACAACCGCGGGTGTCGGGCAGCGTGTGTGGGGCCCACGCGGCGCCACGACAGACGACGCTGGCGTGCTTGCGCGTGGTTGCATTGGAGGGCTTTGTCGGGCGGGAGCCCAACCGTGGGGACGCCAAGTTGAGGGTCGTGGGCGCGCGGGAAGACGAGAGACACGCGCGGGCTGTGCGTGTGTGCGTCGGGAGGGGCCGAATGCGACGGGCGCCTCCTCCTGGGGGTACTTTAGTGACCGGACCAAGGCTATCTTGGCCGGGAGAAAAGTACGACCGTGACCAGACAGCTGTCTGTGAGACCGCAGCGGAGCGACCGCTGCGGACGGTGGTGCACCTGGTTTGTAACATGCTACAAGCGTAGGGATGTGGAGCTGTAGAAACGAAAGAGGCCGGCGATGGTAGCGCCGACGGGAGGAAGCGCGCATTGGTGGTTCCTTTTTGAACATCAAAGGATCCCGTGGTGATCGCTCCGGACGGTCACAGCCCTTCACAGGAACTGGCATGCGCGGGTTTACCGGGCACTTCAGACATGGGTGCCAGCGCATCTCCACGTAAACGTGCATGCATACGACAAAGAAACACACAATGCTGACCTCGTCTTCTATCATGGGACAAACAGCAGTACTGACGACTGGTGGGCCACAGGAACGCAGTCAGCGGCAGTGCAGCCGCCGTCCGGGCATGAGAGGCCGCTTCCTATCTCATTCATCATTGCCAGTTGTTACGATGGCGACAGTCACAGTAGTACGGACGTGCTACTGCTTGATAAACACTCACCACACTTCCCGCGCCGCCCACAAGACAGAGACATGTGTGACCATAGGTGCTCGGCGCGGTGGGAATTCTTCGTGTGTCGCGCCCTCACGCATGCGCACATGCTGACTGCTCTGTGCTGGACTACGAGGAAGACAGCAGTTTCCGGACGCCCGACCCGGGCCGACACAGAGGCGCTATTGGAAACACGTCGGACGCCATCGGTCACACCTCGGAACTGATCACATAGCCGCAACGCTCTGATCGCCTCGAGGCTCACCTCCTGTACGGTCGCGACTACCTGCTGCGCTACGGTCCCGGGTCCACTGCAACCCAACGGGCACAGCGCATTTCAGCGGCACCAGAAACGTGACCAACTATGAATGATATCCACGTGCACTCGACGCACTGTCTCATGCGCACTTTCTCTGTAGCCACTATGACACCGCCATAGTGAACCTCTCTACGCTACCGAGGCTGCCTGTCAGATCTCCTTTTCCTTGCAATGCAAAAATGACGTCCCTGGCCACGCTGCACAACAGCGTAGGCTTGTGAGACTCCCTCAAACTGTCATCCTGGCTAGGCCCCCCCGAGTTCCCTACGGGTAAGCGTTAGCAAGCAGGCCATAGCGACTTCTGTAGCGCTGGGGGCAGCCCGGGCTATGTCCTGGCTTGCTCGATTCAAGCGAGAACAGGGGGGGGCTACTCAGAACATTTGTCGTGACTGATGCTTGCGTTCGAGCTGTTGTCCGATGCTAAGTCGGAGCCCGTAAGTACGCAATCGCTGCATGGCACGAAGGGTCGCCTGGCTGTAAACGGCCCCGTTGGCGCTGGGCATGCGTGCCGGCACTGGTTGTAGTGGTCTCGAGGCGCGTGCGAGCCCAATCTGAGCTGTCTGCCACATGGTGGCGCAGCGCTGCCCCAGAAGGCGGCTGTCAGCCACATGTAGGCTGGCGTGGAAGGCGGACAGCGATTCTCTTTCGTTAACCGGCACCCACCGGCTGCCTATGCTGCTCCTGGCCGTGGTGTGTGCTGGACGAGACCCCCCGGCGACGCCACCTCCGTCAGCCACAGCTGAGACTGCTCCTGTGTATCGCTCCGGTGGTGCACCTGACGCTAGAGTCATGGAGGTGCGCACTGGCAGTGAGGGTACGGTGGGCGTCGTCGGCGCGTGCTGCTGGAGATGGTGGGGCCTCGGTCGCGGCCCCCTCTTGTTTCCCGTGGGCTCGATGGCGTGGATGCCTATGGACCGCTTCTTTCACCACAACCATTGCTGCCGTGGGAGCCCGCCTCAGTGCTCTGCCCCGATGGAGATCTGGCTCCATTCCTCGGACTGCCGCATCACTCATTGGGACCCTGCGAGCAGGTAAGTGAGCGTCGCTTACTTCTCTCATTGTGTGCTCAATTGTCTGTATCACTTGGCCTCTGTTTGACACTGAGGGCATTGCTCGAGCACGGTTGAGCTGTCACTCGCCGAGAGCAGTCTTATGCCACGGGAGTCTCAGCCTCCGGCCGGCAGAGGAGATGGAGGAGAGTGGGGCATTGCTGTCCGGCGTAGTCCACTGACTACCGTTCGAATGCACGCGATGAGCTTTCTTTTCTTTGACGTTTGTGTGGTCGTGTCTCCTTTCCGTAGTCGTTAGGCAGAGGTGACTTGGCAAGGTGACTTGCGTGACCGAATCCTGAGGCAGGAGGCGGTTCCTGCCGAGGCGGCAGAGGCTGCGTTCGCGATGCGGGCTGGTACAGACGTGTCTGCAGGCATTTCTGCTGTCCTATAGCTCTGCGTGTCCATAACTTCGTATAAACGACCTATTTTATCTGCCCGTTTGTTTGATACAGAACAATGTCAGGAGCCTCATCACACTCGACAGCGGGACGGCGTAGAAGGATGCTCGTTTCCATAGTGGTTCCCTCTATCAGGCAGTTCTCTTTCGCGTCCTCCCCATTGCAGTAGATGCGACTGTGTCCATGGCGTGTCGAGCACGCTGCATCATCTCTTTACTTGTACCCGTTCTTACACCTTTCTCTCCAACCCCGTAGGCCCTTCACGCTTCACCTCGTCTCTACACGGGCACCCGTCACCCATCTCACAATGGCTCACAATGAAGTGATGGTAGTATGTTTCAACAGGTTTGTGCTGGATCTCAACACTGATCGTGGGCTCCCCAGCTGGGCGCGCCGCGTTAGCCTGCTTGGTTGCCTCGCGCCGCTGTGAAGTCCTAATGTTGTTGTGTGCCGCAATGATGCGGGAACGCACAATAAAGCGGCGCTGGGTCATGTACGACAGGCTGTTCTTCGACCGTTTCTTGATCGAATGTTGCCTCTCGGCGCCGGACGTGTCGTGGCCGCGCGTGAGGTCGGGGTACTGGTCCGCGTTGAACACCGGTGAGCATGTATGGTTGCACCGGTGAAACCGGTCGATGAACCAGGCGGTGCACACGCCTTCCATCATCCAGGGCACGCGCCGCAGGGCGTTGCGCTGAGCTTGGCAGGCGGTGTCAAAGTAAATGACGCGGGGAAACCTTTTAAACCGCTGCACGAGGGCCGCCACGACGTGCGCAGGGCTCTCGGTCTCGCGCAGCAACTCAAACCCGACAATGTAGCCGCAGCCACACACAAACGTCACAACCCCGGGCGCGCGAAGAACGCTGTCCGGGAACGTGTGCCGGCAGTCGTCCACGTCCCAGGCCTTGACCTCCTTAGCCTTGCCCTCCTTGGTCCCGCCCTTGACCTTGTCCTCCTTCTTGCCTTCCCGCTTGACCGCTGCCTTGGCGCGCTGCTTCTCTGCCGTCGAGTCCTCCGGGAAGCCGCGGAGGATGGGCCTGCCCGGCCAAGACTGGCCCGTCCGCAGCTCGTCGGCCTGCTCCAATACGCGGGCCTTCGACCGCCCTTTGGCAACGACGTGAGACACAGGCGGCTGGACACCGAGACAGCGCAGCCACTCTTGGTAGGTTGCGGCGTCGCCGACCTCCCACTTGTCGCGATACGCCTTAGCCACGGGCTTGGCCTTGGCCTCCCAGCGCACCATCGTTTCCTCCTCCGCCAGCACAGCGAACAGCATTAGCTCGCCGACCGCTTGGCAGAGGTTGGGCTTTGCGTCCATGGCCGAGCGCACGAGAAGGAGGAACTGCCACACGAACACAACAGGCGTAACGCACCGCGCCAGTTGGATCCACTCGGAGCTGGGCGCCCGCGAGATGAGCGCCCGCGCCAGGACCTCCACGTCGACGAGGTCGCAGCCGCCGAACATGTTGAGTACGGGTTCGGCAAGCATGGCCGCCACGAAAGACCGCACGGTCATCCACCGATCCTTGTCGACGTCAGCATCCCCCGACTCGGCGAAGAAGTCGGTGCAGACGCATAGAACCTCCTCTACCTCTTGTACAGCTGCTGACTCGGGGCGGGCGACCGGTAGTAAGCCTTCGGCCGGCCCCGTGTGGCCAATCGACTCGCCTCCGACGAACGGTGGCACCGCTCCAGGTGGCTCGGCAGCTACCTCATCGGTGCGGTGGTCGACGACAACCGACCTCGCATCGTGCGCCAACTCCTCCTCGAACATGACGCCCAGCCTACCGACGACCGCCTCCTCGACGACGGTCGACCCCAAGGGAGCCGACGACTCGGCCTGGCTCTCGATGAAGACCTCACCGGTTGACACGGCATCCGCCGCCGCCCCCCCTCCCCGGAACAATGCGACGCCAGAGACCGAACTCAGGCCACGGTCGAGCACGTTGGCGCTCAGGGGCTGCGCGTCAGACGCCATGACAGCTGCAGCCGCGACCGCGGCGGCGGCCGCCGCCGTCGCCGCGTCGGCTGCGGCGGCCACGGCATCAATGGCCGCTGCCGAGCAAACGGCTCGGCCTCTCGTTGCGGCGCCACTCGCTGCCCCCGGCATGACGGGGAGGCGAGGAGGCCGGCACGTGGCCTACCGGCGCAGTCAGCGGCAAGGTAGAGCGCGGCGGAGTGTGGGAGAAAACTCGAGGTGCAAAAGAGGGGTAGGGGTGCTGCCAATGGCAGGGTACAGCGCGAGGGAGGGTGGAGGAGATAGTGGGTGGGGAGGCACACAAGCGGCAGGGCCGCAGTCAACGGCGGAGTGGAGCGCGTCAGAGGGTGGCGAGAGATGGTTGGGAGGCAGACGCACGGCAGGACTCCAGACAGATACGCGCTCCAGCGAGGGGAAGCGTCGAAGGGACGATGGGGAGGCGGACGGGAGGGCTGGTCGGGGGGCGGGTGGGGAACAAGGTGGCGAGGCAGAAATGGGGCAGGGCTTACCGGACGTGGGGTTCACGATTATGGGGCCCCAGAAGACCTCCCGCGGAAGGTCTGGGGCCCCAGCGGAGGGTGCGTGTCGGCTGCTCATGGGGCAATGGCCGGTCGCCAGGTCGGCCTCGACGAGTGGCGTCATGGGAGGCGGGGGGCGGGGCACCCAGAGACAATCGATGAAGGAAACGGCCGGGGAACAGGGTCCACGGAGGCCGTCACGAGGGGGGGGTGTGGCGGCAGACAGTCGCCACCACGGGGGCTGAGCGAAAGAAGAGAGGCTGGCTAACCCGCGACTCGAGGCTGGCAGTTCCACGAGAGACGCGCAAGAGAAGGCGGACAACGAGTCACCGCCCGCCCGTCGGAGGGTGAACGAACGAGTGCGTGGAATCAACGGCGCGTATGAGGACCATCCGTCACCCCAAAGCGCAACGGCACTGTTCCTCGCTGTCAGTGGTCCGCTAGGAACCAGAACATATTGTGGCACAGAATCGTTCGACCACCTCGGCAGTTCAGGGAGGCCGTTTGAGACTGGGCGGACGGATCGCTCGCAGATGGCCGTGGACAGTCTGCTGCTGGCAGATTCCATCGGCTGTGTGGCAGCGGGGCGCTACCTTTCTAATTGAAATACAACACAGTTGCTGTCACATTGTCCAGAGAAATTGACTGGGCCTCCTCTGGACCAGTGTGACGGGGGGGGGGTTGATGCGCTGTACACGCAAGGGCTATGTAATTCTGTACTTGTGGACTCAATTTACAATCGGTGAGCGTAAGGTTGCCCCCCTGCCCATCTAGCGCATGACCACGGAAGGATGTGCGCGCGAAGAAGACGACTGGCACCACGCCCAAGTCCCAGATGCCTACAACGGCCGACATAACACGTACTCGGTCGGGTGTGCACGTGTATCTACAATGTTGTCTGTCTGCTAAAGTGTGACAAGAAAAAGAAACCAAACGGAAAGCTGGCATGTACGACCAAAGCAAAAGGCAGGTACTCTCACCGTCCCTCCGACTGGCACCACCACCCTATTACCCCTTTCCCCCTACTCGTATCGCCAGCAGCTCCGCTGCAATGCGCCGACGGTAGTACGCCGTGCTCCGCCTCATGGTCTTCAGGTCCATTCCCTGCGAGATGTAGTTCATGTTTTCGATCGTGAAGACGCCGCAGTCATCCGAGTTCTCTTGGGCCCGGCACCATGCGTGCTCAACCGCCCACTCGCGTGGTGGCGTCTTGTAGTAGTGGGCCTCGTCGGCCAGCCAGAGCCGCAAGCTCTCTGCGACGCGTCGGTTCCTCCCGCCCAAGGAGTCGTACAACAAGATCTTGCCCGCACCCTTGTCAATGACGACCAGGATCCAGTGCGTGTTGCACTCGTTGACAGGGATGAAGAGCTTGTCCATCGCCAACGCGTCAAAGTTCTTCGTCCAACGCCGCACCGCGTGGTAGGAGTACTGGTCCTGGTGCCACAGCTTGGTGTAGAAAAACGTGCTGAAGAAGTAGTGGGTGGGCGCCGACGGGTCGTCCACCACAGTGCGGTCATTCCGCCATTGCATCAGGGTGCCCATCGCGTTGATGCACTCGTCGTTGAGCCAGTTGTAGGGCGTGAGCCGCTCAATCTCCTTGAACGCAATGGGGATCTTGCCCACCTGCACGATGGTGAAGAGGTTGCCAGTGCGCCGCCGTTTGGCTGCCGCCAAGGTGGCACGCACGGCGCGCTGCGTCAGCGGAGATGCCGGGTCGGCATCGTCGATAGCCACAGGGTTGTCGCTGTTGGCGTCCGCCGCGGCCTCCGTCTGCTCAACCGACGACAGAGGCACCCGCCAGCAGTCCTTGGTCTTGGGCCCCGCCGCGTTGACGGACTCCGTGACACACTGCTCTTCAGCCGCGCCGTCCGTGCCGCCCGGCTCTGAAAGCAAAAACTCCAAGCCGTCACCACTAGGGGGCGGCGAGACGGGCAACACTTGCGCAACGGCCTCTAGCGCCATCGTCTGCACGCCCAAGCCCAGTGCTATGCGCTCGTCAACTGCACCACCAACTGTAGAGTCAGGCAGCAGATGGCCGTCATCAGCGCTGCCCTCCTCGGTAGCTCGTCCTCCCTCAGATGAGGGAGCGACCTCCTCTGTGCCGCTGCTGGTGCTCTCGCCGACAGAGTGCTCCAAGACACCGCTCGAATACTCCGAGGAGCTGCCCGCCGACGCGCGTTGGTCTCCGCCATCACCATCACTCACCAAGTCCACAAGGCTCCCGGCCTCGCTTCCGTCCGACTGCTCCTCCCCATCAGTGTCGCCCGCGGCGCCATCAGTGGCGACGACTGCGGTAGGAGAGTGGAGGTTGCGGACGAAGAAGAACTCGTGGAAGAGTATCGCCGACGCCCACAGCAGGGCCTTCTCATGCTGCTCCCGCGTGCGCACTCCCCGGCTCTCCTCGGTCGGTGCAGGTGGAGGGGCAGGTGGGGCCTCGCTCAGGACCTCTGCAAAAGAGCGGAACTTGAGAACCTCATCCGCCGTCACCGCCACCGTGTCCGTCGCGCTCGAGCGCACGCGGTGCCGGATCACCGCCCGCACTGTGGCATTGCGGACGCCACAGGCGTAGGTAATGGCCATGTCCGCCCTTGGGGCGTCCATTCCCGGCCGCAACATGGGCTTGATGTAGTCTTGCAACACCGCAAGGATCTGCCCGTCTCCGAGGATGCAGTTGAAGCGCCCACCATCCGCCTCATCCGCGCCGCAGTCACCGCATTGGAAGGCCACGTCGGGGACGATCAGCGTCTCGGTGAACTCGCCGACGGCCTTAGACACCTGCTGCCGCGCCTGACCGTCCTCCCCGTCAGCGTAGGCGCCTGTGTTGCGGAGAACACTGGTCAGGTACTCCGATGCCGCTGCCATCGTCGAACGAGCAATGACGCACACCCCCAGCACCGCGTCCAGAAAGACGCGTGCGTAGACCGTCTCGGGGCCAGCCGCAAAAAGACCGTCCTCGGCGCCGTCATACTCAACCAGGTGCCCGCTGCTGCACGTCCACGCACCGACAACGACTTCCAAACGCCCGCGGATTGTGTAAAGGTCAGCCTTCCAGGAAAGGACGTCGCGTCCACGGCTCGGCAGCCCGCACACAAGGCACTCAGGCTCCACGTGCACGTGATCCAGCCGCCTGAAGCTTCCGGCGTCCCGGAAGCGGTCCACGGCGGCGCTGTATGCGTCGCACAGCGCCACCTCGGCCGCGCATGGAAACATGTTCCTCGCGCGGCGCTGTTGGGAGGGCTTGTCGGGTTTGAGGACGGGCGTAGCAGCGGCAGGCCGGGGCGCAGCGCCAGGTGCAGGAGCACGAGGGACTTCCGCGTCAAGCACACCGTCGGGGCCGAGCGGTAGCCCGTCCTCTCGGTCCATCTCCGCCCGTACCCCCGCCGACTCCGCGTCCACGCGCGTGATCTTGTTAACCGCCTTGGCGTGGATGCAGCCCCAAGGACGCGACTTGCACGAAAGCTGGCAGCAGGTGGCGAGCTTGAACTTGTTGCTCGTCGGTCGGATGACGACCGCCGTCCACATGTTGTCATAGCGGACGGCGTAGATGGGCACGTTCCTGCGCCTGCCGGCCATCGTCACATAGTAGGTTGTTGTCGGCCCCAGCTCCTCGTCACTCTCATGGCCGCGCAGCGGCCCGAGCGTCAAAGGGAGCATCGTGCAAAGGTCGAAGTAGGTCGAGGCGCCAACATCGATAGCAATGGAGTCATACGCCCGCAGGAGCGCCGACGCATGCCGACACGTGCTGCTCTGCCCCAGCGCCGCCTGCATCTGGGGGTACTCCATCACCACCCCCGTAAAGGCCGAGCGGCCGTTGCCAAGCACGCCCGAGCAGCTGCAAAACGTCAAGATGCAGGAGTTGACGTATGATGACCACGTCACGATGGGGTCGAACGCCTCGATGACAATGAGCACTTGGGCGCCGTGTACGCACGCGCCCGTCACGGCCGGCGTGGTGCCCATCCGCGCCGTCAAACCGACGGCCACGAGGACCTCCGTCTTGTAAAACTCCATGAGGGCATCCTCCCCAAGTGGAAGGCGGTCGGCGGTTGGGGCGGCCGGCGGACGGCGACTCCCCGACACAAGCGCACCAGGAGCGAGAGCAGGGTGCGAAACGCGGCTGGAAGTACGAGCCCCGGAGGCCACGTTAGGGGCAGTCGCCGCGACAGAGAAAGCAGCCATATCGCCCTCACTGGCGTCGTTGGCGTCGGCCGCCATTTCAGGGGCTGCTTCTGGGACCACGTTGGCGTTAGCTGCGCTGGAAGGCGCCGTGACCCCAGCTACACGTGCCCCGGAGACACTTGCCGCCGTCGGGCCAGCACCGGAGTGGGAGTCTCTCCCGCCGCCCCCGTCGAGCCCTTCGCCGTTCTCAGTGCCTCCCGCACCGTCTGTCGCCCTGCCCCCGTCGGTGGAGGCCCCTCCGTCGGTCCCTCCCCCCCCGTTGGTGCCCCCCCCACGGTTGATTACCAGCCCTCCATCCACCCCAAGTGCTCCGCCAACATCGCCATCGTCGCCGTCGTCGCCGTCCACAGCCTGCACGTCCCCGGGTACAACTGCCGTAGGATATAGTGAGGAGCCGATCAGGATGATGTCCTCAGGCCCGTCGACAAAGACGGGTGGGCTGGCCACAAAGCCGCAGCGAAGATGAGACTGCCGCATAGCTTAGTAGCTCCAACAGCATGTGGGAACCTCCGCGACGCCACACAATGCAGCCGCGGGAGGCAGCGGCCGCCCCTGCAGCGGGAGGCGTGGGCGGCGGCGGCGGGAGCACGGCGACGGAGGTGGCACCACAGCCGCAGGTAGCACAAGCGCAACCGCACCTGCCGGGGCGCAAGGCCAAGCGGCCGGTGGAGGAATGCCAAGCGAAGGGCGGCCGCTGCGACGGGCGAGGGTGGTGTGGTAGTGGCGCCCGCAGCGGCCACGGGGGTGGGCGGGCCAGCGGGCGCGGGGGTGGGCGGGCCAGCGGGCGCGGGGGCGGGCGGGCCAGCGGGCGCGGGGGCGGACGCGGGCGCCGGCGCGGCAGCAGTCGCGGGCGCCGGCGCGGCGGCGGACGCGGGCGCCGGCACGGCAGCAGACGCGGGCGCCGGCGCGGCAGCAGACGCGGGCGCCGGCGCGGCGGCGGACGCGGGCGCCGGCGCGGCGGCGGACGCGGGCGCCGGCGCGGCGGCGGACGCGGGTGCCGGCGCGGCGGCGGACGCGGGCGCCGGCGCGGCGGCGGACGCGGGCGCCGGCGCGGCGGCGGACGCGACGGCGGGTGCCGCCGTGCTGGCAGCGAGAACCCCGCTACCAGGTGCGACAGGGCGCGGTCGCGTGACAGGGTTGCGCGTCGGCAGCAGCGAAGTGCGCCCAGTGACGCTGGCCAGCGTCCCCACTCCCGAGGGCAACCTCGAGAGATCTTTCGGACCACCAGCCTCTCACCAGTGGTCCAGGGCCTGATCTCGATTGAATGTGATTTGTCCAGCTATGTTGCAGGTCCTTTGTCGGTCTGGCTGACAGCAACAATGAGCCAATGAACGATCGATATCCAACGTGCGGGCGCCCCCCCCAGAGGGCCGCTACAGGGCCCGCAGAATTGAGGCCGAGCCCGCTAAATTGCAGGGTCGAGCCCGTAAAACCGGAGCGATACCAAATCCTAATGCCGCTTTCAAGGCCCTGTGGAGGGGTACTTCTCGGCGTCTGATTGGTGGCCCCATCGGCACCTATGGGATGGTCGAATCATGCCGTGCCGAGAGTCGATTCCGGGCTAGAAACGCGTCGAATGCAGCCCATAGAGCCATATGGTTACATCTCGCCGCAAGATCGAGGGTCTTCCTTTGCGCTCCCCCACGGCCAGGGCAAACCCGCCCGACGCGGTCGTCCACACAGCGCAGAGACACACAAGCACGCACGTATATGCGTATCGGTCCACGCCCCATCGGCGTAGCAAGACACGATGGAGCTACTCCTCAGCACGCCCCACCTCACGCACCCCCAGCGCGACGCGGAACTTGGTGAACGCCTCACCAGTGAGCGCCTTGGTGAACCCGTCGGCGGCCATGTCCTCCGTTGGCACGTACTCGAGGGCAACCTCGCCTCGTCGCACGTAGTCGCGCACGAGGTGGTACCGGATGTCGACGTGTTTGGTCTTGCAGGACGACATCGGGTTGGCGGCCATAGCCAAGCACGCCTGGTTGTCCTCGCCGATGGTGACGGGGCCGCCGTTCTCCCCCAGTGCGTCTGCCACTCGTCGCAACCAGAGGCTATCCTTGACCGCTTCGGACGCGGCCACGTACTCTGCCTCCGCGGTCGAGGCGGTGACGATGCTCTGCAGTCGGCTGCGCCACGAGATGGCGCCGCCGTGCAGTGTGAACAGGAAGCCCGTCGTCGACTTGCGGGTCTTCGTATGCCCCGCAAAGTCCGAGTCGACCCAGCCCGTCAGGCGCTGAGCTGGGCCGTATGCCAAACCCATGCTCTTGGTGCCCTGGAGGTAGCGTAAGACCCCCTTAGCGGCAGTCATGTCGCCCTCGGTCGGGGTGGCCATCCGCCGCGCCAGGCGGCCGACAGCAAATGCGATGTCCGGCCGTGTCTGGTTTGCCAGGAAAAGGAGGGAGCCCACCAGCTCCGCATACCGGTTGCCGCGCTCCAACGGCTTCCCTTCGCCCAGCACGGCACCGGGCGCCATCGGGTGGGCGTTCGGCTTGCAGTCCGTCATGCCGAAGTCCTCGAGGACCGCGGCGGTGTGGCGTGGGTTGGCCAGTGTGACCGTCCCAGCCACTCGATCCCACTTGATGTCCATGCCGAGGTAGTCACACACCTCCCCCATGTCACGCACCTGGAACGCCTCAGCCACCATGGTCTTTACCTTGCTGATCGCCTCGAGGACGGCTGCCACGATGAGGATGTCGTCGACGTGCACCTCTATGATCACCTTGACGCCATCCACCAGTAGCGTGTACACGCACGGGTCCGCCTTCGATTGGACGCCCCCCCACTTGACGACAGCGTTGTGGAAGACGATGGCCCATAGGCGTCCCGCCTGTTTCGTGCCATAGATGGCCTTGTTGACTCGCCCCGCCTTGCCCTCGTCGGTGAAGCCCGTGGGGATGGTGATGTAAACCTCCATGTCCATGGGCGCGTTCAAGTAGGCCGTCTTAACGTCGACATGATGGGCGTGCAAGCCGTGCGCCGCGGCCGTCGCCAGCAGCGCTCGGGTCACCGGAGCCGCCGGCACGGGGGCCCAGGTCTCGTTGTAGTCCCTCCCCGGCTGTTGGCGGCAGCCCAGGGCGACCAGCCTGGCCTTGTAGCGGTCGAGCGCGCCAGTCTGCTTGTATTTGTAGTCGAACACAAGCTTGGTCTTTAGGGCCTTTCGGCCGCGGGGCAACTTGGACTTCGTCCATACGTTGTTGTCCATCATGGACGCCTCCTCCTTCTCGATGGCCTCCTTCCACTGGGGCCAGTCGGGGCGCTGCCGCGCCTCCTCGGCGTCCTTGGGCGGCGGCGGCAGCTGGTCCCGGTGGACCTTGGGTTCCTGCCCTGCGGCTGCCACACTGGCCCCCCCATGCCACGGCCGGGGGGGTGCTCGTTCCCGCAACGGGTACCGCCGTACCTGCTCGTCGTCGTCGCTGCCCGACTCCTCGTCGGAGGCGGGGAGGGCAATCCGCCGGGCCGCCTCAACGGCGTCCTCAATAGGGGCGGCCGGCCACTGCCCTGCCGCCGTCCCGGTCGGTCCGGTCGTGCCACTGCTCGACCCGGTGCTCGTGCCGGACGGGGATGGGGTCAACACCGGGGAGACCCCCGGCGTTGGCGTCGGCGGGCCACCCGCGTCACCACGCGGGGCCGCCACCGGCGGGTCTTCCCCACCATCGAGCCACTGGGGCGCAGGCCCCTGGCTCCCAATGCCACTCTCGTCCATTACCACATCACGCCGCACCACCACCTCCTTGGTGGTGGGGACGTACACGCGGTACCCGTTGCCGCCGACGGCGTAGCCTACCATCGTGCCCACCGTCGTCTTGGGCGCCATGCCCTTCTGTTGCTTGGCAGGTAGGAGCGCGTACGCCTTGGACCCCCAGACGCGGAGCCCCGCGACGTCAGGCCTCTTACCCGTAAACGCCTCCCACGGCGTCTTGTCTTGGCCTGCACGCGGCGAGCGGTTCATGACGTAGACCGCCGCAACGACGGCCTCCGCCCACATCTTTGGCCCCAAGCCCGCGTCGGCCAACGCAGCCCGGGCCCTGTCCTTGATGGTTCTGTTAGCCCTCTCGGCTACCCCGTTGCTCTGAGAGGAGTACGGGGGGGTCGTCTCGATGTCGATGCCCGCGTCCGAGTACCACTGCCGCTGCGTCGCCGTGATGTACTCCTTTGCGCCATCGAAACGGATACGCCTGGCCTTGTCGCCACACAGGCGCTCCAACATAGGGACCTTGCTACGGATGACGACACCCACGTCGCTCTTGGCCTTGATGGGCACCGCCACCAACAGGCCAGTCTTCTTGTCCATGAGCGTCACGAAATGCTTGGCGCCGCCGAGCGACGCCTGGAAGGGCCCACACGTGTCCGAGACGAGCAGCTCCAATCGGCCCACGACGCTGGTCGACGGCTGGTATGGGGCCTTGGCCATCTTTCCCGCCACACAGGGTGGGCAGACGGCGCCTGCCACCCGCTCAGGGATCACCTCCGAGGCGGGTAGCCCGTCGACAATCTTGGCGGCCTTGGCCAGATTGTCGTACCCAAGGTGGAAGAACCGCCGGTGCCACACGACGGGCACCCCGGTCTTTGCAGCGGAGGCCACATTGGCCTTGGGCGGGGCACCACCGGCCCCCCCCATCATGTATTGGCCACGCATATCCAGCTCCCCGGTCGCGCCCGCGGCGTTGAGGATGCCGGCCTTGCGGACCACGTCCGCCTTCTGGAACAGGTAACATTTGCCACCCATGAAGAGTGCCGCCCCGCCAGCTTTGTCCACCATCGCCACCGACAGCAGGTTCTCCTTGAGCTCGGGGACGCGCAAGGCGTCGCTGAGCGTGACGACCGTCGTGCGGTTGCCCTTTGTGGCGTTCAGCAATGCCGTCCCCCTCCCGGTTACCGCGGCCGTGCCGCCCGAGGCCAACGTGATGCCCGGTCCGGCCTCCTCCTCAGACGCCTCAAAGGTGCCCCGTCCGGTCGCCATGTGATGGGTGGCGCCGGAGTCGACCAGCCAGACGTCGGGAGTTGAGGCCCCGACGTCGGCCGGGGCTCCGTCATTGCGGATACGGGCCATGAAGCCCATGCGGTCGGATGGGCCCCCCCCGTCCCCCGCGTCCTTCCGGGCGTCGGCCGCCTTCCGGGAACGGCAGTCCCGTATGAAGTGCCCATACCGCTTGCAATAGAAGCACTTGGCCTTCTTCTTCCCCTTTGGCGTGGGGGTCACTGGGTTCGCTCCCGCCGTGAATGCCTGGCCCCCAGGGGGCGCGGCGTCGTCGCCGCCAGCCTTGAGTTGCTTCTCAACGGTCAGGAGCTTTGCCGTTGCCGACGGCAGCTTCAACGCTCCCGGGAGGTTTTCAAGCACCGTCTTGATCATGCCGTACCCCGGCGGTAGGCCCCGCAAGATGTGCAGGACCAGCGAGTGCTCGTCCACCGCCACCCCGGCAGTGGCGAGGGAGTTGCGCAGCCCCTTGCCGCGGCCGATGTACTTGATGATCGTTTCGCCGCCGTGCATCTTAAGCACGGCCAGCTCTTGTTCCAGCTCAGCGCGACGCGAGGTGGTATCGTCCTCGAAGAGCACCTGCAGGTTGTACCACGCCTCGGCGGCCGTGGTGCAGTCCTCGACGATGTTGAGCAAGTGCGGCTTGATTGCCATCATGATGTCGGAGAGGGCAACCTCATTCTTTCGGTCCCACGCGGCCACCGCCTTGGTCGCCGCTCGGCCCGTGTCAGTGTCGGCCGCTGCGGCGGCCGCCTCGGCGGCGGCACCGGCTGCGGCCTCCCCCACGGGGGCGTCTACGGGTCGGGGGGTCACCACAGCGTCCCAGACCCCGCGGTTCTTGAGGTACGCGCGGCAATAGGCCGACCACGTCCGGTAGTCCTCATCCAGCTTCTCAAACCGGGGAGGGCCGCCGCGAAACGACTCACCCTCCATACCCCCGAGCACGGCCGGTGCCGCAACAAAGGGTACTGGCCGCCGCCCTGCCGCTAGGCAGCCGCAGTGGCCGGTCGCCTGTCCCCCCTCACCCCCGGGTGGGTGGATCCCCGCCCGGGCGAACGCGTCCCCACGGTTGCTACGCCGCGGTAGATGGGAGGGGGAAAGGTGACCACTGGTCCTCAGCGCGTTGCTGGGCCCATAACCTGTTGGAAGAGACGCGTTGTTTTACTCCGTCGGGGCTTCCCCTCGCCGACGCCGTCGCCCCCTTACGGGCGGCGGCCGCCTAGAATCCCGACCGACCCGACCGCACCGGTCGATCGCCCACGCTATCAACCCACCGGCCCAGTAGACACGCTGTCGACCGGGCCCTCTCAAATCCCACGCAAGTCCCTGCCGCGGGTGCAGCCAAGGCCGCTCCGGCTCCCAGCTCAACAGGGACAGCTCTGAAACCAGTGCAACAAGCATGAGCACAGCTTGAACGCATACAGCACCGACAGCGCTGGCAGTGCCAGTGCGCATGGCGCACCCAATGCTCGTGCGTCGACCAGGTCGATTCCAGCGAGCGCCGGACGCGCCGTGGCCATGGCGACCTGGTCCGCCACCTGCCGTGATGTCTGCCACGCAACATGTCGCGGAGAAGCGGCAGTAGCACGACCTGCCTGAAGTCACGCTGCGTGACAGCAGCTTCTTTTTGAGGGACACTGGCGCAAAGAGTCCGTCGGCGTCAGCAAGCAACGACCTCCTGCAGCAGGCTCACCAGATCCGCAGCGGACAGCGGAGGTCGACCAGTCCCTGAGGAAGGACTGGATTTGATCTGTCTCGCATCTGTGCTTCAACAATAATCGTATTGTCAGCTGTTTTGGATCAACGGTTGCAGGGTTTTGATTGGGCCACCTCGATTTGCAGTCGCGCATGAGCCACCGCGCCACTCATTTTGTTGCCCTGGCCGCACGGCGTGCGCCACGTACCACTAGCGAGCGGACAAGGTCCGCACGCAGGTGCATCGGCTCCCCATCACACACGCGGTGGCACAGTAGATACCACGAGCGGTGTCCCCCCCCGCCCACGCTTCATCGCCGTTTCCCCGTGGATGCCTCTTTCTCGCCCCCATCACTTGCCTCAAAGGTGTCTCCCTCTCCTTCATTGGCTCTCCGTGCGCTTCTTTACGTCGCCATGCCTCGCCATCGCTCGTCCGCCACCGCAACCCGCGACCACATCATTGCCGCGCTTTCCGCGGACGCGCCCGACGTTGACGACCTCGCGCAGCGCCTCACCCCCGCCCAAGCGCACGCCGCATGGTCTGGCGGCGTCTGGGCCGATGTTGCCTCCGCGCTCGCGCGGCTCGTGGACGAGGTGCTGACGGGGCCCCTCCGCCACCGCACGTTTTCAACAATGGCGCTCGGGCGCACGTGCTCCCTCTTCTCCGCCTTTGTTGTCCGCTGTGGCTGCTGCGATGGGGAGGCGCTGGCTGCTCTGCTCCAGATACTCCCCACCGGGTATGCGCCGGGCTGTTTGTCGGGACCCGCCGACCCGCGGCAGCTGACGGGCACCCTCCTCGCCGGCGCGGTGCAAGAGGTCTTGGTGATATTGTCCCGCCGCGGCATGACCCGCCCGCTCCGCATGTCGGCCAACCCGCGGGCGTCGTCCGCGTGCTTGCGGACAACCATGGACGACCACGCAGAGGCGCTCGACGACCCGCTGCTCGCGCGGTGCATGGCCGACTATTGGGCCGTGCTGCTCGCGCGCTACGTCGACGGCGCCGTGTCGCCGCAGGTCCCCGAGTGTGGGCTGCTGGTGCTTTCCCGCGAGGTACCCCGGACGGTACTCGACGCGCAGCCGACGCTCATCGCCGACCTCATCGAGAGCTTGTCCGTCTTGACCGCCTGCCTCCGCCAGCCGTCATCCGTCTCGTACTTTGCGCGATCGCTGACACTGCTCAGCACCTTGGCGGCAACCGCGCCGGGGCATCTACGGCGAATGTCAGACGCACCAGCGGCGGTCACTGTCGCTGCCTCGGCCATTGCGTCGATGGGCGCGCAGTTTGAGGAGCACGAAGCGTCGGCGCGGCTGGCGCTTTCGCTGTATGCCGTCATGGCCGCGTCGGGGTCCCCGTCGGCGGTGGCGATGCGCGCGCACGCGCCGTCGTTGGAGCTGCTTGCGCGGTGGGCGGCGGCCGAGGTGGTCGGCAGCAACTTTCAGGTCAGCCCCACTGCCCTGTGCGCGCACCTGGTCGTTGACGCGTACCGCGAGCGTGGCGGCGGCATGCCCGCCGCGCTTGCGTTAGCGCGAGTCACATGGGAGGAGGCGGCGGCCAACCCCCCATCCTCTGCCGTCAGCAGCGCCGGCCGTCTGTTGGCAACCCTTGCCGCAAGCCGCTCCCCCACGGGCGGCATTCCATGGGCGCCCGCCACATTCCCGCCTTCCGCATTGCCGCCCATCCTCTCCTCTGTTCGCTGCTGGTCATGCGGGTCACAGGGCTCCAACCTCACGGGCGGCACTGGCGAGCTGCCCCGCCTCCGCCGCTGCTCGGGCTGCTCCGTCGCCCGTGTGTGCTCCGCCTTGTGCCACAAGGCGCTGTGGCGGGAGGACCACCGGCGGGCGTGCGCGGCGTGGAAGGCATGGGCGATTGCCGCGGGGGTGGGGCGCACCGTCCCAGGCCACGTGGCCATGTATGTGGCGCAGAGCCACGGGCTCGGCGGTGATTGGCGGGCGTGGACGTGGCCACCGGCGCTGGCCGCTGGTGTCGAGGCGGCCGGCCTCGCCCTCTGCGATGTGATTGTTGTGGCCGACCCGGGGCTCGGCGCCCTGGTCGTGGTGCCGGCTGCCGAGTACCGGTGGCAGCGCGACGCGGTGCCGGCTGTATACCGGGAAAAGCCGCTTGAAAAGCACGGGGGACGGGTGCTGCGGGTGATCCTCCGCGCGCATCCGCCAACAATACGGTCCTTTGGGCCAGTTTCGCTGCGTCTGACCTAACTGCGTGCGTCGGGGGTGGGTGCTGGAGTGCGGCGGGTAAGGCTGTACGGCAGAAATCATTGATCGATAGCACAATGCAAAGCAGAGTGTTGTGACGTTTAAGCGTCGGCGTCGGCCAACGTGTGACAGTAGAACAGGGGATAGGATGTGCCCAAGCTGTGAACGCTTCCATTGCTGTCGCTCTGACGCACCGTTTCAGACCACAGTTCTTGCAGGCAGGCAGTGTAGGGCTTCCCAATCCTTCATTGTGCTGCAGAACCTGTCCTTTCGGAAGTCCCAAAACGGGTGTGCTTTTCCACAGAAAGGGGCTCTTGATTGGTCCATCTGTTTTTTTCTCACCCAAATATGACTTGAAGACCCAATCTCGAGAATGAGCCCCGGTGGGCCCCAGAAATCTAGGACCAACCAATGGCGCAGCTCGATGGTCCACTGTTGCACGCCAGCTGGCGTTCGAAGACGCACCCAAAGCGGCCGGCTGGGAGGGTCTGCTTGCGTGGGCGCCCGATGAGCCGCGGAATCCCATCTCCACGTACATCCACACGTTGCTTTTCAAGTGTGGCAGTCGAGGTGCGGTGAGGATGGCCCCCCGCAGCGTGTTCCCGTCCACACAACTTGAAGGCCACCCGAAACAGGTGTGCCGTGCATGCGGCGGGGAGGGAGGGCGAACCACGGCCGTCAGGACTGGACCCGGGCATCGCTCCAGCACGTTGCGATTGGGGCGGGGGAGGGGGAGGTCTCGCGAGGTTTGCACCCCGCGCTCCCACCACGCCCGCGCTGCTGGCATCTTGACCTGCCGTTTCCCTTGGGAATGCAGAGACTCCGCAGGGCCCTGCAGACAGCAAAAGCCGACAGTGTGGGAGCACAGGAGCCTGAGTGGGCCCGGGAGGAGAGTCACAGGCCGCGCGCTGCCCCCAGATCAGGGTGCCGTGGCAGCCTTAGAGGCCACGCTGGTGTCGGCCTGTCAAGACTTCGAGCCCCTGGTGCTGGTGAGCAGCCTCAGGCGCCGCACGGTGGGGGTGGCTGCGTCGCGTGGCCGTTTCCAGAGCTGGGGGCTTGGTGAGTGGTGCGTCTCTCCGATTGGCGCGCGCTCTTCTTCGTGGCAGCTTTCCCCACACCTCGCCCTTTCTGACTTGGCGTGTTGGTCTCTCGCAGAAGGGGACACACCTGCACGCATCCGGGCCCCTACGCACCCCCCCCCGCGGGGGGGCCTGCGGACCTCGTCCCCAGCACCACTCGCACCACGGCGTCTGACCGTCCCTCCTGCAGCAGCCCGTCTGTGCACGCACCGCGGGCGCCTTCGCAGTGGCCCGGCACGGCATATAAGCGTCCACCAGCCACGCCTGCTTGCGCGCACGGAGCTGCGTATTCGTTTGTGCCTGGAGCGTCGTACTCTGCATCACTGCCCGAGATCGTCCGTCCCCCATCCACACAGAGGGGGCGTCTTCGCGCCCCACTTTGTTGTTCTCCTGGGGCCGCACGTCGTTCTGAGCTCGCGTGTCCACCCTCCGCTTCCATCCAACTTTCCGGCCGTCATCATGGCCACAACGGCGGCACCCGCGCCCGATCCTCCCCTCGCGCTCCCCACCGCACCCCGCCCGGCGGTGCCGGCGGCGGCGGAAGCACCCCGCACCAGCGGCAGCAGCAGCGGCAGCTCCGTGACGCCCGACCCGCGTGTCACGCGCCGTTCCACCATGCCCGTCCTTGGCAGCGACGGCAAGACGACGGCCAAGGCGTCACCCAAGGACGATGCCAAGGCCGACAGCGGCGCCGCAGTGCCGGGCGTCTCGGCGCTGCGCTCCCTCAAGCTCCGCATCGACGAGCGCCGCTCGTCAAGCGCGTCGACCAACAGCGCGTCGACCAAGGAGCCCAAGGAGCCGTCGGGGCTGCGGTCGCCGCTTGGCAAACTCGCGTCTGGCGGGAGCTCCTTCCTCCGCCGCTTCCGCAACGCCGCGGCGAGCGGCAATGCGGGCGCGTCGCCGGCCGCGTCGGTTGCCTCGTCGACGGCCGGCGGCTCGTCGGTGCCGTCCTCCCCGCCGCCGCCGACCGGGTCGACGCTTGTCGGGGGGCTGAGCGGCGGCGCGTCCTTCCTCCGCCGCCGCGCCACGGCGCGTGCGGCGGCGGCGGCCGGCGGCGGCAGCCGCGACAATAGCGACGGCCGCGACGCGAGTGGCGGCAGCGGTGCGCCGAGCAGCAGTGTCGGCGGCAGCACCAGCCGCGATGCCAGCGGTGGCAGCGGCGGCAGCGGTGGGGCAACGGCCGCGGCGGCAGTGACGGAGACCAAGGAGGCGCCCGCGGCACTCGGTAAACGCCTCGCCGCCGACGAGGACCCAAACGCCGGCGGCGTGGCGCGCCTCGGCCGCCGCCTGACGCGCGCCACATCCATGCCCATCTCCCCAGAGCGGCGGCGGCGGGCGGCGGCGGCATCGGCCGCCGCCGCCGCGGCGGTGCGGGAGCGGCAGCGTGTGGCAGCGGCGGGGGCGGCGCTCGACGCTGCCGCCGCGGCGGTGGGGAGCCCGGCGGCGGCGGCGGGGGACGCCCCAAAGGCCGACCGTCCAAAGTCGGCGCCCGCCACGCAGGCGGCGGCCATGGCGGCGGCGGCCATGGCGGCCGCGGCGGACCCGCCGGCGCCCAATCGCCCGAAAATCGGCCCGCCGGCCGTGGGGGCGGAAGCCACCAAGCCGACGTCTGCCAAGGCATCGACGTCTGTGGCCGCCGAGGCGCCCAAGCCCGTGGCGGCCAAGGCACCCACATCGGCGGTGGCGGCGGCGGCAGCGGCTCCCGCGCCAGCGCCCGCCGCGGCGGCCGTCAAAACGTCCGCGCCGACGGCCGCGTCGGCACCAGCCAAGGCACGCGCGCCGGCACCCGACAAGGCGCCCGCACCGGCACCCGTCAAAAAGCCCGCAGCGGCACCCGCCCCTTTTTCGATCAGACATTCGTGGCCCAGCTTTTGCAGCTGCAGCGCACTATCCGGGGTCATTGCGACGCGCGCTTCCCCTTCAACCACTTCTTTTAAAGCACCAATTTTCAAGATTTCCGTCCTTTCGTTGACGCGGCTTCCCACCGTTTACAAATAATTCGAATGTCATGGCCCTACCCTGCGCAACATTATTGCGCAACCGATCTGGCGTGGCGTTTTGATCAATAAGCAGAGTATATTTTTGTATACGATCATGAGGGGAAACTTAATGATACTGTCAGGAAAGACCGCAGTTATCACAGGTGGCGGAACTGGTATCGGGCTTTCGATTGCCCAAAATTTGGCACAACACGGGTGTCAGATCGCCATTACAGGACGCAACTTTGAACGCCTGAGTGCGGTCGCCGAATCCTTTGGAGGGCTGCCCATCGCGATGGATGTCACAAACGAATCCTCTGTTGTCGATGGAATGCAGGCCATCGCTGATCAATTTGGGTCCATTGATATCTGCATCGCAAACGCAGGAATTGCAGAAGGTCAAAACATACGTGGCTCATCTCTCGAATTTTGGCGCAATATCATGGCCACCAATTTAGACGGGGCCTATTTGACGATCCGCGAAGCAATGCGCCACATGCCTTTAAACGACTATAGCCGCGTC
>ENA-ORXR01001077-ORXR01001077.1-marine-metagenome-genome-assembly--contig:-NODE-1077-length-30841-cov-7.050124_pt1 | contig 30841 bp, 22 predicted proteins | sample MGYA00237866_ERZ511479 | MGnify/ENA metagenome assembly ERZ511479
TTTACGCCAATCTCGGTCAGGCTTACGGCAAAGAGGCGGATGAATTTGCGATCCTCTGGAACCCGCAAGACGACTAAATCCCGAGCGCCCCAGACCCGCATCAGCTCACGCTGATGCGGGTTTTTTCGTGGTCACATTTTAAGAGATAGGCAGATAAATCGTCGCGCTATGCGCGTCTGAAATCGTCAAAAAAACTTCCCAAAAGAGGGTGCTGTGAGGGTCCACGTGGCACGATATTTAAGGGGTGTCGAAATCAGGACTCCCGATTTCGACACTCTTAAACTTGTAAAGATAGGATTATATTCTTCTCAATTCCTACCTCGACCTTTGTCGGGGTAGGCAAAAATTGGAGAGAATTCATGATGGCTGACCATGCTAAAAGTCCAATCTTCGCACGTCAGGAGGCCACAATTTGTCTAACGTCCAACGATGTGCAGACCTACTTTGACAGCCGCTACTTTTGTCCTGTGGACGATAGATTGGTGCTGGGCCGCCTAAAATATCTCGGACAGATAAAGGGGCGTTCTCAGCGGTTGAGGGCTGGGCACGGGTGAAGGGCGTGGAGTGCTATGGTAAACCCGCCGTCAGCATTCCTTCGGGGATTTTGGCGTTGGGTCTTAACCGGGTTAGTCTGCGTATATTCGCAGCCAACTCATAGGAGACCATGATGACAGTATTTATCGGATTAGATATTTCATTGGACGAGACGCATATCTGCGTTGTCGATGAAGACGGAAAGACGCTCAAAGAAAGCAAAGTGATGACGGAGCCGGAGGCGATTGCGCCTGTCTTGCGCCGCTTCGAAGGCCGGATAAAGCGTGTTGGTTTTGAGGCGAGCAGCTTGTCGCCATGGCTTAGCAATGAGCTGATCAAGCTTGGCTTTCCGGCTATCATTGTTGAGACGCGTCATATGGCAAGCGCGCTTGGGGCCATGCGGAACAAGACGGATAGGAATGATGCACGAGGCCTTGCGCAGATGATGCGCACGGGCTGGTATCGGAGCGTGCATGTGAAGTCGGATGACAGTCATCGGTTGCGTATCTTGCTGACCAATCGCCGCATCTTAAAGCGTAAGTTCTTGGACATTGAGAACGCGATACGCGGCACGCTTAAGGTCTTTGGCATAAAGATGACACGGACCACGCGCGGGCGGTTTGAACAGGATCTTATGGTAAAGTTGGCAGAAGCGGATCCTATGCTGTGCGAGATGACGCAGAGCATGTTAGAGGCTCGCCGAACACTTTTAGAGCAGCATAATCGTTGTCATAAACTGGTATTGCAGGTCGTGCGAGGGGATGATGTCTGCCGCCGTTTTATGACAGTTCCGGGGGTTGGGCCGATAATGGCATTGGCATTTAAGACAACGATTGATGACCCCACGCGCTTTAAAAAATCAAAGACGGTCGGAGCGCATCTGGGCCTCACGCCTAAGCGCTATCAATCGGGAACTGTGGATTATGAGGGCTGCATCTCCAAGTGCGGTGATCCAGAGATGCGCACGCTTTTATACGAAGCGGCCTCATCCTTGCTGACGCGGGTGCAAAGTTGGTCGGTACTTAAAGCCTGGGGCATGAGCTTGCAAAAGCGAGCTGGAAAGCGTCGTGCGACCGTAGCTGTAGCTCGCAAGCTCTCCGTTATTTTGCACCGGATGTGGGTGGATGGGAGTGAGTTTATCGCCAGCCGCGAGGACCTCAACGCAGCGAAAGTCGCATAGGAACGGGACCAATCATGAACATAAACATGGGAGAATAACGAACACATATTACCTAATTTATCTCAGGCAACTGAGATGAATGGCGTCCCTTGACGGGGTCGCGGGAGAGATGATCCCGCTATCTTGCCGGCACCGGATATATCGTTTGACGAGTTTATCCGCAGTGCGTCGCGAGTGCTTTTGGACATCTCACGCCCCTCTGAAAACAGCATGTGCGGATAGTTATATCGAGCACGGAGTAGTGCATGAACCGTCGGGATACCAAATTAGGAAAGCGCGCCAAAGGCGTTCAATACAGTGATGTGAGAAAAAGGGAAAATATGATGACATCAATAAAAACAGGAGAAAATCTATGTCACGGAATTGGGTCAGTCGGCTTGACAAATGGGGCGGGTTTAGTGAGGGCAAGATAAAGAGGGGTGGTGTCACCACCATGCTAAAGCATTGTCTGCACATCGTTTTTCGTAACTCCACCGCCCAAAGGCGTGGAGTTACCGTTTCGGCGCAAACCCCCATAGGGCTTGAGGATTCGGGGGTGTCACCTTGTATATAACCTACGCATTATCCCGGAGGCTTTGTCATGGCTAAATGGGACGAGAACCAATTTGAGGTCTCGCTGGGACGGCTGCGCTCGCCGTCAGGCAATCGGCGTTCCCTTGGCTTCTATGAGACCGTGACGCGCGGCGCGAAAGCTGCTGGGCGCAAAGCTAAGTATCGTCAGTCTTCCCGCTCAACAGCCAGAGCGATGGCCTTCCAGCGCCGAGTTGTCGTCAAGACGTCTATTAAGCCAATCGGGAGTTCTGGTTTTGCCGCTTCTCGAAAACACTTGGATTACATCCAGCGCGACGGCACGGATGAGAACGGAAAGCGCGCGGAGATTTATGGACGCGGCGTTGAGGAGATCGATGCGCATAAGCCCGAGCTAGAGCCAGATGTGGAGTCAAGCTTATCTGAAAATAAAAGCGACCAAAAAGCGTTGACAAAAGCCTTTGCAGATAGCTGCAGAGATGACCGTCATCATTTCAGGATTATTGTCTCGCCTGAAGACGGGCAGGAGCTCTTGGACTTGAAAGCCTACACACGTGATCTGGTGGCTCAAATTGAACAAGATCTCGACACGAAGCTCGAATGGGTTGCTACCGACCATTATGATACCGGTCAGCCCCACACGCATCTCATTATCCGAGGTGTGCGCGACAATGGTAAAGACCTTGTCATTCCAAGAAAATATATCGCTCATACTTTACGCGAGCGGGCTCAAGAGCTTGTGGAAACAGAACTTGGGCCTGTCTCGGAGTTGCAGGGCCGAGTTCGCATGGCGAAGAGCCTCGAGGCACAAAGCGCGACGAAGCTGGACACGACACTTGAAGGTAAGATGGATGGCGGCGTGATTGATATGAGCGGCCCTGTCCCCAAGGGCCGGGTCTGGCATCGGCAGTTGGAAGTCAGGCGTTTGCGGGCCTTGGAGAAGATGGGGTTAGCGGAGAGGCTGGGCTCAGGTCGTTGGGCCGTTGATCCATCCTTCACGCAGACCTTGCGCGATATGCATGAGCGCACTCAGATGGTGAAAGCTATCCACCGTAGCTTAGAGCAGAGCGGACAATCTGTGCCATTCGTGACGAGCCGTAATCAGTTTGACCCGAACCACCCCACAGCAAAACCAGTAACCGGGATTGTTCAACATTATGGACGGCCTGATGACACACGTGGAGGCGGGTTCATTGTAATTGAAAATCTCCGAGGCGAGCATCTTTATTCCAAGGTCTCGGACGACGAGACGTTTGAGAGCTTGCGCAAGGGACAAGTCGTCACGTTCCAGCCTCACCAACAAGGGCCGCGCAAGATTGATCATTCGATAGCGGACTTTGCGAAGTCAAATGGCGGGCTTTACAGCGAGGTGCATCACGTCACAGGCGGCGGAAACGTCTCTCCAGCTTACGCGGCAGCGCATGTCAGACGGCTTGAGGCTTTGAGACGAAAGGATGTTGTCGCCCGGAACCAAGATGGCTCATGGCGCATCCCGAACGACTATCTCCAACGGGCCGCGCAATACGAGGCCGATCAGGCACTGCGGATGCCAACTGCTATCGCTCGAGGTAGCACGCAGACTTTGACTCAGATGCAGCGGGCGCGGGGCGCGACGTGGCTTGATACTCAGCTTTCTGAGAAGGGGCTGGAGGGCACTGACAAAACCAGCCTGCGCCAGGCACTAGCCAATCGGAAGGTCGTCCTACAGAAAATGGGCTTCAAGCTTTCGAAGGATGGACGGTTACCCGTCAAAGCATTGGACGAGTTACGAGAGATGGACTTGCGGGACGCAGCAGGCGAGCTTTCTGGAGCTATGAATAAGTCATATGCTCCGTTAGGCGACAACCGTACCGTTGAAGGCGTTTACAGGGAAGCCATTGATCGACCGAGCGGGAAATTTGCGGTCATTGAACGCTCGAAGGAATTTACGCTAGTGCCTTGGAGACCTGTTATGGAACGAAGGCTGGGGCGGTCAATCTCGGGCCGTGTGTCGGCGGGCGGCATTAGCTGGGATGTCGCTAAGCAAAGAGGCTTGTCGCGGTAAGGGAGAACCCCCTCTTGATCTCTCAAGGTTATGCTGAACGGAGAACATGGAGCCAATATGTCTCTTTTTATCTCCTAGAATCTCCTACGGGCTTGGTTCTTAATTCAGGATAACTGTATCGGCGAATTACCACACGCTTTCCGACCTATCTAATTCATTGGTTTTCAACGACTATAAGGCTCAAGAACGACCCAAGGCTTGTTTTGCCAGAAATCTCTCAAAGTTTGGAACTCAAAAGCGATAACCGTGACTTGGGAAGCGTGCGTTTGCGCGGATCGTTAGCGACAGTCGCAGCTCTGATTGAGTTAGGAAATGAAGACTTGTGGCCAATCTTGGAAAAACTCGAGAATGAGCTATCAAGAATTGAGCTTAGAAAAAGTCATCTTTTGAAGTACTCTCCACACCAAATGTAACCCTCTACATGGGTAACCTAGCTTCCCTACCCATTGTTTGGAAAATCTAACACCCAAACCCTTAACCAGAGTGCGCTCTGTTTTGTGCTACATAGTAAACTCAAATTGTGCTACTTTTCCATTTGCAGTGTCTGTAAGATATTGATAAGTAACGACTATTGTACTTCGTCACTCGCATCCCCGGTGCGCCAATTTTACCAAGTAAATTTTTGCTAAGGCACTGAAAAACCTCGTTTTCCTGTGCTCACTTTTAGCTTCCTGCAATTTACCCCGATAATTGGGTAACATTTTGGGTAACAGACTGGGTAACATTTGGTCATGACGACAATTCGAAATCGCTATCTCGTAAGGCGCGGCGAGCGCTGGTATTACTTCCGTAGAATTCCCAAACGCTATGCCCTCATAGATGCGCGGACATACAGTAAAGCGGCTTTAAATACGGATTCACTCACAGTAGCACGCGAGCGCCGTGATGTGATGGCTGATGCGGATGAGAACTTGTGGGACGCAGCTCTCGCAGAACTGGGTAACAATACGACGCCAGAGGTCGCAAAAGTGTGCCGCTACCGTTCTGCCCAGCGTCGTGCGCAAGCGATAGGTGTCCTGTTCAAACCAGCTGACTACCGAGCTTCACACTGCCACGAAGCGTGCAAGCACATCCGGTCCCATCCGATTGGAAAACAGCAGACGGAGCGGAAACGCGTACTTTATATTGTGCCGTGGAAGGATGTGCATACGCAGACTTTCGGGAAAGCGGGTACGTGGTCGCGTATTGAGTAGCGGCGGCACTGATTGGGACGCAGGGCGCAGTCGAAAAGTTGGGAGGCAAGGAATGTATAATGGCCGCTTGAAAAGAAAACGGTCTTCGTTCCAAGCAGGAAGTTCTTGTTTGGAGGAGTCTAACTGAACCTTAATCTAATTATGCGATATCTTTTTAAAGGATAATGCATTCATGAATGGGTTTTTGTTAGTTTTATCGGCGGCTATACCTTCTTTCTTGCTGGGTTATGCATTGCGTAAGTTTACCCTGAAATGGCAAAAAAAAGCTGACAAAGCCAAACTTCAAGCTGATATCCATGCCGAGCAAATGTCTGCGACCGTTTCGGCGTCGCTAGACGGAATTATCATCATAAATTCTGAGGGATGTATCGTTGAGTTCAGCGAGTCGGCCGAAAGAATTTTTGGGTTTAAGAAAAAAGATGTTATTGGACAGAACATGGCTAATCTAATTGTACCGGAACGGTATAGGAATGCGCATAACGCTGGCATGGAAAGAATGCGAGAGACAGGGAAGGCCAATATTTTGGGCCGACGCATCGAAATTGAGGCCGTTCGTGCGAACGGGGAAGAGTTCATATCGGAACTTGCCATTTCTAGAAGTCGAGGCTCCTCGGGTGACATTTTTATTGCTTATATTCGAGATATTTCAGAGGCTAAGGCCGCAGAGAAAGCCATTTTGGGTGCAAAAGAAGCGGCTGAGCTTGCAAACCGCGCTAAGACGCAATTCATCTCCGCGATGAGCCATGAAATCAGAACGCCGTTCAACGCCGTTCTCGGTATTTTGGATATTCTGAACGAGACGGACCTTACTCAGGACCAGAAACAGCTTATTCAAACAGCCGAAAGAACGTCTCAATCTCTTCTGCGAATTATCAATGACGTTTTAGATTATGCCAGAATTTCATCTGGCTCTGTGAAGGTGCGAAAAGAGCCCTTCTATGCGGCGGATGTCTTCGCTGATGTCTATCGGTTATTTGCAATACAGGCCAAAGAACAAGGTCTTGAGCTTAGCATCAAAGTCGAAGAAGCGGCGAAAATCCATCTGTCCGGAGATGTCGGACGTATTCGCCAGATTTTAATGAACTTTGTCAGCAATGCGATCAAATATACAGACAGCGGAAAAATTGATTTAATCGTCGACGCGATACCAACGGGTCAGGGTCAATGGGACCTAATGTGCCGTGTCAAAGATACAGGAAATGGAATTGAGGCCGAAAAATTGGGCCGGCTGTTTGAAGAGTTTTATATGGTTGATGATGTCGATACGCGCGCGACCGAAGGCACCGGATTGGGGCTTACAATTTGCAAAGTCCTGGCGAGGATGATGAGGGGTGAAATAGGCGTCGATAGTGAGTTTGGTCACGGATCAGACTTTTGGATCAGAGTACCGTTGAAACAGGTTGCCGCGCCAGCGATGTCGAAACTCGGCGATGATCCTATCGCAGATATTACGGGCAAACAAGTTTTACTGGTAGAAGACAACGCCACCAATCGTATGGTTGTGACGCGGGTTCTGGAGAAGAGGGGCGTGATCATTGTTCAGGCTGTCAATGGGGTTGAAGCTCTTTCCATTCTCGAAAAACAGGGCTTCGATCTCCTCCTCACCGACATCTTCATGCCTAAAATGGGAGGGAAGGAACTCGTTCAAATATTACGCAAGGGCCAAACAATTAACGCCAAAATTCCGGTTATCGCGTTGACGGCGATGGGTGATAGGCATGAGGCGGAAGAGCTAAAGCAATACGGTGTGGATCAAGTGGTCCTGAAACCCTTCAACACAATAGACTTGGTAAATGCGATTGCGGACCAATGTACGGCTCAGGACTCCCTAAGGGCACGTGAGACGGGTTTCCATATGACCCTATCCGGGGGGCTATTGGACGGATTAGATACGGAGGACCTCCTCGCCATGAAAGACCAATTCAAAATCGATTTAGAAAATTTGACCACATCGCTTCGCGATGGCTTAGCGTTTGAAAATATCGAAAACATTAAATTCTCTAGCCATACGTTGAAAGGTTTGGCGGGCCTCTATGGAATGGCCGAACTGTCAGAACAGGCTGCATTAACACATTCTCATTGCTTTGCTGATACACACGCAAAGATGGTGGAGCATGGGTCGAGAGCTATAAAATTAGCCGAGAATATCCTGCTCAATTTAGATGATCTCTTTCAAAAGAACGAAGAGGCAGCATAGGTGATGAAATGGCTGGAGCGAATACAACGCCAGAGGTGTTAATTGTAGAAGATACATTGTCCATGGCGCTAATGTATCAACAGCATCTTAAAAAGGCTGGAATCAAGTCACATATTTGCCAATCAGGAACCTTAGCATTGACGGAACTCCGGAAGGGGAATGTTGAAACTGTTCTCCTGGATCTTCAACTACCCGATATGAACGGTCTGGATATCATCCAAGAAATGGATGGGACGGCTCACAATATTACATTTATAGTCATTACCGCCAATGGATCAATAAACACCGCCGTGGATGCCATGCGTGCGGGCGCTTATGATTTTCTCATAAAGCCTTTCCCAACAGAAAAACTTCTTACGACTGTCAAAAATGCGCTGGAGCGTCCCAATTTGAAGACAACGGCCAAAGTTCTGAAAACAAGTCTAGCGAAGAATGAAGTGCCTGGATTTGTGGGCGAGTCAAAGCCGATGCTTGACGTCTACAAAATGATTGAGAATGTCGCTAACTCTAATGCCGCCGTTTTTATAACGGGTGAGTCCGGCACAGGTAAGGAAGTAACCGCGCAAGCAATCCATAAAGTAAGTCTTCGTAGAGACGCGCCATTCATAGCTTTGAACTGCGCTGCATTGCCTGAAAATTTAATTGAATCTGAAATCTTTGGACATGTCAAAGGTGCGTTTACTGGTGCCCACGAGGCACGAAAAGGCGCTGCTAGCCAAGCGAATGGCGGCACATTATTCTTAGATGAAATCTGCGAAATGGATATTAATTTGCAAGCGAAATTATTGCGTTTCTTGCAAACAGGTCAAATAAAACGCGTTGGAAGTGATTGGTCGGAAGATGTCGATGTCCGCATTGTTTGTGCGACTAATCGAAACCCTATGGTGGAAGTCGCAGAGAAACGGTTCAGAGAAGATTTGTTCTACCGCTTGGATGTCTTGTCAGTTGAATTGCCGCCATTATCCCACAGGGGAAATGACGTTATACTCTTGGCTGAAAGTTTTCTGAAGACCTATGCTGATGAAGAAGGAAAGCACTTCAAATCAATCTCCCCAGAAGCGCAAAAATTGATGTTGGAATATCATTGGCCCGGCAACATTCGTGAACTCCAAAACGCTGTCCGGAAAGCGGCCGTGGTCTATGATGGGATCGCTCTCGAACCACATATGTTCTCTTTAAATGCTTCAATCGCAGTTTCTGAAGTTGATGATTACAAGCTTATCGGAGCCGTGGGTGACCCGAAGATCGTTACTCCTCAGCAATCGCTCAGAACGATGATGAGGGTGGACATCCATCAACCTATGATAACGATCGAAAAAGAAATAATAGAAGCTGTAATCGCATCCTGTAAGGGCAGTATACCCAAAGCATCGCAAATTTTACAACTTAGCCCTTCTACGATTTATCGTAAGAGGGAGGCGTGGACCAAAGAAAACTTAGAACTACAGTCGCAGACAAGTTAGGCAGGCAAAAGCTCCGCGGACTTCAGAAAATATGTGAGCGAACGGTCGTCTGTTGAGAGGCCTAAATCCTTCGGACTTTGGATGTTTGGCATGGATAATTTCAAGGCAATTTTGATTTTCGGAGCCTCCACTGACACATTCACGGGTATGTAGATCGTTCCGCCCTCAGTCAGTTTCGCAAGAGGGGCTGCTTCTCCATTAATTGTAACAGTTATTGCTTGCGGTTCCTCAGAGAAGAAGTCGCCAATTAGCCGCAGTGTCCGGTCTTCATCAAGCATATTCTTTCCCGTAATTTGCAGTTCGACTTCGAAGCTGGCTTCTTCACCTTTCATCCAACGTCCCCCCGCTTCTTGAGCCCACCATCCATCCACATACTGAACCGTGAATTGAGTGTTCGCGGCAGCGGGTAGAGCCACAGCACAGCTGTTGAGGAGAGTGCTGGTTTTGGAAATCTGACGTTGGGAAACTGGAATAATCTCTAGTGGTTCAATGCGCTGCACGGGGCTCTCTCTACGAGGTGTTAGTTTCGGCTCTTCAATAGGTGTGGTAAGTTCAATAGTCTGGAGGTGAAGCGTCATTGAACGGGCATCTTGGTTTTCTCCAAGTTCTTTCGGGCTTTTTGGAATCCCAGAATTTGGGAGATCAATGAATATCGTAAGTGCGTCCCCTGGGGGCAGGTCGGTCACAGGGACCAAGAGGGGAGCACTCTCCCCGAACATTCCAGAAGCGATCAGGTTTCCATTAACGGAAATCTCAACCTCCTCTAGACGTCCGGATTTGGTAATGCCCTGAATTTTTAGGACAGTGTCTGTCGGTAAGTTATCTGGAAGGGTGATGCGAAACATGGCACGATTATCGCGCATCCAGCGACCATATGGTTCGAAAGCCCACCAACCCGCGGTAAAATCTATATAATCACTATGGCCGGCGTCACTCATTGATAAGGTCTGACCGAATTCCAATGACGGTTGGTTCAGTTGACTAGCTTCCGCTAGTTCTAACTCAAGTAGGCGATGTCGGGCGAAATCAGTTATATTCAAGGGGGCTCCACTCGTGCCATATCCTTGAGTTTTCAGAAAACCGATCATTTGTTGAGTATGTATGTCCGTCGCTTCGATGATGACGTGATAAGGTGAGTCATCTTGATAGGCCTGCCCGTAGAGGCTTTGACCGGGTGTTCCGAGAAACTCGAATCCAGCACCATTAACGGCTTTTTCGATCTCCGTGCGAAACCCTTCAACATATGAGGGCGAAGTGAGACAACCCTTGCCCGCCAAAACTGGCCATGCGAAATGTATGTCAACTCCACGGGCCTTGAGCTTTTGGAGCCGCGCCAATGCGGGTTTTACATTTTTCCCTAACTGTAAATTTTGCCTAATCGAAGCTTCCCCTAGAACGTAGTCATCACAGCTTTGCTCCGCGACCCCAGCTCCCGGACCCGATGATGTGGCCTTTGATTGATGCCCCGAAGGTTGTGTTAATGCGGAAACGAATAAGTTTTGAGCAGGTGACTCAACTGATCGGTCTGACAACGTCTCACGATCCATTAGTTTTGATAGTACGGTTGCGGGCGGGAGGCTAAGGGCACGTAGCACGCGTTTACTGAAAGGCATAGATAAGTAGTAATCTCGGTTACTATTGAAAAGCGTGTCGACGTAATTATCGGTCAGTTTTTCGCGATGGTAGAATGTCCACTCAAGAGGAAGGATCACGACGTCACCGGGACGTGTATAAGTCTCCAGCCGGGTGAGTTTATCTTCCAGAGCATAGCCGCCATTATCCGCAATATTGATGGCCGTTCGTCCAAGTGCTTCACCAATCATATCAGTATTGATAGCGTGATGGGAATTTGATCCGGATTCAAAAATTACTCGAGGGCCGGGCGCTTCTTTCAATAGAAACCATTTGTAGGTTGCGGGAATGGCGGAGCGTTCAACGAGCCGGTCGACAGTCAGGGCATAGGCCCCTAGGCATACCAGTGCGGTTCCAATCATGCTTATGACAAATTTACTTAGGCGTTTGATCAATGGCATGCTTCCTTGAATTGCCGGGATTGAGGCTGATGAATTGTTCATTGGATGGGGCATATTGATTTCCAAAACCTGCGCTAAAAGTTGAAGTATAAGAATGGGGATTGAGTGAGGCTTAGGGAGGCAAGGAAGGCTGCTGATGCTGCCATACCAGATGTGATCCCTAAGGCGCTGATGAGCGCAGAGGAGCGTTTCAAAAGGTTTTTGTCGAATAGCTCAGATATCTCTTTGGTATTAGGTAAGAGAAACGCAGAGACAGCTGCGAGCGTACCCCAAAGTACAGTTTGCATAGTCGCAGGCATATGAACCGCGCCATCTGCAACTGACCCGAACATGCTGAACAGCATAGAAAATGCCCCGCTTGTCGTCGTGGCGCGAAAGAAGACCCACGCGACGACGGCGGCTAGAAAGGTGATGGCCCAAGAACTGATACGAATGGCTTTCGCGGACTCCACAATTTCTAGAACACCGAACGATTTAGCGATGGCGCGGACGAACTGGTTGATGATGAGATAGAAACCGTGAAGTGCGCCCCAGATTAGGAAATTCCAATGGGCGCCATGCCACAGCCCGCCAAGAACCATGGTCGTAAAGTTATTAATGTATTGGCGAACCTTCCCGTGGCGGTTCCCTCCAAGAGGGATGTAGAGATAATCGCGAAGCCAACGACTGAGAGTCATGTGCCAACGCCGCCAGAATTCAGACATGTTCTCTGATTTATAGGGCGAGTTGAAATTCCACGGCAGACGGATGGCAAAGAGGAGACCAAGACCGATCGCCATATCGGAATATCCCGAGAAGTCGAAGTAGATTTGGAACGTATAGGCGAGGGCCCCGCCCCAGGCGGTCATTGTGGTGACAACTGCACCACTATCTACAGATCCGAAAACCTGATTGGCGTAGGGCGCAATGGAGTCGGCAATTGCCAGTTTCTTGAACAGTCCCAACGCAAAGAGGCATAAACCTTCGCAGAACATAATTGCACGGGCACTGGGAGATATAATCTTCCGAAACTGCGGCATCATCTCAGCGTGATGAACAATTGGCCCCGCAATAAGTTGCGGGAAAAATGTAACAAATAACGCGTATCCTAGTGGATTATGCGAGGCCGGATCCATCTTTCCTGCATGACTGTCGCAGAGATAAGAAATCTGTTGAAAGGTGAAGAATGAGATTGCTAACGGGAGGAGTAACTTCGGATCAGGTAGACCCACATCAAATAGAGCATTAAAATTCACTGTCAGAAAACCGAGGTATTTATAAACACCTAAGAGAAGTAGGTTAGCTACTATACCGATAATTAGAATTCGTTTTGATTTTGTCGTTCCGGATTGCTTCAATATTTGCTTTGCCAGAACGTAATTGACGCCCATCGATCCGATTAAAAGTATTAAGTACTCAGATTTGAACCAGCTATAAAAAACAAGGCTGGCGCCAACCAAAAGAATTTGGCTATGCCAACGCGTTTTGGAAATCAGTGTTGCGAAGAATCCTAACAGAACCAAAGGCAGGAACTTGGTAAGGAATACGGGATCAGTGAATAACATCGTAATATTTCCAGAAAGCTAGAGAGCTGTTGGGGTTGATGCGCTGGCTTGCAGTTGGGTAGGAGCTTGGCAGGTCGGAACGATACCGATACTTTGTTCAAGACGTGCCTTGGCCGTGTGGAGCTCTGCACGCGCCATCTGTTCGCGAATAAAGGAAAGTTCTCGCATTAATTCCTCTTTGACCAGATAAGTCTCTGGCAGTTTGCCGGACTCGACGTCGGCGGCGAGGTCTGAGGTTATCTCACCTTGAATGGAGAGAGCTTTCCACGCGAGCGTTAGGTCATAATCTAATTTGTGCATTTGCTCGCGCGCAATCATGACCTGAGCCATGACTGCACTTGCTAGAATTTCTGTTTGTCTTTGTTGTTCCGCGAGTGCGATTTTCCCCGTCCGTTTGGTTTCACCGATCTGACCTAGCCGTAAGAGGTCCCAACTCAAGTTGAGTCCTGCAGATGCAAAATCCTGATTTAAAATAAAGCTATTTGTATTGTGGTTTGCGCCAAGGAAAAAACGCATAGCGGGAAGGTGTCGCCACAGGTCCTCTTCATTCTTGAGTTTAGTCAAATCAGTTTGATACAGCGCTTGGCGAATTTCTGGACGGTTTTGATAAGCGGTCACTACAAGATCTAAGGCCTCTTGTTTTCCTAACTCGCCTAAATTGGCCGGTAGACGTGAGGACTTTAGGTCAAATTCGGTCCCAGCAGGTACGTTCATAAGACGTGCGAGTTCGGGCTTCGCTGAAAGTAAGGATCGATAGAGTGATTGATACCATCTATTGATGTCGATTAACTCACGCTGGAACATAAGTTCTTGGCGTTTCGTTTCCGGATCCTTCCCAGCGCGTTTTTGGGACAAGTTAAGCGCATAAGTGACTCGACTTTTAAGCCAACCGGACTTCTCTTCGGCTTGCTCAAATGCGACGGCACGCCAATAAGCATTCTCGACGTCAACCATCATCTTATTACATAGGTACTGGTTCTGCTCGCCTTGTGTGTAGGCATTGATCGAACGACGGTTGGCTTTGAACCCGCTTAAGCCAATTTCGAGAAGGTCCCAGCTTGTTGTGAAATTCGAAACAGCGGTCGTTCTATCTTGAGCCGTATAAAAGTCCTCTGGCATCCTCCCGGAGATATCATTAACGTTTACCCCAACGGACGCGCTCGCATTATTTCTCCACGTTCCGTGGCTGTTGGCATATGCCTGAGGAAGTAAGTCCTTGCCATTCATTCCAGCTTTTCTGACGGTTTCTACTAATTGCGATTGGGCGCGCGCGAATTCAGAATTATGGGTCAGCGTACGAAATCGAACTTGATCGATCGTCAGCGGGGTGTCTATTTTAAGCGGGGCAGCTTGAGGTCGCAATTTGCTATCGGCGAAGCCAGACATAATAGTGGCATCATATTTTACGGAGGTCGTAGAGCACGCACCCATTGAAAGGGCACTCATGAGCCCAAAACCCATAAGAGCTAATTTTAAGCTTTTCTTTTTCCACTCAAGTGTCATTTGACCACTCCGTTTTACGGATATGGCATTGCAATTGAGAGACCACTCAAGCCTTTAATAAAAACAGTAAGTTAGTTGGTTAATTCGGCGTGAATATTGCTAAAGCTTAGCAATATGCATGTTGTCAGTTGCAAAATGCAAAACTTGCGCTTCAATAATGAAAAACGGCGCCTATTTCAATCCAGCGGAAGATAAAGCATCGCATCATAATCGATGATTACGCGGGCATCACTATTCTGGACTCGAATTCCATGAGGCCAAATCGAATCTGTATTTATTTCGTATTTCTGACCATTTAAAATCAAGCGGCTTGATGGGCCTATCAGCTTTCCAGATAGCTCCACTAGCGGAATTTGAAGAGTCCGAATTTCGCCTGGTACGAGGCTGTTTTGCAGGTAATACGGCTCAACCCAGGTCAGTCGGCCATTAGAGTCGACATATGAGAGTTTGAGTTGGAGTGTGCTCACGATTTCAGTCCCGGTGTTGGTAAGCGTCGCTTCCAGAATATGTCCGGTGCCTGCTTCTGAAATTTCCAATTCTGACAAGACAATAGATTTGTAATAGGCGGGTGCACAAACCGTTGTTGATGCTGATAAACTAATATCGTGTGGAATTTCGTCAAACTCGGGCAGGCTAAATTCGTCTGGATCATAGGCTCCATTCAGAGGCTGATCTTGAATTTTTAGATAGCCTTCAAAGTCAACTCTAAAGGCGGATTGATCTCCCGGCAAAAGACGATGAGAGCCTACCTTGCCAGCATGCTGATGAAATTCTTTGTTCTGACTTCCGATTATGGTTTGGGCCATAACCTTGATACAGGCCGGAAACTCCGATAGATTTTTGATGCGTCCGATAACGAAAACCCGGCCGTCTTTTTCGATAATCTCCGCAGCCATGATTTCAATTTGCGGGCGTGCTAAACGCTGGATCGGGTCCAACGGATTTAAGTTCAGCTGACCTGTAAGGTCTCGAAATTGCGACGTATTCCGTTGTGTTGCGATGCGGGGTCTATAGGTCTTCTCCGGAAGGGTGTATCTGATTTTCCAAGCCTTTTCATCGGTTTGCATCAACACCATTTCGGAAATGACGGGACGTATTCCGATTGACGTTAAATACGTTAGCTCTGACCTTACTTGAACCTTCCCATCCTCTAGGGTTTTTACGTCTAGTGGTGTTACTGCGGTAAGCTTGCCAAAAGACGGCACCAGGCCACCGGTCAATTTTTGTAGTTTGAGAAACTGACCATAGTTCAAATCCGGATCCGGAAGGAGCAATGAGAAAGCTATGTCCGTTTCGCGGAAATCCAGGTGTTGATAGAAACGCTCAACGACGGTTTCAGGCGAGAGCGGTCGGCGGTTCTCGCTGATTATTTTGCCAATGATCCCCACTATAATCAGTCCAATAAATAGGGGAAGAACCCTTGTGCACCAGGTTAATTGGTTTGAGGGCGCCCACTTTGCAGGTCTTTGCGCGGGCTGAGTGACGAAGTCGACTGCTAATGCTGGGCTGGCATGGGGTATTCTGATTACCAGTAGTGGCGACTTTGTCGCTCTATAAAATGGAGAAGCCTCCGCCGATATTAGCTTTTGACGCAGCGCTAGGCCCAATAAAGTAAATAAGCCTAGAATTAAGGAGCCGATTGGCAAGGTGCCCCACATTAGCTTTTGGTACTCTGGAAGTTCGCGACGGGGACGTGTCGTTGGCAAAGGCGAAATATCCGGTTTTTCCCAAATCCGGATCCCATTGTTCAGGCGGGTAACTTGGTTCCAGCCTGTGTAGTGTAAAACAGGATCGTAGAATTCGTCATTGGAGAATATGTATTTTAGATGAAATTTCTCTGCATTGGTGAGGAACTGATTGAGAGATGCTAGGCCCGGAACGCCCATATATTTCGAGTTTTCTAAACGTTCTACAGAATAGTTCATGAGACTGGGTAGGCGCCGCGCCGAATGATAGTTTCCATCAACCGACTCAGCATTGATCAGAGCGCTGTGGTAGGCGAATTGGTCTCCAAATCCGAGGGTTAGATAACGCCAATCAGAATGTCGGTCTTCATCCATGAATTTCACGATTGGCGCTGGGTCAATGAAATCAGGTTGGGTTGGCCGAAGACTTGGCAAGAGCGCTGTCCCTATAGAAACGCTAACATAGCTCACCATCAATAAAACCATACCCACTCGGCTCATGAAATCTCCAAAAGATCTATTGATGAGTATCTTTCCTTTTCCTTCCCAGAGACTTTGAACAGCCAGCCCCGCGAATGGTAATATCAAAATGGACGCCCAGAAGGTGAAGCGGTCTAACGTCAATATCTCAAAAGCTGGCCCAAGGAGAATGCGAGGAAGTGGAGTTGTGCCACCGGTTCCTAAAAACAAAGCTATCAAGACAGAGAGACCTAATGGCCAAAGGGGTGTGCGAGCCGATTTGAAAATCACATAAGGAACGACCAGTATCAGTAGGCCCCAAGGAATGACAAAAAACATCAAGCCCAAATTTGGCTTAGATATAAAATTCTCGCGACTACCATGCGGGATACTCACTTGGGTGATCGGATCGGTAATAGACCAATGCCAATATGGGAAGACGATGGTGACAATCAGAACCAACATTCCCAAGCCGATTGCAATCCCGCGTATCAAAGCAGGCGATGCCCACTTCAGCGTAGCGAGGTTTCCCTCTGGTTTTGATGGTTCGCGCCGTTTTAAATTTGCCAATAATGCGGCTAGCCCGACGGGGGCGACAAAGAAAACTGTTCCGAACAGAGGCGTAACATGGTGGACGGAAGTTGTGGCCGCTGTCAGAAGTAGTCCGAGTATGAGGTCTCGTTTTCGTCCTTGTTCAATCCAATTGGAAATATGTGGAACGGCATTCAAAAATAATGCGATAGAAAGCAGCGTCGGCAATTGTCCAAAAATGTGTGCGGTTTCTGAAATGCTGGTCGAAAACGCGCACAGCATAGCCGCATAGGCTGCGGCCTTATTATTCACCCAAAGACGGCTGAACCGGAAGACCCCAATGATAAGAATGCCGATCGCTACTAACATCAATAAAATGAATGCTATGCGCATATCGAGAAAATGCATGAGAGCCCCCAATGCTTGGTGGCTTCCGGGTGGGTATGCGGTGACTGTAAAGCCCGTATACCAGCGTGTTTCCCACGGGTCGAACCAGGACGTCAGGTAGTGATTCCCAAAAAACATATGAATATAGGCATCGTAAGTTTGCCCATATGTGAAGGGAAGCAAGGCCCCGTGAAAGACGAGTGCAAGTAGAATCGCTAGGTATGTCCAAGACCTCGCCGTCATATTAGCGGGTCTGTTTACTTTTCAGTGGCGTCAAAATAATCCCTAACAATGTTACCGCACAGGCGATTTGAATGAGCAACTTAAAGCTAAAATAAGCTTGTAATCCAATGTCTGGAAAGAAGTGATTAACTGCCGAGAGTGACAAAAGTTGTAGAAACCCGAAGAATAAGATTATCATTGCTGCAAAACTTTTCCCTTTTGCGATTTGATGGATAGCGCAGAGATGGCTGCCAATAAAGATCGCGCCGGTAAGAGCGCTTATCCATACGATTGAAGACAATGCCAGATAGGCTTCGCCTAACATGATGCGGACAATCAAGTCGGAACTCGGTATAACAATGGTCATTGCACAGGCCGTGACGAAAGTGATGGCTCCCAAAAGCATGAGTAGCTCATTCGGAGATCTTTGAGCGTCCTGTTGTTTTGCAACAAGGGGCTGAAGGATCGTTGAGCAAGACAGAAATGCGAAAAAGAATACGCGCTGGATAAGGAGTAATCCGGCCACTAAACCTGCGGTTTCTGATGAAAAGCTCGCTTTTGCTAATAAAATGTCGCTGTCCAATATCAAAACTTGAGCAACTTGGAGAATAAGATATGGTAGCGCGACCAGTCCAAGCGCCTTGGTGTCTTGATCAAGAGTTGCGGGAGCGTCCGCAGGCGCGGCACTTTTGGTTTGTTTTCCTGTTGAGAAATAAAATCCCGCAAGGATGGAGAGACCTACCGCAGCCGCGATACCGGGCAAACCCATTCCCATTTGCCATAATATCAAGCTTCCTAAAAGCCGAATGAGCCACTCCGCTTGGATGGAAAGAATAATTTTTGGAAGGTCAATCAATCCCTGCGTTAAGCCTCTGTAAATGACCATCGGAAAGAAAAAGGGGATGGCCAATGCCAAAACCCACAGGGCTGCTGGCGAAGAAAAATTTAAGGACGCCGAAACATAATTCGCCAAAGCCATGACAATAAACATGGCTGGGATAGAGAATTTTAAGCTTTGCCAGGAAAATGCATGGGCCTGTTGGCGGCTTTTGTGCACATCAGCTTCCTTCGCTGTTAATTCTGCAAAAGCGAATTGAAAGGCTCCTAGAAAAGATAAAACCCCAAGCTTCAGCGTCAAAAGAAGCGTGAGATCGGCAAAGGCTGCGGGTCCCATTAATCGTGCAAATATCATATTAAAAATGAGATTCGCTGCATTAGCTATGTTCGCTGAAATGAATAAAGCCGCGGCCGGTCCGAGGAGCGCGTTTCCTCTCAGGGCTTGAAACGGTAATTTGAGAGATTTAGACATTTATGCCTCCGACAACGAAAAACGACTATTGTTGTCAAAGTGGCTTGGTAGGCTTGAGTGTATAGTGCAATTAAATAGGGCTGTAACCGATGACCGCCGAGCCGCAGATAAAATGTGAGCGTTATCTGGAAGATAAATTTTTATCTCTTTTCCCCGCGCGAGTAATTCTTCACAAACTTCAGTCAGTGTTGTGAAAACAGAAGGCCCCAAAGTTTTTACGTTAGAGAAGTCTAAGGTGATGAAACGTCGATCTTCCGAAATAATGGATTCCATCGAATGAACGCTCTGTGTGCTCAATGTATCACCTGACCGAAGATATTGAGTTAATTCAGCTACAGGTGCAGTACGCCTGTTCTGAAAACGCGCTCTGATTTTCCACTGGCTGAAGATGAGCGCCGTCATTTTCAATCCGCCTTTAATGACATCTGAAAACTTGACATTAGATCCGGGAATCTCCGTCCATTCCAGTACAGGGTATTCGAAAAAGTTCTTTCGCTCACGTCTGTCTGGATTGGAAATTCTGAGAAAGAGCTCGACGTCGAAGAGCCATCCAGCTGTGAATGGCGCATCAAGGCAATTGTTTAGGTGACTATTGTTGCGGAACAATTTTGCCCCGCACTGCGTGTCTTTTAGAGCCAGCCCCGTCGCCATTCTGCCCATTGACGCGCAAACAAGAGAAATCAGCTTGCGATGTATATCTCTGTAGACTCGGCGGCCAAGCCCGCCAGCGCGGGACCCAAAGACGACGTCAATGTTATCCAGTCGATCTGCCACGGAGATAAAGTCATTCATAGCGTTCAGAGGCGTAGCCAGGTCGGCGTCCAAGAAAGCGATATATTTGTCGCCGCGTTTCGCGGCAAACTTGAGTCCGTGTCGAACGGCTTCTGCTTTCCCGGCATTCCTAGCCATTGTTAAAACGTCGACTTGACCAGGTAGCGCGGCCATTGCCCCACAGAGCAAATTGATTGTCAGGTCCTTCGATCCGTCATCAACAAATACGAATGAGATTTTCGGGTTTTTCCGAGCAAAATTTAGGAAGACTTCAAGGTGCAGCCGATTGGCTTCATTATAACAAGGAATGATGATTGAGGTCCTGTCATGGATCCAAGTTGAATTGTTTGCTGCGAGAGTATCGCTTAGATCGTTGGCGGGTAATGTCGTGATTTTCGTCATTTCTATCTCCAATATTTCGGAGATAGCTACGCAAATGCTGGGCCGCGAATTTCAGCGGGTTTAAGGCCTTTTTCTTTGCAAATCTGGAAACTTTTTCGCATTTCGCGATTCAAATTTTCAAAAATGTGCAAATCTGATCGAAATTAGGGCAATTTTCGCGGCATGCACATTGCAACTCTTCGTAGGTACACTCGCAAAGAGAAAAACTATGACGATACAAATAATAGCTTTTGTCTCACTGACTTCATGCATCACATGCGTAGGGTTTTTCGTTGAGACGGCGAACGCTCAAACGCCTTCTCATGTGCTACATACTTATGCGGGACCACAGACAGTTTCTCCCGGGCAGGTCGTGAATGTCACGATTGAATTGACTGATTTCCAGGGAAACAGTTCAAATAACCAGCCTGTGCAACTCACATATTTCGAGGACGGCATTTCGAAAACTGCGACCGGTCACGTAGAAAACGGTCTCGTATCTTTTGATGTGAGAGCTCAAAAAGGAACCGGAATGATGAATTTTTCTGCTCTATATGCCGGCAACCTATCGAATGTTGCGCCTGTAATGGTCGTGGCCGGTAGGCCTGCAGGATTTAGCTTAAAGGTTAAGCCGTCTCAAACTCCTCAGAAGGTCAAAATCATATCTGAAATAATAACTGATAGATTTGAAAATCCAGTTTCCGATCAAAATATAATGTCATTGGATTGGATTGATCAACGTGGTCTGAGGCGTTCAGAATTCTTGCAGCCAACTAACGGACAGATAATCGCGAACATTAATTGCCCCGTCAAATTTTTAGCGCCTCTTCAGATCCGCGCTGTTCTCAAAAATTCAAAGTTTCTATCACCCGATCTGTCGGCGCTATGCACTGAGGCGGAATCCAGAACATGAAAACGGTATCTCTTCATATAGCAAAGCGTTTGACCCTAACAATTGCCGTGCTCTTGGCGGGAGTTGCGATCGCAGGCTTTATTTCGAACACTATCGGAAAGCCTGTCGTGACCAATGATTACCTGCACGAGCATTTAAGCACATTGGCCAGCGTTTCAGATGCCGAGTGGGGAGGAAACTCAGTTCGTCTTCCGACTGAGGATCGCCAGAAAATCGTAAAGAGTATCACCGATGTTAGCCAACCGAACTGGACGATACCGGCGGAAGCTCAAGTTACAGGGCAAGCTTTGGCCGTGGTGAAAGAAGCCGCATGCAAAACTCCAACAAAATCTTGTCGCTTCGATATCCGGATTGCGCAGCAATTTCGTGAGTTGCATACAAACCAAGATCTACGTGTAGCCAATGTCTCACAGAAAAGTTTACGTGTTAGGTTCAAATCCGACCCCAATGTTTCCGACGTGAAATTGGTTGAGATGGTGGACGAGACACGATTGTTCAGATTTTACCAAACGCAAAGTGGATGGGTCCAAAAAACGTCAGAGATTCTCAAAATTGAGACCCTTGATATTGACTCCCGCAAGAAAAAATTCGCGGGAAAATTTGTCGAAGATTTTGTGGGTGTGAACTATTATCCAGCGTCGGCATCTTGGAAAGATTTTTGGACAGAATTCCCGGTTATTGAGATCAAATCTGACCTCAAATTAATTCAGGAAGTGAATGCAAATTCAGTTCGAATTTTTATTAACCACGCATATTTCAACCATCCCGACACACAGGATGATGCCAAGAAAAAGCTTCAAATCTTCCTCGATCTTTGTGAGGAAAATGGCATCAAAGCACTTATTACGCTTTTTGACCTCCGTCCTGACTATACCCTATCCAATATGGATCTTGATCTCGCCCATATTGACGCCGTGATTTCCGGTGTCTCTGGCCATCCTTCTATTTTAGGAATCGATGTAAAGAACCAAGCCGACTTAGACTATGCGGGTTGGGGCCAAGGCGTAGTCGAAGGTTGGTTGACGGTTATGTCGCTCCATATCCAACGCCGTTATCCCGATCTTCCTGTGACGGTTGGTTGGTCAAAGCCTAGTAACGCACTGGGTCTGAAGGATGTCGTAGATATCGTTACTTACCACGAGTATGGAAATCCCAAAGATTTTGCAGAGCGTCTGGAAAATATCAAAGCGGGAGCAGGCGAAAAACCGATTATGATAACGGAACTGGGGTCCACCGTTTGGAGTCCCCTTCGCACGACGCGGTCTGCGGAAGCCAAGCAAGCCTCACGTCTTCAAAGTCAACTTGAACATTCATTTGCTGCAAATGGCGTATTTGTCTGGACGCTGAATGACTTCAACAAAGTCGGCAGCGAGGTTGTCGGACGACGGCCTTGGCGGAAGGCTCAACAAAAACACTTTGGTCTTATTCGCGCCGATGGCTCCGATCGACCCGCCAAAGACATTCTCCAAACCCACGCTAGTGCGCGGGCTCACCAATCAAAAAGGTAAACTTTAAAACTGTTAGGAAAATCTCATGAAAACCATCGCAATTGTAACAGCCTTTCCGCCGAGCGCAGGGTCTTTGAATGAATATGGGCTTCACCTCGTCAATGCGTTTGCTACCCGCCTGGACATAGAAAAAATTATCGTTGTTGCGGATAAGTATGAAGGCGAAGAGCTTGAATTAGACCTTGGTCCAAAAGTTGAAGTTAGGCGCGTTTGGCATTTCAACTCACCGCTTGCAGGGTTGCATATCCTTCGTGCTTTAAAATCTTCGAAGGTAGAAGGAACTTTGTATAACCTTCAAACCGCGTCTTTCGGAGACAGCGAAATACCTGCGGCCTTGGGCTTATTGACTCCGGCTGCATCACAAAAAACGGGAATTCCGTCTGGGGTGATCATGCATAACTTGGTGGAAGCCGTAGATTTGAACAATACAAATCTGGCCGGGCGTCCGCTCAGGCAAAAACTGGTAGGTGCGGCAAGCTATTTTGTGACGAAGACAATGTTAATGTCATGTTTCGTGACGGTCACTTTGGATAGTTTCTGGGACATATTGAGAGAAAAATACAAAGCCAATAATGCATTTATGGTCCCGCACGGCTCCTTTCCCTTGGCATCAGATATTGAAATACCTTCACTTGACGATCGGCCAAAAACGATTGTAACGATGGGCAAGTTTGGGACCTATAAGCGTCTCGAACGAACGATCAGCGCTATCCAAAATCTAAATTTGTCTCGTCTAGCTTCGCAGAAGATTAAGCTGGTTATTGGGGGGAGCGACCATCCCGCGACGCCGGGCTATTTGGAAACCTTGGCCGCTAAACATGAAGTAGACAGAAATATTGTCTTTCATGGATATGTTGCCGAGGAAAATGTCGCCTCGTTTTTCACGCAAGCGAAATTGGCCATATTTGACTATGACAGTACAACCGGCAGTTCAGGCGTTTTACATCAGGCCGCGATCTATGGAACGCCAGCCGCTTATCCTATGATGGGTGATTTTGTTGATGTGACTGAACGTGAGGGTTTGAAAGGGTTCAATTATAGACCGCTCGATCAGAAAGCTCTCGAAGGTTCTATCTTAGAATGTCTAGAGAATCCGGCATTTGGACAAAGCTATGCTGACAATAACATGGTCGTGTCTAAAGGCGTAACGATGGCCACTGTGGCGTCTATTCAATTGCAATTGTTGAAGAAGGCGAAAGCTGGCAAGTTCAATAGTTTACGCCAAGCCAAGAATTCGGCGTTGCGCCTAAATGAGATCGGCTTGCTGGCGCGTTAATTTTGCGTGCTTTGCCTCGAGGCTTTGATGCTATTAGAAATTTAGAGGATCGTCTAACAGATCTATTTTGAAGAAAAATGGGTAACCTCGGCGATATGCGCCAAAGCAAAGCCTACGGAAACCTGTCAATAAAAGTCTCGACTCGGAAATAATTTTGACGCTTGAGAGCGAGGATGCCTTCCGCCGCCATGCGCGTAATAGCCGGTGACGGTTTTTTTGTCGTTTGAACGATCAGTTCCCAAGTCCGGCTTTGTGGGTTTGGGCACATGAGAGCTTGATTGATTTCGCGCGATTGAGGTTGAGCTTTGAACGGGTGAGCGTACGTGGTCCGCATTATCATGACCGGGATAGATTGGCACGTCGCCATCACCGAGCGTGTCCAATAAATATGAAACATCCTCTATATGCTGCGCAATCACATTGGTCACGATGCCTAGTCTTTGAAACTTGCCATGCACGCGTAGGAGTCTTCCGGCCATAACCTCGGCCCGATATTTCGGGAAGAGGCTGCCCCAAATGATGACATTGGAGACGCCCGTGTCGTCTTCCAATGTTAAAAATATAACGCCTGATGCTGTACCGGGGCGCTGCCGTGTGACTACGAGGCCGCAAACGGTGATAGGCTGTCCATCAGGATGATCGCGCTGCTCGCTTGCAATAGTTCGATTGCCCAAAGCTTCGTTTAACAGCTCAACAGGATGGGTCCGTAGCGTTAGCCGCGTTGCGACATAATCCTCATAAACTTGCTGCGCGTCTGAGAGTTCAGGCAGCAGAGAATTAATTTCCGGCAGGCCTTCGCCAATATCTGCGAAGAGAGGCAGCGCGCCTGAACGGGGCAGCGCTTTGACCTGCCAGAGGGCCTCGCGGCGGTTTAGGTCGTAAATGTGAAACGCGTCGGCATGTGCCAGCAGTGACAAGGAGCGCTGCTTTAATCCGGCCCGCCGCCATAGCGCATCTATTGACCGATACCCGTTACCGCGCGCGCCCGTTATCCAGCGGGCTTCTGCTTCTGCCAAGCCTTTTATCTGCCGAAAGCCAAGCCTGACCGCGAGATTTCCCGTGCCGTCCGGCTCTAATGTACAGTCCCAGAAGCTATGCTCGACACTTATAGGAAGGACCATGACATCATGCCGCTCCATGTCTTGGACAATTTGAGCCGGCGCATAAAATCCCATGGGCTGTGAGTTCAACAAAGCGCAGCCGAAGATTTCCGGATGATGGCATTTGAGCCAGCAGGAGACATAGACGATGAGCGCAAAACTTGCCGCATGGGATTGAGGAAATCCGTAGCCGGAAAAACCTTCCAATTGACGGAAGACGTTCTCAGCAAAGATCTGTTCATAGCCATTATGAAGACAGCCTTTAATAAAGCGCTCGCGATGGATTTGAATGCGGCCCGGTCCGGATGAACTGGCGAGGGAACGGCGTAAGTGATCTGCCTCTGACGGGCTAAAGCCGGCCGCGATACTTGCAATCTCCATAGCCTGTTCTTGAAACAAAGGAATGCCCAGTGTTTTTTCCAGTGCAGGTCTGAGATCATCGGACGGGTAGATAACCGGTTCTTCCCCGCGTCTGCGTTTGAGATAGGGATGAACCATATCACCTTGTATTGGACCGGGGCGAATAATGGCGACTTCGATAATGAGATCGTAAAACTCACGCGGCCGCATGCGAGGCAGGAACTGCATCTGGGCGCGGGACTCAATTTGAAAAACGCCTAGCGTGTCAGCCACGCAAATCATGTCGTAAGTTGCAATGTCATCTTGCGGGCAATTGGCCATGGTGACATCAACGCCTTTCCAGTGGTGCAGCATATCGAAGCTCTTGCGTATGCAGGTCAGCATGCCGAGCGCCAAGACATCGATTTTCATCATGCCCATAACATCGATGTCGTTCTTGTCCCATTCTATGATTGTGCGGTCTTCCATAGCCGCATTCTCAATCGGCACGAGTGAGTCTAGTCTTTGGTTCGTGATGACAAACCCGCCCGTGTGCTGGGAAAGATGCCGCGGAAAGCCCGTTAGTTCTTTGGCGATTTTCAGCGTCAGCGCAACGCGGCGCGACGTCGGATCAAGCCCGACCCCCGCTGCACGCTCGCCCGATACATTGCCGTCACGCCAGCCCCATACCTGTGAGGTGAGCGCGTTGATGTTGTCTTCTGATAATCCCATCGCTTTCGCAGTTTCCCGAATGGCGGAACGCGTTCTGAAATGAATGACGGTTGAACAGATGGCGGCCCGGTCACGACCATATTTTTTGAAAATATATTGGATGACCTCTTCGCGGCGCTCATGCTCGAAATCAACGTCAATGTCGGGCGGTTCATTACGCACATCAGAGATAAACCGCTCGAATACCATATTGATGACATCGGGCGAGGCCTCCGTGATGCCGAGCGCATAGCAGACAACTGAATTGGCAGCTGACCCGCGGCCTTGACATAAGATGCCCTGACCGCGTGCGTAACCGACAATGTCCTGAACTGTCAGGAAATAGGGCGCATAGGAAAGTCGCTTCACTAGCGCGAGCTCTTTTTCGACCAAGGCGCGAGCCTTTAAAGGAACCCCGCCGGGATAGCGCCAAAGTAGGCCGTCTTCCGTGAGTTGGCGCAGGCGCGTGTCGGGATCAATGCCGTTGAGAACCTCATCAGGATATTGATATTGGATTTCATCTAGGCGAAATGTGCAGCGCGCTGCAATGCGCAGCGTGTTTGCGATGGCCTGTGGAAAGCGGCGGAACAAACGCCGCAATTCGTGTTCAGATTTAAGGCGCGCCTCTGCGTTGAGCTGCGCATTAAGACCAAGTGTATCAATTTTCACGCCCAGACGAATGCAGGACAATACATCGGCAAGCTTTCGGCGCGACGCGCTGTGCATTAATACGCCGCCTAAGCTGACAAGCGGGACGGCAGCTCTTTTTGCAACTTCGTCGATCGCCTTGAACCGCTGTTCATCCCATCCATCATAACGGGCTGAGAGACCCAGAAAGAGGTCAGTGCCAAACGCATTCTTAAGGGCGGAAACATGCTCTTTCGCGAAAACTGGATCAATCAGGATAACAATACAGTCGCGGAGGTTTTCGGTGACATCAATAATATTAAGATAGCAGTCGCCTTTGGGCGCGCGTCTTTTGCCAAGGGTTAGAAGTTGGGTAAGAGAGCTGTAGCCGGAAAGCGTTTTTGGATAGCAAAGCAGCGTCGTTTCTGTTTGTAAAACTAAACGTGCGCCCACCTGAAAATCTTGATCAATTTCCTTTGCCGCGGCGTAAGCTCGAACGACGCCTGAGAGAGTATTTCGGTCAGCAATACCAATAGAGGTCAGGCCGAGCAGTTTTGCTTGCGCGATAAGTTCAGCGGGATGGCTTGCCCCCGTCAGAAAGGTGAAGTTGGTTGTGATGTCTAATTCGGCATAAGCCATCAAATAAATTCACCTGCGCAAAACCAACCCAAATCAGGCTTTTGCGGACAATTCATAAGCCAAAACTTTCGGCCCGATTTTGTGCGCGCGCGCCAGTAATCCCGCAGCTCGCCAGCAAGCCTGCTTTCCGGCGCGTCCCACCAGATTGGCGCAATGCGCTCCGGGCCCTCGAACGTCGCCAACTCAAACCTCTCCTGACGCCATTGAAAGTCGAGAGGTGGCCGGCCTGGTTTTATAATGTGGAGACGTTCAGGACGGATTGCGCGTTCGGGACGAGGGTGGAGATGTTTGTCAGTTGGCGCGCTTGTTGGTTTTACCGAAACAGCTTCACAGCTCGCATGTTCTAACTCCGGGATATGGCTTGGCACGCTGAGCGGGCGGCGAACGCGGTCAAAGCCAAGTCGGTTGCCGAGCGTCGTCAGGGTTTGATCAATGGCCGCTTCTGCTCGGGCAGCTTCACTGCCGATTACAATTTGAACCGGTTTGAAAATGGCTGTGTTTAGGGCGGCCAGACGAAACCAATCCGCGCCAAAGGTCAATGTCAGATCGTTCAACGGACGCCTGAGCTGCCTTAGGATTGAGGCCGTGTCCCGAACCGGGCTTGCAAAGCCTATAGATAAATAACGATTGCCTGTATCAACGCAGCGCACTGTTAACTCAAAGCCTAAGGCCGCGTAAGTTTCTTTGTGAAGGCGCATACAAACACGGTCAGCCAAGCGTTCGACAACCGCGGTGACATCATCCATCAATCCGATTGGATCCGGGAGGTTCATTTGAGCTGCGAAGACCTTGGGCGCAGCGCTTGGGATGACAGGGTCGGGCCGATGCCCGCACAGCGCATCAAGCGCTAGCGGCAGCCTTACAGAAAACCGCCGTGCTAACTCGGAGGATTTGAAAGCCGAGAGATCTGAGACGGTCTTTAAACCTAACCGTCTGAGATTGGCGAGTGTGTTGGTATCAAGATCAAGCGCACCGAGCGGCAGCTTAGAGACTTGCGCCGTCTCTTCTTTTGGCTCCGAGATTGTAAGCTGCCCGCCTCCATATTTGGAAAAACCGCGTGCCGCACTGCGCGTATTAGCGATTCCGATTTGCGCTTTTACACTCAAACCTTCCAGCCCCTCCAGCATCGCCTTTGCGAGAGAAGCTTCCCCGCCAAAAAGATGGGCACATCCGGTGATGTCGAGCGCGAGCCCTTCTCTACCATCAACTCCGACGCGCGGAGAATATTTGTCGGCCCATCTTTGCAAGGCTGACAGAAGATGCTGCTCTCTCACAACATTTTGCGGCTCTGTCAGGACGTCAGGACAAACCGCGAAAGCATCGGTCAGCGACATTCCGACTCTCATGCCGGACCTTATAGCTTTGTTGTTCACACAGATGAGCCGCTCTGCGTTGGAAGCTGTCGCGGTAATGCCAAATGCACCGTACAGGCGAACGTCCCTACGCCGTCTCCAGAGGTCGAGCGGCAGTTGCGGCAGGTGAACGGCAAGGTGTCGTTTTTGTAAAACCGCGCGCGGGGCTTTGCCGCCGCGTGCGATCGATGAGGTCGTAAGGTTTAAGCGTGGCATATTTGCCGGTCTCCTGTTCAATTCGGCAGACGGACCAATGCCCAAGCCGTCCGCTTCTGTTTTTCGTGAGGCTCCAGGCCCAATGGCCGAGGAGGTGAGGGTGGGGCGTGCAATGCCACCGCGTTTGCGCCGCTGAGGATTGGGCGCGCTTACCAATCAGCACGAGGCCTAATCCGCCGCCGGTTTGCGCCGCTATTTGGAGACGACGGCTTTCAAACAGGTCGGGTCCGATATCCATTTGTAGAATAACAAGTTCCGCGCCCTTGCAACGCAAGGCTTCCTCTGCGCACCATAATATTTCTCTGCGGTTCGAAGCCTCACATTGAATAAGACGATTGGGGTCGAAAAACCGAGAGATGCCTTTAGCGCGTAAGGAGGTTACATCTCGGTTCAGGCCATTCCAGAAGATAGGCCCAGAAGCTGCCGCGCCTGCGCAAAGTGCAAGACTGAGAGACGCCGACCCCGTGACTTCGTGCAGCCTTCCTCGTGCGAACGATTTCACGTCACCAACTTGCAGGGGCGCCAACACGACCTTCGGCCTGTATTTTAAAACAGCCTTATCATGCCTGAGATTTTCTGTTGCAGATAACATAAGTTCATGTTTTGTTCTATTGCTGCCTAACGAGTCAACCCGTGAAGGAATAAAATCCTATTCCAGTGTGTATAAAAGTTGCGGAATTTCAACAAACCTTCTCCACAGCTATCGTTACAGCTTTACATTTTTTATCGCGCCTCGGGTTCGTTAAATTATGAATTAACTTAGAATGAATTTCGCTTTCGCGCTTTTCTATCGCGTCTATTTCACTTTGAAGGCGCTCGACAATCGGCCAATAAATTGAGCCATAACGTCTAACCAAACGCGCAGCATTGATCATGCCTTGCTCTAATTCCGGTAGCGAAATCTCGCCTGCAACGGGAGAGAATGGGTTTAATTGTGATGTTTCGAAGCCTGTGTTCATACTTAGAGAATAGCAAAGTCTGGCGCACTTTTCGTATGAGCAATTAGAAGTAATGAGAGGTTTGTGAGATTTTTAGATCAATTCCATCGGTTTGTATGTTGGTCATTGGTGTTGAAAGTATGAAGCTTTCTGGCAGACTGACTTTTGTTCGAAAGATTGATTTACCTAATTTTTCTTAGTCCATTGGAGTCTAGCTCCAGAATCTGGCCAAGTACCATTGAGACCTAAGTGGATGCCGTTGTCCTCCGTACCTGTGGAGTGTGTACGCGCCCAGCAGTAATAGCGACCCGGAGTATTGAAGTATATAGTATAGGTGAGAACTGCAACTTTTCCAGGGGTGTTAGAGAAGTTCTCGTCATTAATAAGCTTGTCGTCATGGGTGCGACGAGTGTCTGGGAGTATCTCGATGTAGGCACCGCCTGAGGCTCTTTTAGCGTGAGATGGGTCGCCATCTGGTTTGATTTCTGGTTCATTTTTACGAGTGGTGATATACCATGCTCGCTTTTCCGTTTTATTCTGAGAGCTAAAATGCTCAGCTTCGACGGCGACGGTGCCCTTACGTTCCTCAAAAACTACATCAGGTTTTATAGACTGAGTAGAAGCGAGAGAAACTCCAGTTAGAAAGCAAACAATAATAGAATAATGGGTTATTAGCATAGATTATGAATCTACCAGTAGATAAGAACCTGCCAAGAAAATATTTAATTATCATATAAGCTATGGCTTCTGCGGTCTGGTAGAGATAGATTGAAAATGAGAAAATTATTATAGCTTGAAAGAGCGTGCCGAGATTTGACAAGCGAAGTTTCGCAAGTTTTATCATTTACGGCTTGTCGTGGGTGTGAGTTCTAGCGATGTTACTCATAACTATGAATACAGAAGTACTCACAAACACCGCAAATGAAGCGCGTGGATTAGCTATAGATGCTGTTCATGCATGTTCCTCAGGTCATCTCGGACTACCACTCGGCTGCGCTGAGATCGGCGCCGTTCTCTTTAGTGAAGGCCTTAATTTTAATCCAGCGGACCCTACTTGGCTGAACCGTGACCGTTTTATCCTCTCTGCAGGTCACGGATCTATGTTTATCTACAGTTGGCTTCACCTTAGTGGCTATGATTTATCACTACAGGATCTCAAAGACTTCCGCAAACTCCACAGCAAGCGTCAGCTTTACGCTTGTCTTTTATGACATATCCAGAGTATCGAAGATAATTCGGGCGATGTGTGGCATCACTT
>ENA-ORXR01001078-ORXR01001078.1-marine-metagenome-genome-assembly--contig:-NODE-1078-length-30816-cov-15.729009_pt1 | contig 30816 bp, 42 predicted proteins | sample MGYA00237866_ERZ511479 | MGnify/ENA metagenome assembly ERZ511479
ATCATGGCCGCCGTCGCGGACGTGTGCTTGCTTTGTGAGTCAGCCGCCGCCGCCAGAGGCCCCGCCGCATGCGCTCGATCGGAAAAGGCGTCGGTGGTTGACAGCGGTCCGCCGTCAGCGTCTCACCCAGTGAGCACGCGGATGACGCCAACGGAAAAGTGACGGTAGTCTGCGACGCCATGGCCATCTTCCAGGGGCGTCCAGAGCCTGGAGCCGAGGAAGATTGGGCTCAGCGGTCTTGCCGACTGTTCTCGGAACAGCAGGTGCGCCGGCCGAACTGGGCCGCCCAGAGGCACTCGGCCACACCGGCGCTCGTCTGGTTGCGCGGCTCGAACAATGGCTCGCTCGAGCAGCTCGACAAATTTTAGAAAGGCAAGTAGGAGCGTCGAAGACGCCGCACCCAGCCTTCTGAACGACTGTCGCGACACGCCCCCGCTTGCCGTGGACCCCTTCCACTCCCCACTGATGACGGAAAACGTGCTCAGGCCAGCCTCCCAGAACAGACTCCGGAGCTTCTCCGGAGTGTCGTGGAAGAGCATCTCCCGCGACTCTGTCAGGCGATCTCCGGCGCCAGAAACCACATGCTGCAGCGCCCAGAAAGGAGCTGCAACCTCCCGGTAGCGGCGCAGCCAGACGTCTGCCTTCTTGCGACGCGCCGTGAAAAGCTGGATCCCCGCGAGGTGGGCCGGCTCACCCGCGTCCGGGCTGGGCGTCGGCTCAAGAAGCGCCTCGGCGTCCGTGCACTCGACTGGCGACAGCAGGGATGTGGCGAGCACGCTGCTGCGCGTAAAGTGAAGCGACCATCCAGGCGCGATGTGCTTGTTGGAAGAGTGCTCCAGGAAGGAGATTCCGCTCGACCTCACCGTTGGCGGGTCAACAAGCGCGCGGGCGCCGCCGAGAAAGCCGCTTGCGCTAGCCGTGGGGTCGTAACCGAAAAGTAGCTGCTACGTAGTGACGCGCCACATCAGCAGCTGCAGCTGCCTCACCGGAAAGCCGACGTCAGCGGGGCTCATGTGCAAGCCACGTTGAGAAAGCGTGCCACCAGCGGAACCGTCAAGCTGGTGGTCCGGGTGCTCACATGGCGCGAACGTGACAGCTTGGTACTCGCTCCGCGCAATGGCTTTGGACTGGGAGAGCATTAAAGTGATGTGAGCCGCCGCGGTGCAGCCCTCCGTGCTGGTCACCTCGTCCACGTACACCCACGAGTCGGAGTACCCTGTAGGGGTTGGCCGGTTGAACACTCGTTCGACCGGAGCGGAATGCGTCGAAAGCAGAAACTCCGCGTAGGCGTGAGACGCGTGCTCCGCCGACATCTCTATCGGCGGCGCCCCCGAAGAAAAGTCGGGAAAAGCGCCAGTATCCTGAAAGCCGCTGCTTGGGGAGCCGTTTCCCCTACTTGCTCTGTTGCGCGCGGAGACAGAGCCGCAACCGTCATCGCGTGCCGCGCCGCGCTCTGGGGAAAAAACGACAACGCCCGGCGCTTCTACCGCCTCGTTGGTGTAGACGAGAGAGTACAAGGGCATGGCCAGCTCCAAGTCGCATACCTGCTTGTCCTGGCCGCCGGCTTTGGCGCGCTGCGGATCGTAGAGCTCGTGGAACAGTGTGCGGTGTTGAGCATGGCTCAGCAATTCCATTTGTCGGTACTTACCCGGTTGAGCATTTGGACTCAATTTTGGGTATTTATCTATGCACTTGTTGTATGTTTTGTACTTGTGTGTATTTGATTTGTTGGTCTCGTAGTGGGCACTCTCTGCTGGGGTGAGCTCGGGGGGGGGGACTTGTGTGGGGAGGTGCATGCCCCGTTCTGGGAGGTGCGCCGCGGCCCGCGCGCACTGAGAACTGAGGCACGTGGGTGTGCTCCGAGAGCGGGCTTCCCGACGACCTGTCGTGGGGCCGCCTGGGGTACATTTGGTGGCTGGACACGGCCCAGGACCTCTGCCATAGTAAAGTAACGCACCCACTTGACCACACCGACTTCACAGTCAGGAGAGTGGCGAGGGCGACTGAGCAGCTGTAGTGGCTGCGGCGCGCGACGTGTCCGACTGTCTCTCTGACCGGGTCTCCCAGCTCAATCCGGCGCATGCAAAAGCTGACGCGGCTGGACCAATGGATGGTGATCTTCGGTGATCCACTGCCTTGGCTCAGGCCTTGACGACGACAGTTCCGCATATGGTAAGCAAGTCATTTCTGAACTACGTAGTTGTGGACGAATGCGGTGCAGACTGCCTGATGAAAGGGGGACTTGACCGACAGAGGGTGCTCCAGAGCTGCTCTTTGCTGACATACATCGTGGCCCTGGCCTTGTTTCATGGCTCTGCAACGCACGTGGCTTCGCCAACACGACATGGACGGACACCAGCCCCACCACCCCTAGGTGCCTTGACTTGTGAAACCCGTGGCCTGGACAGTCCCGCGTGGAGCATCGTTGAGGAGGCCTGGCCACGGGTGAGTTGCCCTTACGAGTGTCGCAGTCTGATAAGGGTACGTGGCGCGAGGTCAGCCGGGGAGCGTGGACGTGACTATCACAGTAGATGGTAGTGGCTTGAGGTGCGTTGCGGAGCGGAACGGCTCACTGAACACGTGTTTCTAAGTACGCAATTGCTCACGTGCTCGTCTGCTTCGCGGCTCCATGCCCTGTTTCTGTGTTCAACCGCTGCTGCAGAAGTTCGGGATACGTCTGCCGTGTCTTTGCGGCACCGGAAATGCTGGGCAGCCTGGCTACGCCGCTTCCTGTGCCTGTGAAGCGCGACCTCGTGGCAACCATGGCCGGCTTGGTACCGACCGCTGGGGTTGCTCGTCTCAGCGCGGAAACCATCGGCGACCATCGTGATGGTGCGGGCGATAGTGGCCGCGCCTTGGCACCTGATGCGGTCGAGGCGCCTGCGAACTCACGCGGCCGTGAAGGCGCTTCCGAGGCCGACATCACGGCTGATGGCTGCGGGTCCGGCAGCGGGGCCACCGGTCAAGCTCATCCAGCCGCGCTGGCTCGGATCTTTTCCCCTGATCGGCCGCCTGCTGCTCTTGGCGGTGGTGTGCCCGCTGTGCAGAGGGGCTGCGCTCGTGGTACCGCTGCACGCCCGGGGGCGCCCGGGCGTGGTACCAAGCGCAGCCAGGACAAGCTCAGCTACATCTGGGGCTTCTTCTACCTCGGCGACAAGGCGTGCTCGCCCCAGTCTCGCTCCAACCAGGTGTTTTTCAAGTGCTGTCGCAACGCGAGCAAGGCGGACGTTCCCATCAGCGGGCGAGTGGACACCATGTACTCCCACGTTGCCTCGTGCCTCGCGGTGCCGCCGGAGGATCGGGAGGCCGCGGCTGTGGCTGGCAAGATGGAGCTTCAACACCGCACGCTGGCTACTAACGCCAATCCGGGCGCGGCGGGTCCTGGGGTGGTCGTCGGGCCGATGGACGCGTTGGTTCCGCGCAACTACTCGGCGAAGCAGTCACAAGACTTTGAGACCGACCTGCTCAAGTGGATGCTCTTTTCCTGCATTGCCTACAATCTGCTTGAGTCGCCGCTCTTCCTCTCGTTTATTCGCAAGTGGATGCCAGGCATCAAGAACATCCCGACGCGCCACGCCATGTCCTCAACGGTACTCGAGCGCCTTCTGGGGTCGCTGTCGGCGGCGGTCAAGACGGTGTACTCTAAGGGCGCGTTCGTCTCATTGTCGTTCGACGGCTGGAAGAGCGGAGGCGGCCGAAAGCTCATCGGCATGCTGGCGGGGCTGGTGAGCAAGAACACGGGCGAGGTGTCAGTGGACTTCCGTGGCTTATCGGACATCACCGCGCTGGTAGAGACGTCGGAGCTGGTAGTGAGCCAAGTCGAGCTGGAGTTAGAGCGGGCCCGGGTCGATAACGACTACCTCCCGCCACACCCCGACGGCACCAGCGACGTGGCCTGTGCCTCCGTACTCGCCGGTATCGTCAGTGACTCGGCCAGCTGCAACTTCGCTGCCGAAGCCGTCATCTCGGGCATGTTCCCCTCGGTCATCATGGTTGCCTGCATGGCACATCAGCTCAACCTGCTCACGGCCAGCATCATCACCCATCCTGCACTACAGACGGTGACGCGCAGCAGTGGTGTGGTGGTCAAGCTCTTCACCCAGTCGACCAAGTGGATGGGTCAGCTGTAGATTTGTATGGACGAGGTGCTGGGATTCCGCCGCATGCTCATCAAGCGTGGGGAAACCCGGTGGTATAGTCACTTTGGCATCGTCAAGCGGATCCTGTTGCTCAAGCCAGCGCTTGAGGCCTCCGCGGACACGTTCAACGCCGACCGGTCGCTACGGTCTACGGCCAATGACAGCAAGGTGCTCAACCTCCTTCGCAGCTTCCGCTTCTGGGAGCAGATGGAGACCATGTCGCGGCTCCTGCGGCCGGTCGTGATCGAGATCGGCATCATCGAGCGACGAAGCACCAACCTGTCGGACGTGTGCGCCGTCTTTGGGCGTCTGTACGCCTTCTTCAATTCTTTTAAGGAGGAGACGGCGGCGGTGTCATTGACAGGCACTACCATCGCGCCCATGTTTGCCGTGGCGGCCGACCCGTCGGTCACGGCACTCACCCACCAGGTGAGTCGCTCGGCGCTGGGCTTCCTGCAGTGGCACCTGAACAAGAACTACGACACCTCGCTGCTCGTCATGGCGCACATCCTCGATCCGTCACGCCACCTCTACGGGCTGCGGACGTCTAACGGTGGTGTGGCAGAGCGCAGCAATGTTCTCCGCGTGTTCTTGGCACTAGCAGCGCGCTTTGGGCTGCACGGGCAGCGCCTCACGGACACCGCCGCCGCTGATGTGGCCGCGGCCAACACAATACAAGCGCTCTCTACCTACTTGGACGGCGGCGACAAGGCGCTGCTTGCTTTCAACCTACCGCCTGACGGTCGTACCCGCATCACCGCGGTGCGCATGTGGCGGCTGTGCCAGGCATTTTCATCGTCCCTGCTGCCTCAGGTGGCCCAGCGGCTGTTGTCTGTGCCTGCCCATGCCGCCGAGCGCGAGCGTGTGTGGTCCAGCATGGCCCTTTCCAACACCCCCATCCGCAACCGCCTCAGCACCGACAAGCTGACGGCCATGACGCAGATCAACATCCACTTGCGGGCGCAGCTGGAGGTGGAAGCCAGGCCGCGGCGGACCTACCAGCCTGGCTGCTTTGTACCTGACACAGGGACAGCGACGCCGAGCAACAACGACGCGAGCAGCGTCGACCAGGACGATGACGACGACTACATCGACGAGGCGGGTATGACGACCTTGGACGCCGAGGCGGACGAACAGGAAGACGCCTACGTGGACCTAGACAAGATCTGCACCGAGCTCGCCATCAAGTTGTTGGAGGAGGAGCAGCACATGACCGGGGGCGGCGGCGCGGCGAGTGTAGAGGAGCCGATGCAGAAAGAAACGGACGCGGACACTGCCGCCGCCGAGCTCTTCCGTGTAGTACGCGGCTTTGTGCGCGGCGGTGATCTTGCGGAAGCAGTCGACGGCGCGGTCGCGGGCGCGCTTCCTCGAGGACAATCACCAGGATGGTTGGCGGACACAACTACGTTACTCCGTGATGTTTTCGACGTCGCGTGGTATCTTGGTGACGCCAAGAAGATGTACCGCGTGTAGCGATTGCTGTTAATGTAGGTTTACATGCCTGTAGAGTGCTCCATTGTAGGCCCTGCCAACGGGTACGGCCCGTGGCGAAACGTTTTTCTGTTTGCATTTGAGCACGTACACGTGAGAAACCGCACGGAGCAGGTACCAACAACACAATATTCATGTGCTACCACTCGCTGTGTGTGCGTGCTCGACGTCGTCTCTCCTCGGCGATGACCTCCGTCTTCCAGCCATACATCAAAGACCCCCCTGGGCGCATCTCGACTACCAGGGGCCAGTACACAAGCAAACATGTAAGCACGAGGTGCCAGTCGAGCGCAACTATGTCGCCTGTCATGTTGTGGCCTGCTCAGAATACGAAAGAAAGTCAAAAGAGAAGTTAGAGGGGCTACATAGGCAAAACTTAGGGGGTTACTTCGGGGCGTGTTCGGCGTGCTCGAAGAAAAAAGGGCGTGTTTGGGCGTGTTTTAACGTGATTTAGCGAGTCACGCCCTCACGCCGGCCAAAATTGCTCGTGCTCACAAACCCTAGGTGCAAGTGTCAAGAACTGATGACAGACGGATAGTCCGAATCGTGATCGGTGCAAGAAAGGATATGACAAGAACGAAGCAGTCTGCCAGTCGGGGGCAACAATCATGGCAACAAAAACAAAAACAAAAACACTCGCAAGTCGTTACGGGAAAAACATCTTGGTGATCCGCATAGCAGTCACGGATGGCATCTTGGACTCGACTTCCAACCACTGGGTCAGCTTAGCCGGCGTCTGCACAGTCTCGGCGACGCACTGGATGTCGTCGACGCAGTCAATGTCGATCTCCTCGAGACGGCGAACGACCTCGTCAATTTTGCGCGTCGGCTTGCCAGGCAGCGCGTCCCGCACGAAGATGTCCATATCCTTGTCCTTGTACTCAGGAGCAAGGTTCTTAGGCGGCGGCGGCGGTGGTGGCGCCCCAGAGCTGCCCTGCCGCTGACGGCGGCTAGAGCCGGAGCCCGACCCAGAGCCGTTACGCTCGGGCGCATCCCGAGAACGGCTGCCCGGTGGCAGGTCAGCGCTGTTCACCGACGGGTTAGAGTGCTTGCGGCTCCGGCTGGAGCCCTTAGAGCGGCCGCTGTCCGAGCCACCACCCGCACTCCCGCGCGCGGGCTCCTCACCGCCCCCAAGCGAGTCGCCCGTCTCGTAGTCGACGCGGAACCACGGGTGCTCCTTGACCTGCTCAAGTGAGTATCGCCGGTCGGGGTTCTTGACGAGTAACTTCGAAATGAGGTCCTTGGCGTCAGCAGACATCCACGACGGGTAAGTCACACTGCAGGCGTTGATGAGCTCGTACAGGCGGGTCATGTCGTCGTGCTGGAAAGGTAGCATGCCTGTCAGTAGCAGGTATAGGATGATGCCGCAGGACCAAGCGTCAATCTTCACACCCGAGTAACCTTCTTCCGCCCCATTGATAATCTCAGGGGCGCAATAGTAGGGCGTGCCGCAAGCAGTGAACAGGAGGTCTGAGCCGCCCTTCATAGAGGACACACCGAAGTCGGTAATCTTCATCACCCCATTCTCGTCCACTAGCAGATTCTCAGGCTGTGGCAGCAAGGAAACAGTGCAGGTCGACCAAGAAAGACGACAACCGTGAAGAGAGGAGGGCGTCAGTTGGCTGTCGGTGGTGCGCTAACCGGGCGGCAAAACTGCAAGCACGCCACACGCGCAGGGTTCAGCACAAACCCCCCACGGACAGCTCCCCAGTACACAAGTGCAAAATCAAGGGCGCTACGGGACGCGTACCTTCAGGTCTCGATGACAAACACCTCGGCGATGGCAGTAGTCTATGCCGTCGATGAGCTGCTGGAAGTACCTCCGTGCTAGGACCTCGTCCAGCTCGCCCCTATTCTCAATCATCTCGAACAGCTCGCCGCCTCTCACCAAGTCCATGACAATGTACAGTTTGGTGCGAGACGAAAGCACCTCCCGCAAGTTGACAATGTTCTTGTGATTGAGGGCCTTCATGATGGCAATCTGCAAGACGGCAAACCAACCAAAACGGGCCGCAGCAATGGAAGAACAGCAAGACAAAACAAGGAGGACAACCCGCAGTCAGTACACAGGCACATCCATGTCTCAACGCTAAGCGCCACAGAGAACACACACGAACACGGGCACAGGAGCTCAACCATCAACTCCCTAGGCTGAGCGTACGACCAAAACGTACCTCTCGGCGAACATTGACGGTGAGCTCATTGGCCTTGATGTCGCTTTTGTCCAAAATTTTAATGGCATACTCGATGCCCGACTCGGTGTGCTCCGCGAGCTTCACCTTGCCAAACGTGCCCTGACCTAGGAAGAGCGGAAGAGAAGTGGACAATCAAAGATGGTATGCGGTAGAGAAATCCAGTCAGACGCCGAACAAAGCGCACGGCCAGCAGTTGACACAGAGCAACTGCTGGAGCGCCATGCTCTCCACTCGTGCTTGCAAACCCTCAAACGATGCAACTGCACTCATGGACGGGGGCGTTCCCAACGGCACCCCGCCCCTGCCCCAGCCCACAAGCCCACCAAACAACGTACCGAGCGTGTGAGTCACGACGTAAGGACCTGAAACGTAGCATAGCAGGAAAAAAGCCCAGGCAGCACACCAGAATGAAAGGCACACGAGTTACCGCAACGCAAGGACGTTAGCAAGGGTCCAAAAAGCTCTAGGAAAGAGCACGTGCCTGACGTCAAAAGCGCCAGCAGGGGCCTTCTCAGCAGCCCTTCGATCGAGACGGCTGAGCTTGGCTGAGATTTGTCGACGCCCGACTGCGAGGACGTCTGGGTCAGAGGAGAAAGAGGCACAGCCCGCCAAGCAGCGCGGAGGTGGCACAGCCCCAGCTCACCAGGCCGCATCGTCGTCCTCCAGCCCCGTCGGGTCGGCTGGGATCTGCGCGACAGAAATCCACACCGACGCGAGACACGTCACTAAAACCCGACCCGAAGCCTCCGTCGCGCTCGTCATCACCATTCTGCAGCAACGAACACGCCAGTTAAGAGCAAAGGCCCGCTCCCCCAGCATCAAGCATCAAATGCGGGCAGGAAGGCAGGTCGCCCGCTCCTCAGCCTTTCACATCCATCCGTCCACGACCGCCTCCTCACCCGCCCCACAGTGATCCAAACAGGGCCTCCTTGGTCACTGTGAATGTGCCCCGCACTCCTAACAGCACAATACGACTCGGTGTCTGGCACCCCGCGTCCACATCAACCATCCCACAAGCTCGAAAAAAAACCAAACATACCAACACGTGCCATGGTGATGATGAAGACCGCCTGGTCCAACGATGTAGGGGTGTGTCAAGGAGATCCGCCCGCAACGGCCCGAAAAACAAACAGCAGAGACGGGGAAACACCAATCGACGGGTTGGAGTTCTCCCCCGGCGCTTCACAATCCAACAGGTGAAGCGGCCCGGCTCTTGTGCAGCGACCGGCTACGCGAGTCGCAGGCGCGCTCCGCGGTGGCTGAATCGGCAGACTTCTACGGATGACGCTCCAAACACGCAACGGGCACAGCCGACTGCCGGCGGTACGAGACACCTCCGCCGCAGTCTTCACACACAGCGGGTGGTGGCACACCCCCGCGGTGATGATGTCGCAAAGAAACTGCACGCTCCCCACCCGCGAGAAGCTGTAGACCTCCTGCCGGCCTCCACCCGCCTACCCGCACGCGTTGTGGGCAGATGGCACCCTTCGTGACGTCCCCCACTCACCGCAGCTGCAGCCGACCCACGTCGCACAGGTCACACCCAGGTGGCACCCACGCCGACGACCGGACTCCCAAAAGCGCGCGCACGACCGACAACAGAGGACAAGGCCGAAGTGAAAAACGGCGCAGAGCCGGCCCGTCGGCTGCGCGCGGGTGGGGCACCACGTGTGTCCACTTGCAGCGCCGCTATCCCGCGCACGCCCTGTCCCGCGTGCCAGCGCCCGTGCGAACCGCGCGCAGACGATGTGTTCTCACAGGAAGTGTCCGCTGCCGCCCGCCCGCCCGTATCCGTCAGACGCAATTACCGCTCTCCCGCGCAGGCGCCGCGCCGAAGCACGAAAACCGTCCTGGCCGAAATGCACACCCCCTCGTACCGCCGTCCAATGCCGTCGAGCGCCGTCCGACGTGTGCGACCCAACAACACTCGCGCTGGCAGCTGAAGGTCCTCAAACACGGCCTGGAACAGGAGACGCTGAGAGTGCCTTGAATGGGCCAGTCGCGGCCAGCGCAACCGGCAGCCCGGTCGGTGGCACCGAGCCTGCCGCCGGCGTCTGCGGAGACAGGGAGGTCGGCGGTGGCGGTTGCGGCTCTCCAAGTAGGGAGGGGTGAATGCACACTCCAGCTCTGTCTTTTGAAAACCTGCATGGGACCGGATAAAAAAAGACAAAACCATCATTATCCGGCAAAACATTTCCCGACCGAAACAAATGTCTCAGATGAAGCCACTTGGAATCAGGGATTCCCAAGCATTGCAGGAGAGTGCGTAAACGCGCTTAAATTTTAGTGAGTAGATACTCAGACGCAGTAAGAAATCGGACGAGTGGTCGTTTTACGCCACCCAGTACAGTTGGCTTGTACTTCACGCCCATTTCGTGATCGGGAACTCACGTTTTACGTGATCACATGCACGTTTTTTATGTGATCACTCATCACGCCCCAGCTGAAAAGGGCGTGAACTGGGGCGTGATCTCATGAAAAAACTACTCCTAGGACTGACTGAACGATGTGAAATGCAATGCACTGGGGACGAGGGCCGCGGCGCCCTGCTGCGCCCCAAGACGGTAACCTCGCCGGCCCTCGCAATGCCCCAAACGTTATGGGGTACGCTCCCTTCCAGATTGGGACAGTACACCTCCCGTACGGTCTTCGTTAGTGGCTGCGGCTGCGACGGCAGCATTTGCGACTGCGGCTGTCATGTGGCTGTGCGTGTGCTCTACAGGCCGCCACGGTGCGCCTCCAGACTCGGCATGGGCGGCTGCCAATGTCGTTTGCGATGCCGTGGCGGTCGCGGTGGCGATTGCCGCGGGGCCTGCCGAGTCTGTGGCTGCACAGCCGGCCAACAAGGCTGGGCGCGCGGTACCGGTCAAGCTCGCCGCCCCGCCGGCGGCAGCGGAGCGGACAGTCACTGCACATCGGGTGGTCTCTGTACAAGTGTCCGCAACCGATGCTACCGAAGCTGCCCCGTTGCAGTCTGTTGCGGCGCCGGCCACCGCCGAGGCAACCGCGGCGCCGAAACTCAGCGCGGAGGCTTGAAAGTGGCTCTAATGGCGCTTCACCCCCAAACGCGTGGTCCCGACGCCGGCGCAGCCGCAGGAGTTCACGCGGTCAGCAGCGGGAACCGCCACCGCCTCGCTCTTTGCCCGCAACGGCCTCAACTGGGGACGGTGGCGTGGCGCCATCCAGGCCGCGCTGCCGACCATCAATGGCAGTAATGTGATGGCTGTTTCCAAGGCGGCCTCCGCTACGGCGGCGGCTGCAATCCCCATAGCGGCGGTGGCAATGGCCACGGCCACCGCAGCGGTGCCGGTGGTCGTATCCACAGCCGCCCTCGTAGGTTAGCGGCCACCTCGGCCACCTTTGCATGACTTTCAGCGGCAGCCGCCGCCCTCCCAGTGACGTACGTTTAAGGCCATCTACACATTCGCCACCCACGATGTGAATGTAGGCGGCTGGCGCTCTTTGCGCCATCCACACGAGTCAGGTACCTACACCAGGCATAGAGGCGCGCACGCATCAATTTGGGAACCGTCGACAGCCCCGAGAGCGACTCTGCCCGCCAGTGTGGTCCCCCACCAGGTCTGTCCGTGGTGGGGGATCCGCCTCAGAAGGCGCGCGGCGGCGAGTTTGTCGCGGCCATCGTCGCCGCCTCCTGAGCCACACCTCTCACTTTTCCGCCGGCCTTGATATTACCACGCAGTCTCCACTTCTCTCGTCGCTCCTGGTCGCCCGGGTGGAGCGCGGCTCGCAGTCGCTCCCAGCGTCCCGCGCCGGCACCGATCTACCACAAGAATGACCGGGGCCGCCATCATTGCGCGGCGACCCACACCATGCGTCATGTGTGGGCTCTGGTGAGCGCCTCCTCGGCCCGCCGCCCTCCGAGCTTCTACCAGTCGGATGAAGCGTGTTGATGGTGTCCTCGCTGCGGATAAGGATAACCAGTGGCGGCCGCCGGTAGGCGGCCAAAAGGGGCGCGGGGGGGTCCGCCGCGAGCTCTCGCGGCGGAAGCGAGTCTCGTGGGGCGGGCAAAGTGGGGATTTGGCACTCTACCATGCCATCAGGGCGGCAAGAGGCGGTGGTGACCGCTTCCTCCAGCCCGCGATGGTTCTTCCCTGCGATATCCCTGCGAGAGACAAGATGCGAAGAAGAGAGCCCCCATCTGATAGATTCGATCAATGCAGCCCTAGAGCAGGTCTCAATGATCGCCACCCATAAAAAAGGGGTGCCAAATAATCACGGAACAAATACATCCGATAGACAGTGGGTGCCACCTTTGTGTGTTCACGCCCCGAAAACGGCGTGATTAGGGCGTGATCGGGCGTATTCGAGCGTGAAACGCTCACACGCCCTGGGTTGGTGGGCGCGAAGTACAAGCCTACAGTACAGTAGAGAGCGCCGGAGAATCAAATTTGGGTCACGTTGGCGTGGGACAGGGACACGTGTCATGCCACGATACAGCTGGAACCCACAGTTGGATCCCATTTGTTGGTCTACGGGTCTTCTTGCCCACGCCGAGTACCGGTCGATGTAGGCAACCGCGGCAATACATGTGGCTCCTGCTGCGCCACCAGCTCTCGTACCAGTCGTTCTGGGCGCTTGCGCGCATATATTTCGTGTGCCAAGAGGACGGAGCACATTTCGCATGCACCCCGCCGTCACCAACAGCCACCATAGCTCCCCGAACGCCGTCACCCCCCCCCCCCCCCCCACCCCCCCCCACCCCCCCCCCCCCCCCCCCCCTCACCAATTACTGCCAATTCCGCGCCACCTCACACCCATAATGTTCCCACTTCTGCCTCGACTCTGTCGGCCGCCGCCGGGCCTGCCATAGTCTCGTCTGGGGCTTCCCCCACCCACCACACGACACCGACCTGATCAGCTCCTGGGGCGACGTCGACTGACCTGCACAAGGCCTTGTGGGTGGTCCGCCGTCGGTGGACGGACGATCTCAAATCGTATCGCCCGGTAATTGGGCACTTTCCGACGCTAAATGTGGGTAAGATGTGGGTAGATCGGACGTGGGTCAGCGGCCAACATTATACCCACATTCAGTCCTCACGACCGACTTGCCGACGCTTTCTAGTGCGGCCCCTCACAAGCTCCTAAGCGCATAAGGTCCGGCGGACCTTCTGCCAGTGTGCCACAGTCAAGTAGCCCTACATGTTTTGATGCAAACGGCGTCCCTCAAGCAGCCGGACCATGGATATGTCGGCGAATATTTGAGACGCTGGCTTGGAGAATCATCCGGTTTCCTCGTCAAGTCTGAATCACGCATAAGTGATCAACAGACAGCATGTGGCACGAGTTACGTGGCCAGTAGTGTACAGCCGGCGGTGTGTGGTCGACGATGTGTGTCAGGAGGCACTCGTTCCGCGTCGCGCGTCCGTCCGTTGAGAGCGTCGAATGCCGCCCCCTTGCCCTCCTCTCTCCTCCCGATCACCCACTGCGTCCACACCGCACCCCGGCACCCCCCCCCTCAAACTCTACGCAGCACCCGGATCCATAACTATGGAGACCCCCTGCTCTCCCGGTGTCTCGGACGCACCAAGTTTTGGTGCCTCCCCCTAGGTCGAGCCCGATGGCGAAACGTGCAGCCGAGAGATGTATGTGACATGCCTCTCTGGAGTTAGAAAAAGGCAAGCCAGCGCACAGCCGGAGGTGCCCGGCTCCCCTTCAGGAGGTGCTCGGCAGCGGGACGACGTATGGCATTGTAGCATATCTCCTTAATGTTAGGATATTGGGCCCGGTAGCCCCCCTGACTGTTCAGTATCCAAGTGGGGGATTGAACTGACTTGTGGTTTTCCCTTTGGGAGGTTACTTCCGTCTTGTATATCTGTCCTTTCTTTTATCGTCTCTATTTTGGTGGTTATTTGATCTTTTTGATCGCTCGGTCGATCGACACCGCCCCTTTACCGTCTGAAAATAAAAGTACCATGAGACCGGGGCTCGCCGTCGCGGGCACCCCCGGCCCCCCAAAGGAGGTTGCACGAAGAAAGGTTCTTCTTCCTCGCCTCTTGGGCGATAGCTTTCGCCTTATCGTGCGTCTACGGCCGGTCGCTACGTACTGGTTAGTGAACCAACGTCATTATTAACACATTTGGTGGAGCAGCAGGGGATAATCTTGACTGCCGCGTGCATCTGCACTCGGTGCCCGAGAGCTGTCTCTTGTTGCCAAGTGGCACGGTGACGGGTATTGCACCCATTGGCTTGAAGCGCAGGGCGCGTCTCCCACTTGTGTGTGCCACGACGCTGGGCGTCGTGGGTGGTGATCTCCAATTGGAGCGCGGGGCGCTTCTATTGGCACTGTGCCGGTTGAGCAATGACCGCTGGTGGTGCCGATGGGCAACGTGGCAATGGGAAGGGTAAGGGCAACGCCCTGCCTTCCGAATATGTCCCGCCGGGAGGCGTTCGTACGAACATGCGCGACGCCAACACCCTAGGTGGTTCCCTCTCGGGATCACCTGCGTTGCATGCGGCGGCCTCTGGCCAACTACTCGATGCGGAGAGCCTTAAGGCGGAAATGGAGACACTTCGTCTCCGTCTGACGGCCCAACAAGCAACTAACCGCTCGTTAGCGGAAGCAAACGACGAACTGATCGCAAGGGTGGAGGCTATGCGCCAGGAGGACATAGAGTCCGATGCCCGGGCGGCAAAGTCGCGTCGCAATACGATGAGCAAGACCAGGGTCAAGATCGACCCCAAGAGGGGCGAGTCGTCTTCCTCTCCTCCAGAGCCAGTTGGCCGAGCGACCGAACGTCGGGATCAAGAGCGCAAGCTTCGCAAGAAGTTGCGTAAGATTCGCAAGGAGACCAAGTTGGCCAGCTCAACATCCTCAGTTGAGAACGCCAACATGTCGGCCGCGAATGAGTCAGGCTCGTCCAGTGGGACAACTTTCTCTTCGTCCTCCGACTCCTGAGAATCCCCGGGTTCCCCGTCTTCCCCGTCGTCGAGCTCAAGCTTCGAGTTTTCGGACGACTCATCGGACACCGCGTCTCGGAGATCCCGCCCGGGTCCGTACAAGAGTCGCCCCCACTCTAAAAAGCGGTTGGAGCAAGCCGATCGGCAAAAGGTCATTCGACCCTCCAACAGTCGCTTCAAGTCCCTATTGGACTATCGTACCTACTTTCTGATCCGAAGTGATCTGTATCTGCCCCCCTCCCTATTGGAGAAAACACATAAGATGAACCGCCGCCTGGATGGCGGATTCCAAGGGTAAGAGCAATTCACAGACAATAGCCCCCTCGGTGGATTCACCTTCCTGACGACCTTTCGGCGCGCATGTGACGCAGCCGGCTTGACGCATGGGCAATCCCTTCCTCTCTTGGCCTTTCGCCTGTCAGGCGCTGCTAAACGGGCCTTATCGAGTGCCCTCAACTCGAAAGCCGGGCACCGCACATATGCGATCCGCACCTATGATGCCGCTATTAAATGGCTTCTAGCCAAGTATGCCACCCACGCCGTAATGGCCTCCGCCTACCACGACAGTATTACAATGCGTCAACCCGACAATGAGTCGTACACAGCCTTTGGGCACCGCGTTGAGACGCAGTGCGACCGCCTAGACGGCCTGTTCTACGCCCAAGATGTGAAGGATGTATTCATCAATGGCTTGTCCGAGATTATCTAATCTCATTTCCGGGTATTGGACGGGCAGTTCCCCAAGCGCACACTGGCGGACACCGTCTCTACCGCGCAGATGTATTGGGACGGAACGAATAAGCTTCGCCTATCGCTTGAGCTGCCTCGTCTTCAGACGACTAAGGTGGCCGACGCCTCGCCCATGCCAACCCGGCATACCAGTGTCGACCGCCCCTTCCCGGTTACCCAACCGAGGGTCCGGTCCCGTTCCCCTCCTCCTAAGGAGTCGCCTCAGGCGAGGAACGACACTTGTTACAACTGTAACAAGCCCGGTTACTTCGCCGCGCAATGCGCTGAGCCGTACCGGCCACGCGAACACCGCAGCCCTGTTATTGCCGTGAACTCCGTAACGGAGGATACCAAACCAAGCGCTGAAAGCGATAGCAACGAGTCCACCGACTCGAAAAACGAATGAGCCGGGTGCCTCTTAGCAGGTTTCCCGGTGCATCATCACCAAATGGTGAAAGACGTAAAGTCACAAGAATTCTCAGCCCGGCATATCGGCACTATGAGATCGCGGCCACTATTGGCCCGTGCCAACGGGAAATGCACAGCTGTCGCCCTGTCTTGGAAACTGGGGCCGGCATTAACTTGGTTCGACCTAACGTCTTACCCGCCAACTGGCAGAGTTATGCTGAAGAGCTCGAGCGCACACCCCGCATCAAAGATGGAAACAACAACCGCCTCATAGCAAACTATGCTATACATCTGTACATAGTTGTTGGATGCGCCAAGGTCTTAGACCGATTCTTTTTCGCCGAACACCTATCGGTGCCATGTATTCTCGGTACGGAGTTCATGGATAACCATGTCGAAGCCATCTTCACACGCCTGAAGAAGGTTGTGTGGCAAGACCACGTCGGTGATGTCACCAGGAACCTAAGGCGAACGCCTATCCTCGCCACTCTACTTTCCAATAAGTGGGAACGGTCGTGGGAAGAACAACCTGCCAAGATACGGGCGTGTCGCCAGGTTCGCGTCAAAGGACGAATGGAAGATCGGGTCATGGCGACCTGTGCCACCCCTGGCCTCGTCACCATTTCGCCCAACATCCGCCTATGTCGGCAAAATTCAGTGGCAGTCGCCCGTGGCGTTGCACTCGTCTAGCCCGATGAACAATCTTTGGTTAAGGTCTGCAACTTCGGGACGGACCAGGCCATAATTCGTAAGAACAGCATCCTCGGGTTCACCGAACCATTCCAAGGGCCCATGTTGGCCGCCATAACAGAGGAGAAGGCAATCCAAGACACACCAACCGGCGAGGATACATCGCTGTCCGACGACCCTGTCGAGGATGTGGACCTTCGTGAGGCACCGGAGCATCTGCACAATCAAATCTGGGAGATGCTACGCACGCATTCCGCGATGTGGGACGGTACCCTCGGTTCTATACACGCCACTGAGCATGCCATCGTCACCCCAACGGATGCCGTACCCATCCGGGCACAACCGTATCGCACGGGTCCATTCAAGCGGCAGATCATTGCTGATGAAATCAACACGATGTTAAAGCTCAAGGCTATAGAACCTAGCCACAGTGCATGGGAAAACCCCGTCGTCATCGTACCAAAGAAGAAAGGCAAGGCCCGCTTCTGTGTGGATTACCGACGACTCAAAAACATCACCAAAAAGGATGCCTATCCCCTTCCCCGAATGGAGGATTGCCTGAACTCCCTGGGGGATGCAAAGGTCTTCAACTCCCATGACTGTACGGAAGGCTATTGGAAAGTGCCCCTACGCCCTGCCGACGGAGAGAAGACTGCGTTTACAACGCATGCGGGTATTTACCATTGGCTTTCCATGCCCTTTGGACTGACCAACGCCCCCGCTACGTTTCAACGTTCCCTCGACATTATATTGTCTGGACTCAAGTGGCAGCTTTGCCTCGTCTACCTAGATGATGTCACCATCTTCTCTGCCTCTGCAGAGCAACACGTCAAGGACGTTGATGTGGTCTTAACGCGGTTGCATGAAGCCGGTGTCACTCTCAATATTGAGAAATACACCTGGTTGTCCGACGATGTCGAGTACCTTGGACACATTGTCCGACCGGGTCAACTCCATGTGCAAAATAAGAACGTCGACGCGTTGAAGCACGCTTCTTTCCCCGCCGCCAAGACCCAGCTTAAAAGCTTCTTGGGGATGTGTAATGTCTGTCGACGTTTCGTCAAAGACTTTGCTAAACAAGCAAAGCCGCTCAACGCAATGACCCGCGCGGAGGTCCCCCCAGACTTACCAAAGCCAACCGACGCAGCCCTCGCGGCCGTCGACGACCTACGGAAAGCGCTTCTTGGACCACCAATTTTGGTCCTGCCAAAGGCCAAAGGCCGAATGATTGTCGATGTCGACGCCTGCGCCGACCAACTCGGATGCACCTTGCTGCAAGAGCAAACGAACCGTACTAGATTACAGGTTGGATATTGGAGCCGTGGACTCAGCCCAGCTGAGAAAAACTATTCCACAACGGAACGCGAGTGCCTCGGCGTTGTGTGGAGCGTACTCAAGCTCAGACACTTCCTCGACGGTCATCGCTTCCTAAAAGGACCGACCACCAAGCCCTAAGCTGGATTTACAGCACCACTGACTCAAGTAGTCGGTTGCTGCGATGGCGCCTATGGCTGTTCGAATATACATTCGACATGCAGTACAAACCCGGTGCATCGCACCACGCCCCAGACTTTTTGTCCCGAACGGACAATGACGCCGACGTCGAAGATATCAACGACGATATCCCATGCCTTGCATTGGCCGAGACGGCCAACGGCTCGCTAACGGGGCGGTACACGGGTACCGACATACCGGCCCCCGTCGAATGCGACGATAGGGCAGGTCGGCGCGGGGCTACTGCAGGAACAGCCCGACGAATCCACGCAGCCCGTCGGCTACTGGAGTCGCTCCCTCAACGCGGCGGAGCGGAACTACAGCACCACGGAGCGAGAGTGCCTCGCGGTGGTATGGGCATCTCTTCTCCTCCGCCCCGAAATCGAGGGGACTCGCTTCACGGCTCGCACGGACCACGCGGCGCTCAAGTCGATGCTACATATGGACGGGGCGCACGGGAGGCTGGCGCGGTGGCGGTTACGCTTGGCGGAACTCGACTACGTCGTGCAGACGCGACCGGGTGCATCACACCACGCAGAGGACACGATGTCGCGTATCTCGACACCCGCGGGGGACGACGGGCCGATACCCGACGCGGTACCCTGTTTGGCCCTACCCAACTCGTCGGCCGCGTGGCAATTGCCGCCGCAGACGGAGGGAGGGGAGTTGTCCCCCCTGACGCTATCGGAGTTCCTCGAGGGGCAGGCGGACGATGGTCGGTGCAGGGAGGTCCGGGAGGCCATGGATGGAAACAAAAAGTCCCTGTTCCGCGAGGATCCGAACGGCCTCTTGGTCCGCACGGCACCATTGGACAGAGTCGCGCAAGTCGACGTGCCGACCCACATGCGCTATGGGGAAATGATTCGGGAGCCCTACTCCCCGCAAACCGGACATCCGAGGGCCAACAAGATGTACACGTCGATGCGACGGTGGTTGTATTGGGAATCTATGGTGGTGGACGTCTACGCCTTCGTGGCCAACTGTGTGCAGTGTGCGCGGAACCGCATCGGCAAACGACGTAAGACGAAATACCTCTAGACATTCCCCCCGACGGAACAGCTGACGGATTTGTGTCTCGACCTGCTCGGTCCCCTCCCCCGAACCGAGGTGGGGAATGAACACCTGCTGGTCATCGTGGATGGCTTCTCCAAGATTACGCGGGCCACTCCCCTTCAGCGGATTGACGCGGAATCCATCGCGGCGGCCTTTTTGGATCATTGGGTGGCGGCCTACGGACTCCCGGTGACGGTGTTGTCCGAAAATTGCCCTCAGTTCGACTCCACGTTCTTCTGAGGGGTCTGATCGCTACTCGGGATCACCAACCGGTATTCCACGACGTATCACCCGCAGACGAACGGCCAAGTGGAGCGCTACAGCCGGACTATCGTGGGGCAACTGCAGCCGTACGTCGAAGATCATCAAGAACGATGGGATGCCCTCGTGTCGATGCTGACGCTGGCCTACAACAGTCGGCCGCAGCAGAGCACCGGGGTGGCGCCACTCGAGTTCGTTACGCCCGAGCGGGTACGGAGCCTCTCTGTGGAGCGCATGGTCCGTTCCCAGCACCAGATGAGAAGGACGGTTGCCCGCAGGGTGTCCGCGAGGCCACCAGGGCGTGGCTGCGTAGCCTCATGCACAAGGTGCGGCGGTACCTCTCGGTGGCACAACGGCGGTACAAGAGGAGCTACGACGCCCGCGTGAGGCCCGTGAAGAAGGACATCCAAGCAGGGGAGTGCGTGTTCGTCGATGGTCACGCGAGGACCAAGAATAAGCTCGGGACCCACGAGGCTGGACCCCACAAGGTGCCATCCATCGGAGAAGGCACGTTATCGTTGGACATCGGCGGATATTCAGAGACGGTGAGCAGCGACCACGTGACGCCCGCGCCGGACCCGCAGGGGGACCCGCAGAAGCTCATCCAAAACCTCGGCGTGCCCCAAGACGTCGTGGTACCCGAGAGGCACCAGAACACGGGCAAGGAGCTCGTCTGAGAGGCCCTCGTGGGTCGTGAGGTCTCCGACGACGGCACGCTGCGCCTGTGGACCCGCTGGTGGGGCTACCACCCGAATGAGGACACCCTCGAGTTGGCCAGTCGGTTCGACCTCCGCAAGGTGCACCAGTATAGGCGCCGCGTGGGCCTACGTGTCGAAACAGCGGTGGAAGTCGTCGACTTCTTCGCGTGCGGGTAAAATTCCTCTCCGGGGGACACGTGATTTTCAAGTTTCGAATCGTGGCGGGTTTTTGGCCAACGAGACGTCCTTCAGTGGGGGCCACGTGGCCGCGGTGGGGACCGTCACCGCCGTACGGCGAAACGGCGACCCGCCCCATGGCTATGGTATGGGCCCAAGGCGGTCGGGCACCGTGGACGTGGCCGGGAGGGGTGGGTGTGATGGCAGACCCGTGTGAACGGGGGCGGCTGTGGCTGTCCAGGCGGAATCGGGGAGGGATCCGGGCCGAGGAGCAGGGGCCGCTCTCGCGGGTGATACGCACCTGACCCGCGCGGGGTTTATTGGTCGCTGACACGCCGGCTGGCACCATCGACGCAACTACGCCCCCTACACTCGAGCTACTACTACTGCCACCGTGAGCGATCTCCTCCCCCCGTCGTGGTCCGTCTTCCCGCTGCCCCGACTGAACGCTGCCCCCACGCGGACCGACCCCACCCGTGGCCGGGGAGACCGCGCGGGCTCTGCGACGGCGGCTCCTCGCTGTACCCATCGCGGTCGAGCTGGTACTGTTGACGACGGTCCGCCCCCCCGGCGTCCACGCCAGTCTCGTGGATGAAGACTGCACGGATGCCCCGTCGGCCCAAGAGTTGAAGGAGCTCCTCAAATCGGCGGGGCGGAACACCAGGGTTTTTACGGGCCCACTGGCCGATCGCGTCGCCGAGGGACACCTCGGTGTGGCATAAGCCGGCCATAAAGGTCCCCGTGGTATAACCGCCGAGTTCCCCGGGGTCACAAGCAACCACCCGCGCCAACGCCTGGGGGACCAGATCCGACGGTACGTGGTTCACCTGGTCGAAGGCCGCGTCGGGGATGTCGCGGTGCTCCACGGGGTCGAAGGCAACGATGTGGCTCCCCCGGGTGTTGCCCGGCGACGGGGCGGTCGATGCCGCAGGCGGCGAGGGTCCCGCGGTAGATGATCCCGCGGCGGCGGTCACTACGGAGGAAGACGGCGGGGCGGATCCATCCCCAGGGTAGCGCGGCCCCCGGGCGGCCGAGACGGCGGCGGCCCAGCCCCCGCGCGTGGCCGTATCCGCGGGCCTCGAGGATGTCCGCGGTGTACGGAAAGTCGAAGGGGCGAAGATCCTCGGCGACCAAGACGCGCGTCCCCCCGTCGCCCGCCTAGATGTCTACCCAAACCCATCACTTGCGGTCACGACGGTCGATGCTGCGTGCCCGGAGGCGCTGGCGGAACTCCTCCGTGTCGGGGAGCTGGTCCGCGAGGTGCAGAAACGCCTCGAGGGTGGCGGTCGTCTCGCCGTTGGGACCCTCGGCGCCGGAGCAGACGTTCGCCGCCCCCAAGGAACGCATCCAGTCGATCAACCGCGGGGGGAAACGCCACAACACCCGGCGGTTACGGAACGCGTCGAGGAGGGCGATGGCCGCCCCAAGGGCCCAATCGCTACGAAAGATGGCCCACGGGGTACGTCTCCCTGCGTGCAGGTCTTCCGCGGCGTAAGCGTGGACCCACGGAAGTTCCGCCATACACCAGTAGGGAACTTCCACACCAGACCACCACGCGGGAGTCGGCATGTAGAAGTGCGAGCGGGTCGCCGACGCGCAGCTCGAGTACTCCGCTTGGTGCCAGCCCACGAGGTGACCGGCAAGCCCGCCCCGGTGGTTACGGGCCGTCGTCAACTAGGCCGTCGTGGGGCCCTCCAAGTCGGCCTCCTCGATGTAGGGCGGCGACGTCAAGATGTACTCGAAGGTCTGCACTAACGGCGGGTCCGCCGGGGGGTCGTCCAAGAACCCGACGTACAATCGGCGGTAACCCGCCTCGCGGCGATGCTGCACCACGGTGATCGACGAGGCGCGGTCGTCAAAGGACGGGATGCGGGCGTGGATAATCGCGTTTATCTGCTTCGCGAACGGGTTGGCGGGGCGGCCCTGGTCGATCGCTCGGAATGTCGCGTGGGAAAGCGTCTCTGTTACGTCCGGACGCGCCTGCTCGCGCGTTCACGCCGGCGCTCACGTCGACGGGTCGGTAAGCACGGGTAGGGGGACCACGGCGGTGCGGTACATCATCTCCTCGTCGGCCATCGCGGTGAAGAACGCGGGCACGGACGCGGAGGAGTACGGCAGTCGCAGGGCCCTCGATGTGCGGAGGAAGGGGGGCCCGCGTGGGCCAACAGACAGCGGAAGCGTCGGGCGCCACGCGGTGGAGGAGGGGGCGGCTCGTCAGGGGTTGCGGGGAGGAAGAGGGCGACAGACACCACGGGGGTGGTGACAGGCGGGTGGGGAGGAAGGGGTTCTCGTCGCGGGGCGGGTGACGTGGTGGGGTGAGCGGAAGTACGTAGTGGGGAGGCGTGGCCGCACGTCTCGTAGGTCCACGAGGGTGTGGGTAGGCGCGCCGACCCGGGACACCCCGGGCGGGAGGGGATGGGGACCGGGTGGGCACCCGGCCCGGTTGGGGGGTGACCGCCCCCACGACCCCGATGTGGGGGGTATCGCGGGGGTGGGCCGCGTGGCCCGCCACGTCACCCGACCCTGAAAACCCCTTGGGGGAAGGGATCGGGGGGGGAGGGGGGGGGCTGTGGTCGGCGCTCACGCGGTGGGCCGGTCCAGAACCACCTTTCCAGGGGGTCTCCGTGTGACTGGCGGGGACGCCACGTCACACGTCGAGGGGGCTGTGTGGCGGTTGTGGTTCTCCGCTCGACCGGAGGGCGAGCCCTCAGTCGTGGGGGGCCCACCCAGACAGGCGCCGCCCCCGAAATATCTCCAACCGGGCCCTCGGGCGGGCACACGGCCCACCCGTTGTGGCTCGGGGAGATTGGATCTCACATGAGGCTCGGCTTTTCCCAAGAGGTTTTCCTAGCCCCCCTACATCGCTTGTATTTCTTCTGAATTAGTGGGATTCGCTTGTTTTGGGTGCATTTGGGGCGGCTACTTTTTCCGTCGCTGGTTGTGTTTCGGAGAGGGTTTATTGGGCGGGGAGGTGGCCCTCTTCCTGGCCGCGTGATAGAATCAACTGTTTCTTGGACGACGATTCCCCCCTGAGCTTTGCCGTGATCGTCACCCCCGTCGGGGAAGGCTGGGCTGTGGGATGTTTTCCGGAGCAGCTCCTTCGACTGACCGAGCTGATCAAGAGATCACTTCGGCTGAACGACGAACCAACATGGTGGTGCTTAGAACCGCTACACCCACAGCGAGCGGTGTAGAGGAGGCGCCGGCGGCGGAGCCAGGCACGGATTGGTCGGTCAACCCCATAACGAGTGGTTGTTTGGCTGCGCCTGGCGACACGGTGTGCGGAGATTTTGGAGCCGTGATTCTTACTGCGCGTGCCGCGGTCCCTGCCACTAAGGCAGATGGGGACAGCGTAGATTTGGCAGTTTCCACTGTCGTTGCGGCCAATGGCCCCCTCGCAGGGGCGGCGGACCTAGACGGGCCCGCTTTGTCCAGTGCTGGTGATGGCGATGGGGACTCAACTGCCACTGCATGCGCACCCGCTGCACGCACTCGGAGTGGCGCGGATCAGGCGGCGTCGCGTGTCAGGCCCAGCGTTGACATGGCCATTGCCACTTTGATCGGGGCCTTTGGCACGCTTGACGAGGCCCAGCGGCGGTTGGTAGGGAAAATCGTCAGCATGCACCTCGCGGCTGAAAAGCCCAAGAAATGTCGCTCCAGGTCAAGCAACGCGCGTGACTTGCTGTACACTAGTGAGACTGTGTCCGGCAAGACCGTCGTGGGTCGCAGGCAAGCCCGGCGGCGGTCTCTCGAGGCGTCGTCAGCCTTTGCACGTTCGTGCCGCGATGACGAGGCGGCTATGGAGTAGGTCCTTGAGGACACCTGCCGTTGGGCCAGGGGCGCTTGGATTATGGCGGTTGTTCCGTCAGATGCAGTTGCGGCGCTTTCAGTGCGGGAACAGACGTAACTCGTTGTCGCCCACAGTATCCCCTACGAGAAGTGGAAGCGGATTCGATGCCTGATGGGGGGGGCTCGGAGCGGACCGACGAGCGCCTCGGTGATGCGCACGGATGGACAGGCGGCCTTTGCAGAGGAGCGTAATATGATAAGATCTACGGCGCAGGGAGCCTTGCCGGCAAGCGTACAGTCAGCCGTTGAGGCCTTGATGGCGGATCTGTTGGCGCGGAATCAGTTCATTGATCTGCCGGTCGTTGGCCGCCCGGCCGGGGAGGTGCTCCTCTCACTTTCAGGTCGAGCGTGTAGCAAGATTGGGCGGCGCCTTGCAGCGGTCTGCGACGTGTTCGACGGGATTCTCTCTCCTGCCCGTGCCGCGGCTTACCGTCGGGCCTGCGAGTTGTGGGCCAAACTGCTACTGGTGTTGAACCGGGCGGCGACTTTTGAAGCCCTCCCTGCAGGTGGTGGCTCTCGGGGTGGGCAATGCGGCGGCGGCGGTGGCGGTGGCGGAGGTGGAGGCCGTGGCGGTGGCAGCTAACGGTATGTCCGCGACGCCGCTGCCGCGAGCGCCGCCTCTGCCGCCTCCGCGGGTGGTGGTGCTTGACACGGGCGCCGTGGCGGCGGCGGCGGCGGTGGCGGCGGCGGCGATGAACGCTGTTTCACCGCCGCTGCCGGTGCCCAAGATGCCGTCGCCCGCCTCCGCATCGAGGGGAACCTTGCGGCCGGCGGATGCTGCAGAGGCACTGTTGCTGGTGATACACCGCCCTCCGCCCAGCCCCGCGCTGTGCTTGGGCGGCGGCGGAAAATCGGGCGGCCGTGCGCGTGCGGCGGCGGTGGCGCCACGGCCACAGGCCTGGAGCTGGTGTGCTCCGCGTCAACGGCGCCGTGAGGACGTGGCGGCGGCGGCGGCGGCCACTAAGGTGGCCGCACTCGCGCGGGCGGCCTAAAATGCGGACACGATGGCTGCGGCACGGAGGTTCCGCTGGAGCGCTCTGGGTTGGCGCTGCCACCCGGCCGCGGCGACGCGTGTGCTGGAGCCACGGCGTCGCTAGACGATTGTTTTTCTTATTTTGGCGCCTTCATCCCTCCTGATACCTTGTCTCTAACCATTAGAGCGCAACGTCTCCCAAAGAGTTCAATGACTGTAATAAACCCAGCGCCAGAGGATCTCCGAAAAGAAATAGCTACGCCCGCTCGCCGCGGATGCGGCGAGCAAGCTGGATGTATTTTTCCATCACAGTGACGCGCTTGGCGTGAATGGAACACATTTTCTGTTCCTGGAAGATGCCCACGGGGTAGGTCTTCGCAGCCTGCAGTAGGTCCAGAACAGCCGACGCTTGAAAGCGCGGTACGTTTGTGTAACCTTGAGGGACAGCGGCGGCGGCGGCCGGCCCGCTGCAGCTGCCTGCCACCACAGTCCTCGTCTCTGTCACGCCCCCCGCCGCCGCCGCCAACTCGGGGTCGGCCGTCGAGAGGCACCGGCGACGGCTGCTGCACCAGCGGTGGTGGTGGAGACTGCAGCGGTGGCGCGGGCGGCGGCAGCCGCGGTGGCGTCATAGGCAGCTGTGGCGGCGGTAGCGACGGCGGCCGCAGCGGTGGAGTCGGAGACCCGCAGAAGGGATTCGACTGTGGGCGCTTCGCGGCCGAATTCGCGGGGGCCGCGAGCGCCTTCGCCACCACGGGTCGCAGCCTTGTGGCGGGCGCGGCGGGGCGGCGGGCGCGGCCCTCAATGATGGCCGTAGCAGCCGAAACACCGGGGATCCCCCGCCGCCACCAACGGCCAGCCGCTCCGGGCTACCTCCGTCCGCGGCGCCCGTGGGCGCGCCGCCGACTGCCTCCGCCGCAGACTCAGCCTCGGCCTGCAATCTGCTGGCAGTGGGAGGCTGGCGGATACGGGCGCCCGCCGCGCGCATCAGAGCCCCCCCCCCCAAAAGCGGGCGCCCCTTCTTTCTCACGTACCGAGCCGCCGCACCCACCGGCACTGGCCAACTGCGCCCAGGCCGTTCCGACGCTGCCGCCGACGCGGCGAAATCCCACAGCCGGCTATGAGCAGCATCCGCGCCCGGCTACGGGGGTATGCGGCCGTGTACAAAGTCGTGCGAATGGTATGGAGGAAAAAGGGACCCTTTCCAGCATGAAGAAGAACCTTTACGTGTCTTCTCTATTAATCCCTACATCACGTCACTCAGTGTAGGGGGAAAGCATTCGGCCTCGGTAACGATGAATGTCGGCAGTCAGGTCGGCTTCCAGGCTCTAGTTCTCTTGCACGTTCTGCGTCTCAGCCCAGGCATGTAACATGGAAGCCATGCCGGCGGAAGGCGGATTGGCGGCGGGATTCAGAGCAGGGGACGCGTTGCCCACGGGGTCAGTTTTGTCCATTGCCGCAGCAACGCCGCCGACGCCACCGCCAGATACAGAAGCCCCGGCGGCAGCAGTACCGCCGCCGACGCCACCGGTGCTACCGCCGCCAGGTGCAAGTGCCCCGGTGGAAGCAGTGCCGCCAGCTGGTGCCCCACCGCTCTTTCCCTCACCGCCCCCTAACCGGTCACCAACATCGCCACCTCTACCGCAGGTAGTTCCACCATCGCTCGTCGCCGCGCGTCGAAGGCGACTCAGAGAGTTTCTACATTTGCTCTCGACACACATGTTGTGAAGAATGCAAATGGCCTTGTAGGTATTCACAAGATGCGGCACGGAGTGGTAACGCCAAGGGTGCAGAGCAGCATGAAAGCGCTTCATGATATCGCCAGAAATCCGCTCCAAGTATTTTCGGATGGCCTGCTGGGGGCTTATGAACTTCGTCTGCTCCTTTGTGGAAGGCTTGCGGTACGACCAAGTCAGAAAAGCGTAGAGCGGGTTAATTCAGTCGACAAGGTAGTAGGGTAGCGTGCGCGTGCGGCCGTTGATAGTGAAGGGCGGGCCGCGTGGCGGCCACCGGCCGCCAGTGACGTCCGGGTGAAGCGGCGACTGCTGCATGATTTTTATGTCCACACGTACAGGTCCTCGTCATAAAAAGGTTCCACGAAGATGCCCCTCTTGCCCTTGAGACTCTGAGACGCTTTCTCCATCCCCGTCGGACACTGGTGCCACTCACAGTGGAAACAACCCATGCACCCAGGCATCGCACGCTCCTTGATGCGCGCCATGATGGTGTTGAGCTCGTCTTGGTTAGGTCGTCGTAGGTAGGTAGGTCCCCATCGCCTGACAATAAACTTCATCAGGAACTTCGTGGACTTGGCGATCACCGCCCGGGACAGGCGCAAGTAGTCGTCGTCTCGGTCGGCCGCCTCGCCGTAGGCGATGACGCGAAAGGCTGCCACCACAGTCCGTAGTGGACGAGCCTGCATCTTGCCCGTCGCTTTATGAGTTGTTGCAAAAAAAGATCGTCCTTGAAAGCCAAATAGACACGCCGGAAGACGGCGCGGGGGACGCAGAACCGCGTCTCAAAGTCCCGTTCATCGTATATAGGAGGCAGCCCGCCGACACTGAACTAGGCCCGCAGAATGTTGTTCACACCGGCCGCAAAGTCGCGGCGCTTGTTGCCACGGGGCCCCGCAGTGGATCCGGGATCCTGCCGTCGTCGGGCAATGCGCTGCGCGCGCGCGCGTCGGCGCACAGCAATGATCACACTTACGTGCGCGCGCACAACAGCAGCAACGTCCGCACAGTCGTCCTCGGCCAACAAAGCGGCAGTGGTAGAGAGTGCCTCCTCGTGGACGTCCATACCAGCGATCGTACTCCGTGCCGCCGGAAATATAAATTGATGAGACCATCAAGGGAGTGCAGTCCGCTTCTTGCGGAGAGAGGGCGGGAGTGGGGAGGGGGCCGAGTGGCGCGCGTGCGCGGCGAGGTCGTGGAGGAGGGGACGGCGAACCGTGCGTCGTGGGTCACGAGGTGGAGATGGGGAAAAAAGACAGGCGCGTATTGAAGGCGTTGGGTTGAAGAAAGGGGGGGGCGGGCAGGCAGTATGCGAGCGGAGTGCGTGGACAGCGAGCTGGAGGAGGGATCGCGTCGGTGGTGCTCACGAGTGAGGCGGGTGGACCAAAATCAGCGGCGGCGGGATTAGGGTGACGACGACGGTGGGAAATAGTCAGCGGCCCCTTCCGTCCTCTAAACCGCGTTTCCGGTCGACCACTGCGCACAGCCACCCAGACACACCCCGCCACCGCTCATGCGCTCCGGAAAGCCCCCCCACCACCCCCCCCAAGCAGCGCTCGAGCGGGCCCGTCGCATGATTCCAGCAGCTTACAGTGTGCTTTGAACCAACCCAGGAACCCCCGTGTCGTGCGCATGGGTCGCATAATATCTGATATGGAACCAAACCACACTGATTCCTCCCTGGCAGATCCCAGGTGAAGATAACACTCCTAGCTGCTTCGTGCGCACTCCTCGCTGCGCCGTGCGCACGCCCAATGCGAATGTATGCAGATCTTACACTCTGGAACATGCTGGCTGTAGGTGGCCACCAACGGACAATGCGGTCGAGTACAGAGATGAACCATGACCAAGTACACAGAAAGCTATCTAGAAGGCGCCAACACAACAGCAGTCATCGAAAAAGTTCTAAAAATGACGCATGCCCCACAATACTGTACACTCCGCCTTCCCCCCAAGTACACTCACTGGCTCCACCCCGCCGTCGGTGGACACTCTGGGGCTCGAAGCCGACGGCCACACTGCGCTTGAGACGGTACATTGGGCGGCGCTGAAGCGCGCGTGTGGGATATTTTGGGGGGTCCTTCCGCCTCCCCCGTCCGCGCAGGCCGTGGAGCCGACGCCGTGGGCAACCGGTGCGCCCGCCACTTCGGATGCCGACGGCCACCCGTCCGAGCGGCGGCCGTCGGCGGCGGCGGTGCCGCCGCCGACGCAACGCATTAACACGTTGGCTTGCAGCGGCGGCGGGTAGGGCGCCTCCCGCGCACGGCGGCGCCGCACAAAAGCCGCGGGTCGGGCGGCTCCGGTGGCTGCGAGTCGGCCTGCTGCATAAGCGGCGGCGGCACACTGTGGCAGCGCCCGTTGGGCTTCCGCTGCGGCGTCGCCGCCATCTGCCGCCGCCACCGCGAGGCGGCGGCCGCGCTCAAAGCCCCTGCATCTCCCGGCCCCAGGCAGCTATGGGTGATGAAGCCGTCTTCGCTGAGGGTCGGGGTGAGGGGAGCGGCGGAAGGAGCGCGGCGACGGGTGCAGAGCCGCGACGGCGGGGGTGTGGCGCGGTTGCGGCGCGGTTCAGAGCGGGGTGACTGCCCGACCACACCACTGGTTTCTCGGGGATGTGGACGAGCCGATAGGGGTTCGTGGGGCGACGAGGGGAAGGTAGGTAGACCGGGGGGGGAGGGGACGGACGGCGACGCGGGGCCAAACGGTGGCACGCCAAAAGGGCGGCTAAGCCGGCTGCGTGGCGCGCGTGGGGGTCACGGCCGCACCGGGCGGGCGCAGGGGCCCACAGGAGTACAAGTGGAGAGTATGTGCCAGCAGGCGCCGCAGACTATGCTTTCGAGGTCAGCGCAGCCAAGCAGAAGCCTCGGGGGGGTAAGGGAAGGTGGGGGCGGGAGGGAGGCCACGGGAGGGGGGGGGGGGGGGGGGGGGGGGGGGGGGGGGGGGGGGGGGGGGGGGGGGGGGGGGGACGAGGTGGCGGTGGTGATACGGTCACCAGACTGGGCCATTCCCAACCCCCTCTCGCTTTCAAGGACGTCACGGGCGGCAGCGATGGTGCCAGGCCACCATTACCCATAGCGAGCCCGCGCAGCCGGAGATCAGACCGGCCCCTGGTGGAGCCTCACGGAGAGAGGCTGGCACTGCCGTCGTTCATGCGCTGCAAGTGGTCGGGCGGTCACAATTCATGGTTGTCAGCTGTTTCCATTCCGGACACGTGCGGGCAGCATATATCAACCGTCCTGTCGTGGGGTCGGGGGGGGGGAACGTTAGCGACGTGGTGGCCGTGTGGCGACGCAACATCGGGCGCCTGTAGCGTGGGCATCGTGCTCGCCATGAGGCTGCAATCGTACCCGTATCGAACGACGAGGCTGACAGACACGTTGGATCGTCCAAGATTAAGTCTGTTAATTCCACGCTGATGAATCTGTAACTGTGGACGAGACTAATTGAAATATAACATGTAGAGACACTATCAATGATGATTTCGCACAAATCTTGCATCCCAGGAGGGGGCGTTCGGTCCTGGTATTTCTCAGTTTTAACGACTTGGGCACCAAACGCTGGTGTGGCCTCCTTTGGTGTTGCACAACAGTCCAGCGAACACAACAGACGCTCTTTGCACTTTCTTAACATCTGATTGGCTATATTGCTATCCTCCAAACATTGGCGGTTGCAGAACCGTTGCAGTTATCAGGCAGCGTACGTGGACCAATCGAAGCGCTGGAATCCGGAAAGAATACTTACAGTTTTGGTCGACATGGGACTGGGGCCTGGAAGCGCACATTGGCAAGTGAGAAAATCTCCAGAATTCTCACGATCTCTCGAGAACGCGCACATCTGGCCCCAGAACGTCGTTTGGACGTGTTCGGGCCAGGAGAGCCTGAAGAAAATCTCGGATTATCTTGATTCCGGCTAGGGTTGGTGAGCACGTCCCAGACGGGCTCACGCCCCGGCACGGGGCGTGCTTTAACTCGTGATTTAGGGCGTGTCACGCCCTCACGCCCAGCATTCAAGGGG
>ENA-ORXR01001081-ORXR01001081.1-marine-metagenome-genome-assembly--contig:-NODE-1081-length-30780-cov-18.530600_pt1 | contig 30780 bp, 30 predicted proteins | sample MGYA00237866_ERZ511479 | MGnify/ENA metagenome assembly ERZ511479
ATACGGTCGCCGCCTTTGACATTTTCACGCGGCAAGGCTTGGTCGCGGCGGATGACGCCTTCGGCGCGGCCAAGGTCGACGATGATGTGGCCATATTCGACACGCTTGACGATACCGTTGATGATCTCGCCGATGCGGTCTTTGAATTCAAGGTATTGACGCGCGCGCTCTGCGTCGCGGACTTTGCCCATGATGACTTGTTTCGCCATTTGCGCTTGGACACGGCCAAATTCGAGGGGCGGCAAGGTTGTCGAGATTTGATCGCCGATTTCCATCAATTTATTATCCATCTGCGCCGTCGAAATGCCGACTTCCGTCGTTTCGTTCTCTACCTCTTCGTCCGCGACAACCGTGATGACGCGGCGCAAGGATTGCTCGCCCGTGGCCGGGTCGATCTTGGCGCGAATATCCAGCTCTGCGCCATAACGGAGGCGCGCGGCTTTTTGGATGGCTTCTTCGATGGCTTCCAAGACGATGGACTCGTCAATGGATTTTTCGCTGGCAACAGCTTTGGCGATCTGGATGAGCTCCAGCTTATTGGCGGAAATTCCTGCAGTGGACATTATGCGTCTCCTTGTTCAGCAGTTGTATCAGTTTGTTCGGCAGCCGCGGCAGCCTCTTTGGCCTCTTGACCTTTTTTGATGAGTTCATCGGTGATGAGCAGTTTCGCCTCGGCAATCCAGTCAAAGGGAATGGAGGCCGTAGAATCGGTTTCGCCGTCGAGATTAATATCAACATGACCATCTTCGACCCCGGCCAGCACGCCGCGAAAGCGTTTGCGGCCTTCGACGAGGCGGTCCAGCTCGAGCCGCGCGAGATAGCCCTCATATTTTTCAAAAGCGGCGAGATCCGTCAGCGGACGGTCCAACCCCGGCGAGCTGACTTCGAGCATATAGGCCTCGGAAATCGGGTCTTCGACTTCCATAATGGCGGAGAGTTCGCGCGAGAGGTCTGCGCAATTATCGACATTCATGAGGCCATCACTGACACGCTCGGCCATGATTTGCACCGTGCGGCGCTTACCCGCCATGACGCGAATGCGCACGATATGCAGCCCGAGGTCCGCCGCAATCGGCTCGGCGAGCGCAAGAATTCGCTCATCTATATTTGTCTTTGTCTTCATCAGACTAAACGCTCTTTCCGCCTATTTTAGGCAATAAAAAAAGCGACCCGAGGGCCGCCCGATCCGCATCCTGCGCGGTGGGTATTGTTTTTGTTGACAGGGACATAGGGGAAAGCGCGGGGGTTGGCAAGGGGGATATGCGCCTAACCGAAATCGATGTTGGGCAGATTGCGACTGCCGTGGAGAATGCGCTCTATTCGGACGGCATTGTCATGGACACGGTAGAATATGAGATAAGCCGAAAAGACGACGCTCCGCAAATCAGCGCCCAGTTCTGGGCGTAGGCGATAGCTTTCCTGCGCGGTACCAATTTTAAGGCATCGCTCCTCAAGTTTGTCGACAAATTCAATAGCGGTTCGCGGACTAGCCCCAGCGATATAATCCGCAATATCCATCAAATCCGCACGGGCGGCAGGTGAAATAATGACGGGCATCATTAAATTTTCGCAGCGACCCTCGCCCTCATTTCAGCAAAGACCTCGGCCGCCGGAATGCCGGGACCGCTATCAATGCCTTCTTGGATAGCGTCGCGCAGGCCTTGCAATTTCAATTCTCGTAGGCGTTCGCGGTCTTCAATCGCGCGGAGGCCATCCCGGACAATCTCGCTCTTTGAATTATACCGACCCGACGCAATCAAATCGTCCATCAATTTTTCAAAATGTTCGCCAAGGGCAAAACTGCTAGGCATGGGTGGCTCCGAGATTGGGTATGATAATAGTTATCATATGCGCTGTGGATGTGTCAAATAGTACAAATACAAGCTCCCGTTACCAAAGTTGATTTCTTAGAGGAGGGTTGTGGAGGGTTCACACGCTTCTACATGGCTGTATAATTAGCGGTACGTACCCTGGCTCAACCCGTCTTCCTGAGAAGGATATGGTCCATCCAGTGGTCTAGCATCGACGTTAAGCCTTTTATGGACATGGGTTTTGCCAAATAATCGTCCATCCCCGCATCCATACAGCGCATCCTGTCGGATTTTTGCGTATGGGCGGTGACGGCAATAATTGGCGTGTGCGGTCTGTTGCGCTCACGCGCTTCAGCGCGAATGGCCTTTGTGGCTTCATAGCCGTTCATCTCCGGCATAGAGACATCCATGAGGATAAGCTTTGGCGGTGTTTCGCGCCAATGCTCCAGCGCCGCGCGGCCGTTTGGAACAATTTTGAAACTTGTGCCCAAATGTTCCATGATATATTTGATGTAGATTTGGTTGGTTTCATTATCCTCTGCAATGAGAATATCGGGCGAATGACCGGCTTTAGGCTCCGTTGGCGAAGAAGCTGCGGTTTCCGGCTCGGGTTTCACATCTCGGAGGTGAAAAGAAACCACCCCTTTTGATGTATCCGCCGGTGTGGTCGGTAATGTGCCTACCGATGTGTTTGGCGATCCCTCTGCTCGCGCTGAACCCGCAGTTTCCGCGAAGGCCTTTTGTTGACGGCGGGCGTTATAAGTGGCCATCGTGATCGCATCCAACAGCTGGGAAGACCGCGCCGGCTTTGTCAGGACTGCGGTTAAGCCTTCCGCTTGAAGGCGGCGAATAGATTCATCTGCATTTATTGACGTCAGCAAAGCTGTTGGAATAGACGCTAGGTGCGGCTTTGCCTGTAACGCGTAAAAAAGATCTTCGCCGTTCATGCCCGGCATATGATAATCTGATATAATTAAATCAATTCTCACGCCCTTCTTATTCGCTTTCTCTAAGACTTCGATGGCTCGGGGGCCGCTTTCCACGGCGACGCTTCGGCATTTCCAATGCTTGAGCTGCTCCTGTAGAATATCCCGATTCACAGCATTATCATCGACGACGAGAATGTTTGCGCCTTTAATTTGTATCGGAAGCGGTTTGACCGACTTTAGGTCAGCGTGTGGCTCCAAGGGTAAGGACACCGTGAAAACAGTTCCTTTATCTACCGTGCTCTCAACACTTATGTCGCCGTCCATAAGCTCCACGAGCGTCGTGGAAATAAACAAGCCCAGACCTGTGCCTTCATAAGCACGCGTCGTCGTGCCATCGACTTGCCGGAATTTTTGGAAGATAGTTTTCAAATCTTCCTCAGATATACCTATGCCCGTATCTTCAATACTGAATTTGAGCGCGATTTTTTCGCCCGCTTCTTGGCCGGAAATATCGATTAGAACATGCCCGGATTGGGTAAATTTGAGAGCGTTCTTAACCAAATTTTTCATGATCTGGCGAATACGGCCAACATCGCCGACAAATGTCGAGGGTAAGTCAGGACTGATGCGAACAAGCAGATCAATGTCTTTATCTGCTGCAGTACCGGCGAGCAGGGCCGTCACCTCTTCTATGCTGTCACGCAAAACAAACGGGGCCGGATCAAGTTTAACTTGCCCGGCTTCGATTTTCGAGAAATCAAGGTTATCATTAATGATGGTCATTAGCGCATTCCCGGAGCGGGTAATTGTACTTACAAATTGAGATTGGCGCTCTGTAAGTTTCGACAGACTTAAAGCCTCCGTCATTCCGATAATGCCATTCATAGGCGTTCTGATTTCGTGACTTATATTTGCCAGAAACTCGGATTTCGCCTTTTCAGCGGCTTTCGCTTTATCCAGCGTTCGGCGCATCTCTGTCACATCCGTGGTCGTGACAATTTGGCCGCCGGAAGGGATTGGGGTGTTGCGCTGAAGAAAGGACCTATCGCCGATATGAAATGTATTCTCTTGCGACACGCTCAACGGTCGGCGTTCCAGATATTCCGCGACAGTTCCCTTCTTTAAATCGACCTGTCCAATGCTTGCGAGTTGGGTCACGAGCGCATTGCGAGTCATTCCGTTGCGGCACGTCACTCCCATTTCGGACATTACGGCGAGATAAGCCGAATTTACCGACAGGATAAGAGAATACTGATCATATATCAAAAGCCCGTCCGTCAGACTCTCATGAGCTTCAGTTAGAATTTTCAGCCGATGAGACTCGAGCTCCGCCGTATGAGGAGTGTCGTCCGTTGGCGTAACAACACTCATCATGTCACCCTATGGCGTGTTGGAAGCGCAGAATTATAAGGCTGATATACCGCCAAGATAATTATGGACGATCTATTTCTGACTCTTTTTGCCGTAATCATATTTTGCACCGTCAAATGATTATCCATGACGAAGCCCCATAGCGCCGCAATCAAAGTCCATACTCCGGCCATATAGAACACCCCATTTTTGATGCACTCTTGATTTATATCTTAAAACAAAGCGTTAATGTTTCGAAAAAAAACTACTTTTGCTTGTATTCATTTAAGGTGACAGGGGGTTTGAATAAAGCGTCAGAGCCTGATTAGCGTAAGCAGCGCGGCGAGACTTTATTGGATACTTATAGATCCCGTGCCTCGGTTGACGCAATTTTACGCCGCAAGTCTTTTTGCTATCGCGTCCCAACACGCCTCCACTGCGTCAATCCCGCTAAAGCGTTTCAGCTCCTGAACGCCCGTTGGGGAGGTAATATTTATCTCCGTCATTTTGTCGCCGATGACGTCAATCCCGACCAAGATCTGGCCACGCGCTTTTAGCATCGGACCGATGGCGTTGCAGATGCGCATGTCGTCATCGGTTAGCTCTGTCGGGCGAGCTTCGCCGCCGACATGCATGTTGGAGCGGGTTTCACCCTTTTGCGGGACGCGGTTGATGGCCCCCACCGCAACGCCGTCAATGATCAAAATTCGCTTATCCCCTTTGGAGACATCGGGCAGGAACGCCTGCGCGATAATCGGCTCGCGCGAGCTTTCCATAAACATCTCAAAAATCGAGCTATAGTTGGGGTCGCCCTCTTTGATGCGGAAAATCCCTGCGCCGCCGTTGCCGTAAAGCGGCTTGAGGATGATGTCTTTATACTGCGCGCGGAAACCATCAATGGCTTTGCGGTCGCGCGAAATAAGTGTCGCAGGCATGAGCTCCGGGTAATCCAGCGGCAGGATCTTCTCAGGGCAATTGCGCACCCACTTCGGATCATTGACGACGAGGGTTTTGCCCTCCAGCCGCTCAAGAATATGAGTCGCGGTAATATAAGACATATCAAAAGGCGGGTCTTGGCGCATCCAGACCACGTCCATATCTTCCGCCAAATCAATGACCTCCCGCGCGCCGAAAATGGCAGGCTGATTTTGGTCGCGCTGCACGGTCATCGGGCGGGCATCGGCCAAAATCTTGCCTTCACTATAGGTCAGATGCTCGGGGCCGTATTCCCACATCGTCCAGCCGCGCGCTTGTGCCGTCTCCGCCAGCGCGAAGGTCGTATCCCCATCAATATTGACCGTCTCCATCGGGTCCATTTGGAAGGCGACATGCTTGCGGCCTAAATAATGTGATGTTGCGGGCATAAATTAAGTCTCATCTGGCTTTAGCTCTAAATGGAGGGGAAGCCGCCTGAACTCAACCACTGAGTTTCAACGCCCGCAGCGCGGGACAAAACAGCCCTCTGCGTCATTCTGTCTTGGAACGTCTGGCGCGCTCCAAACGTTTCAACACCATACCACCCCCCAATTTGGAGACATGACTATGACTAACTTTTTGAAACTTGCCGCTACTTCTGCGATTGCCTTGAGCTTGGCCGCCTGCGCCACCTATGGCTCTAAGGACACAAACGTAACAACCGAGAGCTCCATGATGAAGCCCGAGGGGATTATGTTTGGCGGAGCCATGATGTTCCCAGACAAAACAATCGTTGAGAACGCTTCCGCCGCCGATAATCTGACGACTTTGGTCGCTTTGGTCAAACAGGCCCAGCTCGTCGAGACATTGTCAGGCCCCGGACCATTCACGGTCTTTGCGCCGACAGATGAGGCTTTCTCATATGTACCCTCAGACACAACTAACTCACTCATGCAGGATGAGAACCGCGCAATGCTGCAATATATTCTGAAATATCATGTTGTACCGGGTACAATTACCTCGACTGATCTAGTTACTGCGATCGAGGCTAACGGCGGCGCTTACTCCGCTACGACTGTGGCCGGCGAGCCGTTGAGATTTCGTATTATTGGCGATGATGTAAGAGTCCTCGACGCAATGGGCAACTTGGCGACCGTAACGGCCGTCGATGTCATGCAATCCAATGGCGTCGTGCATGTCGTAAATTCGGTCCTGATGCCGCAATAATCGAGCTATATATTTAAGCCTTTAGCCTCGCCGCGCGACTTGCGCAGCGGGGCTTTTTTGTGTCAGACCCGCTGCAAAGATATTTGAACATCGCAAAAGGCCAGCCGCATGATATTGTCCAACACTGAAACCATCCCTGGCTACACCATTAATCACAATGTCGGCCTCGTGCAGGGTAATACGGTTCGGGCCAAACATGTCGGGCGCGACCTGATGGCGGGCCTCAAGAATATCGTCGGCGGAGAGCTAAAGGGATATACAGAGCTGTTAGAAGACGCCCGCCGAGAAGCGACGCAACGGATGATTGCCGATGCACAGGCCAAAGGCGCAAATGCCATCGTCAATATCCGCTTTTCGACCAGCGCGATTACCGCGGGCGCATCGGAACTTTATGTCTACGGCACCGGCGTGGTGCTCGGTTAATGTCCGGCATTGTCTTTACAGGACTATTACTTCTGATTGGGGTGTTTTTTGGCACCCGCGCGCAGAAGAAACATATCGAAGATATGGATGGGCGCGAAGCCGCTCTCGCCGATATCATCGTCACGAATTTGAAGACGATCCCCGTGGGCAGCCAGCCGCCTATTTTGGTCACAGGCTCTGTTGTGATTGCCTTTGATTATTTCCGGCAGTTCATTGCGAAATTTGTGATGCTCGTGGGCGGGCGGATTACCATGTATGAAACCATGCTTGAACGTGCGCGCCGCGAAGCTCTGCTGCGCTTACTTGAAGAGGCTAGGGCCGCAGGCGCGCGCGAAGTGCATAATGTCCGCTATGAGTTTTCTCGGGTTGGCAGCGCCTCGCAGCAAGGCCCCGGCGGCGGGGCAGAATTGCTCGCCTATGGGACAGCGGTCTTATGATTGAATTTACGACATCATCCGCAGACGGAACGGAGTTATTTACCCGTCATTGGCCCGTTGATGCGCCTAAAGCTATCATGGCCCTTGTCCACGGATTTGGCGAACATTGTGGGCGTTATGCCCATATGGCCGCCCATCTAAATTCGCAGGGCATTGCCGTCGTCGCGTTGGATTTGCACGGGCACGGCAAGACGCCGGGTAAGCGCGGCGTCATTCGCAGCTATGAGGATTTTCGCGCCGATGTTGCGGCGCTTTTGGAAACGTCCAGGACTCTTTATCCCGATGCCCCTCAAATTTTATACGGCCACTCTATGGGCGGGGGCATCGTCTTAGATTACGGTCTTACGCATCAGGATAGCCTCCCTATCATTGCAAGCGCGCCTCTCATTACTTTGACCGAACCCGTCCCAGCCCCGCTGCGGATAGTGGCTAAGCTTTTAGGGAAACTTCATCCGCCAGGGGCAATGAAACAGCCGATAGACGGTACGAAAGTCTCAAATCTCCCCGCAGAGCAAGAGGCCTATATGGCCGACCCGCTAAATCACGGAACACTCGGCTTTCGCCTCGGCGAGGCTATGGTAAGCACAGGGGAAACCATCGCTGCGTGCGCCGCAGAGTGGGATAGGCCGTTACTTTTGTTACACTCCAAAGCCGATCAATTGACGGGCTTTGACGGGTCTGCCGCGTTCGCCGACGCCGCCAAGCAGGTTTCATTTCATAGCTTCGAAACCTCTCAACATGAGATGCATAATGATACGCCCCGAGACGAGGTTTACGCGCTTATGACCGATTTCATTTTGGGCCACGCGAAAGCGATGACGTCATGATTATCTATCACCTCAAAAGCTGTGATACTTGCCGCAAGGCAATTAAGGCCCTGCAGGCCGCTGGGCATAACCCCGATCTCATCGATGTCCGCGCAGACGGCGTGGGCCGAGAAGACCTCGAAAAATTTGAAGCGAGTTTCGGCTATGAGGCTTTGGTCAATAAGAGAAGCACAACATGGCGCGGATTGTCAGACGACGAAAAATCCGGTCTGTCCCGGGACACGGCCATCGCGCTGCTGCTCGAACATCCAACCCTGATGAAACGCCCCGTCATTGATGTGAACGGCGCGTTGACTGTGGGATGGACGAAAGACGTTCAGCAGAACTATAGCGTCTGATTTGCAGGCGGCTTCTCCACAATCGACACCGGCCTTTTGACCGCGTTCATATTGGGCTTTTAAGGGCTACCGCCCACGTTCACTGCACGCAGAAGAATGACCTTCTTCAGATCGGTCACGACCTACTTAATAATCATCGGGACGATATTTCCGTTCACGTCAAAGCGTATTGGAATTTCTTTACCCGTATCCGGATCAACGTAATAAGGCTCGCTTTCAATAATGGACACAGCTTCGCCGGCTTGGCCCGTACGATACGCGCCAAGCTCCTCATCCGTAGGTAACTCTTTGCCCAAGCGGTCGCCGATATCGATTTCATTTGGCGCAGTTGGCGCGGCATAGGGAATAGGCTGATTCAAGGGTAAATTCGAAATTGGCGCTGCAACTTGCGCCTCGTAAGACGGCGCTTGCGGGACCGGACCATTTGGCGCGGCTTGCAAAATACTCGGTAGCTGCCGTCTCGGATTCAGGACCGCATAGGCCTGCTCTTCCAGCTGTTGGCGCTGCTCAATCGGTAGATCAGCAATTCGCGCATAAGAGATCACCTGACGCGCGCCCTTGGTTGTCGCCGCAATCTGAGCCGCTCGCTTCAACTCTTGATCCGTGCGCGCAACGCCTAGAACATAAACGATACCTTCATTTGTCTCGATATTAAAATTACGAGCTTTAACGAGCTTATCCGCAGTTAAGCGCGCGCGAACTGATTTTTCCAAAATACCGTCTTTTGTATTTCTGATGAAGGATTGTTTGTCCCCGACCAAGACCTCATTGCCGACCTGCTCAATGCCGCGTGCGGACCATGCAATTCTGGCCGCTTCGATTTTATCTCTCTGGGTCGGGACATTACCGGTCAACACGACGATGCCTTCTGCGACCTCAACATCAATGCCTTTAAGGGTGTAATCCATAGCGCGGGTCATGCGCGCCTTTATGACACGGCCGGCATTTACGTCTTTTATAGACCCTACAAAACTCCGTTCATCACCTTTCTTGACCCCGGCAGAGGCGACGGCGCAGCCGGAGACGGAAAGAGCCAATAGAAGAGTCAAACTAGGGCGATATAAATGTTTCATACCGATAAATGTAAAGGAACAGGGTGAACGGAAAGTTACCTGACGGCTCTTCTCGCAGTTAAAAACCGGAAAAAGCACGCTCAATATAAGTTACTTTTGAAAGCGGCCGCACGCGGCCTTCGATGAGGGCCAGATCGAACCGAATTTCAAAATCCGGCCCTAATGCGTCAAAATTTCGGTCGACCCATATTTCTGCCGCTTCCATTATGCGCGAAATATTCGTCTGGCTGACCACATCTTCGGCGATAGGAAGGGTCTCGCGCTGTTTGACCTCTACAAAGGCGATAATGTTTCGGCGGCGCGCGATGATATCTATTTCGCCTTCGGAAACGCGGAAACGCTTATCCAGAATTTTCCAAGCCCGCCGCTTTAACCACCCCGCAACATGGTCTTCAGCTTTGCGGCCTTCTGTCTCCCGCGCGCGGCGATCCATGACAGCTGCTACCCGTCCTTCAGCGTGAGAGCCAGCGCATAGACATCACGTTTCGGCCAGCCCGACATCTCTGCGATATCTGCACTCGCGCGTTTGACACCCAACTCAGGCAGGGCGTCGATGAGCGCTGCCCGCACTTTTGCGTCGTCCCAGACCGCATCCGTAGTGGGCGGGCTAATCAACACAACAAGCTCTCCGCGCGGCGGATCCGAGGCCACAGAGTCAATCAATTCCGCGAATGAGCCGTGCCGCGCTTCTTCGTAACGCTTGGTCAGCTCCCGCGTTAAAACAACGTCTCGGTCGCCCAATATTTCGTTCAAATCCGCGAGGCAAGCCTTAATGCGAGGCCCTGTCTCAAAGAAAATGAGGGTCGCGGAAATTGATTTTAATGTCTCTATCTCGCGTTTTCGGGCTGCTGATTTTGGCGGCAGGAAACCCGCGAATAGGAATTTATTACTTGGCAAGCCTGATTTTACCAATCCTGCCAATACGGCTGATGCGCCCGGTAGCGGAAATACTTCATGTCCGGCCGCGACCACATCTCTGACAAGCTTAAAGCCCGGATCAGACACGAGCGGCGTTCCGGCGTCGCTGACGAGCGCAACGGCTTGTCCCTCTGCCAACCAGCCCAAGACCTGCGGTATGCGCGCTGCCTCATTATGGTCATGAAAAGCCGTTAGTTTGGCCGATATGTTATACGCTTCTAATAATTTTCCGGTCTGCCGCGTGTCTTCAGCGAGGATACGATCCGCCCCTTTTAGAACATCGAGCGCGCGCAACGTGATGTCGCGAAGATTACCTATGGGCGTCGCAACCACATGCAATCCGCTTGCAAGTCGAGGTGTAAAGTCAGGTGTAAGTGGTGGCCTTAATTCGCCGCTTAGGTGTTGCGGGCCGCTCTGAGGCGTCTTAGAGTTTGAAACTGACACAATGTATATCCGCAAGTTTTGCGTGAAAAGGTGACTTAACATGCCCAACCCAAAACCGTTTGGCCACTCTTTAAAACTTTTATGCCTCGGCGGCTGCGCGGTTGTCATGACCGCTTGCGCGACAACAACACCTGCGCCGACGGAGCAGCGCGGCCCTGTTGCGCAGCAGCCCGTTGAAATTCAGACACCGACGCCCACGGGGCCGACCTCTGCCGAGACGGATCCGAAAGACGTAAAAGAGGTTGATGTCAAGGAACCCGAAACGCCTTCGGCCCAAGAGCAGGAGCCGGTTCAAACCGCGCAAAATGGACCTTATTTTAACAACCGGGACGGGCTAACGCCGCCACATATGGCAGGCCGCGACACAAAGCGGCTCGCGCTGCTTTTACCCTTTTCAACCTCATCCTCTCGCCTCGCGCAAGAAGCGCAATCTATGTACCGCGCCGCGGAAATGGCGGTTTTTGACCGTGACGGTTCGGATGTGCTCCTCTTTGCCCTCGACACAAAAGGCACGAAGGACGGCGCGAAATCTGCAACCAGAACAGCAATCGCAGCCGGCGCAGATGTCATCTTAGGGCCTATTCTAGCCGATAATGTCAAAGCCTCCGCCAGAGAAGCCGCGCGGAGCGGCACGCCGCTTATTGCATTTTCAACCGATCAAACCGTCGCGGGAAATGGGACATATCTCATGTCTTTCCCGCCCGAAGCTGAAGTTGCGCGAGTCGTTGACTATGTTGCCGGGACAGGCGCAACGCGCTTTGCCTATTTGGGGCCGGATAGCGCCTATGGCCGCCGCGTGAAATCCGCGTACGAGACCCGCGTGAAAGCAAATTACGGCGAAGTTACCGCTGCCGAATCGTATCAAGGCAGCGATATTACAGTTATGCAAACCCCGGCTCAGCGTCTTGCGACGTTCCACGCCGCCGGGGAAAAAGCGGCCAAGGAAAATGGCGGCATAACGCCGATGAGTTTTGAGGCCATTCTCTTACCCGAAGGCGGTACGGCGCTGCGGTCCCTCGCGCCGCTGCTGCCTTATTATGATATTGATCCGGCCGATGTGCAATTTATGGGCACGTCGCGATGGGCCGATCCGGACACGGTTCGAGAACCTGCCCTCAGCCGCGGTCTTTTTGCGGGTCCTGACAAAGATACGCAGCAACCGTTTTTAGACGCCTATGACAGGACATACGGCGAGACGGCCACGACCCTCGCGAGCCTCGCTTATGACGCAGTGATGATGGGCGCCTTTGTCGCCGATGGCGACCCAAGACAACGTTATGCCCGCGCAGAAAGCGGCGAAGGCTTTTACGGCGTAGACGGCCTGGTGAGTTTCGATGCAGACGGGAAACCTGATCGCGGCCTTGCCGTCTACCAGATTCAAAACGGCCGTTTTGTTGTCGTAGATCCCGCCCCGCGCAGCGTTATTGGCGGAACGTAAAGCCGCTCTCACGCTTCCGAATTCTTAAGTCTGCCAGACTCTAAAGCCTGCCTGACTCCAAATCCTGCCCGATTCCAAAGCCTGAATGCCAATTCGGAAAGCGCGGCCTTTGGGGGCTATGCCCATTCTTCGAGCAAAGACCATCCGCCTTTCTGGGTTGAGGCACGCAGGATAACATAAAGCAAAAGACCAAAGGGTCCCGCCATGAATGTCAGCAGCAAGCAGGGGATTAGGAGCCAATGGCTAAAGCCCCGGCGCTGCGCATCCCGCGCCGTCCAAGCCCCGACAACCAAATCAAACAGAAGATAATGCGTCCACCCCACGAGGATCCCGATATCCGTCGAAAATAAGGCGCGCACCGCTTCAATAGTTGTAAAGCCTCCGTCGGCAGCCCCCATCCCAAAAATCGATAAAAGCAGCCCCAGCGTATAGAATGCGCCGAGCACCAAGGGGTACAGCATAGAATGCACAAGATATCTTGTGACCCGCCAATTCGGCAAAAGGATGAGTAGAAGCCAAGCCGGCATCACGCTGAAGTTTACGGCGCTAAAGGCAAAATCGAAGTTCATTATAATATCTCCCGTCAAGCAGCAAAGCAGGTCCGGACCCGGCTTGAGAGCAGGTCTGTAGAAAATCCAAAACAGAGCCGGAACCAAATTGGGCAAAAGCCGTTAATCACTCCGTAATACATTTAAAGGCTTAAACCGAAGGAGACCCTTATGTCTAAACTAATGAGTGCTTTTACGCTTGCTGCTGTGAGCAGCTTTGCTTTCGCCGCGCCCGCGCTGGCGGGTGACACCTATAAAGTTGAAATGAAACCAGCCCAGGTCGTGACACAGGCCCAGGTCGTGACACAGGCCCAGGTCGTGACACAGGCCATGACGCCCGCCACAACAGACGCGCGTCAGGACGACATGCTGATCGAAGCCTCAACGGAAGTGCGCGGCGCTGTCGAACGCGGCGAATTCATCGCTGTTGAAGGTCCGGACGGACGCATTTATTATAATCGAAACGTTCCTATCTCAGAATTGCCGGATCCGGAATTGGACCTACGTGTCTTGGATACCGTCGAGGTCGAATATGACGACACTGTTTATACGAATAAGATCGTTCAACCCGTCAATTAGAGCGTTTTAGTCTCAAAAATCGACGGCCCGCATCCGCGCCGAGGGGCTTCGGATGCGGGCTTTTTCGTCTTCCCAATTTAAGGCTACATATAACTCTCGCCCTATAGTTAGCCCTAACCGACGAGGGCATTTTGTATTTTGGGGATTCGAACCTATATATGAGGCATGAGCCGTTATGATTATGAACGTGTCGCCAGAATTCATCCGGCCGGCACAATTTTGGAAACTGATGCCTATGGCTTTATTCGCCATGTCGGCATCGCAACAGGATACGGCACCGTCATTCATGCCTCGCAGCGATATGGACAAGTCCTAGAAACTTCAGAAAGACTGTTCTCGCGGGGCAAACCTATTCGAACATTAGCCCATAAATCTCCGCTTGCCGGCTCAGAACTTGTTGTGCGGGCGCGGCGTAAAATTGGCCAGCGCTACGGCGTTTTGACACGCAATTGCGAACATTTCGTGCAATGGGTGATTTCAGGCCAGCCGCGCAGCGGGCAGCTGGGCCCGCTCGACCTAGGCCGTCATTAGAATTTTTAGTCGCGTTCTGACCGCTGATCAGGCTCAAAAGTTTTCTCTACGCGCAGGCTTTGTAATTGGTTGCGCTGCTTTGCAATAATTTCAAAACGGTAGCCATGATAGGCAAACGCCTGTCCCGCATTTGGTATGGTTTGGCTCTCGTGAATAACAAGACCGGCGATCGTCACAGGACCTTCGTCATCAGGGAGTTTCCAATCCATAGCGCGGTTTAAATCTCGAATGGCGACGTCCCCTCTCACAATCGCGGCGCCGTTCATAAGACGTTTTACGCCTTGAAGCTCCTCATCATATTCATCTTGGATATCGCCGACGATTTCCTCCAAAATATCTTCTAAAGAGACGATACCCATCAACGAGCCATATTCATCAACAACAAGCGCAAAATGCTCTCGCTTTTGCTGAAAAGCCCGTAATTGTTTCACGGCGCTTGTCGTCTCAGGCACGAACCACGGGTCACGCGCGACCTTTACAATATCCAAATTATCAACGCCGCCATTGAGCTTAACCACAGCCTTCAACAAATCTTTGATATGGAGCACGCCGATAATATTGTCGGTGTCACCGCGAAACACAGGAATACGAGAATGACCGGAGGCTATTGCATCTTTGATGATCTTATCTGCGGGGTCTTCAGCGTCGATCATGGCGATGTTTTTACGGTGCGTCATGACTTCTTCAACGGATAATTCTCCAATCTCCAAGACGCCAAAAATCTGATCTCGGGCGCGTTTCGCCACCCCGCCCTCTTGAAGATGGAGATCAACCGCGCCCTTGATCTCGTCCGCCGCTGTCCACGCGCTTGCATTCGTATCCACACCGAACAGCCGCAGCACGCCATTTACGATGACCTGCACGATCGAGACAACCGGGCTCAGTAATTTCACAATTATATTTATCGGACGGGCGACGATTAAGGCCCATTTATCAGGCTGCGAAATCGCATACGTCTTGGGCAGAACCTCCGCGAAAATCAGAATAAGAGCTGTCATCACCACGGTCGCAAGCGCAAGGGCCGTCTTGCTGGCGCCGAAAACGCTCGTAAATAAAGCCGTCGTCAAAACTGACGCCAGGATATTGACGAGGTTATTGCCCAGCAGAATGCCGCCCAGAAGACGCTCGCGCATATTCATCAGGCGCTGCACGACACTGGCGCGTTTATCGCCGTCTTTCTCTGCAGCATGCATCCGCACGCGGGACGCCGCTGTCAGGGCGGTCTCGCTTGACGAGAAAAAACTGGATAGAATAAGCAGGGCAAAAATGATGCCGGCCAAAATCAAGTTTTGAGGTTCGAGAAACGCGCTCATGCGGCTTTATCCCATAATTGCGTTAAAAAGCCGAGAACGGCCGCGCGGTCGGCCCGTTTTTCCACGTAAGTCTCGCCAATGGCCCGCGGCAATATCAGTGTTAAATGGCCACCCTCATTCTTCTTATCCTGAGCCATATGCCGCAGCAAAGCATCCGGATTTGACAATAGGTGATTCATATCAGCTATTCGCGGCATGTTCACAGATGCAAGATGCGCGCTCACGCGATCGGCGTCGGATTGGGCGCACAATCCCTGTGAAGCGGCAAAATGAAACGCCATTTCCATACCCGCACTTACCGCCTCGCCGTGAAGTAAATCGCCATCATACCCCGCTTCAAGTTCTAACGCATGGCCAAACGTATGGCCCAAATTCAGTAGAGCGCGCACGCCCCCCTCGCGCTCATCTTTCGCAACGATCTTCGCTTTGGTTTCGCATGACACATAAATTGCGCGGGACAAGGCTTGCGTGTCCAACGCCAAAATATCAGCGCCCAACCCTGCGTCTAATTCATCAAAGAATGCTGCGTCGCCCAACAGGCCGTATTTCAAGACTTCAGCATATCCTGCTCTCAACTCCCGCACCGGCAATGTTGATAGCAAATCCGTGTCCGTAATGACGGCGCGCGGCTGATAAAATGCGCCAACCAAGTTTTTTCCGAAATGATTATTAATAGCGGTTTTTCCGCCAACCGAACTATCGACTTGCGAGAGAAGCGTCGTCGGAACTTGGACAAAGGGCATCCCGCGTTTGTAAATGGCCGCTGTAAATCCTGCCAAGTCGCCGATAACGCCGCCGCCAAAAGCCACCACTAAATCAGAGCGGTCAAAGCCAGCGCGAAACAAGCTCTCCAATATCTCTTCCAGATTTGGCATCGATTTTTGTGCCTCGCCTTGCGGACGAATAATCATATGGGTTCTGAAATCCGACAGCGCCTTTTCAATGTCTTTGCCGTAAAGACCATAGACGGTTTCGTCAGTTATCACCGCGACACGCTGCGTTGGCGCGATATCCCGGATGTATTCGCCAAGGCCTGAGAGCTGTCCCGGACCAATTGATATATCATAGCTGCGCTCCCCCAAGTCGACGGTGAGCGGTTTGACAGCTTTACTCCGTGTCATGAGATTTCTCTTGCTTGGCATTCTCTTCTTGGGATTTTTCTTGATGAGATTTAAGGGCACGCAGGACACGGTTGACCGTGCGCAAATGGGGCCCGCGCGCAATTTTAACTTTCACATGGGCCTGCGCATAAATGGGGTGACGCGCCTCCATCAATTCCCGCATTTTGGAATGCTTATCGACGCCGCGAAGAAGCGGACGTTTATCATTTCGAGACACGCGTTCGACTAGGGTCTCCAAATCCCCTTTAAGCCATATGACGACCGCATGCTCCTGGAGAATTTTTCGGGTCGGCGGATGAATAAAGGCGCCGCCGCCTGTCGCTAAAATGATGGGCGGGTTGATCTCTAACAGACGCTTAATCACGCGAAATTCCCCGTCGCGAAAATCCGCTTCGCCGTGATCGCGAAAATACCCCGCCACTGTGCGGCCCGATGCTTGTTCAATGGCATCGTCGCTATCGTCGAAATCCCGCCCAAGCCGTTTCGCCAAGCGTCGTCCAACGGTTGTCTTGCCAACCCCCATGAGCCCAACAAGGGCAATGGGTTTCTCTATGTGCAGCGGCATGAGGCACGCTTTCATTTGTTTAGGGCAGCGCCAGAGGATGTTTCCGTTTGGCGATTGCAGATCTTAGGGCACAATATGGTCGCAATTTACTTATATCTCAACCTATAAGGCTGACGTAGATGTAATGTCGTGGTTAACCCTGCGTAAATGCCCGTCTTGCAATAGATGGCAATATAAGCTGATCTGAAAATGTTTGAAATGAAAAGACAATAAGATGAAGAAAATAGGCTTTATTTTTGGCGCGCTGCTGTTGCTCGTCATTGGATTGTTTATGTGGTCCCTTTCGGGGGCATCCGATAAACACGCCCCTACGGACGTGAAAACAATCGATGTCAGCCCGGTCTTATGAAAACCAAAGCTGTGAAATCAAGGTCTGTTAAATCAAAAATCGTGAGATCAGCTTCATTATATGCCGCCCTTTTAACGGCAGGGTGTCTGCTGCCTTTCAGCGCCTTGGCGCAGGACTATGGTCTTTCCGGTCCGGCGCAAATTGAATCAGAAGCCTTGGGCGCCGCGCAGGATTTCGATGCCGGCGTTCTTCAGGACAGCGCTTTAGATTCGCAGCTTTGGCAAGGCACCTCCGCAGGCCGCGCAGCGCGGCTTTTATCAGCGGCGCCGCTTGAGAGCCAAAATCCCATCGTTCGAAATATGCTGCGTAGCGTTATTTTAACCGGCGGAGTCCCGCCGCAAGCTGCCTCCCCGCGCGAAAGCGAGGCCTATAATACCGCGCGCCTTCAGGCCGTACTGGCGATCGAGGGAAAGCCCTCCGGTGATAAATCCACATTGGACGGCTTTTTGGCGCGCAATCCTGATTTGGCCCGCGCGCCTCTCGCGCAAGTTGACCTCGCCTTTTCCAAAGGCGATTGGAGCCGCGCTTGCGAAATTTCTGACACAATCACGACGGATCGCGCGCGGCCGGATTGGGCACGTCTGCGCGCAACCTGCCATGCGCTTCGCGGCGAGATGACCGCCGCCGATGTCACGCGCGATTTATTGCGATCAGGCGGATATGATAACCCCGCCTATCACGCGCAAATGGACGCCCTTTTATCAGGGTCAGATCCAGCCGAAGCGACCGATCCGTCAGATGCGCTGGTGACGTTTTTGGCCAATCGAAATGAATTTATTGTAGACGAGGCGCTCATGGACAGTGAGGCTTTGGCCGGCGGCGTGCCCGCCGAACAGGGGAAGGCCTCCATTCTTGAGGGCATCTTTAGTGATTTTGAGCAAACCAATCTGGCGTCAATACAATCCACATTTGGCAATCTGAGCTTTGATGTCGGCGCGCCGGAGCTTGATCTGGAGGCGGCTCTGTCTGATCCGTCTGCCCGTGCAACGGGACGGCTCTTTATTTTGGGGCAAAGCGGTGATGCCGCCGCTCTGGATGCTTTCATAACGCGGGCGACCCGGTCAGGCATTAACGAAGACGCCGCTTTGACAAAACTCGCGCCGATGATTCAGGCTCTCCCGGCGCAAGGCCGCGTAGATGCGAATCTGCAACGTTACACACGGGCCGCCATTTTGAACCAAGATATTGCAAGCCTCCAACAACTCTACCGCGCCATGCCGCCAGGCCCGGCGCAAGACCGTGTCGCCCTTATCACAGACGCGTTGGGCGGCGGGTTTTACGGGCAAGCGCTTGGCCGCGATATTGAAGAGCGGCTGGCAGACCCTGTCCAGCGCGGGCAAGCCGTGACAGACACGCAAATTGCGTTGGCCTTGGGCGCAAATTTATCCGACAGCGCCGCAAATGTTTTGTTGGGTCAATCTCTGCCGGCCCTCACCATGCCGCAAAACAGGCTGCTCCTCTTAGACGCCGCCATGCGAAGCGGCTCGCGCGCTGAAGTCAGCTTGATCGCCGCCGATCTTCTGGCGAAAGCGGGTATTAATGTCACCGATAAAGCCTATCTTATCAGCGCGCTATCACAGACGGGCCTGCAGCCTTTCGCCGGACAGATTGCTGCAGATGTCTATTTTGAAGGATTATCCACGGCGCCATGAGCACTGCCAGTAAGATAGAGCGCACTGCCCGTCATATCGACGCATTCTTAGAAATGATGGCGGCAGAACGGGGTGCCTCTGAGAATACGCTGGCCGCCTATCAGCGGGATCTGGAAGGGTGGGACGCCGCTCTATCAAAAACTAAATCCTCCATTTTGACCTGCGGAACAGGGGGCCTCGAGGCCGTCCTTGCGACTTGGGCCAAAAAAGGATTGGCTCCGTCAACGGCGGCGCGGAAACTCTCTGCCCTGAAACAATTCTGCCTTTTTGCGCAAATGGACGGTCTTCGAAAAGATAATCCGGCCCACAGCCTTCGCGGGCCAAAACAAGGCCGCGGATTACCAAAGATCTTATCGCATGACGATATTGATGCGCTGTTTCAAACGGTTGAAGCCGACACATCCATCAAGGGTTTGCGGCTGCGCACGCAGCTGGAAATCCTATATGCGGGGGGCTTGCGCGTCACCGAACTCGTATCTCTCAAACTGGCCTCTGCGGCCCGCGTCACGCAAAAGGATGCCTCGCCCTGTCTGATCATAAAGGGAAAAGGCAATCGCGAGCGGCTTATCCCGCTAACCGGGGCTGCGATCCGCGCGATTGACGACTGGCTAAACGCGCGAGAGACAACGCTGCCCAAATCGGCGCTCGCGAAAGAGCGAGCAGATGTGTTTCTATTTCCCAGCTCGGGGAAATCCGGCCACATGACGCGCGAACGTTTCGCGCAACTTTTAAAACAGCTCGCGCGAGATGCCGGGCTGGATGCTACGCGGATCTCCCCGCATACATTGCGCCACGCCTTTGCGACCCACTTGCTGGAACGGGGCGCGGATCTGCGCGCTGTGCAGACATTGTTAGGTCATGCAGATATTGCAACGACGCAGATTTATACCCATGTGCTGGATGCACAAATGCAGCAGCTCGTTGAGGATCATCATCCGCTGGCGGGGCTCACGAAAAAGACAGCTTAGGAATAGGAAACATGGGATTTGGCAATGGGATTTGAGAGAAGAATGCACCCCGTTCTCGCAGAGGATTTAAACATATTGCTCAGCGACCTCTGTACGGAGTGGGACTTTTGCGCAGGCGTCAAAGCGTCTGACCTTCTCGAAGGCAGCAAACCCCTAACCTCCAAAAAATTCACGGATGCCGTATTGGACGCCGAAGCAGAACTACCCGGCCCCCGCGCGGGATGGGAACGCCGTATCAAACGCAAATTCGTGCAGCGCTATGGGCATGAGGTCAGCACAAAAACCTATTCGATATAGTCTTTACCCGCCCGCACCACGCGTTATGGTGCTTTCCTTTTTCACGGAGCTGACAGGCAGACTTTATGGCCCGCACCTATCTCGATTTTGAACGCCCCATCGCGGAGCTCGATAGTCAAATTGAAGCGGCCCTTGAAGAAGGGAGGGACATCACTGACCTGGAAGCCAAAGCGGACTCCCAGCTTACCGCCCTTTACAAAAAAATTGGACCTTGGGAGAAAACGCATGTCGCGCGCCATCCCGCCCGCCCGCATTATTCCGCTTATGTAAGAACTTTAGTGTCTGATTATACGCCGCTGTCAGGCGACCGTAAATTCGGAGATGATCACGCGCTTTTGGGCGGTCTCGGCAAAATTCGGGGGCGCTCCGTCGTTATTATGGGCCATGAGAAGGGGACGGATACGGAAAGCCGATTGAAACATAATTTTGGCATGGCGAACCCCGAAGGCTACCGGAAAGCTGTGCGCCTGATGGATATGGCTGAGCGGTTCAACCTGCCCGTCATCAGTTTTGTTGACACGGCCGGAGCGTTTCCCGGGCGCGGCGCGGAAGAACGCGGCCAAGCCGAAGCCATCGCCAGATCAATAGATCGCGGCCTATCGCTAAAAGTTCCTTTTATCTCAATCATCACGGGCGAAGGCGGCTCAGGCGGTGCCGTTGCGATAGCTACAGCCGATGTTGTGATGATGCTGGAGCACTCAATTTATTCTGTTATATCGCCTGAGGGATGCGCCTCTATTTTATGGCGGACGCGGGACCGGGCGAAAGATGCGGCCAAAGCTATGAAAATTACCGCGCAGGACTTAAAACCGCTGGGCGTCATTGATCAAATTATTAAAGAGCCTAACGGCGGCGCGCACCGCTCTCCGGGCGATGCGATGGCGACAGTCGGCGCGGCGATCGTGAAGAATCTTGAGACTCTGGAGGCGATGAGCCCGGAAGCCTTGATAAAAGCGCGCCGAGAAAAGTTCTTGCGCATTGGCCGTTCACTTCTCTCCTAAGCGCGGTTCAATCCCATTAAAAAACCCGACCGCAAAGCGGCCGGGTTCTATACGCCCCAATTGGTTGTCGGCTTAGAAACCTGCAGAGATGCCTGTTCCGAGCCAGAAGGAGGACCCGTCTTGCTCTTCGCCGAAATCATTTGGATCTAAACCGCCGAGGTCGAAGCCCAAGAAATCTTCAGAATTGATCGCATAATTTGCGCCGATATAGGCTGAAACGTCATCTGTAAAAGAATGCCCAAGTGACGCGCTGGCTGTTGCCCACTCGTATGAAAATCCATCTTTCCCATCGACCAAACCGCCAGTGAGGCCAAGATCAAAGGATTGCTTTTCGCCGACTGCAAAGGAATGACCGACGGAAGCTTCCAGCGTTAGGTTGTCAAAGGTGAAGTCATAATAAGCAGAAACAGACGGTGCCAAAGGCAATTCGCCAAATCCGACGGATGCAGACACTTCGTAAGAACCGGCATTCAAGCCCGAGAACGCATCTTCAGACGTTGAGAAGAAGCTCCCGAATTGTGGATAATGATAGTAGGTTGCGCCGAGATCTAAAGAAATTGAGCCGTCCAATGGAACGGAGTATCCTGCATAGAGATCGAATTCGTCAGCAGACCCAAATGAGTCCTCTCCGATACCCGTGGAGAACCAGCCGCCGACTGTAAAGTTACCGACGGAAGCTTCGACATATGGCTGAACGGAAGACCCACCCAATGATGTACCGCGGAAGACGTATTCCGTGACATAATCAACGCCTGTTGAAACGGAGAGTTCTGAATCTTGAGCAAATGCTGTGGGGGCAACTGCTGTCGCAGCAAGTAATGCAGCGGCGAAAGTTAAATGCTTCATGGTTTTTTCCCTTAAATTGCGCACAGCAAAATTTGCCCTGCTTCATGAAAACTGATGAAGCTAAATGCGCAGGGAATTCGGGGTTTGCAAAGCTGGCAGAGGGGAACACAGGCATCACGGTACAGATGACTAAATTCAAGGCGGCTACGTACCAGAATGATGCGTATGCAGGCAAAGGTCTGCTAAACTAGGAAAAAACAACTTCCAGCCTGACTGTAACGCAAAAGCCACAGTCAGGCCGATTAAAAATCAGGCAATCTTACCGTGACATTGCTTTACTTTGAGGCCGGACCCACAAGGGCAAGGACTGTTACGCGAAACGCCCTTAAGCGCATCTGCGGGTAAATCAGCCGATGCCGGGCTGGCAGCGACAGGCCCGCCTTGCGTCATCATATCCATAGGCGACCTCGGCGCGGCCGCTTGGGCCTGCATATTTGCAACACCGGCTCGGGCTTGCTCAAGTTGTTGCTGAGCCGAGGCTTGGTTTTGTTCCTGCGCTTGTTGCTGGCGACGAATTTGAATATTCAGCAAGGCTGACATCATCGACTTGGTCACATCTTGACGAAGGCTTGTGAGAAGCCCGTCGAATAATGTGAAAGCTTCAGACTTATACTCATTTAGAGGATCCCGCTGACCATAGGCGCGCATGCCGATGACAGACTTCAAAGCATCGAGCTGCTGCAAATGTTCGCGCCAGTTTTTATCAATGACTTGCAACAGGATTTGCTTTTCCGCGCGTGCCAGGTCTTCGCGTTTAATGTCCTTTGTGAGCTCAGCTTGCGCCTGATCGGTCGCCTCGCGGATACGTTTTTCAAGTTCTTCATCCGCAATGCCTTCCTCGTCGGCCCAGACTTTCAGCGGTAATTCCATGAGAATGGACTCTTTGACGGATTTATCGAGTCCCTCAATATCCCATTGTTCTGCGTAAGCCCGTTTCGGGACGTGTTTTTCAACAAGATCCTCGACGAGTTGGTGACGGAAGTCTTCAATCACATCGGACACATCTTCGTCGGTCATAAATTCCATACGCTGTTCGAAGATCGTCTTGCGTTGATCATTCATGACGTCATCATATTTGAGCAGATTTTTCCGAATATCGAAGTTCCGCGTCTCGACCCGCTTTTGTGAGGTCTCGATGGATTTGGTCATGAAGCGATTTTCAATCTGCTCGCCTTCTTCCCAGCCGAATTTCGACATCATGGCTTTTAGCTTCTCGCCGCCGAAAATACGCAGCAGATCATCTTCCATAGACAAATAGAATTTGGAACGGCCCGGGTCGCCTTGCCGCCCGGTTCGGCCGCGCAGCTGATTATCAATCCGGCGGCTTTCGTGGCGCTCTGTCCCCAGAACATAAAGCCCGCCGGCGGCCAGTGCTTTTTGTTTTAGGAATTCGATATCAGACGTGATTTCTTGCGTTTTCTGCTCGCGTTCAAAATCGGACATATCGTCTGTGAGTTCGCGCTCTAACTGCATCTCCAGATTGCCGCCAAGTTGGATGTCCGTACCGCGGCCCGCCATGTTCGTCGCGATCGTAACCGCGCCGGGCACACCGGCCTGCGAGACGATAGAGGCTTCTTCTTCGTGATAGCGGGCGTTCAGAACTCTGTGCTCGATGCCGCGCGCTTTGAGGAACTCAGATAACGCTTCAGATTTCTCAATCGAAACCGTGCCGACCAACATAGGCTGGCCCTTTTTGGAAGCTTCTTCAATATCATCGACAATCGCTTGGAACTTCTCGCGCTCGGTTTTGTACAGCACGTCTTGATCATCGATCCGCTGAATGGGACGATTGGTTGGAATGATGAGAACATCGAGGCCATAGGTGTCCGCAAATTCGGACGCTTCGGTTTCCGCCGTACCCGTCATACCGGAGAGTTTATCATAAAGACGGAAGTAATTTTGCAGGGTCACGGACGCCATGGTTTGGTTTTCGGGCTTAATCTCGAGGCCTTCTTTCGCCTCAATCGCCTGATGCAAGCCTTCAGACAGGCGGCGGCCATCCATCATCCGTCCGGTAAATTCGTCAATCAACACGACCTCGCCGCCCTTGATGATATAATCTTTGTCGGCGGTATAAAGTGTGTGCGCTTTGAGCGCTTGGTTGATGTGATGCACAACGGTGATGTTCTCGACATCATAGAGGCTTTCGCCTTCCAACAAGCCGCGCGCCCTCAGGATGTTTTCGATTTGCTCGGTACCGTCCTCATTAAATGTCGCCGTGCGGGCTTTTTCGTCGACGTCATATCCTTCAGAAGAAATTTCGGGAATGATCGTATCGATCGTGCGGTAGAGATCAGATTTGTCATCCGTTGGGCCGGAGATAACGAGCGGCGTCCGCGCTTCATCAATAAGAATAGAGTCAATTTCATCAATGATCGCATAGGCATGGCCGCGCTGCCCCATTTCCTCGACTGAATATTTCATATTATCGCGAAGATAATCGAAGCCATATTCATTATTCGTACCGTAAGTGATATCGCAATCATAAGCCTGTTTGCGGGCCGGACCGTAAGGGTCATGATTATTGATACAGCCAACCGTCATGCCGAGGAATGTGTAGATCTGGCCCATCCACTCGCTATCCCGCGTCGCAAGATAATCATTCACCGTCACCAAATGAACGCCGCGTCCTTCAAGCGCATTGAGATAAGCCGCCAAAGTTGAGACAAGTGTTTTGCCCTCGCCCGTCCGCATTTCCGCGATTTCGCCGCGATGGAGCGTGATGCCGCCAATCAGCTGCACATCATAATGCCTTTGGCCAAGAGTCCGCTTCGCCGCTTCGCGTACCGTCGCAAAGGCTTCCGGCAAAAGATCATCCAGCGTCTCGCCCGCTTGCAAGCGCTCGCGGTAAACCTCGGTTTGGGCGCGCAGAGCGTCATCCGTCATGACCTCAAATTTTGATTCCAGACCATTGATCTTATCGACCAAGGGGCGAAGTTTCTTAAGTTGCCGGTCATTTTCCGTACCGAAAAGTTTCTTGGCTAAGCCGAGCATGAGGCGTCCTGAAAAGCTATTGGCGGGCCGTCCTAAGATAGCCGCGCTTTGGTTTGTGTCGACTTAGGTATGGCACCGCGCTAAGTCAACGCGCAGTCACTGCATGGTGATGTTGGAATTAGGCAAATTAAACGTAAACAAATCCCTATGAGACCTCACTTTTCAGCCCTTTTTAGCGTTCTCTGCCTAAGCGCAGTTTTTCTCACAAATTGCAGCCCGGAAGATGCAGATACACGTCCTGCATTAGAAACTGTGGCCCGGGCCGGCGGCGACCCGGTTGTTGCGCAAGTTAATGGCACTCAAATTTTTGCCTCCGATGTGACCTTAAGTGCGCAAGAGCAAGGCCTTGTCGAGGAAGGTGCGGCTCTCTCCAGAGACGCGGAAGACTATCCCCGCATAGTGGAGGAGTTGATAGATCAACGGCTCTTGGCTCTGGACGCCGAAAGTCAGGGATTAAATGCAGAGCGGGAGGCCCGAATTCGGTTGGCCGCTGCGCGGGAACGTATCTTGGGGAATTTGCGCGTCGAACGACACTTGCGCGATACCGTCAATAATGCGTCCTTGCGCAGGATGTATGAGGAGCAGGCCAAGCTCGCCGCGCGCGGGGATGAAGTTCGGGCGCGGCATATTCTCGTCGACGAAAAAGCCAAAGCCGATGACCTGCTCAAGCAGCTGAATGACGGCGCGGATTTTGCGGCACTCGCCCGCGAAAACTCTATTGATGAAGGCTCAGCGGCGCGCGGCGGTGATCTCGGCTATTTTACGCAAGACATGCTTAATACGCAATTCACGCGCCCTGTTTTCAGCGCGGCAAAAGGCACGCGCATCGGTCCGATTAAGTCGGAATTTGGATGGCACGTAGCGGAAGTTCTGGATAGGCGGCCCGCAGCCCAACCCAACTTTGAAACCCTTAAGCCAAAAATTGCGAACTTTATGGCATTTGACGCCATTCAGGACCTCTTAAGCGACTTGCGCGGTAATGCAGAAGTTATCGTCCTGGACGACGAAACGCAGGCCGCCGAAACGGCCCCGCCGGAAACACCGGCGTCAGATGAACCAAAGGAAGAATAGGTGATATGAAAATCAGTCCCTTCGCGCCCGCAGAATTTCCGGTGCTCCCTCCCCTCGCCGGATTTGAAATGGCGACCGCCGAAGCCGGCGTGAAATATGAAGGCCGCACGGATTTATGGGTCTTGCGCGGCCAGCCCGGCACGCAGATCGCGGGTGTTTTTACGAAAAACGCTTGCCCCGGCGCGCCCGTCGATTGGTCCCGCAAAGCTTTAAGCGTGGCAACAGATGGCCCGCGGCTCGTCATTGTGAATTCCGGAACGGCCAATGTCTTCGCAGGACAAGCAGGCCGCGACGCGGTTGTTGAAACCGCTGAGGGCGCGGGCAGAATTTTTGACGTTGACCCTCACGCCATCCAACTCGCCTCAACCGGCGTGATTGGTGTTGCCTTGGAAGCTTCCAAACTCGTCAATCAGTTTTCGAAAATGTCCTTCTCCGCCGATGGCTGGGAAGATGCCGCCCGCGCAATTATGACAACGGACACCCACCCCAAAGGCGCAAGCGCAAAAGCGAAAATTGGCGGAACAGTCGTGACCCTTAACGGCATCGCCAAAGGTAGCGGAATGATTGCGCCGGATATGGCGACCATGCTCGCCTATGTCGCAACGGATGCAAAGCTGCCGCAATCCGTGCTGCAGGATTTATTAAATTCAGAAGTTGGCCCGACCTTTAATGCCATCACTGTCGACAGCGATACCTCCACCTCTGACACATTATTGCTCATGGCCAGCGGCGCGGCCGATCATGCAAAAATCGAAAGCGCGGATGATCCTGCCCTCGCCGATTTCCGCCGTGCCCTGCGTGAGGTGATGTTCGACCTTTCCCAACAAATCGTCAAAGACGGCGAAGGCATTTCGAAATTCGTAACTATCGATGTCAGCGGCGCGGTCTCAGACGCATCCGCTCACCGTATCGGCATGAGCGTCGCCAATTCCCCGCTCGTAAAAACGGCGATTGCCGGAGAGGACGCCAATTGGGGCCGTATCGTCATGGCCGTCGGGAAAGCGGGCGAACCTGCAGACCGAGATACGCTTTCCATTTGGATTGGCCCTCACGTCCTCGCCGAAGGCGGACAACCTGCAGAGGGTTACCGCGAGGAACACGGCGCGGCCTATATGAAACATGCAGAGATCGTTATCCGTTTGGACCTTGGTCTCGGCGACGGAAAAGCGACGGTTTACACCTGCGACCTCACCCATAGCTATATTGATATCAATGCCGACTACAGATCCTAAATCATTGGGGCGTAAAACGCTCTTGGTTGCCGCCTGCGCGCTCATCGATGCCGATGGGCGTATCCTCATGGCGCAGCGCCCGGCAGGCAAGGACCATGCAGGCAGCTGGGAATTCCCCGGCGGTAAAGTCGAAGCGAATGAAACGCCTGAACAGGCCATTTGCCGCGAGCTGTATGAAGAGTTAAATGTCGAGCCTTGCGAGAGTTGCTTGCAACCATTTTCCTTCGCAAGTTTCGCCTATCCCGAATTTCACCTCATCATGCCGCTCTTTCTATGCCGTCAATGGGACGGCTTCGTCCGCGCCAAGGAAGGCCAAGCGACAAAGTGGATTTGGCCGGATAAATTACTGACGCTCGATCTTGTGCCTGCTGATGTCGATTTAGCAAGTCAGCTGAAAGACCGCCTGCCGCGTGGAAAACGGTTTGTTACGTCTTAAGCTGCCGCGAGGCGACCTCGCCGCAAAGCGCTTGACCCCCGCCCGATTAGTCAGCATCAAAATGAAAAGAAAACAGCAATCAACAGAGTGCTGTTAAAAAGCTATTTGGGAAATTCATGTCCGACACTGCCTATCCCGTTCCTTCTGTCTTTGCGCAGACCTCCAATTTATCTCCCGCCGAGTATCACGAGACCTATGCCCGCTCGATCAAGGACCCCGAAGGCTTTTGGGGCGAGCAAGCCAAGCGTCTAAACTGGATGACATTTCCCAAGCAAATCAAGGATGTCTCTTGGGCCAAGGCAGATTTGCATGTGCGCTGGTATGCGGACGGAGTTTTGAACGTCACGGAAAATTGTCTCGACCGACATCTTGAAACGCGCGGCGATAAAGCGGCCATCATATGGGAAGGCGACAGCCCAAGCGACTCCCTGACACTGACTTACACAGAGCTGCACCGCTATGTCTGCCGCTTCGCCAACGTCATGAAAGCGCGCGGCGTCAAGAAAGGCGACCGCGTCACGATCTATATGCCCATGATCATTGAGGCGGCCTTTGCCATGCTGGCCTGCGCGCGGATCGGCGCCGTGCATTCTGTTGTCTTTGGCGGGTTTTCTCCAGACGCCTTGGCAGGGCGCATCACGGACTGCGACAGTAGCTTTGTTATCACGGCCGATGAAGGCCTGCGCGGGACGAAGCGCGTGCCGCTAAAAGTGAATTGCGACGCGGCCTGCGAAATTGCGGCGAAGGCGGGCAAGCCTGTGAAAACTGTGCTCTGCGTTCGGCGGACCGGCGCGGATATAGGCTGGGATAATGAACGTGATGTTTGGCTGCATGAGGCGCTAAAGGGCGTCTCCGATGATTGTCCCGCCGAGCCTATGAAAGCAGAAGATCCGCTCTTTATTCTCTATACCTCCGGCTCGACAGGAAAACCCAAAGGCGTCTTGCACACAACGGGCGGCTATCTTGTTTGGGCGAGCCTGACCCATGAGGCGGTTTTTGATCTCAAGGAAGATGACGTCTATTGGTGCACGGCTGATGTCGGCTGGGTCACAGGACATACCTATATTATTTATGGCCCGCTCGCGAATGGCGCGACCACCGTCATGTTTGAAGGCGTGCCGACCTATCCCGACGCCTCGCGCTTTTGGCAAGTCTGCGACAAGCATCAGGTCTCGCTGTTTTACACCGCACCGACAGCTATTCGCGCGTTGATGCGCGAGGGCGACGGACCCGTGAAAGCGACCTCGCGCAAGAGCCTGCGCCTACTCGGCACGGTCGGCGAGCCGATTAATCCCGAAGCTTGGGACTGGTATTTTAATGTCGTGGGCGAGACACGCTGCCCCATTGTCGATACTTGGTGGCAAACGGAAACGGGCGGCGCGATGATTGTGCCGCTCCCCGGAACGACGCCGATGAAACCCGGTAGCGCGGCCCTGCCGTTCTACGGCATTGAGCCTGCCTTAGTTGATGCGGATGGCAAGGAATTGGACGGCGCGACGGAAGGCAACCTCATTATCAAAAACAGCTGGCCGGGGCAGATGCGCACGGTTTACGGCGACCACAAACGTTTCGCGGAAACCTATTTCTCTGCCTATCCCGGTAATTATTTCACGGGCGATGGCTGCCGCCGCGACGCAGACGGATTCTACTGGATTACGGGCCGCGTCGATGACGTCATCAATGTCTCCGGCCACCGCATGGGCACAGCGGAAGTCGAGAGCGCCCTCGTCTCGCACGACGCTGTCGCCGAAGCCGCCGTCGTTGGCTACCCGCACGACATTAAAGGCCAAGGCATTTACGCCTATGTCACGACCCTGCCTGGCAGCGCCGATAATGATGAGCTGCGCGCAAGCCTCGTGAAACACGTCCGCAAAGAAATCGGGCCTATTGCAAGCCCTGACCTGATCCAATTTGCGCCCGGCTTGCCGAAGACGCGCTCCGGTAAAATCATGCGGCGTATCTTGCGCAAAATCGCGGAAGACAGTTTTGATAATTTGGGCGACACCTCGACCTTGTCAGAACCGGGTGTAGTAGATGATCTGATTAAAAACCGAATGAACAAGGCCTCTTAAATGAAGAGAGCTGTCCTTACCCTGTCTGTACTATTTCTGGCCTTAGGCGCCTATCTGGCGTTCGCGCCGGTGCCGATTAATCCTGCCGTTTGGGAGCCGCAAGAAAATCTAGGTTTCTCCGGAGACTTTACGCCGAATACGGAACTGGCAAAATTGGAGCGCATCCCCCTTGGCGCGAGCATTGGACCCGAAGACGCCGCTGTGCTGAACGGGATGATTTATGCGACCTCTCAAACGGGCGATATTACGCGCATTGATCCCGTGACCAAGCAAGTCGAAATTGTTGCTAATACGGGCGGCGTACCTTTGGGTATCGAAGTTAGCGGCGGCGTCATCTATATCGCTGACGCCCATAAAGGCCTGCTATCCCTGACCGAAAGCGGCGAGCTGAAGGTCCTGACCGATGAAGTTGACGGCACGTCCATCGACTATGCCGATGACTTAGATATCGCCGATAATGGCGTCATCTATTTCTCTGACGCCTCCACGAAATTTGGCGCGAAGGACAATGGCACGACCATGGCCGCATCTTTGCTGGAAATCATGGAGAGCAAAGGCACCGGCCGCGTCCTCGCCTATGATCCGCGCACGATGCAAACGCGCAGAATTGCGACGGGCCTCGTCTTTCCGAACGGCGTCGCGATGCATCCTGACGGCAGCGTCCTCGTGAACGAAACGGGCCGCTACCGTGTGTTAAAAATTGATCCTGCCACTGGACAAATGACCGAGTGGATAGCGAACCTTCCGGGCTTTCCGGATAATATAAATCCCGGGCCACCCTTGGAAAATGGAGAGCCGACATATTTGTTGGGCATCATTTCCCCGAGATCAAAATGGCTTGACGATAATGCGGGCAAACCCGGCGCGCGGAAACTCGCCATGCGCCTCCCACCCGCAATGCGGCCTAAGGCTGAACATTACGGACATATCGTTCAGCTCGATAAGAACGGAAATGTCCTGCGAACCTTCCAAGATCCAGCGGGCGAATATCACGACGCGACAGGCGCAATCGTTTATGACGGGCAGATGTATGTCACCAGCCTGCATGAAACAGATCTAGCGCGGCGGGCTTATC